>OGDN01000295.1_pt1 | contig 104331 bp, 89 predicted proteins | sample 1570271 | NCBI WGS metagenome assembly OGDN01 (sample SAMEA4384481, study PRJEB24528) | human gut metagenome
CGACTATACAGGAATCAGAGAAAATATGAATGGCTGGTGGAGAATAGAGAATGGAAAAGTAAACTTTAACTTCACAGGCTTGGCAAATAATGAGAATGGAAGATTCTATATAGAAAATGGACGGGTAAACTTTAACTATACAGACATAATACCGGATGGAAATGACTGGGTATATGTACAGGATAGTAAAGTAATGTACGACTATACAGGAATCAGAGAAAATATGAATGGCTGGTGGAGAATAGAGAATGGAAAAGTAAACTTTAACTTCACAGGCATAGCAAGTAATGAGAATGGAGAGTTTTACATTAAAAACGGTCGTGTAGACTTTGGATATTCAGGATTATATAGACAATGGAATACTACATATATAATTGTGAATGGTAAAGTTGTAGGAAAATAAAGAAACTTAAATTAACTGCGCATGGAATATACCTATGCGCAGTTTTTGAATGTATTGACAACATACATTAGATGAGATAACATTAATCAGATATATTGATAATACGAGAGAGAGATACTATGAATAAAGATATTAAAATTATTATTGCGGCACATAAAAAGTATGATATGCCAAGTGACAAGATGTATATCCCTGTTCAGGTAGGTTCAGAGGGAAAGAAAGATATTGGTTATCAGAGGGATAATATAGGTGAGAATATTTCAGCAAAGAACCCTATGTATTGTGAATTAACTGGTTTGTATTGGGCATGGAAGAACCTTGATGCTGATTATATAGGTTTGGCACATTACAGAAGACACTTCAAGGGAAAGAATAAATCTGCAAATATAATGGATAATGTTCTTTCTTATAAAGAAGCATCGGATTTATTAGACAAGCATGACATACTTGTCACAAAGAAAAGAAATTATATAATTGAAACTCTGTATAGTCATTATGCACACACACATCATGTTGAAACACTTGATTGTACAAGAGATGTAATAAAGGACATTTATCCAGACTATCTTGATTCTTTTGATAAAACTATGAAGAAAACACATATGCATGCATTTAATATGTTTGTTATGAAAAAGGAACTGTTAAATGATTATTGCGACTGGTTATTTAATATTTTATTTGAAGTTGAAAAAAGATTGAAAGATAAAACATATGATGCATTTCAGGCCAGATATCCAGGTCGTTTGAGTGAAATGCTGTTAGATGTATGGATTAATAAGAATGAATTAGGTTATAAAGAAGTGCCTTTCATGTATACAGAAAAAATTGACAGAGTTAAGAAAGTTAAGTCCTTCTTAAAGGCTAAGTTCTTAAAACAAAAATATAATGGTAGTTTTTAAAAATAACTTTTGATAAAAGGGGCAAAGTATGTGCATTAAAGTATTAGTGTTTGGAATGACAGACAATCCGGGTGGAATGGAAAGCTGTGTAATGAATTATTACCGTAATATTGATAACAAACAGGTTCATTTTGATTTTTTGTGTAATTGGGAGCACATGGTATATGAAGATGAGGTTAAGTCAAATGGGTCGGTTGTATACACTATTCCACAGAAAAGCAGTGATTTCAAAGCATACAAGAAGGCTATGCATGATTTCTTCAGCCAGCATGCAAAAGATTATGATGTGTTATGGTATAATACATGTACATTAGCTAATATCGACTACCTTATGTATGCTAAAAAATATGGAATAAAGAAAAGAATAATCCATGCACATAACTCAGGAAATGAGACATCTAAATTAAGAGGAATACTTCATTATATTAATAAAACAAGATTAAAAAAATATGCAACTGATTATTGGAGCTGTTCAATGTCAGCTTCTAATTATTTTTATAATAATAAGATTATAATGTCACATAGGCATCATGTTATAAATAATGCGATACAGGTTAAACAGTATGCCTATAATGAGCATGTCAGAAATGATATGAGAGAAGAACTTGGACTTAAGGACAAATATGTGATTGGACATGTCGGTAGATTTCAATATCAGAAAAATCATGAATTCCTTATTGATATTTTTAATGAATATTTAAAATTGGATTCGGATGCATTTTTAATGCTAGTAGGACAGGGGGAGAACGAGGGCGTCATCAGAGACAAGGTTAAAGAGCTTGGCATACAAGATAATGTGATGTTTATGGGAGTTCGTTCAGATGTCCATAAGCTTATGCAGGTTATGGATGTATTTTTACTGCCATCAAGATTTGAAGGACTTCCATTAGTGTTAGTGGAGGCACAGGCGGCAGGATTAAAATGCTTTACATCAAAAGATGTAGTTTCGGATGAATGTAATGTAACCCAAAGCGTCAGATTTATTTCATTAGATAGTGGTGCGAAGGTCTGGGCAGATAATATTTTATCGTTTAAGGAAGATACTGAATTCATATCAAGAGATGATTATGCATATAAAGTAACTCAAGCAGGATTTGATATTAATGCGGAAACAGATAAAATAAAAAAGTATTTAAATGAATAGTGAAAAGGACAAATATGGGAAATAAATATTATATAAATATTAAAATGAAAGAAAATAATAATGCAGGATCTAAGGCTGTTAATGATTGCAATAATATATTAAAACAATGTGGAATAGAACCATATACATTAAACATAAAAGGAGAGGGCTTACTAGGAAAAATTAATAAAGTATTTGAATTTGAAAAATTAAAGAAAATACCAGAGAATAGCGTTTTATTTATTCAACATCCAATTTACATAAATAAAAATTATTATATTGATGTATTGAAAAATACAAAAAAGAAAAAAAATTTAAAACTTGTTTTTTTAATTAATGATTTAGATTCTTTGAGAAAAATGTTTCCCGAATCACAACATATATTTGAGCATATTGACGAAACAATGTATGAAATAGCAGATTATGTTATTGCACATAACAGTAAAATGAAAAGATATCTTATTGAACATGGGGTTGAAGAAAGTAAAATATATGAATTGGGAATCTTTGATTATTTAACAAATATTAATCCAAATAATAAAAGCATAAGATATTCAAAAACATTAAATATTGCTGGAAATTTAGATACGAATAAGAGTAATTATATTAGGGAGTTAAATGGTGTAGATAAAACAATTAACTTTAATCTATATGGACTTAATTTTGATAAAAATGTTTTGACATCTGAGGCAATTCACTATAAAGGAGCATTTCCTTCAGATGAAATACCTTCACAGTTAACTGAGGGATTTGGACTTGTATGGGATGGTAATACCGCTAGTTGTTGTGCAGGAAATACAGGTGAATATTTAAAATATAATAATCCTCATAAACTTTCTTTATATATGGTATCAGGTCTTCCAGTTGTTATATGGAGTCAGGCGGCAGAGGCAGAATTTGTAAAATGTAATAATGTAGGATTGGTGGTAGATAGTATAGAGGATTTTAGCATTAAATTTGATAATTTAAGTGAAAATGATTATTATAAAATGGTGGAAAATGCAAAAAATGTTTCATACAAATTAAGAAATGGTGAATATCTAAGAAAGGTAATACAAGATATTATAAAAGATTTAAAATAAAACAAAGCATAAGAAGAGATGAGAGAGTATTAAGATGAAAAAAATTTTCAAAAAAAAAGAATTTTTTATGTATACTTTGCTGAGTGCATATATTTTTTTAACAACATTTTCTAATACAGCGTGGTATGTAATTAATGAGGGAACAAAAGTTTATGCCCTCTTAAAATTAATAAGATATGTGTGTTATATAATGTTTGTTGCTATTGTTATAGGTAAGAATGTAAAACATAGATATAGCATAGAGTCAATAATATTTATGATGGGGCTTTTAATTTTTTCAGGCATAGCAGCGTGCACAGGTAAGGAAAAAGTGTTGCTTTTTATGGTGCTTTTTCTTGCTGCAAGCTATGGCGTAAAGAGTGATAAAATATTAAAGTGTGCTTTGGGAGTACAAGGGGGATTACTTTTTTTAACAATATTTGCGGCGTTTTTAGGGATTACGGATAATTCTTTACTTGATGTGGAAAGAAAAAGATATTCTTTAGGCTTTGCGTGGTCAAGTTTAGCGCCTATTTTATATTTTTTTGTGATTATGCTATACATATATGCACGAAAAACAAAAATTACGCTTATTGAATGTTTGGTACTGGAAATAATTAATATTTTTATCTATAAATATACAAACACTAGAATGAGTTTTTGGGTTTCAACTATTTTATTAGCTGTTTTGGCTACTTGCTTGTTTTCGATAAAGTTTAAGGATGCTTTGTATAGATTAATAATCAGATTAAAAAAAATGATTGTATTGATACCAGTCATTAGCTCCGTAATCTCATGTATGCTTCCGTTGTATACGGCAAATGGAGGAGTATGGGAAAAATTAAATACGATACTGTCTGGAAGATTATGGCAATGCAAGAACGCAATATTTACATATGGATTTTCGTTATTTGGAGTACATATGAGTGTTGATGGGTTTACTGTTGCTAATAAGGGGGCTACAGATACATCATGTTTTATAGATATGGGATATCTTCATATTGCAATTGAATACGGATTATTTGTGTTAGTGATGATTGTATCTATATATACAATATGTATATGGAAGGCATACAAAAATAATGATATTTGTATGGTGTGTATAATAGTTGTTTTATCATTATTTTGTATTAATGATAGATTTTTATTACATGCATTTAATGTATTTATAATATATGCTTTTTGTGATAACGATGTTTTTAAGGAAATAAATATATTGAAGTCAATGTCGAAACCAATTTATAAAATAATAGGAATGAAGAGAGATAATTAATGTAATGGGTAAACAAAAGTCATTAAAACTTAATTTTATAATGAATGCAATACTCACCATGTCCAGTTTTTTATTTCCCTTGATTACATTTCCGTATGTATCAAGGGTTTTATTACCGGCAGGAACAGGCAGGGTATCATTTGCTAATTCAGTAATTACATATTTTGTGATGATATCACAGCTTGGTATACCTACATATGGTATAAGAGCATGTGCTGTGGTGAGAGATAACAGGGAAAAACTGAAAAAGACAGTGAATGAACTGCTTATAATTAACACGGTTATGAGCGTATTTGCATATGTTGTATTTTTTGCAGCGTTATTCAGTGTACCAAGATTAAGAAGTGATAAGACTCTTTTTGTAGTTATGAGTTTGCTCATATTCTTTAATACAATAGGCGTTGAATGGCTGTATAAGGCATTGGAGTATTATACATATATAACGGTACGTTCAATAATATTCAAATTTATAGCCTTGATAGCAATGTTTGTATTAATTCATGATGTGAATGATTATGTTATTTATGGAGGAATCTCTATATTTGCGGCATCAGCATCGAATGTATTTAACTTTATAAGGCTTAGAAAAATCGTTGGAAGTGAAAAAGTTGGCAAACTGGATTTCAAACAACATTTAAAACCAGTATTTACATTCTTTATAATATCATGTGCTACGACTATATATACTAATCTGGATAATGTCATGCTTGGATTTATGAAGGATGATGTAGAAGTTGGATATTATAATGCTGCTACTAAGATAAAGAATATACTGGTAAGTATAGTTACATCCTTAGGAACAGTTCTTATGCCTAGAGCATCTTATTATATACAGCAGGATATGTGGGATGAATTTTATGCATTGTCCAAGAAGGCAATTAAATTTGTATTACTGGCGGCTACCTCAATGATGGTATATTTTATGATATTTGCGAGAGAGGGCGTATTATTTTTGTCAGGAGATGCATTTGAGGGTGCAATAATGCCTATGATAATAATAATGCCAACATTATTATTTATTGGACTTACTAATATTATGGGCATTCAGATGCTTATCCCTATGGGGCAGGAAAATGCGGTAATGATATCAACATTTGTTGGCGCAATTGTTGATTTAGTTCTTAATACCATACTTATACCACAGCTTGGAGCTAATGGTGCAGCTATTGGTACATTAGCAGCAGAGCTTGTAGTTTTGATTGTACAGATGGTATACCTGAGAAAAGATATTTCATTCTTGTATGCAAAGCAGAGTTATATTAAAATATTATTGGCGCTGGTTATTTCATCAGCGGTTGCTTATATTATAAAAATACTTTCAGTAGGAATATTTATAAAACTTGTTATATCAGCGATAGTTTTCTTTGGCATATATGTTGTGGCATTATATCTTATGAAAGAAGAAATTGTAAGGGATAATGCAGATAAAGTTATTAAAAAAGTTTTCAAAAGAAATAAATAAAAGAAGAAAAGAGGATATTTTTATGTACGATTATTTAGTAGTAGGTTCAGGATTGTATGGAGCTATATTTGCTCATGAGGCTAAGAAAGCAGGAAAATCAGTGCTTGTAGTAGATAAAAGACCTAATATAGCAGGTAATATCTATACAGAAAAGCAGGAAGGTATTAATGTACATATGTATGGTGCTCATATTTTCCATACTAATAATAAAAAAGTATGGGATTATATAACACAATTTGCAGAATTTAACAGATTTACTAACAGCCCCGTTGCTAACTATAAGGGTGAATTATATTCAATGCCTTTTAATATGTATACATTTAATAAAATGTGGGGAGTTGTTACTCCAGAAGAAGCTGCAGCTAAGATTGAGGAGCAGAAGAAGGAGATAACAGGTGAGCCTAAGAATCTTGAAGAGCAGGCAATATCATTAGTTGGACGTGATATATATGAAAAGCTTGTAAAAGGTTATACAGAAAAACAGTGGGGAAGAGACTGCAAAGAACTTCCTGCATTTATTATTAAGAGATTACCGGTAAGACTTACATTTGATAATAATTACTTTAATGCATTATATCAGGGAATTCCTATGGGCGGTTATACTAAGATGATTGAGAATATTCTTGATGGAATTGAGGTAAGACTTAATACAGATTATCTTGAACATAAAGAAGAACTTGATGCTATTGCAGACAAGGTTGTATATACAGGTCCGATAGATGCTTATTTTGATTATAAGTTAGGTACATTGGAGTATAGATCTGTAAGATTTGAAAATGAGACACTGGACAAGCCTAATTTTCAGGGAAATGCAGCTGTAAATTATACAGACAGAGAAACACCATGGACTCGTATTATTGAGCATAAGTGGTTTGAATTTGGTAAGGATGAGGATGGAAATGATTTACCTAAGACTATAATCAGCCGTGAATATTCATCAGAATGGAAACCAGGGGATGAACCATATTATCCGGTTAATGATGAAAAGAATGGTAAGCTATATGAAGAATATAAGAAACTTGCTGATTCAGAAGATAAGGTCATATTCGGTGGACGTCTTGGTGAGTATAAGTATTATGATATGGATACAACAATAGCTTCTGTTCTTGATAAATGTGAGAGTGTTTTTGGAAAATAGTTGACTGGTATTAGGTAAAGTGGAGAAAAGTAAAGTGAAACAGACAGACATTAGTGTAATTATACCTGCACATAATGCATCCGATTATATCGAAAGAGCTATAAAAAGTATTATTACGCAGACAGATATGTCGTGGGAGATTATTATTGTAGAGAATGGTTCAACGGATGATACATATATTAAAAGTATGAAATATGCTGAAAAATATTCTAATATAAATATCTTCCAAAGTGAAAAAGGTGTATCAAAGGCACGTAATTATGGATTGAAAAAAGCAACAGGAAAATGGATATGTTTTTTGGATGCAGATGATTATATTTATCCAGATGCTTTTAATGAGATTTATAAATATATGGAAGATGAATCGGATTTGATATTATTTGGTCATAATAGTGAGACACATATGGTAAAAGGTAAATGTGTTAAATTTGATGGCAACGAGGAATATCAGAATTTAAGATGTGAAATGATAAAAAATCCTACACAGAATATGACAGTCTGGGGAAAGCTTTTCAAACATCAGATTATTGAAAAGAATAAAATTGAATTTGATGAACAATTGGAACTGGCAGAAGATAGTGATTTTACATTTCGATATATGCAGAATGCATCGAAAGCATTAAGAATTACTTCACAATTATATCATTACTCTAAAGATAATGCATCAACAGTTAGAACATACAAAGCAGGATCGGAAGAAAAGTACATTAAGTCTTTAAATCATACGAAAGAATATACGATAAAGGATACTAAGGAAATACAAGAAGCTTATAATCAGTATATAATAGCTAATTTATTGATTATATTAGTGCATGATATATATTGTCACGAGAATCCTGAATCATCAAAACAAAGAAGAAATCATTTAAAGAAGTTAGTGCGGGAAAATATTTTTTCAGAAGCAATTAAAAATATAAAATTTAGTGATTGCAGGAACATCAGGATGATACCAGCATTATGTCTCAAACTAAAAATGTATTTCTTAACTATTATTATGATTAAAATAAGAGTGTACCAGAATACAAAATGAATAAAAGGGACTTTATGATATGACAAATAATAGAATTATAAAGCTTGATATAGCGAGAACATTTGCAATAATATGTGTTGTTCTTTGCCATTGCAGCCAGATGGTATATACACAGCAAAGTGTGCTTATAAAAGACCTTGGCTTTATGTCACGAGTATTTTTTATGGCAACATTTACTATAGGAAGGTTGGGAGTTCCGATATTTTTATATCTTTCAGGAGTTTTACTGTTGGAAAAATCAATAGAAAAAGATGAAGATATATTCCGTTTTTATAAAAATAATTTATTACCATTATTAATTGTTAATGAAGTATGGATTGTGATATACAATGTATATAATATTTTTGTCCTAAAAGGAACTTTTTTAGTGACGAATTTTATAAAGGAATTACTGCTTTTAAAAAATTCAGACATGTTAAATATGTGGTATATGCCAATGATAATTGGTGTATATATTGGAGTTCCATTTTTAGCTAAAATTGTTAAAAGTTTTTCTTTTAAATCATTTAAACCTATTATGATTGTTATGTTTATTTTCTTTTTTATTGTACCAGCATTGAATGTGTTTTCATCCATATTTGGTATTAACCAGACATTTGGTTCAGGGATGAATGTGGCATACATGGGGGGTACATACGGTTTATATCTTCTTGTGGGGTATTACATATATAATAGGAAATGTGACAGATTGAAAAATTGGATGCTGGTAGTTTTATCTTTAATTAGTTTCTTTATTATTTTATATGTTGAAGTTTATTCTTTATATAATGCATATGGATCTATATATTATGTATGGTATGATTTTCCTTTTCTGTTAATATGTACGGGGTGTTTATTTGTTCTTTTTACAAGAATTAAAGATGAATATATAAATAAAAACATAGCCAGATTATTTACATATATAAGCAGAATAAGTATGGGGATATATTTTGTACATAGCTTGATAATATTGGCAGAGATAAAATATATAGGGCAAATGACTGGAAAATTATCATTAGATGTTTTTCTTCTTATGGCAATTACGATTATTACATCAGTGTTTATTGTGTGGATTTTTAGCAAGAATAGATGTTTGAGAAAATATGTGTTTATGATAAAATAGAATAGGAAATAAATGGGAGATACAGAGTTTTAACACGAGCATAATAATATTACATACAAAGATAGTATTTTACGGAACTGATACCAGCTGGATTTTTGTTTATCTGACCAGTTTTTAAAAGTGTTTTTAACGATGAAATAAAATGGTTGGAAACATGAGGAATATTTATTTAACAGAAATGAAGTCAAGATGTTACATAGAACATGGATTGGAGTTAGGAGAAAATTCAGAGCAAATTAATTAAATCTTGAAAATTTATAAATAGTATGCTAAGATTATTTTAGTTGAAAATGAAGTTAATAGTCGGATTGATTACTATATATAATAAACCAATGAGCAGAGGTTTATTTATGAAAGATTGGTGATTGATACGATGTATATGATAGAAGCAGATGATGATTGAATATGGCAATAGTAGAGAGGTTATTGTTTAATAGCCTCTCTTAAGGTGTTTGAATTAAAGTATAATTATGGAATGTAAGGAGTTTATATGGAATTAGTTAGTAAGGATATAATAAATGAATTATTTAATTATCAATTGCCGTATATTGATGGTAACATAAACTTTTGGATGATAAGAACAAAAAAAGGATATTTTTTTGAAGAATATATTGAAAATGGTTATGTAGCATTAGGGTGGAATATAATAGATTTAAATACAAATGTTGGAGAAATAAAAAAAGACGAACTTGAAATAATAAAGAAAAATATAACAGAAATATATGGAGACAAAAGACCTGGTCAGGCAATTAGTAAATGTAAAAAATTTATATATGAATTAAAAATTGGTGATATTGCTATGATTCTAGGAATTCAAGATAAAAGTATTGCTTTTGCGCAAATTGGAGAATATTATGAGGAAGAAAATTTAAGTGAGGAAGAAGAAATTGATACAATAACCAAGATAGATAGGGAAGAAGTTGAGATATTTAGTGTAAATTGTCCATATAAAAAAAGACGTAAGATAAATGTTATTAAAATAATAAGATACGATGATTTACATATCAAACTATTGAAAGTATTATCTTCTTATCAAGGAATTTGTAATTTGAATAATTATGGGAAATATATATTAGACATGATTTATCCAATATATTATTGGAGAGAAGCGTTTTCTTTTCAGATGAACATAAACACAAGTAAGCCAATAGATTTAACTTCAATTACAAAGGTAATGCAATCTGTAGATTACTATGTGAAGAATGTTATGGATGAAAAAGAATTGTCTGTTATGTTAAATCTTAATTCAAAAGGCGTTATTTCGTTTACATCTGGAAAAAGGAATAATGATAAAAAGTATGATGCGAAAAAAGATGAGGCGAATTTTAGGAATAAGAGTAAAAATAGTAAAACAGTAATAGCATTAGTGTGTTTATATGGGATAATTAGTGGAGGGCAAATAGGGAATATAAAAGTTCCAAGCCCGATTGATTTATACAAGCAGATTAAAACGATAAATATAGAAATTGAAAAAGAAAAGGTTGATTTAGAATTACAAAAGAAAAATTTGGAAAGTAAACAACTAGAAAATTATGATCAAAAGTTAGAATTATATAATGAAATGAAAAAAAGCGGATTTTTTGATGATGAGGTTGAGGAATATTTGGAACAATTACAACAGTACGGGGCAAACTTACTGATGGGTGATAGTGAAAATGATAAATGAAAGGAGTGCTTTTTCATGATTATCTATGGAAGTGTGATATTTATTTTGCTTTTTATTATTATGAAATCGTTAATTGTACGATGTATATGTAAGTTTTGCAATGTGAAAAAAATATTTGAAACGCATAAAGGTTCAATTTATATTAATCTTATAACTAATGTATTTGCTGTAATATTTTCATTGTGTAGCTATATGTTATTAGTTAAGATTGGAGTTTAAAAAGTATATTTATGTATTTATATGGAGAATTTTAAAATGTCAAGAAATATTGACTTGAAAGATAATAAAACAGATAACATATTCGTAATCGTACAATAGTACAAATATTTAATCCGTAAGTTAAAATTAACATGATAGATAATTTTTAGTTATCGGTCAGTTTTCTTACGAAAAAATTGATTGGCAATCTATATTTATCAGTCAATTAAAATAGAGGAGGTTATAAAATACTGTGAAAAAAACAATTTATTTATATTGTTCAATGGTTTTTCTTGCGATAATTGCAACTATAGTAGGTTTTAATGCATATAATAATATGTGGGTTGGCTTGCTCTCTGCATTTGTAGTTGTTATTCCATCTGTATATTCACTAATTCCGCTTATTATGGAACAACGAAAATTAAAAAGACTTCGCAAAAATAAATTAACTGAATCAATATTCACAGATAGGGAGGAAGATCTTGAGGATATTATTCGTATTTTAAATATCAAAGAACATTGTGTTCAAATTGCTGGGGATGAGGAGCAATGTGGAAAGAGTTGGATGGCTAAAAGACTGTGTGATTATATTAATAATCAAAATGATCCAGAGTTTAAAAACATTAAGCGTAAATGTTCTTATGTGACTGCGGACTATCTTGATATGGACAGCTATACAGAGAAGGAATTAGACGCATATTTTAAGGATAATATAGTAACAAATAAAACTGTTTTAATTTTTGATCATGTAGATAACTTTAAAGCTATCTTAAGCAAACAGAGACAGTTTCATTTTCAAATGATTTATATTTTGAAAGATAGTATCAATCCATCGTTGACAATGCATACTATGTCAGCTTTTTCTAAAAAACATATTGAAGAATTGCAACGCAAAATCAAAGAATACTATCCTGGTATCAGTACACTAACCCAAAATGAAGTTGATACCTTATTTCAGTTAACGGATGGAAATATTGGGAGAATCACAGCGCTACTTAGCGAGCAAAAATGCGTTTTATGGATTAAAGACATATCCAATAGAAAAACAACAGAATATGAAGAACAGCTCCATAAAATAAAAATGGATATTCTTGTAGGAAAATATCAAACTGCTAGACAGCAATTATTGAGATTTGAAGCTGTTTACAAAGATGATTTTTATAATAATATTCATTTAGCATATAAGTATAATTTAATGCTCTCGGATTGTGAACATTTGTTAAATCAATATCAAACTGCACTAGATATATTATCTATTATTGAGTTAAAGCCATATACAAAATACAATTTAGATTTTGAAATTGAATTACACAAGGCTCATTATAATAAACATCTGTGGAATTGTAATGAAGCACTTGAGATATTGGGAAAAATTAACGACCGCTCATTTGCGGCATTGGTTGATTCACTTGGAATTTTAACTGCAAAATATTTTGTCAATGATTTATTCGTTCCAAATTCTTCAAATGACTCGCTAGAAGAATTTAACAAAAAGTTTCAAATGGCAACAAACAGTTCTTTAGTGCATAATAATTATGACGAATATAAATTAAAAAGATATGCTCCTGTATTTTTCTTCTATAAAGAAAAACCTACAAAAGAAGAGCAATTGATCCAAATGATTGATGAAGTAATAAAAATATATGAAAGTGAAAATAACAGGTTACGTGCAAATGCATACTTTGTTAAAGCTGAAATATATCGATTATATAGACAATATGAGAAAGCCATAGTAGAGTATAAACGTTGTTTAGATATAACTGTTGATAATAACATTAAACTTCAAACAAATTTGATGATATATTATTTGATTAAAATCAAAAAAATAAACTTGGATTTTGAACTAATACCAGAAAATGAGTTGAATGAATTATCTCAAAATAACGTATATTCTCGCATTGTGCGACATAGGATTCGGAATATAGAGCTAGGTGACCCAAATGCCACACAAATACGAGAACAAATCGATTCTAGGATAATGCCTATTCTATAGTAATGTCTTCAAACGTAAAATGAGGGGTTTTTAATGATATTAATTGATTTCTGTAAAATAGTATATCTTCATCATTATGGTTTTTGATAGCTTTTAATAGTTGCGCTAGCATTTTGATATTACATGTATTCCAGTTATATCGTGCAATTTCTTGGGTGCCAATTCTTATACCATCATTTGCAAATAGGCGTTTATGCTTTTTATTTAATGTAATATTATATTTTTCAGCTGTTTGGTAAAAATCATCTGTGTCTGCCCGACTCATCAAAATAAACAGCTGGTGTGTGTATGTATATTGGTGATTTTTTAACATTGCAATATCAAAATCTAAATTAACTAGTTCTTTTCCAAGCTGATTTGCAATTTCTACCGTCAACTTTTGATAAGCCATTCCATACTTCTCTTGTTCTAGGAGTGATAATAATAAGGCAGCAATATGATTTGGCTGAGTATTTCGTAAATAATTTGGGGTAATATTCTTTTCCAAATGCTGTTGATAGGAACTGCAATTGGTCATAATCAAGCCACATGCAGGTGCTGGTAACGTTTTGTGAGTGCCTCCAATCAACACAATATTTTTGACGATTTTTAACGGATTTTTTATAATTCCAGAAGCAATAAGTCCAAGAGTTTGAGTTCCATCATAGATAACTCCCATTGACTCTGGCAATGATATTTGGGACATATCAGGAGGATTAATAATATCTGATTGACAGAATATTAGAAAATTGTATGCTTCTGATTTGATTTTGCGATTTAGCTTCATATAATCAATTTGATAATTGCTATAATCAAAAGGAATGGCATCATAATGAATACCAAGTTTATCTAGAATAATAGGTATAGAAGCATGCCCACCTTGCTCTGGCGTAGTTATGAGAACAGAATCAGTATTCTTTAAGAGTGACATGGCACATACCGTAAAGCAATTAATTCCTGTTATTGTATCTGCATTAGCATATTTAGCATGAAATAATAATTGACATTCCTTTTTGAGTAATTCATTTAGTTTGTGCACATATGTTCCACCAATAAAAGAATTATTGCCATTTGCTTCAATAAATGAATACTTTCCCTCAAAATTAGAAATTAGTGCTTGCTTAGAGAAATCAGATATGTATGTTTCCGCAGCACAGAGAGGTATTTTATTTGCTTCAAATTCGTTCAATTCTGTACATAGTTGTTTGTATTCTTCATATATCTCACTCATTTGCATTCCTCCTCTATTTTAATTGACTGATAAATATAGATTGCCAATCAATTTTTTCGTAAGAAAACTGACCGATAACTAAAAATTATCAATCACATCAGCTTAAAGAATTCGCAACAAAAGAATAATTAGCCCAGAAAAAGTATTAAAAATAAAAATCCTTTCTAGGATGCCTGCTTATAAGAATTTCCCGTTGTTTGGCGGTGGCTACATGTGTGTAGATTTGGGTGACATTAATAGAGCTGTGGCCTAGCATTTCTTGAATATATCGAATGTCTACATCGGCTTCCAACAGACTTGTAGCAAATGTATGACGAAACATATGTGGAGTTATATGCATATCGATAGAAGCTAAATCGCAATATTTGTTTATCATACGGCGTACCGCCTGGTCATTGAGAGGTTTACCAGATTGATTTACAAAAAAATGTTTACACATATTAATTTCATGATAATAAATGCTTTGGTATTGGCTTAAGATATGTAGTATTTGAGGGTTTCCGATGGTTAATCGTCTTTCTTTGGAGCCTTTGCCATATATTAGAATTGTTCCGGTAGAAAGATTAATATCCTCAGGCTTTAGTGAACATAATTCAGATATTCTTATACCTGTAAAAAAGAGAATTTCTATTGCTGCCGCATCACGTAATGCATTTTTTCTCTTATAGGCTGTGTCTGCATGGGCTAACTGGGAATAAATTGTTGAAAGAAATTTTTCTGTTATGTTAAGAGGGATTACCTTTGGCAGAATAACAGGTTCTCGAAATTGTGTAACTATTTTGTTAAATGGGTTAAAAACAATTATGTCTTTATATTCAAGATAGTGAAAAAAAGCCTTGATTGAGGCAATTTTACGTCTGACTGATTTGGGCTTGTAAGTACTATTAAGAAAAGAAATGTAATTTTCTAATGTGCTGACGTCAATATCAATAAGTGGCATTTCATTTATCAATTTGGAAAATTGTAATAAATCTATACGATATGCTTTTATCGTTTTTTCATCTAATCTTTTTTGGGTTTTACAATACCAGAGATAATTATCTATGGTGAGTTCAATATTATTCATGTGTTTAATCTCCTTGTTTTTGAGTATTTGACAATAATCATATGATACGCATTATTGGATGTATAGATAGAACTAAGTTTTTCTATGGGATATAAGATTGATGCTGTTATTCAAAATATAAAACCATATAATCAATACTTGAAAAAAAAAGCATAGCATTGTAGTATTAATAAATACATTGACCGTTTATTTTGGTTAAAGCGAATGAATAGTAATTTAAGAAGGTACACACATGAATTCAAGAAAAGAAAGTGGAATTACATATATTATCAGAACTGTGTTATGTTATGCAGTGTCCATACTGATTGCAATAGCATTTATTACGATTGTAAGCATGGGGCTGGATACGATGCAGATGGCGGGAAAAGCAAAGAGTCTGAAGGCTGATCTGGGAGAACTGACAGCAAGTATAAATGAGAAAGACTTTGAGAGAGCTGATGTGGCGACTGATAAGCTTGACAGTACCGTTGATGATATAGATGAACTGCTGGCTGGAAAGACATGGAGAACGGCAGCAAAGATGCCGGTTGTGGGTGAATATGTTGGTGCAGCAGACAGTCTGGTTGATATTGTGAAGATTGCTACAGGAAGAATGATTAAACCGGCTCTGGCTGTAATACAGGATTACCCGCTTGATTCTATCAAGGTGGGGGATGAAGGATTCAATACATATACTATGGACGCGTACATAGGCCTTCTTGAGGAACTGAATCCGGCAATTAATGATATTATAGGTTATCTGGATGATATTAATATTCCGGATAGTCTTGGAGGCAAGGTTGCGCAATATACAGATAAAATGGCTATGATTACGGATGCATATGCAGTAGCAGAAGATTATCTGCCATTGCTTAAGGCATTTCTTGGTGGTGGAAGTGACAGGACATACCTTCTTGCAGCACAGAACTCAACAGAGATTCGTGCGGGTGGTGGTTTCCCTGGTTCAATAGGTACAATAACTATTGTTGATGGTGTTCTTACAATAGGAGATTTTAACAGCGTATATGATGTACTTCCTTATGGTACTCCGGCATCGGTTGGACCAAGTGAGTTAGAGAATACATTATTTGGAAACTGGATGCATTATCCACGAGATGCAAGCTTTAATCCGGATTTTGAGAGGGTTGCCCAAATATGGGCTAAGGCATATGGCAACAAGAGCAATACAAATGTTGATGGCGTAATATCGCTTACTCCAACTATAATCCAGAGACTTCTTAGCTATATGGGAGAAGTACAGTTATCTGACGGAACAGTCCTTAATGGTGAGAATGCAACACAGATGTTACAGCATGACTTGTATTACAAGTATTTTAATAATGCTTCATATACAGACGATACTAATGATGTGGTAGATGCACTCTTTGCTGAGACAGCCAAGACAACTATGAGCAGACTGGTAGATGATTTTGACCTTAACAAGATTGCAGGTTATTTGTCAGTGTTTAATGCCGGTGCAGAAGACAGAACAATTATGATGTGGATGGCAGATGAAACAGAACAGCAATATGTCAGGGATGTGGGCTGTTCAGGAGGACTTAATGATAATCCTGAGAATCCGGAAATTGGTGTATACATCAGTGGTTCAGACCCATGTAAGCTTGGATGGTATGTGAATGTCAACACGCAGATTGGAGAAGCACAGGTTAATGAAGATGGAACGAGAACATATGATGTAACAGTAACTGTTGAGAATACTATTGATAATCATACAATCAAGACAGCTGGCACTTATATCCTTGGAAGCTATGAGGGTGCATGGAGAGGCTATATACATCTTTTCGCACCAGCAGGCGGAACAATATCTGATGTTAAGGCAGACAGCAACGGTGGATTTAGAAAGTCCAAGTATGAAAATCTCGAAGTTGCTTATAATCTTAACGTTATGATATATCCACAGAAGTCAATGAATATAACTTATAAGGTTACGACAGCTGAGGGAGTTACTATTGTCCCTGAAGTCAGCATGACACCTACATTGCAGGGATACAGATAATGAATACCGAGCTCCTTACCTGCATATACTTCTATTATTCAACAATAATGGAGGTGTGCATTGTGAACAGAGTAATCAAAAAACTTAATATAACCATGATAATAGGGATTCTGGCAGTATGGGTGTCAGGATCCTTATTTCATTTTGTGTATGACTGGACTGGACATAACACATTGGTCGGGCTGTTCTTTCCAACCAATGAATCTACATGGGAGCATATGAAGCTGGCGTTTCTGCCAATGAATCTGTATGGAATATATACATGGTATGCCTTAAAGGATAGATTTGCAGCAAGCGCTTTTGCAATTCTTCTTGGTGCAAATGTTGCAACATGGGCAATTCCGTTTCTGTACTACACATATATGGGAGTACTCGGATTTTCAAAAATGTGGCTTGATATTGCAACATTTTTTGTGGCAGTGCTAACCGGTTTCGCTGTGGAGTATCATGTGTTAAGACATGCTGGGCATGAGAGCTTTGTACTTGGAACATGGATAATGGCTATTATTGATTTTGTGATGGCGGCAGCATTTGTTTCATGCTCATATGGCGCACCTGCGCTTGGCATATTTGCAAAACCTTAAAAATAACAGTTGACAAAATTTAATTATAATAGTATGCTATAACTGTACTAATCAATATAGTACAGTTATTACACAAGCTTGTAACCAGTTTAAATAATACACAGAAAGGAAAGGAACATGTTCACAATAGATGTCATGTCGCGAGTGCCAGTCTATGAACAGCTTATTAAGCAGGTGGAAGACCAGGTGCTTAAAGGAATTATGAAGGAAGGCGATAAGATGCCGTCGGTACGGTCGCTATCGATGGAGCTGTCTACTAATCCGAATACAATCCAGAAAGCATACATGGAGCTGGACAGAAGAGGAATTCTGGTGAGTGTACCGGGAAAGGGCTCTTTTATATCGGCAGAAGCGTTAAAGATTGTCGGGAATCAGTCTAAGGAAAAGCTTTCAGATCTTAAGGAGATTGTAAGAAAGCTTGCATACGCAGGGGTGAGTAAGAGCGAGATAACAGATATGATTGAGGAGGTTTATAAGAAAATATGATAGAGGTAAAAGGTGTTACTAAATCATTTGATGACTTTACAGCACTTGACAATGTTACCTGTAATATAGCGGAGGGCTGTATATATGGTATGGTTGGTTCTAACGGTGCAGGAAAGTCTACACTGTTAAGAGTTCTGTCGGGAATATATAAGGCAGATAAGGGAGAAGCAATAATCGATGGAATTAATGTATATGAGAATACATACATGAAGAATAAGCTGGTGTTCGTTGCAGATGAATTATTCTTTCTTGCAGGCGCGAACATGAAGAGCATGGCTAAGTTCTATAGTTCAATATATGATAATTTTGATATGGACAGATTCACAGAGCTTACGAAAACATTTGGACTTGATCCATCTAAGAGTATATCAAACTTTTCAAAAGGAATGAAGAGACAGGCAGCTATAATACTTGCACTTTCAACCAGAGCCAAGTATATGTTCTTTGATGAAACATTTGACGGACTTGATCCTGTTATGCGTAATCTTGTCAAGAAGTTAATATGTGGTGATGTTGCAGAAAATAACGCTACTGTTATAGTCACATCACATTCATTAAGAGAATTGGAAGACTTATGCGATCATTTGTCACTTCTTCATAAAGGCGGGCTGGTGCTTGACAGCGATGTATTTGAACTAAAGACGAGTCAGTTCAAGGTACAGGTAGCTTTTAAGGATGATTTTGATGAGAGTAAGTTTGAGGGCATTAGAATTACAAGATACCGTCAGGAGGGGTCAGTTGCCAACATGATAGTAAGTGGCGACAGGGAACAGACCATGGACATTATAAATGCCATGAATCCGGTAGTATTTGATGTCCTCCCACTTACGCTTGAAGAAGTATTTACTTATGAGATGGAAGCACTCGGTTATACATTTGATGTGAAGGGGGATAAGACGCATGAATAATAAGAAAGTATTCAGCTTTCATATGTTTTTACAGACATTGAAGCAGACAAGACTTGCGGGCTTTATAATGATGGCGGTAATTACACTTATATCAGTTGTACCGATTATTTCATCATTAAGCTATATTAAAGAATATAAACAGGTTAATAATGTAGGTGGAATTTCAGGGAATTATTTTCTGGTATTAGTATTCATAATTGTTGTACCTGTTATATCATTGATAGTATGGAGTTTTCTTAATAAGAGAAGCAGCAGTGATTTTTACCATTCAATTCCATATACAAGATTGTGCATATATCTTAGCAAGACAGCAGCAATACTTACATGGATTGCCGGAATACTTGTTGTGTCATATGTATCACAGGCAGTTTTATTCATGGCTAACAGGCAGTATTTTAATGTTGATTATGCAACAATGTTCCGTATGTATCTTTCAATATTTATATGCAGCCTTTTATGCATGGCAATTATAAATGTATCAATATCCATTACAGGAAACATATTAAGCAATATATGTGTTACAGGACTTATAATGTTTCTTCCAAGATTTATTGCGTTAATGGTTACAGAACTGACTGTGTTTCATGGAGAAACTTACATGATAAGTAACAGTGGTGTGGGGTTACTTGATTCTTCCAACAATATGATTGTTGGCTGGGTATTTTCTGTATTTGATATATACAATGGTCCATCAGGAATAGCAGATATGGTTCTCAGTCTTACAAGTAACTTATATACACTCGTGCTTGCACTTATATATATAGCACTTGGTGCACTTCTCTTTGTAAAGAGAAAAAGTGAGACAGCAGGAAAAGCAGCTAATGGAAAGGTTCTGCCAATGATTATCAGAACACTTATCGGCTTTTCAATTGCGTTTATAGGTGTAATGATAGCATATACAAGTATAGACAATGATGAGACGATAGCAGTTGTTGTGCTGTTTATTGTAAGTGCATTGGTTGTGTTTGTTTATGAATGTATAGTAAGTAAGAAGATGAATGTTATAAAGCAGTGTATTCCATCAGTTCTTCTTGGATATGTTCTTGCAGTGGTAATTGGAACAGGAGCTAATTCATTTGGCAAATATGAGGCATCGTACGAACCGGATGCTTCAAAACTTGCGTATGTATCAATACAGCCAATGGATATGTACTATGCTTCAGATAACGGATATTTCAGCTCTATATCATCGAAGGTTCAGTTTACAGATGAAGAGATTCTCAAATATGTATCAGAGAAATTTGGTGCATATAAAGATAAATGTATATCAAATGGTGTTCATAATTATATTTATAATGGCAGAGGCTCAGTGACTAATTATAAGGTTGGTTTCAGACAGAACGGTGTTACACATTACAGAAGGATTCAGCTTACAGACAGTGATGCCAATAAACTTTCAAGTCTGTTAAAGAAGGATGAGAAATTTGTTAAGGCATATATGGACCTTCCGGATAGTGACAAGATTTCCGTTAATTATATAACAGGCAATATGGAGGATTCTGACTGTAAAGATATATATGAAACAATTACAAGTGAAATTAAACAGATTGGTTTTGAGAAATGGTATCAGACAGTTACTTCAGATGTTGATACATTCTTGATGTCAGTACGCTTTTCGAAAAAAGGCGTTACTTATGATATGGTTCTTCCAATCAGTAAGAATATGCCACAATCTTATAATAAGTATATTGGTATACGGAATGAATATGCCATTAGGAATAATGAAAAAGAGCTTGGGACAATGAGCGATATTTTAAAGCAGTATTTAAATGACAGTTCCAGAACATGGGATAAATATACTAGTGGATATGAAACTCTTTCAGCAGTTCTTGTATATAATGATACCAGAACATATATTAATCTGGATTCATATGTAAGAAAAGATGAAGAAAGAGCACAAAAAGTATTAAATGGACTTATAGAGTCCCTTGACAAGAAGAATTTTAATAAAAATATAAATGCAGATAATCCTTGTATTGTATTGAATTATGAAAAATATAATCCTGACAATGGTGAAACTGTCCTGGCAGATGCTATTATACAGTTAGATGGTTATACAAGGACAGAAGATTATATATCTGATATTGATTATTATTAATTACTTCTTATGTTGAATTAATGTAATATAATAAGTGTAATTAATGGGGTGGTGCGTCGGCATCATCCCATTATTTAAGATAGAAAAGGAACAGGATTATGTACGATTACATGGATGCTGTTGTGGCAGCAGCACTTGACTGTGCCGCAAATAATATATAATTGCAGGTGGTGGGGTGACCTATAATAAAGTCACCCCTGAAAATTGTCACTTGCCTTGCGGTCACATAACTGACTGTATATATCAGGACCAAGTCCTGTCTGTAATTCTGTATATGCTTTTCTTAACTGTTCGTCAGTCATATGCTCACGTCTTCTTTCGATTGCATTAATACTGTCGAGAATCACTTTGTCCTGATTATCGTGAGTTTCCCAATTATACATAGTTTGCCCTTTTACGATAGATTTATTGTTGTTGTCTGTCGGAAGATTTTCTGAGTTATTCATATCTGTTCTCCTTAATTATTTTTTAGAATCTTCTAATATTATCTGCGTTAATTACGTGTCTATACTTGAAAAAGTCATCATAGCATTGTAATATTAATAAATGTGCAGACACGAGAGGGGAATTTCAATGGTTAATCTGGATGGGATGTTGTCAATAGTTATGCCAGCTTATAATGAGGAAAAGCTTATATATAACAGTATTAAAGAAACACTCAGAATTGTTGAAAAGTTTGTTCCAGAATTAGAGATAGTTGTGGTTAATGATGGCAGCAGGGACAATACGAAATCTGAAATTGAAAAAGCAGTTAAAGAGGACGACAGAGTGCGTATGATAAGTTCTACCAAGAACAGAGGCAAAGGTAATGCTATAATTGCCGGTGTTTCACAGGTGGAAGGAAAGTATGTTGCATTTGTTGATGCAGATTTAGAATTGAATCCATCACAGCTTGAAGGTTATCTTCAAAAAATGCTTGACGATAATAAAGATGTTGTAATTGGATGCAAGTTCCATAAGGATTCCAAGCTGGATTATCCATTTAAGAGAAAGGTTATAAGCATGGGGTATTACATAATGCTGCTTGTGATGTTTCATCTTAATGTCAGGGATACCCAGACAGGACTTAAGGTATTTCGCGTTGAGGCAATCAAGCCAGTGGCACATCTTGTCAGAACATCAGGGTTTGCCTATGATATAGAGCTTTTGGTTGCAATACACAGAAGAGGTTTTACGATTGCACAGATGCCGGTTGAAGTTGTATATGTCAGAGATTCGGATAGCCGACGAATAGGGATGAAAGATATATGGCAGGCATTTATTGATACATGGGCAATATTTGGAAGAGTGTACTTTAAGCATTATTATGATTAAAATACATATGGTTTAGGAGAATTAGGAGATACGATTAAGAATGAAAGAATTATTAGAAGGTTTAGCAGGCAAGCTGGCAGGAGTAGGGAAGTCAGTATTTGTGGCACATGCCAAGATTTGTATTATTACAGGTGCAGTTGCGGTGTCAGGAACTGCGGCAACAGTTACAGGTGTTGAGTATGTTAAACATAATAACACTAAAAATGTTGTGCAGGCACAGGAAACTGAGCGTGAGACTGAAACTGAGACTGAATCAGAAAGACTTGATAAACTTAATAAGATTCTTGCAGAAACTCAGGAAGAAACAGCTGAAGAAGAGAGTTCATCAGCTGAAGAGCTTGAAAGTCTCATGGAGGAAGCACTTTCAAGTGATGATACAACAAGTGAGGAACTTAATCAGATAATTGAAGCTGTTGCAGACAGTGGTGCTGGTCCTGTTGCAGTAAAGGATATAGAAGAGCTTGAGGTAGTTGAAGATAATTCATCAGAGCCATCAAGAGAGGATGCAGAAGTTACAGATTCAGGAACTGAAGAAACATCAAGTTCTGATCAGATATATGAAGTTAATCAGCTTGTGTATGGTATAGATGTATCAAGATGGCAGGGAGATATAGACTGGTCAAAGGTTGCTGCCGATGGAATTACATTTGCAATGATTAAATGTGGTGGCGGAGATGATGGTTTATACGAAGATAGAAAATTCAAGCAGAATATTCAGGGAGCATTAGCTAACGGTATTCAGGTAGGAATATATTTTTATTCGGGTGCAACAGATGCAAAGACTGCGTATGATGAAGCAAGTTTCTGCATTAATCTTATAAAGGATTATCAGATAACATATCCTGTAGCGTTTGACTGGGAATTAGATGGTGATTATAATTCAGTAACAGAAGCATGTGAGACTTTCTGTAATGTAATAAAGAGTTATGGATATCAGCCAATGGTATATTCTAACAGAAACAGATGGTACAATAACTTTAATGGGGAAAAGCTTTCCAACAAATTCAAAGTATGGATGGCAGCATACTGGAGCGAGTACTATTATACTTCAACACGTTGGACATACGGTGATGACCTTGCAAGCTTCAAGTGGCATTATGATATGTGGCAGTATGGAGTAACTGATACGGTTGATGGTATTGATGGATATGTAGATATGAACATTGCATTTTTTGGATATGCCAACTACAAGGTTAATGGCGCACAGGATGCTGCATTGACAGTAACTAATACTAACATAACAAGATATCTGGGACATGATTCAGGAAAGCTCAATGAGGGTGTGGATTTCATGTCAGGGGTTAAAGGAGTTAATTCAATAGGCTATGAGATGGATGTGGATTATGATATAATTGATTCTTCAGGAAATTCAGTTGATGAAGAAGATGCATTATCACAGCCAGGCAGATATACAGTCAGATATTCATTTAAAGATCCGAAATCTGGTAATATAACAAAGGATGCAGTCCTTAATATTGTTGATGTTACGGCAAAACTTGTAACACCGGATATTAATGTACAGTCAGATGCTTCAGGCAGACTTCCGGCAGGTTTCAGCTTTGTAAATGGAGTGTCTGGAACCAACAGCTTATCTGAAAATGCAACACTTACACAGTATGAGGTTATCAAAAGAAATATTGCAACCGGTGAGGAAATAACTATGTCACTGGAGCAGGCACTTGCAAATGTGTACGATGTAAAGAATTATACTTATTCTGTTGTATATTACTTTGATGTGCCAAAGGATGGAACTGTAAAACAGACTGCTGTAATGACAGTTATAGTAAAGGAAACAGAAACAGAAAAAGAAACTCAGAAGGAGACAGAGTCTGTATCAGAAAGTCAGACAGAAACAGAGAATGTGAGTCAGGCAAAAACCAGAAAGTTATCTGTTGCAGCTAAGAAGCAGGAGACAACGGAAGAGACGGTAATTAACAATAAATAATAACAACGGGTTACAAACGGCGCTATCATATGAAATGTAGCGCCGTTATTGAGATTATACAACTTTTAAAATGGAGAAAAAATGTTTTCATTAAAGAAATTATTTAAGAAAGATACAATAAGTGAACAGGAAGTTGTTTCCCAGGATAGTGAGTATGAGATATTAGAGATTACAGAACTTTCTTTTATACAGACAGCAAAGATATGGCTTCAGAATTTTTTCAGGGTAAAGAAGCATGTTATTATAACTGCTGTAAGTGGTGGTGCTGTTGTTGTGGCAGTTGCCGGAATAGTTATTACGGTGTCAGTTGTCAGTCGTATTGGGAAGCAGAAAAGTACTGATGTTGCAGCAGCAATAGAAGATACATCAACACAGATGGAAACAGCAGAAGAAATGAAAGCACCAGTTTTGTCGCTTTATCTGGAAGCGGTAGCAGATGAAAATACTATTACTGCAAGTGTGTATGGCGAAGATGGAGAGATTCTTTCAGGACATAATCTTGTATTTAACCTTTTAAGTGGAAGTAAAGAAGATAATGAAGAGAAGATTGAAAAACTGAAGTCTGCATATGCAGGACAGAATGTTGAGGATGTTGATAAGGAAGTTTATGAAGATGATGACAAGGATGGTACAGTTCTTATGCCGGATCTTGAAACGGGAACATACACTTTGGTAGTGCAGGCTGAGGAAGGGTATAAGACTCCGGATGCGGCAGAAGCGACAGTTGAGACATTTGCAGTAATGGATGACATTATGGAAAAGGTTGTGGCAGATTCAGCTGCTACACAGAAAGAGGATCCATCAAAGCACCGTTCTAATTCTTCACCTGCAGTTTCTGTACCTGAAACAACAGCTTCAGCAGGGCAAGTCAATGTTACTGCTTTGAAGAAATCGGGTGACAATATAATCTATAAGATAACAGGCAGAAGTACAATGCAGCTTACGGACGATGAAGCTGCCAGATATACAGCTGGCTCTGTTTTAATAGATGATCATAGTGTGTCTGCATATTCAGGATATATATATGAAACAGGAAAGATTCAGATAACAGGAGGACAGGCAGATGTAGTAACAAAATTCCTTGTACCTGAGCGAAATATTAGTGCTGAAAATGTTGAGATGATTAATAATACAACAGTATTTGCAGATAATCTTAAGGAAACTGCAGCAGGAACTAAAGAAACACAGAGTGAAACAAAGACAACAGGTGAGAGTACTAAATCAGAAGAAACTACTAAGGGAGAAAATACTAAACCATCTGATAATCAGAGTATGGCAGCCAGAAAAAATTATGTCCTTCTTTCATTAGAAGCTGAGACAGAGACTGTATATGCTGATGGATGGCAGAATATACAGGGGAAAACATATTATTTCAGAAATTCGCAGGCGGTTACAGGATGGAATCAGATTGACGGATTACAATATTATTTTAATGGAGACGGTTCGCTTGGCTCACATCTGGTAATAGACGTATCTACTTATAATGGAGATATTGACTGGAATCGCGTTAAGGAAGCAGGAATTGACTATGCAATTATACGCGTAGGCTACAGGGGATATGAGACTGCAAGACTGGTAAAGGATAAACGATTTGATACAAACATGAGGAATGCAACAGCAGCAGGTGTCAAAGTTGGAGCCTATATTGTTACTCAGGCGGTTAATACTAATGAAGCTGTTGAAGAGGCAAGTTTTATTATATCTGCATGTAGTGGGTATAATATATCTCTTCCGCTGGCAATAGATGTAGAGAGTGCAGGAAATGGAAGCGGAAGAGGAGATAAAATATCGGTTGCGGAAAGAACTGCTGTTATTAATGCATTTGTACAGACGATAAGGGGTGCCGGGTATTCGGCAATGGTATATGCTAATAAAGACTGGATGACTAACAGAATCAATGCAGGAGGACTTGCTTCTGGAAGTACTGTATGGCTTGCACAGTATAGAAGCAGCTGCACTTATGGTGGAAGCTACCAGATGTGGCAGTTTACAGAGTCAGGTTCTATACCGGGCATTTCTGGAAATGTAGATATGAGTGCATGGAAATATTAAAAAGGTGACAATTCTTTAACATAGTGATATAATTATACGAAGTGTTTATTTAAATGGATAAATATATGCAGAAATGAGGAGTAATATGAGTAAGAATGATGAACAGTTAGTTAAGCTTATTAAAGATGTTGTTTCTGGTAATCAGGATAAGGAAGTATTCTGCAAGGAATTTTATAAGGAAGTATATGCACTTGTATACCCGGTATTTGGAGATAATAGCAAGAAAGTAACTAGCAGGGCATTTATTTATTTATGTAATAATATTGATAAAATTGATGTTAGTAAAAATATACACAGGCAGGTAGCAACACTTGTATCTGCATTTATGTTTGGACTGATTGACAAGAATACAATTAAAAATAATGTGACCGGATTAGAATATGAATTTAATAGGATTAAGGAAGATGCTGAATTATATAATATTATCAGAGATAATGTTAAAATGTTCAGAAATCCGGCAGATTATGATAATACCAGTGAAGCTATCAGAAGTTTATCCAGAGTACAGACAATCCTTCTTGAACTTTACGGATATGAAATGCATTCTGTTGATGAAATAGAAGAACTGCTTGATGTAGACAGTGCATTTATATGTGAATTAATTGTTAAGACAAAAGCACAGATGCTTGGTGTTGAACTTGAGACAGAAGAATCAGAATATGAAGAAGAGAATGGCTCTGATGATGAGTATGAGGCTGACAGATATGAAACGGAAGATGGTGCCCAGCCTGATGCATTGTATTATGAGTCTGAAGAAACAGACGACGACTCAGAGCCGGAAGATGATGAAAAGTCATATTTTGAAGATGATGATATAGATGATGATAGTGATGAACATCCATTCAGAAGAACAAAGGCGGATCGTAGTGCTGCAATGAGAAGAGCAGATGCATCAAATCCTGTTGTGAGAAAGCTGGCAGGAGTTGTAGGGAAATTGTTTCCGTCATTATCACAGGCTGCAAGAAGAATTGTGGTTTATGTAGCTGGAGGCGTTATATTATTTGCAATAGTTTTAAGTGTATTTTTATCGGCTGTATTATCAGGCGATTCTAAAACAGATGCTAAGAAGAATAATAATTCAAACAATACAAGGGTTACAACAGCTGAAACAACAACATCTAAGGAAAAGGTAACTCAGGCTAAAGCTACGAAGAAAGCAGATGATACAACAGCAGCTGATAATGAAGCTGTAAAGGAGACTACTAAGGCTGATGAGTCCACAGAAGAAAATACTAAGAGACCAAATAAAGCAACTATAAAAGATGCTGAGGAAGAGACTGTAGAAGATTCTGCAAGTGGCATAGATGATAATAATGGTGGAGAAGAGGAAAAGGACGAAAAAGAAACAGAGTCATCAACAGAGGCAACAGAAGCCACAACAAAGGTAACAGAGGAAACTGAAGCTACAGAAGAAACAACAAAAGCAACAGAAGCAACAAAAGCAACAGACGAAACAAAGACAACAGAGGCTGTTGATAATACAACTGCTGCGGCAGATGTTAATGCTAATAATAATTAAGTAAGTCAGGAGTAAATAATACAGATACATAACAGGATTAAGGAAGGATTGCTATGAAATGTGTAATTTTAGCCGGAGGTAGTGGTGATAGTTTATGGCCATTATCAAGAAGGCAGTTTCCAAAACAGTTTATGAAAATAAAAGAAGGCCGTTCCATATTACAGGAAACTGTAGTAAGGAATATGCCTTTCTGTGAGGAATTTATAATAGTTACCAATGAGAGCTATAAGAATATTGTTAATGGACAGATGAAAGCATTTCAGAGTCTTAAGTACAGAGTTATCCTTGAGGGTACACCCAAGGGAACAGGAGCAGCTGTATTGTTAGGGACTATGTTTGCCAACCCGTCAGAATTAGTTCTGGTTGTTAATTCGGACAACCTGATTGAGGGTGATGGTTATAAAGATTCAATAATTGAGGCTAAAGAATATGCAAAAGAAGGATATCTTGCTGTATTAGGCATTAAGCCGGAATCACAGTCATCCACTTATGGGTACATTCTTCGGGATAAAGAGAATGTTAAGAAGTTTATTGCAAGAATGGATTTCGATGAAGATGAGACAGAAGGTCTGCTTGGATATGATTATGATGAGGGATATCTGTGGAACAGTGGAATACTTGTATTCAGAGCAGGGGATATGACTAATGCTGCAAGACGCCTTGCATCAGAACTGTACACTACCTGTAAGACAGCTAAGAGAAAGGTGCCGGCAATCAGAAGGTCTGTCAGATTTTCGGAAACAGTTATGCAGTCTATGCCGCATGGCAGTATTGAAACACTTCTCCTTGAAAAATGTGATTCAATAAAAGTAGTTGAAGCACATTTTGAGTGGATGGATGTCGGTAATGCCAGCGATTTAGCTGAATTTGGAAACAATATCAAGTCAGAATGTGTTATCAAGAATGACTGCGATAATGTTAATATTATAAATAATGCACCGAAGAGGCTTGTTGTCGCCAATGATTTAAGAGATCTTGTAGTTGTTAATACAGATGATGCAACATATGTATCTTCTAAAAAGTCTGCTGATAATATCAAGCAGATTATGAAAGATAATATGGATACTTATGAAGCGTTTTTCGATTATAACAGGACTACTTATAAGGAATGGGGAATACAGGAGATACTTAATTATTCACAGGGATATAAAGTCAGGAAACTTACTGTTTTTCCAGGAATGTCAATGTCTCTTCACCGACATGAAAAGAGAACTGAGCACTGGTCAATAGTTGAAGGTATTGCTACAATTACACTTGGTAATGAAACTGCTGATTATAACAAATATGAAAGTGTGTTCATTCCAGTGGGAACGAAACACAGGATTGCTAATAAGACAGACAAGAATGTGGTAGTAATAGAGGTTGGTATTGGAGATAATATATCAGATACAGATCTTGTTAAGATATATAATAAGGATAATCCACAGGCATCTGCTAATTATGTAAGACTGGATAAGAGTCCTATTGCGAAGCTTGAACCTGCATTTAAGGATAATCTGTGGGGTGGAACCAAGATTCGTGATGTATATGGCAAGAAATGTGATTATGATGTCATCGGTGAGAGCTGGGAACTTTCAGCTCATCCTGACGGTCAGAGCCGTATAGCTGAGGGAAGATATAAAGGAATGCTCTTTAATGAGTACCTTAATATTATAGGAAAAGAAGCATTAGGCTGGAAATGTCAGGCACAGGACAGATTCCCTATCCTTATAAAATTCATAGATGCAAAGCAGGCACTTTCTATACAGATTCATCCTGATGATGAATATGCTCTTGAGAATGAGAATGAATATGGAAAGAATGAGATGTGGTATGTAGTGGACAGTGAACCGGGATCATATCTGTACTGCGGGCTTTCAAGAGACGCATCTAAGGAAGAAATTCTTGAGAGAATTAATAATAATACAATCACAGACATACTTAATAAGATAGAGGTTAAAGCAGGCGATGTTGTTATGGTTAAGGCAGGAACAATCCATGCAATAGGCGCAGGTGTATTCATATGTGAGATACAGCAGAATTCTAACTGTACCTACCGTATGTATGATTATGACAGAAGGGACAAGTTCGGTAATCCGAGAGAACTTCATGTAAAGAAAGCACTTGATGTTGTTGATAACCATAAATATGTCAAGGACAATAAGACAGAAGTTGTTATTGCAAGAAATGAACATTTCACAGAAGAAAGACTTGTCCAGTGCAAATACTTTGAAGTATATAAGTATGATGTCAATGACGAAGCAAAGATTACTGTTGATGAGGCATCCTTTGTTTCTGTACTTTTCATTAACGGGTCAGGAACTATTGAAACTGATGATTATGAAAAGACTATGGAGTTTAAAGCAGGCGACAGTTTCTTTGTAAGTGCAGGTCTTCGTTCAATAATAGTTAAGGGACAGGCAACCATGGTTGTTACCAGAGTATAAAAAAATGTTTTACTTTGTCGTATATTGATGTATAATGACGAGAGAATTCTTTTTAAAGGAGAGTATAATAATGTTATCAGTAGTAATACCAACATTTAATGAAAGCAAGAACATCAGAAATCTTGTAGCACAGATTGATGTTGCTTTGAAGGGTGTTGATTATGAAATTGTCTTTGTTGATGACAGTAAGGACAATACACCTGATGTAATTACGGAAGTTGCTAAGGAGTATCCGCAGGTGAGAATGGAACACAGAAAGAATGGTACAGGATTAGCAACTGCTGTTCTCGATGGTTTTAAGCTTGCAAAGGGAGAATATATGGCATGTATGGATGCTGATTTACAGCACCCGCCAATCGTTCTTAAATATATGTATAGGGCTATGGAAAGTGGTGCAGATTTCTGTATACCTAGCCGACTTATTCCGGGTGGAGATGATGGCGGACTTAACTGGTACAGAAAGTTCGTATCTGGAACAGCAAGAAAGATAGGACAGGTTATGTTGCCTTGCCTTAGAAAGATATCAGATCCTACAAGCGGACTCTTTATGTTCAGAAGAGAAGTTATTGAGAATGCTGACCTTCAGCCAATCGGATGGAAGATTATGGTTGAGGTTCTTGCAATGGGTACATACAGCAAGGTTGTAGAAATCCCATATAAATTCCAGCAGAGAACAGAAGGTGAATCAAAGCTTTCAGGAAAGGTTACATTAGAGTACTTAAAGCAGCTTAAGAATCTCAGAAAGAGATACAATAAGAGCAACAGGTACGAGGTTGAAATATGGTCAACTGAGCGTATGATGAAAGGCGACAAATAATATCGTAACACAAGACATATAATAAGCCACAGAACGACATGTTATATGAAGTTTTGTGGCTATATTAGTATAGAACATAAAGGAGATAATAATGGCAATATTAGTTACAGGCGGAGCAGGCTTTATTGGAAGCCACACAGTAGTAGAACTTCAGAATGCGGGTTATGATGTTGTAGTAGTTGATAATCTTGTAAATTCAAGCAGAAAGTCTTTAGACAGAGTTGAGAAGATTACAGGAAAGAAAGCCACATTTTATGAGGCAGACATTAATGACGCTGCAGCATTAAATGAGATATTTGAGAAAGAAAGTATCGATAGTGTTATACATTTTGCAGGACTTAAGGCAGTAGGTGAGTCAGTAGCCAAGCCGCTTGAGTATTATATGAATAATATATCCGGTTCACTTACACTTTTTGATGTTATGAGAAATCATGGTGTTAAGAATATTATATTCTCATCTTCAGCTACAGTTTATGGAGATCCTGCATTTGTTCCTATTACAGAGGAATGCCCTAAGGGTGAGATTACTAATCCTTATGGTAAGACTAAGGGAATGCTTGAGGAGATTCTTACAGATATCCAGAAGGCTGACCCGGAATGGAATGTAATTCTTTTAAGATACTTTAACCCAATTGGAGCACATGAGAGCGGAACAATAGGAGAGAATCCTAACGGAGTTCCTAATAATCTTATGCCATATATAACACAGGTTGCTGTTGGAAAGTTAAAGGAGCTTGGTGTATTTGGTAATGATTATGATACTCATGATGGAACAGGTGTAAGAGATTATATCCATGTGGTTGACCTTGCACTTGGACATGTTAAGGCTATAGAAAAGCTTAATGATAATCCGGGAATTGCAATATATAATCTTGGAACAGGCAATGGATATTCAGTGCTTGATATAGTAAAGAATTTTGAGGCTGCTACGGGAATACATATACCATATGTAATTAAGGCAAGAAGACCAGGTGATATTGCAACATGCTACTGTGACGCAGGTAAGGCAGAGAGAGAGCTTCACTGGAAAGCAGAGCGTGATTTAAAGACTATGTGTGCTGATTCATGGAGATGGCAGAAGAATAATCCTAACGGATATGATGATTAAGGAGTAGATTATGGGCAAGTATTTTGGAACTGACGGATTCAGAGGAGAAGCAAATGTAACTCTTACAGTTGACCATGCATTTAAGGTGGGAAGATTCTTAGGCTGGTATTATGGAAAGAATCATGAGGATGGTAAGGCAAAGATTGTTATTGGTAAGGATACAAGAAGAAGCAGTTATATGTTTGAGTATTCTTTAGTTGCCGGACTTACAGCTTCAGGAGCAGATGCATATCTTCTTCATGTTACAACTACACCAAGTGTTTCTTATGTAGCAAGAACAGAAGATTTTGATTGTGGAATTATGATATCTGCAAGCCATAATCCTTTCTACGACAATGGAATTAAGCTTATTAATGCTGCCGGTGAGAAGATGAAAGAGGATGTTATCGCTGAAATCGAGAAGTACCTTGATGGTGAGCTTGGAGAAATTCCATACGCAACACGAGAAAACATTGGATGTACAGTTGATTACACAGCAGGTCGTAACAGATATATGGGATATCTTATGAGTCTTGCAATTTATTCATTCAAAGGAATAAGAGTAGGTCTTGATGCTTCTAATGGTAGTGCATGGACACTTGCAAAAGCTGTATTTGACGCACTTGGAGCTAAGACATATGTTATAAATGCTGCTCCGGACGGAACTAATATTAATGCAAACTGCGGTTCTACACATATTGAAGGACTTCAGGATTTAGTAAGAAGAGAGCATCTTGATGTAGGATTTGCGTTTGACGGTGATGCTGACAGATGTCTGTGTGTAGATGAGAAGGGCGAGGTCATAACAGGTGACCATATTCTCTATATCTATGGATGTTATATGAAGGATAGAGATAAGCTTGTCGGAAACAAAGTTGTAACAACAGTAATGTCTAACTTCGGACTTTACAAAGCATTTGATGCAGTAGGAATTGAGTACGAAAAGACTAAGGTTGGAGATAAGTATGTATATGAGTGTATGTCAGAGAATGGCTACCGTATAGGTGGAGAGCAGTCAGGACACATCATATTCTCTAAATATGCAACAACAGGTGATGGAATTATCACAGCCCTTAAGATGATGGAGGTTATGCTTGCAAAGAAGAAGACATTGTCAGAGCTTGCAGCACCACTTGTTATATATCCACAGGTTCTTAAGAATATCAGGGTTACAGATAAGACACAGGCACAGGATGATGCAGATGTTAAGGCTGCAGTTGAGGCAGTTGCCAATGCACTTGGCGCAGATGGAAGAATCCTCGTACGCGAAAGCGGAACAGAGCCTGTTGTCCGTGTAATGGTTGAGGCAGGAAGCACACAAGAGTGTGAAAAATATGTCGACCAGGTTATAGATGTCATAAAGAGCAAGGGATATGCTGTGTAAGGTTTAAAAAATCTTACTATCTATTATTTACGCTCATTCGGAATATGTACAATCAGCTCCCAGTGTCCGTCTATGGCTTATGCTTGAATTATGACGAGCTGTGTAGGAGTTAATGTCGCTATATACATAAGTTCAGTGTGCGAAAGCTCGTTCAAACGAAGTGCGTTTGCTTTCGCATACTGTAATAAACTCTGTAGATAGCGGCATTTACTCCTGCTAAGCGCAGGAATACTGAAAGCATAAGCCATAGACGGACACTGGGAGCGTGCCTGTTCATATGGTGAATGAACATAAACAATAACTTTATATGAATATTTTCAACACCTCCACATAAGATTAATTAGGTCTTATTGTGGGGGTGTTTTTTATGTGTGGAAAATTATGGGGAAAAATCATGACGTTTGTGTTGGCATTGTTGATAATTATGCCTGCGTGTGCCATGACAGGGTGTTCTGGCAGCAAAGAGCCAGATAATAAGACCAGTGTTGATTATACAGTGGTTGAAAATGCAGACCTGCCGGAAGAGCTTAAGAAGCTTATTGAAAGCAAAAAAGATAAAGTGATGAGGCTTACATATACGACTAAGGATTATACATATGTTGTGGCCGGTTATGGAACAAGGGAAACAAGTGGATATTCAATTAAGGTAAATGATGTATACACAGGAGATAATGCACTATACATTGATCTTAATCTGATAGGTCCGGCAGCGGGGGAAGCTGTAAATGAGGTTGAGACATATCCGGTAATAGTGCTTAAGATGGAGAGACGTGAAGAAAGCGTTGTTTTTAAAATGTAGAATGTATAGGAGGTCAGTCTGTGAGACTCAGAACAGAAAATATTCATGAATACCGTTTGAAATGTAATACAGTGGCACAGATTACGCTTGATGATGATTTTAATGTGCCGGACACAAAAGATGATATTGAACTTATAGTGAAAGAATGGGGAAATGTCCAGACCGACAGTGTAAAGGTAAATAAGGATAAAGCTACAGTTGATGGTGAATTAAAATTTTCACTTCTTTATATAGGTGCATCATCTGACTCAGAAAGAATGCAGCCGGTCAAAATGACAGGGAAAATGAGTTTTTCTGAAAATGTCAATCTTTCGGGTGACTGTACAGGTGATTATGTTACATGTCAGGCATCAATAGAAGATCTTAGTATTAAAGCAATTAATTCAAGAAAAATAAGTGTTAAGGCGATAGTTACACTTAAACTTATATGCGAGAGTCTGCAGGATATACAGATGATAACGGGTGTGGATGAGACGGAGAATACGGACATCCAGCAGTTAAAGGAAGAATTGGAATTTGTGCAGCTTGCAGTTAATCAGCGTGATAATTTCAGAATAAGAGAAAATGTATCACTTCCGGCTGGAAAACCAGAGATACAGGAAATAATCTGGGATGATGTAGATGTAAGGAATCTGAATTCAAGGCTTGCAGATGATGGACTTAAGCTTGCTGGTGATTTAGATATATTTGTAATGTATATAGGAAATGGAGAAACAGGAAATGTGCAATGGTACGAGACAACAGCATCATTTGAAGGAAGTCTGGATATAAGTGGCTGCAATGCAGATATGATTCCATATGTTAATTTTCAGATAATTGGAAAGACAGTTGAGGAGCGACCCGACTTAGATGGTGAAAACCGCGATATTGCAGTTGAAGTGGTTCTTGATATGGATGTAAAAGCATATGAGGAGCGTAAGAAGGATGTTATAGCAGATATATACTCGCCTTCATATGATATGGAAATAGAGAATGCAGATACACAGCTGCGTTGCCTTGTTGTACGAAATAATGTATCAAGCCGTGTTTCAGGTAATCTCCAGCTCGAGAATTATGCTGACCTTATGCAGATATGTAACTGTACAGCTACGGTGCAGCTTGACGATGTGACATATAAAGAAGGAGAGCTGGTTGCGGAAGGTGTTGTAAGTGCAAATGTATTTTACATAACTTCAAGTGACAGTCAGCCGCTTGGCAGTGTGCATACAATCATTCCGTTTGCAGGTACAGTTAAGATTGACGGCGTCAGTCCAGATTCACTTGAATACAACATAAAGCCGTCAGTACAGCAGCTTTCAGCCACAATAAACAGTGCTGGTGTAATAGAGGTTAAATCATCAGTTTCACTGGATGTAATTGTTTTTAGAAACTTTGAGTATAGTGGCATAAAAAGTGCTTATATGTCAGAAGAAAAATGTGATCTGTCAAAGATGCCGTCAATGACCGGGTATATTGCTGATGGCACTAAAACATTATGGGATGTATCTAAAATGTATCATACAACAGCAGATTCAATAAAGGCAAGTAATCCAAAATGTGCTGATGGACTGTCAGAGTCTGTGATTATACCACGGGGTACCAAGCTTCTTCTAGTGAAGGCTTAGACATAAAAAGAGGTACAGTCTGTAAAGTCTGTACCTCTGAAAATGTCTGATTATGAATTCTTACCGGCAAAGTAATCGTCGAATTTCTTAAGAACAGCATCTCTTGTGTTCTTGGAAATATCAGGAAGTTCCTTGCCCCATGTTTTAGTGGCTTCTTTAAAACCTTTTTCAAATGCTTCTTTCATCTTAGTCATCTTTTCTTCATCATCACCTGCGAGTGCCTGTGCAAATGAGAAGATTCTTTCAGATGTCTGTTTAACACCCCAGTAACCATTTTCAGAAATATCTTCCTTAGCCTGTGCAATAGTGTCAGCGTCTGCTGTGAAGTTACCGCCTGCAAGTGCTTTCCACATATCATCAGCAGTTCCAATAGTTATTCCCTGTTTAGAGAACATCTTAGTAACGAGGCTTTGCATCTGAGCCATGCGTGTTTCCTGGTCAGCCTTTAACTGTGCAACAATAGAAGCGTTAGAAGCTTTCTTATTAACAGCTGATACTAAACCTTCAGACTGTGAAGCATGCTCATAGGTTGCCGCTACATCAGAATAAGCTGTAGTCTTAGAAATCTCTTTAGTTGAAACCTTTTTATCAGAACCTGAAACAGTATTTGTTTCGTAAGCCTGATAATTTGAATTAACTCCGTTTAATGACATGATATCCCTCCTTGGACTTTTATTGTAGTATTTCTATAGTGTATATCGGTAAATGTATTTCTTTAATTAACCTTCTGTTTTTTCAATTTTTATAGTAGATTTCTTCCATATTCCTGTCCAGTAGAGGCCATAAAGTATGGCAGCAGATGTTCCGTTACTGATTACGACAGCATACCATACAGATTCAACGCCCATATTAAGCACATTGGCACATACCCAGAGGGTTAGCAGACGGAATATCCAGATTCTTGAAGCGTCGACAATCATTGTAATCATGGTGTGACCGCTTCCCTGAAAAAGTCCCTGAGTGACATTGTAAAATGCGTTGCTCCAGCACCAGAATGCCATAAGCGATAGGAAATCTGTTGCCAGCGGAATAACTCTTTCATCAGTTGAGAAAAATGTTACCATAGCCTGAGATATAAATCTTCTTGACAGAATCAAACCAAAGAATAACAAAAACAGTGCACCCATGCGGAGAGCATAATGGTAAGCTTTGTCTGCTCTGTCTTTTTGATCAGCACCAATATTTTGCCCAACGATAGTTGATATGGCGGAGCCGATACCATTTGCAGGCATTGTGATGATACTGTTAATCTTGTTGCCAATACCATAAGCACTTGTTGCAATAAATCCGTAAGCATTAACATTTTTAGTCATAAGAAGGAAACCAAGCTGCATGGTGCTTCCACCAATTGCTGTTGGAAGTCCGATTTTTACAATCGAACCCATCTTGCTTTTATCAAACTTAAATCCCCTGAAATTAATTCTTATAAGCTGTTCTGGTCTTGTAAGTACAATAAGTGCAATCACTGCACATGGAATTTTGGCAATGAGAGTTGCAAGGGCAGCACCAGCGATACCCCATTTGAAAACCATAAGGAATAACGGGTCTAATATAAGATTAATAACAACGCCAAACATATTAAGAAGCATTGGTTTTACTGTGTCGCCCTGAGACTGTTTGACTGATGTGAAAAGGTTAATGGTAAACAGAAAAGGCAGATCAAGTACTACAATTCTTATGTATGTAAGTCCGTATTTATATATAATTCCTTCTGCACCGAGCCACTTTACAAGTCCCGGAGAGACAAGCCAGCATATAAGGGCACATAATACTGAAAATGCAAGTGAAGTAAGGCAGATGTGGTTAGCCATTGAATTAGCCTGTTCATCCTCTCTTGCACCGAGGTACTGTGATATAAGAATTGCACCTGCAGTTGTTATGCCGTTACCGAAATTAATCAGGATATTCTGGAAAGGTGAAACAAGCGTGATAGCCGACTGGTTCTCAGTACCTATTCTTCCCAGCCAGAAAGTATCTGTAAGATTGTACATTGACTGGATAAAACTATTAATCATAACCGGAATCGCAAGCATGAGAATTGCATGAAAGAGATTACCATTAAGAATCATATTTCTTTTATCTTCACTTATTGGTTTTGCCATGATAAGCCCCCTTATCTTAATAAACGTGTTGAAAATGCTTCTTTAATACAGAAAAATAATTAAAATACTGATTTTTTGTTGACATTTCAAAGTCTTTTATACATAATATAAGCATAAAAAACAGTGATTTCTACAATTAAACGAAAAAATATTCTTTATAATACAGAAAAATTACTATAGTAGACGCAAAAGTGTTTGAGATAAGGAGAGATTATATGTTCCAGGATATGTCGAAGGATTTTGATATTAAGAGGATAAAAAGAAGTAATACCAGTTGTAGTACAGGGGTAGGGGCACATGTGCATCCGTTTAATGAGATATTTTATCTTTCGAGCGGAGAGTGCACAAGTTTTATTGACCACAACATTTATAAGTTCGGAAAGGGCGATCTTGTGATTGTTCCAAGTGGATGTCTTCACAGGACAACTTATAATGGAAAAGGAATGCATGAAAGAATTGTTATAAGCTTTAGAAATGAAGCAACTGAATGGATTCAGAACCAGACTGGTAAAGAACTTATGGAAAACTGCATGAAGCCGGGGGTTGTTAATATTCCTGAGAAGAGAAGGGATTATGTTGTTGCCCTGCTTGATAAGCTGATATTTGAAAATGATTCTCCTGATGAGCTGTCGCCGGCATTTATAAAGGTTGGGCTAATTGAACTTCTGCTGTTTATTATCCGCTGTAAGAATTATGAGGAAAATGTTATTAAGGAAATAGATGTGGATAACAGGATTATTCAGGAAGTTGCCACATATATATATGAACATTATGCAGATAATCTGTCTTTAGAGTATGTTGCAGATAAATTTAATCTTAGCAGGTCATATCTTTCAAAGAAATTTAAGACAGCAACCGGATTTGGATTTAAGGAGTACATTATTAATGTAAGAATACAGAACGCCTGTAATCTGCTGCTTGAAACAAACAAATCAATTACTGATATTGCATTTGAATGTGGCTTTAATGACAGTAATTATTTTGGAGATGCTTTCAGGAAAGCAAAGGGGATATCTCCACATAAATACCGTAAGAATGAAACTTTTTAAAAGTGCATTTTAAATATTGTACTTGATTTCATACAATATCTTTAATATAATAGTTTTGAAAATGGATTTTGTATACAAGGTTAGGTAATATATGGAAAGTATCAGATTAAAGGCAAGAGCCAAGATTAATCTTGGACTTGATGTTATTGGAAGACGCGAGAACGGATATCATGATGTAAGAATGGTAATGCAGACTGTTGGTTTGTATGACCGTATTATAATGACAAGGATTCCGGAGGAAGAGATAAGAATTAAGACTAATATAGGATTTCTACCTGTGAATGAGAATAATCTTGTTTATAAGGCAATTATGCTTATGAAGAATAAGTATAAGCTGGATGGAGGAATTGAGGTTGATCTTAATAAATTCATTCCGGTTGCGGCAGGAATGGCTGGAGGTTCAAGTGATGCGGCATGTGCATTATTTGGAATGAACAGGCTTTTCGAACTTAATGTACCAATGAGAGAGCTTATGAAGCTTGGTGTTGAGATTGGGGCAGATGTTCCATACTGTCTTATGAGAGGAACAGCATTAGCTGAAGGAATTGGAGAGAAGCTTACAAGGCTTCCGGATATGCCATTTTGTCATATTCTTATAGCAAAGCCTCCGGTAAATGTATCAACTAAGCTTGTGTATGAGAAACTGGATAACACAGATGTTAAGCTGCATCCAGACATAGATGGAATAATTGAGGCTATTAAGTTAAAGGATGTTGCACTTGTTGCTTCAAGAATGGGAAATGTTTTAGAGTCAGTCACAGTGCCGTTGTATCCTGTCATCGACAGCATTAAGAAAGATATGATAGAACATGGTGCAATTAATGCTATGATGAGTGGCAGCGGACCGACAGTTTTTGGAATATTTCCAGATGAACAATCAATGATAGCCTGTCAGCAGTTCTTAAGACAGAAGGGCGAGGCAAGACAGGTGTATACAACGGAAACATTTACACCATAATATATATGCAAATAATACACATTCAGAGTAATAGAGAAAGGCAAGGTTTTATATGAAAGGTGAACTTAAGATGGATGTTAATGACTATCTCCCATTAAGAGATGTGGTTTTTAATACTTTAAGACAGGCAATTCTCCGTGGCGAGATGGAGCCAGGTGAAAGGCTTATGGAAATTCAACTCGCCGATAAGCTTGGAGTGAGCAGAACTCCTATAAGAGAGGCAATCAGAAAGCTTGAGCTGGAGGGTCTTGTTATAATGATTCCAAGAAAGGGAGCAGAGGTTGCCCATATAACCGAGAAGGACATGAGAGATGTCCTTGAGGTAAGAGCAGCACTTGAGGAGCTTGCAGCAACACTTGCATGCCGTAATGTTACACCGGAGCGTATTGAAGAACTTAAGATGGCAAATAAGAGATTCGAGGCAGCAATTATATCTAAGGATGTGGTTGCAATTGTAGATGCTGATGTGAATTTCCATGATAATATATATGCAATGACAGATAATCAGAGACTTATTCAGATTATTAATAACTTAAGAGAGCAGATGTACAGATACAGACTGGAATATGTTAAGGATGCAAGAGCACATTCTATTCTTATAAGCGAACATAATGACATCATTGATAAGCTTTCTAAGAAAGATGAAGAAAATACTAAGATTGTCATAAGACAGCATATTACTAATCAGGAAAAGGGTATTATCAGACTTCTTAACAAATAATCTTCAGATTACACGGAGGCTGGCTGTTTATGCCAGCCTTTGTTAGTTTGTAAATTACTGTTTATTATGGAAATATATGGATATAATCCCAGATATGAAGATATATCAGGGGGTAAATATCATATGAACATTAAAAAGAAACTTGGAATTCTGCTTATTGTTATAATAGCTGTCAGTGGACTGGTTGGTTATTACAGAGTGTCTTATGCAGGAAATTTAGAGGCAGTTACAGAAGGCATATCTGAGAGTATTATAAGATTCCATGTGAGGGCCAACAGTGATTCTCAGGAAGACCAGGAGGTTAAGCTTAAGGTTAAGGAAGCAGTAGTTGATTACATAAGACCGGCTCTTTCAGAGTCAGATTCTCTTTCAGAGTCAAGAGCTATATTAGAGGCAGAAAGTGATAATATCAGAAATGTTGCTATTAAAACCTTGCGGGATAATGGATTTATGGAAGATGTAAGCGTGTATTTTGAGAAAAGTTATTTTCCGGTTAAATCATACGGTGATGTAACATTTCCTGCAGGATACTATGAGGCTTTCAGAGTTGATATAGGTGATGCAGAGGGAAAGAACTGGTGGTGTGTGCTGTATCCGCCATTATGTTTTGTAGATGCGGTGTATGGCGTAGTTCCAGAGAATTCTAAGGAAAAGCTTGCAGGAGTTCTTACAGACGAAGAATATAAGACAGTAACTGACAGGGGCTGTAAAGTCAGATTTAAATATTTAACATTTATAAATGAACTGCTTGGGTTATAAGCAGTCAGTGGAGGAAAGTCGATTGAATAATAAGGATAAGGTCTTTATTAAGATTAAAGGATTATATACGGGAACAATGGACGAGGAAGCCTCGTGTGAAGGTGAAGAGGTTGAAGTAATTGAGTCACAGGACGATGAGGTTGAAGTCATAAATGTTGGCACATACTCAGTTGTCAACGGCAAGGAATATATACGGTATGAGGAAGTGTATGATGATTCACAGGAACGGTCAAGCAGCATAATTAAGATTGATGGTGACAGCGTAGAAGTGACAAAGAAAGGCGTTGTATCTACGAAGATGAGGTTTACCATGGGCAGTAAAAATATGACTTATTACCAGACACCTTATGGAAATATGAGTCTGGGGATTATCACAAAAAGTCTTGAAATTGAACGAACTGAGGATACAATAAGTATATATCTTGTGTATGGAATGGAAGTGAATTGTGAACATCTTTCAGATTGTGATATGCAGATAACAATAACAACCAGAGAACTTAGAATTGATGAATAGTACATTTTTCTTTGAAAAAGGAGCAGTTATGAAGAAACAGTTTGATGAGAGAAATCTTACAATGGTAATGGATTTTTATGAACTTACAATGGCTAATGGTTATTTTAAGGATGAGGACAAGGAAAGAAAGGTTGCATTTGATGTGTTCTACAGAAAGAATCCTGATAATGCCGGATATGCTATATTTGCAGGTCTTGAACAGATTATTGAATATATAGAGAATCTGCATTTTGATGAAGATGATATTGAATACTTAAGAGGTCAGGGACTTTTTGGCGAAGAATTCCTTGCATATCTTGCTGACTTTAAGTTTAGAGGAGATATTTATTCATTCCCAGAAGGAACTATTATGTATCCTAACGAACCTGTAATTACTGTTGTTGCACCATTACTTGATGCACAGCTTGTTGAGACTGCAATCCTTCTTCAGGTTAACCACCAGTCACTTATTGCAACCAAGACAAGAAGAATCGTGCGTTCAGCTAAGGGACGTGCTGTATCAGATTTCGGTGCAAGACGTGCACATAACATGGATGCAGCAGTATATGGTGCAAGAGCAGCTTACATCGGTGGTGCAGTTGGAACAGCTACTGTCCTTGCAGGTCAGATGTTTAATATTCCAATCAGTGGAACAATGGCACACAGCTGGGTAATGTTTTATCGTGATGAATTTGAAGCATTTAAGCATTATGCAGAGAATTACCCGGATGCAACTGTGCTTCTCGTAGATACTTATGATGTTGTTAAATCAGGTATTCCTAATGCCATTAGATGTGCAAAGGAAGTGCTTGAGCCAATGGGCAAGCGTCTTAAGGGCATCCGTCTTGACAGTGGTGACCTTGCATACCTGTCTAAGAAGGTAAGAAAAATGCTTGATGATGCGGGTCTTACTGATTGTAAGATAGTTGTTTCCAACAGTCTTGATGAATGGACTATTATGTCAATCTTAGAGCAGGGCGGCTGCATTGACAGCTTTGGTGTAGGTGAGAGACTTATAACAGCAAAGTCTGATCCTGTATTTGGCGCTGTATACAAGATTGCAGCGGTAGAAGAAAATGGAGTATTCCAGCCAAGAATTAAGATTTCTGAAAATGTTGAGAAGATAACGAACCCGGGCCTTAAGAAGGTTTACAGAATATATGACGAGAATAAAAAGGCAATAGCAGACCTTATAGCAGGTGCTGATGAGGTTGTTGATCTTTCACAGCCTTACCGCTATGTAGACCCTGTAAAGCCTTGGAAGAACAGATACTTTGAAAACTGTACAGCAGTAGAGTTACAGCAGCTTGTTGTAAAGAATGGCAAGCGTGTAATGGACAGGGTATCTATTGATCAGATTAAGAAATATGTTCAGGACCAGCTCAGTGACAATATATGGGAAGAAGAGCAGAGATTTGAGAATCCTCATAACCATTATCTTGACATGAGCCCGGCATATTATGACATGAAGATGTCACTTCTTCATAAGTTGACTGACTAGAGGAAAGTGGCAGACGGACGGGGGCAGGGTGTGTATATGCTGCATCGTAAGACACGCTCCCGCTCGTGGAAAGGCGTAGCGGTACTAGGCGCACTGCCTCACTTCGTGAGGTGCGTTTGCCAAGTGCCGACGCCTTTCCAACGGTCTTACGCTACAGCATATGCACACCCTGCCCCCTTACGCTGTCACTTCCCCTGTCCGCCTTTGGCGGAGGTGGGGCTGGCGAGAGAGATTTCCGCAGAGAGCGATGGTGCCAAAGGCACCAAGCAAGAGTTTGTGGGGAGGTGGTCGGAGTGTGTGGGTATATGTTATTTTCAGACCGTTGGAAGTGCGTCAGCACTTAGTGAACGCACCTCACGAAGTGAGGCAGTGAACTTAGTGTCCGCTACGCACTTTCACGAGCGGGAGCGTGTCTGGAAATGACATATACCCATATACTCCGACCCAAGTCCAACACAAAACACTTGCAATTACTGATTGTTTTGATATAATTGACTAGTATATGAAAAGTTAACGAAGGAGTAGTAAATATGCCAGTTTGGAGTATTGTTTTATTGATAGTTATTGCTGTACTTATAGCAGCACTTGTTGCACTTACTATTGTGGGTAGAAAGCTTCAGAAGAAGCAGGAAGCTAATAATGCACAGTTAGAGGCTGCAAAGCAGGTTATGTCGATGCTTGTCATTGATAAGAAGATGATGAAATTAAAAGATGCCGGACTTCCTAAGATGGTCTTAGATCAGACACCTAAGGCTCTCAGAGGTCGTAAGATGCCAATCGTTAAGGCAAAGATTGGACCAAGAGTTATGTCACTTATGTGTGATCCTAAGGTATATGACCAGATTCCAATCAAGGCAGAAGTCAAGGCAGAAGTAAGTGGTATCTACATTGTAGGTATCAAGTCTGTAAGAGGCGGAAAGATTGTAGTTCCTGAAAAGAAAAAGAAGGGACTTTTTAAGAAGAATAAGTAAGAACGAGAGACTACATCAGCGGCTATGCTGGTGTGGCCTTTTTTTCTGCTATGAAGGTAGGGCGTGGATGTGTATATATGCCGCTTTTGGACGCGTTTTCACTCGGACGAATGCGTAGCGGGTACTAAGCGCACTTCCTCACGCTGTGAGGTGCGTTTGCCAAGTACCGACGCATTCTTACGGTCCAAAACCGGCATATATACACATCCACGCCCATCTTCCCGGTAGAAAAACGCTTATTACCGGCTTTGCCGGTAATGACGCTGTCTGTGTTCAGTGTAGTTTTGCAATGAAAATTGGGAATTACGGATGAAATGACTGATTTTATATGATTTAGTGGGCTTTTGCCAATAAGTAAACAAAAGACACCAAGCAAGGTTTCCCAAAGGGAAACCAAAGCGAATTGTAAGTTTGTGTGAAGTGTAAGGTCATGAGTCGGAAGTATGTGACAGCTTCGGACCGTAAGAATGCGTCGGTACTTAGCAAACGCCTCTCACGAAGTGAGAAAGTGCGCTTAGTACCCGCTACGCATTCGTCCGAGCGGGAGCGCGTCCGAAGCTGGCATATACTTCCGCCTCATGACCGTCCCCTCTCACACAAACCTACACAAGTGCCTTGTTTTCCTCGTACATCTTCTCAATAAGATCCTGCACATCTTTAGCAAGAGTCTTTTTCTGCTCGCGATCCATGCTGGCGACATCGATTGGTTTGCCAAATTCAAGGACAGTGTGAGTCTTTTTAAAGAATGGAAGGTGGTCTTCTAATGCAGCAGATGTGTTGTTCTGTACCATAGGAATAATCCTGCAGCCTGATTTTTCAGCAAGCTTAAAGCTTCCTGCATGGAAAGGAAGAACACCATCAATGCTTTTATTTCTTGTTCCTTCAGGGAATATAACAATTGAAGTTCCAGCTTTAAGGTAATCAATACCGGTAAGGATAGTCTTTAAACCTTCTTTCATATTCTTTCTGTCAAGGAAGAGGCAGTAAAGATATTTCATCCATATATTAAGAAGAGGGACTTTTTCAATCTCTTTCTTGGCAACAAAGCCAGTTCTGGGTTTCATGTATGTGTAAGAAATAATTGTGTCGAAGAAACCATGGTGATTGCCTACAAAAAGTACAGCTTCTCCGTCTTTAGGGAGGTTTTCAAGTCCTTTTACAGTTGTTGTAACACCAGACAGAAAAAGAACAACCTTAAAAACACCCTGCACAAAGCGGAGACTTCCACGGTCCTTAGCATCCTGATTGAACTTGCCAATAAGCCAGAATACAGGAAGCATTATAAGGCTGGCAAACAATATTATTATTGCAAATATAACTATTAATATAAGTCTTATCATTGTATGTTCTCCATTTCATTTTTGATATTAAGTTAAGCCTAGTAGCGCGAGATATCTCAGCTCTTTACATAGGACTTCGCTCCACTAGAATAGTGAATTTCACCTTCATTAGTCACAAATATAGCTTCAATACCGTCAAGGCTTTCAATAAGCTTCATGCCATCATCAAGACCCAGACAGAAGCAGGTAGTGCTCAAGCAGTCTCCGGTGAGCGAATCCTTTGATAGAATAGTAACATCGGACAGGTCGTTGTTATAAGAATAACCTGTAGCCGGGTTAAGTATATGATGATAAAATGTTCCATCATCAGCATAGAAATAACGCTCATAGTTGCCGGATGATACAACAGAGGAATCATCAACAGAAAGAGCAACAAGCACTTCATTATTGGCTGCAAATGGCTTCCTTACGCCAATTCCAAAGTTATCCGTGTTAGTTTTCTTACCTATACATAAAACATTGCCACCAAGATTGATTATAGCACGTTTTACACCATTTTTTTCAAGAAAATCTTTGATTTTGTCGGCAATATAGCCTTTAGCAACAGCTCCGAGGTCAAGGATGACATCATCAGGCTTGCTGATTGAATAAGTACCATCACCGTTATCGGACACACTGACCCTGGTGTAATCGACATGTGTCAAAGCTTCGGCAATCCGTCCGCTGTCAGGAACTTTTGGCGATTCTGCAGTGAAGTCCCACAGACTTGAAACGCTTCCTATTGTTATGTCAAATGCTCCATTACTCAAAGCAGCATATTCAAGTCCGGCGCTGATTAATTCATACAGTTCCTTAGATATGTCAGTTGTCTGGTTAGAATTAACCCTTGATAATTCGCTGTCTTCTTTAGTTCTTGAAAAAATGTTTTCATAGTAGTCACACAGATTGAGAGCATCATTAAGAGTTTTTTTCGGAATACCTGAGTAAGAGTCAATCTGCACAAATGTGTTTAACTTAAAGCCGTTCACAGACTCCGGGGTAGTCAGAGTAACCGCAGGCTTCTGACATGCTGTGAGCAGAAAACCAAGAATCAGAATGACAAGAATTACATACGAAAAATATGTGATTTTATTAAGTTTTTTCATAGAATAATTACCATTGTTAAACGGTATCCTCCCAAATGTTTTAGTACATTGAGATTATAACAGTTTAATGCTGTATAAAAAAGTGAAATTAGTGTGAAATTACTTTTATTTTTATCGTAAATGTGCTATAAATATAAGGCTTGCTGTTAAGCAGCTAATGTTTATGTATATAGAAACGAGGAAGTATATGAAAAAGAAATTATTCAGTGTGTTACTTGTTGGTGCACTTGCAGCATCTTTAGTAGCATGTGATTCAAAAAAGAAGGAAGTTGATAAGACACCTTCGACAGTCAACACAGAGATAAATGCAGATGAATATGCTGCAACAATTACAGATAATGCTGGTATATATAAGACATTTGTATCACTTTCAGATTGGAAAGGAATGTCAGTAGACCTGGCAGAATCTGATTATAAAGTAACTGATTCAGATGTTGAGGATTATATACAGAGCCTTCTGGAGGCAACTGCAACTACAGATGCCCAGACAACAGGTACTACAAAGTCAGGTGATACAATTAAGCTTGATTATAGCGGAAAGCTTGACGGAACAGCATTTTCAGGTGGAACAGCAACAGATGCTTCTTACACAATTGGTTCAGGTAAATTTATCGATGATCTTGATAAAGGACTTGTTGGACTTACAGTTGGTGTAGAGACAGATATTCCATGTACATTCCCTGAAAGCTACCAGAATTCAGACCTTGCCGGAAAGCAGGTTGTATTTACAGTAACTGTAAAGGAAATTGATGTAACAGTTGTTCCGGAGCTTAATGATGAATGGGTAACAGCTAATGCATCAAAATTAGGTGTTTCGGATGCTGAACTTACAAATGTTGAGGATTTAAGAGCATATGTTAAGAATTACCTTGAAACACAGGCAGCGTCTAACAGATCAAGTACAGTATTTGAGACTGCTTATTCACAGATGTCAGATGGTCTTGATGTTTCAGAATATCCAAGCGAAGAGCTTGCAGACCTTTTGAACACACTTAATAATAATGTTGATTCAGAGTATCAGTCATATAGTTCATCATATTCATCAAAGGAAGATTATCTTAAGAGTGCATATAACTTTGATTCACTTGATGCATTTAACGAGTATGCAGATAATTATGCAAAGCAATATCTTTTACAGAAAATGATTATTACAATGATTGCTGCTGATAATAATATTACAGTTAGTGAGGATGATATTAATTCAACAGGTGAAGAACTTGCTTCTTATTATGGATATAATGATTATCAGGAAATTCTTGATACCTATGGAAAGACAATGAATGCAGAGATAGGATATCAGGTACTTTATCAGAAGGTTGTTGAGTTTGTATGTGATAATGTAACAATTAATGATACATCTTCAACAGAACAGTAATCGTGACTAATTAAATATTAATATGTTTGACAGGACTAAGGTTGCACAGCTATTAATGGGTGTGCAGCCTTATTTATTCTTATTATTTCCACATAAAAACGGGATTTACATATATCAGCAGGCATGTTATGCACTATTAAGAATATGAGAAATGTGGTAAAACCACTTAAGGGGAAAACAATGAATCAATTCGTACCAAAGCTTTTTGATGTTATGAAAGGCTATTCTAAGAAGCAGTTTGTTAATGATGTTATTGCAGGTATTATAGTTGCAATCATCGCGTTACCATTATCTATCGCACTTGCGCTGGCATCAGGAGTGGGTCCTGAGCAGGGTATCTACACAGCTATATTTGCCGGGTTTGTTATTTCATTCCTTGGCGGAAGCAGGGTTCAGATTGCCGGACCAACAGCCGCATTTGCAACTATTGTTGCAGGAATTGTGGCACAGAACGGAATGGATGGCCTTATTGTTGCAACAATTATGGCTGGTATCATCCTCATTATCATGGGATTCCTTAAATTTGGTAATCTTATCAGATTTATTCCTTATACAATTACAACTGGATTTACATTTGGTATAGCTGTTACTATTCTTGTAGGACAGATTAAGGATTTCTTAGGCCTTGATACTTCTGCGTATACAGGACCAACTATTGAGACACTTGATAAGTTAAATGCGGTGTTTAAATGTATTAACACATTTAACTGGCAGGCACTTGTTGTAGGTGGTGTTTCACTTGCAATTCTTATTATATGGCCTAGATTTAAGAAATTAGAGAAGATTCCGGCATCTTTAATTGCTGTTATAGTTTCTGTAATTATGGTTAAACTTGGAATGCAGGCTAAGACTATCGGAGATTTATATACAATTTCAAGCAAGCTGCCGGGTATCAGCATACCACATGTTAATATGACAATGGTTAAGAATCTTTTGCCGGATGCATTTACAATTGCGGTACTTGCAGGTATTGAGTCACTTTTATCATGCGTTGTTTCTGATGGTATGATTGGAAGCAGACATAAGCCTAATATGGAACTCGTTGCGCAGGGTGCAGGTAACCTTGTATCTGCTTTATTTGGTGGAATTCCGGCAACAGGCGCTATTGCGAGAACAGCAGCTAATGTCAAGAATGGTGGACGTACACCAATCGCTGGTATGGTTCATTCTGTAACACTTCTTCTTATCCTTGTTGTGCTTATGCCATATGCAGCATGGATTCCAATGCCGGCAATTGCAGCGATTCTTTTCATGGTAGCTTATAACATGAGTGGCTGGAGAGAAATGGTCTCTCTGTGCAAGACTTCACCTAAGAGCGATATTCTTGTGCTTCTTACAACAGCAGTACTTACTATTGTATTTGACCTTGTTGTTGCTATTGAAGTTGGTGTTGTGCTTACAGCACTTCTTTTCCTTAAGAGAATGGCTGATGTTACTGAAGTTAAGAGCTGGAAATATATTGGTGATAATATAGATGAGAATAACGATCCTGACAATATTAATCTTAAGCAGGTTCCTAAGAATACACTTGTTTATGAGATTAACGGACCAATGTTTTTTGCAGCTGCAGACAAATTCCTTGACATCCAGACAGTATCAGGTTCTAAGGCAGTTATTGTAAGAATGAGAGGTGTTCCTGCAATGGATGTTACTGCCCTCAGATCTTTAAGAAATATTCATACGGTATGTAAAAGACATGGTGCAGTTATGATTCTTTCACATGTTAATGAACAGCCTATGTCAGTAATGGAGCATGCTGGTTTTGCAGATGAGATTGGAAGAGATAATTTCTGTGCCAACATTGATGCAGCTCTTGAGCATGCTAAAAATATTGTAGAAGGGTAATGCTAAATGAAGGAAGATACACTTTCCTATATAAGAGATAATAAAGAGATTACATTTGAACAGAAGATAAGACTTGTAATTATGCTGAGTCTGCCTACGATTCTGGCACAGGTGTCATCAATTATAATGCAGTATATTGATGCATCTATGGTCGGAAGACTAGGGGCAGGCTGTTCGGCTTCAATAGGTCTTGTATCGACAACGACATGGCTGCTTGGAAGCCTTGCATCAGCGCCGTCACTTGGATTTTCAATTCAGGTGGCACAGCTTGTCGGGGCAAAGAAGTTTAATAGGGCAAGAAGAGTGTTCTTACAGTCATTTGGAATTGTTCTTCTTATATCAATTATTATTGGTGCTGCCGGAGCCATGATAAGCTGGGGACTTCCAGCATGGCTCGGTGGAGAAGAGTCGATACAGAAGGATGCGGCAATGTATTTTCTTATAACATCATTGTCTATGCCGGCACTAGGATTTAACCGTCTTGGTACGAGAATGCTGCAGAGCTGCGGTAATACGAGGACACCGGGAATTCTTAATTCTATGAATTGTTTACTTGATGTTATATTCAATTTTATATTCATATTCAGATGGCGTGGTTTTGGCTTCGGTCTTGGAGTTATGGGTGCAGCACTCGGAACAACAGCGGCAGAGATTGTCACTACAATTATTATGTTTTATGTACTGATGTTCAGAACACCTATGCTATCAAAAGGTTACGGAACAGATTCTGATGAGAAGGCAGGTCTTGCTACAATAAAGAAGTCATTTGTTTTATCACTTCCTGTTACATTTGAAAATGTAGTTATGTTCGGGGCTATGATTACGATAACAAGAATTGTTGCACCATTAGGAGTTGTGGCTGTGGCTGCCAATGCATTTGCAATAACTGCTGAAAGCCTGTGTTATATGCCTGCTTACGGAATTGAGGAGGCTGCAACAGCACTTGTTGGACAGAGTATAGGTGCAGGCAGAGGAAAGCTTGCGTTGTCTTTTGGAAGAATTTCAGTTGCCTTCGGAATGGGAATAATGGCATTCACCGGACTTCTGATGTTTATATTTGCACCGTTCATGATTGGAATTCTTACACCTGATTCGGCAGTAAGAGAGCTTGGCGTAACTATACTTAGAATTGAAGCATTTGCAGAGCCACTGTATGGCGCGTCAATTGTTGTAACAGGTGTGCTTCGTGGAGCAGGAGATACTCTTGTTTCAAGCCTTATGAATTTCTTCAGTCTCTGGGCTGTTCGGGTTGTTCTTTCATTCCTTCTTGTTGGAAGTTACGGACTTGTTGGTGTGTGGATAGCGATGGCGGCAGAGCTTTGCTTCAGAGGTGCGATATTCCTTGTACGCATGGAGCGGAAGAAGTGGCTGAAGAAGGTGTGATTACGGAAAAAGAATGATTATAAGGGGCGGTCAGATAACCAGCAAATCTTCTGGTTATCTGACCGCCCTTAATTAGTGCTCTTTATATTGAATGTCTGTTTGATTTAAGTTAATTAACCAAGATACTTAGCAAGTACATCAACCTTGTCAAGCTTCTCCCAAGGGAGGTTAAGGTCTGTACGGCCAAAGTGACCATAAGCAGCTGTCTGCTTGTAGATAGGTCTTCTTAAGTCGAGCATCTTAATAATTCCGTTAGGTCTTAAATCGAAGTTCTCACGGATGATTTCAACGATTTTTTCTTCATCAAGCTTTCCTGTACCAAATGTATCAACCATGATAGATGTTGGTCTTGCGACACCGATTGCATATGAAAGCTGGATTTCACATCTGTCAGCAAGTCCGGCAGCAACAATATTCTTTGCAACATATCTTGCAGCGTATGCAGCAGAACGGTCAACCTTAGTGCAGTCTTTACCAGAGAAAGCACCACCACCATGTCTTGCAGCACCACCGTAAGTATCAACGATAATCTTACGACCAGTAAGACCTGAATCTCCGTTAGGACCGCCAATTACAAAACGGCCTGTAGGATTGATGTATATCTTAGTATCAGCGTCAATCATAGCTGGGTCAACGATAGCATCAATAACATATTTCTTAATATCCTCATGGATCTGTTCCTGAGATACTTCTGGAGCATGCTGTGATGAAACAACGATAGCATCAAGTCTTATTGGCTTTTTGTTTTCATCGTATTCAACTGTTACCTGAGTCTTTCCGTCTGGTCTTAAGTAAGAAAGAGTTCCATCCTTGCGAACCTTTGTAAGCTGCTTAGAAAGCTTCTGTGCAAGTGCAGAAGAGTAAGGCATGAATTCAGGAGTTTCGTTAGTTGCGTAACCAAACATCATACCCTGGTCACCAGCACCACCCTCTGAATCATCAATTTCACCATCTTTAGCTTCAAGAGCTTTATCAACACCCATAGCAATATCAGCTGACTGCTTGTCTAATGCAACCATAACGGCACAGGTATTACCATCAAATCCCTTATCAGAGCTGTCATAACCGATATCTGTAACTGTCTTTCTTACGATAGAAGGAATATCTATGTTAGCTTTAGTTGTAACCTCACCCATTACCATAACGAAACCTGTGTTAGTAAGAGTTTCGCAGGCTACTCTTGAGTATGGATCCTGCTCATAGAGAGCGTCTAATACGGCATCTGAAATCTGGTCGCAGATCTTATCTGGATGTCCTTCTGTTACTGATTCTGAAGTAAATAATCTTTTTTCCATGTTATCTCCTTTTGATTTTATCGTGAATATGTCTATCCCATACCTTCTCGTGTCTATTCTTATCGCTACTCGTGCTTGTAGTGAAATGCCAGAACTGCAATGTTACCGCTGCTCGCACAAAAAAAGGTCCCCGACAAGGGACCCGATAGACTGTATCGAAATCCTCTTATTGTTCGACTAATATCGCTCAGGTTGGCACCTTCCTCAAAAGGGGTTGCCGGGCTTCATAGATCCTATGTATCTCCACCGCTCTTAATAAGGGATATAAAATATTCAATTAATATTACCGCATAAGATACTACACAATATTTAAACATTCGTCAAGAGTAAATTGACATTTTCTATATAGAAATTTATAATTAATTCATATTTAGCGTACAGATGTAAAGCACAAGGGGAAGAGCGATGAGTGAAAAAATAATTTTTATATTTGATGCGAAAGAGGGCGACCAACTATCTGAAGATGTGAATACGCCAGATGGAAAGATTTTTGTAAAGAAAGATACAATACTTGATTATGATATAATTGAAAATATTTCTAATCATCATATTCTTGAAGTCAGGATATATGATAATGATGATTTAGAGGATAATCAATCAGGGATAGACTCCAAGAGAAATACAGAGAATGAAAAATATTTTGACAAAATCAGAAAGAGCAGACAGTTCAAGAAGTTTAAAAAGACTTACGATGAGAATATAATTGATATCAAGGATGGACTTAATGAGGTAGTAACCAATAATAGTCCTATTGATACTGATAAGCTGATTGAAGGAACACAGCAGATTCTTTCTGAGAACAATAACAGTTTACAGCTTTTTGATATGCTTCACAGCATGAGACAGTTCGATGACCTTACATATGTTCATTGCGTGAATGTAGCATTGATATCGTCTATTATTGGGCAGTGGCTTAAGTATAGTAAGGAAGATATAAGGATTCTTATTATATGTGGATTGTTGCATGATATCGGAAAGTTAATGATTCCTAATGAGATTCTTACAAAGCCGGGCAGACTTACAGAGGATGAATATGAAATCATGAAGCAGCATGTTAATCTTGGCTATGAGAAGTTAAAGAACCAGAATATTGATATGCGTATTAAGGAGGCATGCCTGCTCCATCATGAAAAATGTGATGGAACAGGATATCCATTTGGCTTGAAGAGCGAGAGTATTCCGGTTTCTGCAAAGATTATTGCGGTAGCAGATGTATATGATGCCATGACTGCTGCCAGAGTGTATAGAGGTGCATTGTGTCCGTTTGAGGTTATAGAAACAATGCATTGTGATGCATTCACCAAGTTTGATCCTAAATATATTCTGCCATTTCTTAAAAATGTTGCATCATCATATATTCACAATGATGTAAGACTATCAGATGGAAGAACAGGAAAGGTTATACTTATTAATGATAATGCGTTAAGCCAGCCTGTTGTACAATGTGGTGACACGTTTGTTGACTTATCAAAGGAACATGGACTTAAAGTGTCATCAATATTGTAATATTTTAAATTATCTGGCACATGCGTGGAGGTATTTTTCTTTAGTAGCCATACCTCCGCGGATGTGTCTTTCTTGTTTATTGACATCAAGAACCTTTCTGGCTTCTCTGGCTAGTTCAGGATTGATTTCCATAAGCCGTGCAGTTACATCTTTATGTGCAGTGCTTTTGCTTACATTAAATACTTTGGCTGTCTGTCTTACAGTGGCTTTATGCTCAATTATGTAATATGCCAGCTGGGTGGCACGTTCTTCTATATAGTCTCGCATGTCGGGACTCCGGAAGTTTCATTTATACAATCTATGCCACGGATTGGGGTTTTATGTTAGAATGTGTTATGACTATGACAAGGAATCATTTACATTACATTTTTAATTTCTCTGCAAACATAAGAAGTACGCTGACTGAAAGCAGTGCACTTGAAATCCAGATTGTGTGGATTCCGAACATCATTGAAAGGTTTCCACCGATACCTGCGCCGATTGCAAAGAATAATATTATACCGAAGTAATATCCGGCTTTTCTAAGAGAAGCCTTATTACCGGTACGCACAAATACTGAAAGTGCGTCTGTACCGCTTCTTAAGTTACCGATGCACATGGTGCTTGCATAGGAATAGCCATTGACTTTTCTAAATGCCTGTACCTGCATAGCACATGAGAACGATACGATTATTGTTGCAAACATGTCCATTGAGTGGGGCATGAAGCCAACTGCAATTAAGATAACAATTTCAATAAGTAATATTGCCTGCCGCCAGTGAAGTCTGGTGGCATTTTTATATCTGCCCTGAATCCGCTCTGTTACGAATACGCCAAAACCAAATGCTAAGAATGGCAGAAGATATTTTAATCCCAGATACCATTCACCCATCATAAAATGTGTACTCATAAGAACCACATTACCCGTCTGTGCGTTGGAGAAAACTTCATTTCTGGTAAAATATGTATATGCGTCCTGAAGTCCACCGGACATGGCAAGGAATACGCTGTTTATGAAGGCTTCGGACATCTGAATATCCGGCAGCTTCTTAGCGAGGGCATTATGAAGCTTTGATGCCATAAATAACCTCCTTGTGTTTTATAACTTTGGTTGTTATAGCACAAGGAGGTTTTGTTGTAAAGGGTATATAAATATTAGATATGTTGTGAATTACTTTCCAAGTGCTGTTTTCTGAGGCACTTCTGTTTCTTTTTCGTAGCATGCAAATGCGCTGTCGACAAGCTCTTTATCCGGCTTCGGTGTAAACAGGCTGACTACAGGAACGATAATCATTCCAGCAAACATTGCAAATGCACCGCAGTTGATAGGTGACTGGAGCCATGTTGGGAAGCCTGCTCTGAAGAAGATGTTCGCAAGCATAAGTACTGAGCTGAATAAAAAGCATGCCCAGCACGATGCCTTGGAAACCTTCTTAGAGTAAAGCGAGAACATAAATGGTGCAAGGAATGAACCTGCAAGTGCGCCCCATGATATTCCCATAAGCTGTGCAATAAATGTTACTGAACTCTTGTACTGGATAAGTGCAAGTATTGCAGATATCGCAATGAATACAACAACAAGAATTCTTATGTATAATACCTGTTTCTTTTCACTCATGTTCTTGATAAAGTTATCTTTTAAGAAGTCAATAGTAAGTGTTGAGCTTGAAGCTATTACAAGTGATGAAAGTGTAGACATTGAAGCTGACAACACAAGAATTACAACTAATGCAATAAGTGCAGGACTTAAGTTAGAAAGCATTGTTGGAATTATTGAGTCGAAGCCGTTAGCCTTGACATCTATCTGGTCAGAGAATAATCTTCCAAAACCTCCTAGAAAATAGCATCCGCCTGAAACTATAAGCGCAAATATTGTTGAGATTACAGTACCCTTCTGTATAGAAGCTTCATTATCAATGGCATAGAATTTCTGAACCATCTGAGGAAGTCCCCATGTTCCAAGTGATGTAAGGATTACGACACATAAAAGATTGAATGGGTCAGGTCCGAAAAATGAAGCAAATATACCGGGAGTATTACTTACAGCCGGGTCAGACACATTTGCAAGACCCTGCAGTGCTGACATGAAGCCGCCTTTAGAGTGGATTACGGCAGCAATAACAGCAACGATACCGAATAACATGATAATGCCCTGAATGAAATCATTGATTGCAGTAGCCATGTAACCACCTGCAATTACATAGATTGCGGTGAGTGTTGCCATGATTATGATACAGACGCTGTAATCAATGTTGAAAGCCATACCGAAAAGTCTTGAAAGTCCATTGTAAAGTGAAGCTGTGTATGGAATCAGAAAAATGAATATTATAACAGAAGCACCGATTTTTAATGGATTGCTTCCGAATCTCTTTCCAAAATACTGTGGCATGGTTGCTGAATCAAGGTGCTGACTCATAATTCTTGTTCTTCTGCCAAGTACGACCCATGCAAGAAGTGAACCTATAATTGCGTTGCCGATACCAGCCCAGGTTGCGGCAATGCCGTATTTCCAGCCAAACTGGCCTGCGTATCCAACGAATACAACAGCCGAGAAATAAGATGTTCCGTATGCAAATGCGGTGAGCCACGGACCAACGCTTCTTCCACCGAGAACGAAACCATTAACATCAGTTGCATGCTTGCGGCAGTATAAGCCAATGCCTATCAGCACCGCAAAGTAGATAATAAGAATAACCAGTTTTAACATAAAAACCCCCATATTAAATGTATTACAGCTTACTTCATGGGTTTAAAGTGTAACGCTTTAAACCAATAAAGTAAACATAAATGAATTGTAGCATATTGGGGAGGGATTAGCAAGGAGAAAATAAGGATGGTAAATGTGAAGTATCTTATCGTCTGCCACTGCCGAAGCCGCCGTTCTGACCGCCCATGCCACCGCCGAAGCCGCCAGTCCCAGAAGCTCCCATTGTTCCAGATTCCTGAGTCCAGTCTGCAATAGAGTCTGAACCCTGGTAAAGTGTGTAGCTTGTGCCGGTTACAAGAGTGTCAGAGCATATCCAGCCGTTGATAAATGAACCATCAACAGTAAAGCTTATAACTTCGTTGCCAGAAGAATTTTTAAGTGAATAGCTTCCAGAACTGAATGATGCGGAACTTAATACATAAGCATTAGCGGAGTTTATAGGTGTTTCGCATACACCACCGAGGGCAACGCATGTTCCACCGGTTATCGTTACGGTACCATCTACATCAATTGATCCTGATACATTTCCAGATGAACTGCCGCCTTTAACTAATACAAATCCACCGGTCTGTATGTAATTTCCATTAGAATCAATACCATCAGTATCACCAGACGCAGTTGTGACATCTATATATCCGCCTGTTACATTGACAATTGGAGAAGTCTTTCCATCACCTGTGCAGGCATTAATGCCATCATCAGTAGCATATACATATATTTTGCCACCATTTAAGTTGATAGTTATGGCTTCAAGTCCTTCGTATGAAGTTACTACATTAATGTAACCGTCATTGACATCAAGCTGCTTGTCAGCGTGCATGCCGTCATCACCAGAAGAAATTGTAATTGAACCGCCGTTGATAACAATAGTTCCTTTTCCGTCCTCACCGGTTTCAAGTACACCTGAGTCAGAGTTGGCATGGATACCATCATCTGTTGAACTTATGTTAATTGTAAAGCCTGAAATATTTATTTCGCTTTCAGCTTTAATACCCTTAGTTGAGTAGGACTGTCCAGAAGAATTACCGGATTCATTAAAGTCACCAGGCATTCCTGGACGGTCGCCGCCGGCCTTATTACCACCGGAACCGCCGTTCATATCAGGAGCATTACCACCGTTCTGACCACCCATGCCACCCATGTTGCCGCCACCAAAGCCGCCAGGTGCGTTGGCGATAGTGTCAGAAGCTGCCACATAAGAAACAGTATTGGCAGAAGCAGTCTTGTTAGCAGAACTGTCACGACTGGTAGATGTACCTGAAGAACTGCCTGACGAAGTAACTTCTTCACTATATTCAGAGTAAGTATCTGTATAAATGTTTAAGTTACCGTCACCTGATATATCTGCCCCGTAAGCTGCGTCTATGCCGTCACAGGCTGCATAAATATCAATGTTACCACCAGTAATTGTAACGATTCCCTTCTGGTTGCCTTTGTTAGAAAGGCTGCTGTTAGAAGTCTTGATGCCATCCCCCTTAGCAGAGATTGTAATTATATTTCCAGATTCAATATCAACGGCATCGTTGCCTTTGACTGAGTTGTTCACAGCAGTAACTTTAACAATCACATTTTTAATAGAAAGGTCGTCCTTGCTTTGGATACCATTATTGTAATTAGCTGTTACAACTAAGGCTCCTTTGCCGACAAGCTTTAAATCGCATGTTGCATAGATTGCTGCGTTACCGGTGTCATCAGAAGAATCTTCTGTAGCTTCGGCACGATTGTCAATTACTTCGTTAAATGAGTTCTCTTCTGATTTAATCTTGACTTCGGAAGCATTTTTAACATATATGGGTGAATCGGTTGAGCAAGTGACAGAGGTTCCGTTTAATACGATAGTAACATCGTCCTCATCAGCTGCGTCAACGATAAGCTGTCCTTCTGATAAAAGACCGGCTACTTTATATTCACCAGCCTTTGTGATTGTGTATACAGAACCTGACTGTGTAACTCCATCTGATGTATCAGATGTCACAGTGAAATCACCTGTAATGGAGACTCTGTAATTCTCAGCATCATCTGCGTGTGTTACATCTGTGTCTTCTTTAGTAATGCCTGAAGTGATGGTAGTCTCACCGCCTGATGCAGTAGTAGTTGAAGTTGAATTTCTGGCACAGCCAACAGTCATAAGACACATAGTAAGAATAACTGCGGCTACGCAATTCCTTTTGATTTTATTTAATTTAATCATAGTCATCTCTCCATTTCTTTAGTGTATGTTAATTGATTGGCTATAGTTTATTGGAGAAATTTGACTAAAATATGGTATGAGTGCGAATATTCTGTGTCCTGATTAATCATGTGGAATATCGTTAAATCTGCCGTCAAGCTCCTCGGTTTTTACCACATTTATAAAAGCGTGCTTGTCAATTGAGCGTATCAATGTGATAAGCTCACGTTTTGCTTCGGAGTTGATTACGGAGTATATGAGCGTGCGCTCTTTTTCCTCGTAGCAGCCGATTCCCTTGAAAAGCGTGGCGTCGTGGTTAGTTGTATTCTTGATGGCGTGGTAGATTTCTTCGGATTTGTCAGAAATGATGAATAATGTCATCTTCTGGTAGCGTTTGTACATAAACTGGATTACCTGAGTGCTACAGAACTGGTATATTATTGAGTAGAGCGCGATTGACCAGCCAAACAGTCCGCCTGCGATGAGCAGAATCACAACATTACCAAGAAGAATATAGTTCCATGCGTCTATTCCCTTAACATGAGAAAAATAAATGCTTATGAAATCGGTTCCGCCTGTGGTAGTGCCGACATTGAGGCACAGGCTTATTGCAAATCCGTTGATAATTCCGCCAAATACGCTTATAAGCAGGATATCTTCTGTAAAAATGTATGGAGGAAGGATATCAACAAGCACACTGGAAAGTATAATTACCACGATTGAGTAGATGGTAAACTTCTTGCCGATGTAGCGGTATGCAATGTAGGCGGGGAAAATGTTAAGTGCCACATTGAATATTGTAAATGGGATGTTGATATAAAAAAAACGTAGTCCGATTGCCTGAAATAACAGGGAGACTCCTGAAAAGCCTCCTGGCAGCAGGTCTGCGACTTTGGCAAAGCATCTTAAATTCCATGCGTACAGCACGGAAGCAATTATAACTATAATGAATCTGAATACCTGATAAAACTTAGGATATTTAACTTCTAAAGATTTGAACATATATTAGCCTCCATATTTTGTGTTAAATATAATAAGCAAATAATAATTATTTGTGTGAGTTGTCGTAGGCAGCCTGAATATCGGCGGGGAGCTTGTCTGGGAGCATTGAATGTATTCCGTCCTCGTTGCCGTCCTTGATAGCCTGCTCGTAATAGAAGCACTTGAAAGTAAGCATATCAAGAGTTTCCTGCATTTTTTCCATCTCTTTTTCAACAGCGGTTTTCTGTCTCTCAAAAAGCTGTTTTCTGAGTTCGTAAGTTCTGCTGCCTTCCTGACACCATTCCATAAACTGCTTGATGTCGCGGATTTCAAGACCTGATTTTTTGAGACATTCAATAAGCTTAAGAGCAGCAATTTCTGTGTCAGAGAACTGTCTTATTCCAGAAGCACGCTGCATAAAAGGGAATAAACCTTCTTTATCATAATATCTTAATGTTGAAACGGGAAGATTAAACATTTCTGAAACCTGTCCTATTGTGTACATAACACACCTGCTTTCCGTAAGCCATGCTTACATGATATTAGTTTTTTACAAATGTGATAATAAAATTCACAAAATGTTCACTATTATTGGGTTGACCTAAAGTTAGGTTTAACTCTTATGCTTAAATAGTAGCACAGAGAGACTTAAAATACAATTTAAAGTTGATTTAAAGTGAATATGATAGTGTTTTTAATAAAGAGGTGATCATATGTATGTAATGCTAATGTATTTTTGTATTACTTTTTTTGGATTGATAATTATTATGATGGCAGTGGAAGGATGACATATTCTATGGAGGATAAATGTATGGAATGGAGACAGGAAAAAGACATGCCGGTATTTATGTATATTTTTCTTAATAAAATAGAGGATGCCGAGGAAGTAAGATGGACAGAGAAAGAGAAAAATGAGGGGTATAATACATATAAAAAGTTGTTAGAACTTACAGAGGGTGATTCATCCGATGTAATTAAAAAATGTCTCAGGATAATTAAAGAAACAAGACATATTGTAGAGTATGAGCTTTGGAATAAGATTGTATATTTTATGACTGATTATATTAATGGTGAGACTGTGTGGGGATAAGTGAAAAGTTGTCTGATAATTTTGTAATATTTGAAAAGAAAAACAATATACTTGTAATGTCTGATGGCATGTGATACAATGTCATTGGAAGACAAACATGTTCATATAATGAACGAAAACCCCACGAGTTGGTGGCTCGTGGGGTTTTCTATGCCGTTGTGGAAGGGTGGCTTAGTCCCCAGGCTGGCTACCTGTGATTATCTCTATCCAGCCATTTGCAGATATAGTATGAAACTATCTCAGCCATAATAGTGATAATTAGAGACATAAACATGTCCATATAATACGCCTCCTTTCTCTACCAGGTATAGGAGGGGTAGCACTAAAAATTATATCATAACAATATATAACAAACAAGTATATAAAAAATATAAATAATAATCATTGCTATGATTTATGATTTTATAACTAACATGTATTTTACAGGAATGACACATGGGGGTATGATACCTTTATCAAGGGCAAAGGAGCCGGAAGTCTTTAGGGGATTCTGGCTCTTTTTTTGCATTAGCAAGTATTTGAAGGAGGAAATATATATGGAATACGAGATTTCTAATCGTTTATCAGGTGTTCATGGTTCGATGATACGAGAACTTTTTAAGTTAGGAGCAAGCAAGGATATTATATCTTTTGGTGGTGGCAATCCGTCAGCAGAGACATTCCCATGCAAGGAAATAGAAGAGATAGCAGCAAAGGGTCTTGGCGAGAATCCTGTTTCTTTATTACAGTATGGACTGAGCGAAGGTTATACACCTCTGCGTGATACTATGAAGAAATATCTTGAGAAGAAGGAAGGCTTTGATTTCGAGAATAATGAGCTTTTCATAGTGTCAGGCGGACAGCAGTGTGCGGACCTTACAACTAAGGCACTTGTTAATGAAGGAGACGTTGTGCTTACTGAAGAGCCTGCATTTGTAGGCTGCCTTAATACATTCCGTTCTTACGGTGCAAAGCTTGTAGGAATCCCAATGGAGCAGGACGGAATGAATATAAATGCGCTTGAGGAGGCTTTAAAGGCTAATCCTGATGCAAAGCTTTTATACACAATTCCATCTTTCCAGAATCCTACAGGAATTACAACTTCTCTTGAGAAGAGAAAAAAAGTATATGAGCTTTGCTGCAAATATGATATCGCAATATTAGAGGACAATCCTTATGGTGAATTAAGATTTGCAGGTGAAAATGTGCCAACTATCAAATCAATGGATACAGAGGGCAGGGTTATATATGCAGGAAGTTTCTCAAAGGTAATGGCACCTGCATTCCGTCTTGGTTTTCTTGTGTTTAACAAGTCTCTCACAGGACCGCTTACAGTTGCAAAACAGTGTACAGATGTACATTCAACTGTACTTTTCCAGTACATTTGTAATGAATATATTAATAACTATGATTTCGACAAGCATCTTGAGGATTCAAGAAAGGTGTATGAGCACAAATGTAATCTCATGATGGAGTGCATGAAGAAGGAATTCCATCCTTCCGTAACATTCGGTCACCCTGAGGGCGGACTTTTCGTAATGGCATTCCTGCCAGAAGGAATGGATTCTGCACCATTTGTAAGGGAGGCTATTAACAGAGGCGTTCTCTCAGTTCCGGGAGCAGCGTTCTTAGCAGATGAGAGCCAGAAATCCAACGGATTCAGACTTAATTATTCGACACCTTCTGATGAGCAGATTGTTAAGGGAATTGAGATTCTTGGAAAACTTACATACGAGTGGATTAAGTAGGAGGAGTGAAAAGTTATGAAGATAGCAGCATTCAGCGTTCGTCCAGACGAAAAACAGTATTTTGATACATTTGCAAATGTATACAAGGTGGAATTACAGATTAACAGAAGCGGATTTACAGCAGATGATATAGAACGTGTCAAAGGCTGTGAGGCTATGTCGGTGTGCGATGGCATGTGTGACTTGTCAGCACCTGTTCTTGAAAAGCTTGCAGCAGAAGGTGTAAAGTACATCGGTTTCAGGACAATCGGATATAACAGTGTTGACCTTGAGGCAGCAAAGCGCCTTGGAATCCGTGTTGCACACAGCGGATATTCGCCATATTCAGTTGCCAATTATACAGTAATGCTTATGCTTATGTGTATCCGCAAGGCTTTGTATGTAATGATGCGTTCACACACAGCAGATTATTCACTTGGTCCTATATGTGGACGTGAAATGCAGAATATGACAGTAGGTATTATCGGAACAGGAAGAATTGGAAAGGCAGTGATTAAGAATCTTTCAGGATTTGGCTGTAAGATTATTGCGTATGACCCATACCCTGCAAAAGACCTTGAAAATGTTGAGTATGTAACTCTTGATGAATTGTATGCCAGAGCAGATATTATCTCGCTTCATACTTTCTTAAGTGATGAGACATATCATATGATTAATAAAGATTCAATTGCAAAGATGAAGGATGGCGTTATCCTTATAAATGCGGCAAGGGGCGCGCTTGTTGATACAAAGGATCTGATTGAGGCTGTTGAGAGTGGCAAGATTGGTTCAGTTGGAACTGACTGCTGTGAGGGTGAGGATGAATTTATCCGTACAGACCGTAAGTATGATGACCTTGTTGTTAATCACGATTACATCATACTTAAGTCTTTCCAGAATACTATTGTCACACCTCATGTTGCATTTTTCACAGATCAGGCTGTGTCTGATATGGTTGAGTCTTCAGTTAAGAGTGTTGTGCAGTTTGCAGCTGGTGAAGACACACCATTAGAGGTGCATTAATTATTCAAATTTTTGAAATATTCTTCAAGCTGGTGCTCGAAGATTCGCTGATTTTCTGAGCAGAATGAGCCAAGCGGCTGATAATAAATACTTCTGAAATGTGGACAGTCATCTATATGCAGCAGGCTTATATTTTCAGGAAGGCTGCTGCTTGTCCACGTTACAGAGGCAACAAATGATACTCCAAGACCGAGACTTATGAGTTTGCCCTGTAATATGTAATCATTGCATGAGTAGGCTATCTGAGGAGTTTTCTTACATTTACTGAATATTGAATTGAACACTCCGGCATAAGATGGAGTATCTGCAAGGTCAATGAATTTCTCGTCCATCATCTGTTCTACTGATATGTGTCCAGTATGGGCAAGTGGATGTGATGATGAAACGGCAAGGCAGATTTCTTCTGTCATAAGAAGATGTGCATTGTCTGGAATATCATAAGCTGATGAGACAGAGTCAATCAGCAGGTCACATCCTTTTGGTTCAGAAGATATTGAAAAGCTGACATGAGGGTGCTCATGGATAAAATCTTTAAGTACATTGCTGACAAGAACTGCACTTGAGCGGAGACAGAGCCTTATTTCGCCTGCATCGCCAAGACTTTCACTGACAGCACGCACAGCATCTTCTGAAAGAGCAAGTATTCTGTCTGCATATTCAAGCAGAATTTCTCCCTGACGGGTACATTCGAGCCCTTTTTTATTACGGATAAAAAGCTGTGCGCCAAATTCTTCTTCAAGCTTATGGATTGTCTTGCTTAATGCCGGCTGTGCTATGCACAGTTCACTGGCAGCACGGGTCATATTCTTGTGTCTGGCGGCAGCCTGAAACTGCCTGAGCTGATATAATTCCATGTTCGCACCTCTCTTGTATGTAGTATTTTATAAAAATTACAATTAACATAATATAGAAATCAGGATATTTACGATTATGATAACACAAATATTATTAACGCAGACATTTATAATGTTTATTCTTATGATTCTGGGACTGATTCTGTCTAAAACAGGTCTGCTTACAGAACATGGCAGTAAGGATATGGCCAATATTCTGCTGTATGCGGTTATTCCGTGTGTAATTATAAGAAGCTATATAACAGATTTCACGATGGAGAAGCTGTATGGACTTCTTATGTCGGCGGTACTGGCTGTAGCTGCATTTGCAGTGGCGATAGCTGTATCATATATAATATACGGCATGCGAAAGCCGATAGACAACTTTGGAACTGCTTTCTGTAACGCAGGATTTATCGGAATTCCACTTGTAACTGCGGTATTTGGAAATGAAGCGGCATTCTATGTTGCGTCATTTGCAAGTATTCTTAATCTGTTGCAGTGGACATACGGAATTGTGATAATAACCCGCCGCAAGGATATGATAAATATAAAAAAGGTATTCGTCAATCCTGTGACAATATCACTTGTTATAGGACTGTTTCTTTTTATTACGGGAATTAAACTGCCAGGTGTAATAAACAGCACGATGGCTGGAGTTGCGGCACTTAATACACCTGCAGCCATGATAGTACTGGGATATTATCTGTCATGTGTCAGGATCCGTGACTTACTGCTTAATCCGTCCCTGTATCTGGCATCGTTTGTCAGGCTTATAATAATTCCGCTGCTTACACTGCTTGTGCTTTATATTATACCGGCGGGACACGGTCAGATTGGAATGATTACACTGATTGCTGCGGCAACACCGGTTGGAACGAGTACGGCAATATTTGCACAGAAATTCGGGCAGGATTATGAGCGGGCAGTATGTATGGTCTGCCTGTCAACGCTGTTTTCAATTATTACAATGCCAGTTGTGATGTATCTGGCACAGATGTGGATTATGTAGTTTAATTATTATTTTTAGTTATGGTTTTATAACCAACATGTATTTTACAGGAATAACACAATGGTATATTATACAGACATCAAAGGCAAAGGAGCCATGACCCGGAAGGGGTAATGGTTTCTTTGCCTTTTTTGCGTATAAGATATCTTTGCAGGAAAATGTATAGCGAATACGGCTATTCATAATATGAGGAAGAAAGGAACTAAAGCTATGGGAAATAACGGAATTGAATTGGAAAGAGATGGCTTTAAGAGCCGTACAGGTTTTATTCTTGCCTGTATCGGTTCGGCAGTAGGAATGGGAAATATATGGCGTTTTCCATATATGGTATCTGCATGGGGTGGTATGACATTTTTAATACCTTATGTATTATTTGTAATATTGATAGGTTCAACAGGTGTTATCGAGGAGATGGCACTTGGCCGTGCGACTAAGGGCGGACCTATTAAAGCATTTGGCGACTGTATGCAGATGCGTACAGGAAAGAGAAAAGCAGGTGAGGCAATTGGTTTTATTCCTGTGCTTGGCTCACTGGCTCTGGCAATGGGCTATACTGTAGTTGTTGGCTGGATATTCAAATATACTTATCTTGCATTTTCTGGAAAGCTTTCAGCAATGGGCAATGATATGTCAGCTATTGGTGGTATGTTTGGAAGTACAGCAAGCACATTTGGCAATAATATGTGGCTTATAATCGCTATGGTTGTAACTGCTGTTATTATGGCACTTGGTATTGCAGGCGGAATTGAGAAAGCAAACAAGGTCATGATGCCTTTGCTTTTCATCATGTTTGTAGGTCTTGGAATATACATTTTCACACTTCCAGGTTCAAGTGCAGGTTATAAATACATTTTTACTCTTAATCCTAAGGGACTTCTTGATATAAAGCTCTGGATATATGCATTTGGTCAGGCATTCTTCTCACTGTCTATCGCAGGTAACGGAACTGTTATCTATGGTTCATATCTTAATGATAAGGAAAATGTTGTTTCTTCTGCAAAAAATGTTGCAGTATTTGATACTATTGCTGCTTTATTAGCTGCATTTGTTATTATTCCGGGTATGGCAGCAGGCGGTGCCGAGTTATCTTCAGGTGGTCCCGGACTTATGTTTATCTATCTTGTAAATGTATTTAATGGTATGCCGGGTGGCAAGATTGTAGGAATTGTATTCTATGTATGTGTTCTGTTTGCAGGTATGAGCTCACTTGTTAATCTGTATGAAGCTCCGGTTGCAACTATTCAGGAGAAGCTTAAGTTTAACCGTGTTGCATCTGTTGGAATTATCGCAGTGGCTGGCTGTGTTGTGTCACTAGTAATACAGGGTATTGTATCAGGCTGGATGGACGCAGTATCTATCTATATCTGCCCACTTGGCGCAATGCTCGCAGCAATTATGTTCTTCTGGGTTGCAGGAAAGAAGTTTGCTGTTGATGCTGTTAATGCAGGTGCAGATAAGCCTATTGGAAAGTGGTTTGTACCACTTGGCAAATATGTTCTTGTTCCACTTGCACTTGTTGCACTTATTGCAGGTGCTTTACTTGGTGGAATTGGCTGATGGAGGATTGGACTGGTTGATTGAGACTGGTGGATTAGAATTGGCGGATTGCGACTGGCGGATTGCTTTGCAATCCGCCTTTTTTGCGTGGTGGGGAGCGGAAGAGCTGCGGATTGGACTTTGAGGTAGCGGGGAGATGCGAGGAAGTCCAAAAGGAGCGAGCAAGAGTGGCGGATTGGACCTTGAGGCGGAGGGGAGGCAGGAGGAAGTCCAAAAGGAGCGAGAAAGAGCGGCGGATTGGACTTTGAAGTGGAGGGGAGGCAGGAGAAAGTCCAAAAGGAGCGAGAAAGAGCGGCGGATTGGACTTTGAGGTAGTGGGGAGATGCGCGGAAGTCCAAAAGGAGCGAGAAAGAGTGGGGGATTGGACTTTGAAGTGGAGGGGAGGCAGGAGAAAGTCCAAAACGCAAGTCGGCGCACAAGAGCGTAAGACCAAACATCACATTACCAGACATCACATTTGTGCAAAAATTTATATAAAATCCCATAAACCGCTTGCCCTAAAGCTAACTTTAAGTCGTATCATACAGGTATCAAATAATTTACATTTTTATGAAAGAAGAGGTGTTATTATCATGAAATTTATGGATAAGGATGATTTTGAAAAGCAGAATGTTTTCGGAACAGGTCAGGCAAATACAGCATATGCTAAGTATTTTATTGGTGATTCTTTCCTGAATCCGCTGACAGATTCTAAGTGCGGGCTTTTTCTTGCAAATGTGACTTTTGAGCCGGGATGCCGTAATAACTGGCATATCCATCATGCAACAAAGGGCGGCGGACAGATGCTTATATGTACAGCTGGAGAGGGCTGGTATCAGGAAGAGGGCAAGGAGCCTGTAAGCCTTGTGCCGGGAACTGTAATCGCAATTCCACCAGAAGTTAAGCACTGGCATGGAGCTAAGAAGGACAGCTGGTTTTCACATATTGCTGCAGAGATTCCGGGCGAGAATACAAGTAATGAATGGTGTGAGCCTGTAACTGATGAAGAATATAACAGATTAGGATAATGTCTTATATGGCAGGAATGGAGAATTACAATGGCTAAGGAAGTATGGAAAGAAGATTAATTGAAAAGTTTAGGTAAGAACCGATAGAACATAATGAAATTTGGCAACTACTCTAACATAAAACCAGTTGATTGTTTTATGTTAGAGTAGTTTTTATTTTTTTTCTATATTCAGAAGGGGAATATCCTGTAATATCTTTGAATACTCTGTAAAAATGTGTAAGGTTTGAAAAACCTGTCATGGTTGCAACCTCTGTCACATTTTTGTCTGTTTCAATAAAAAAGCGTTCTGCATTCATTATCCTTGTTCTTTTAATATAGTCAGTTATTGTACGATTAGTATTCTTTTTAAATTCACGGCATAAATAATATTCACTGATGTGAAGCATATCAGCAAGATTCTGAAGGGAAATATCATGTTCATAATTATTGTTTATGTAATCTATAATCTGTGTTGTTCGTGATTGTTGTGCCAGGGACTTTTTATTTGGCTTCATTTCTACAACCATAGTAAGAATCAGGTTAGTAAGTGCTGCCATATATTCATATCTGAACTCTGAAGCTTTACTTTGTGCTTCTAAGAAAAGATATATAAGCCTGCGAAAATTTTTGAGATTTTCAGTGGTAGGAGTATAAAAGGAGTCTGAATTGTAAAGAGCGGTGCGTAACTTTTCCGATGTAATTATATCTGGACGGAAATAGAGAACAATACGTGAAAATGTACAATCTTTATCACTATATGAGCGATGCATGGTATATGGAGGGAAAATAATACAATCGCCTGACTGCAGTTTGAATATCTTGTCATTCCAGTAATGATATCTTTCTCCGTAATCCAGGAAATACAATTCAAAATAATCATGAAAATGTGATTGAGACATATTGTCATTAACACTTGAGATATATGCTGCAGACATGGAATTGCCTAAAGCCATATTGCATTGTGCTGTATCTTTCATAAAATCCCCCCCATGATATATACTAATATACTTAAAAAAATATAATACATTATACTAAACAAAACTAATTTGTGCAAGAAATGTAAAATAATCGTTAGAAATTGTCAAGATATGTATAGAATACAATGCTTATTATGGATAAGATATTGTTATAAAGTTAACAAATATTTGAGAAAGGAGAACATATGAAGGTTTGTTACAGAGCAGAAAATGTTACAGCAATTGACAACTATTATTCAGTTAAAACGAATGCGGTGGAGATTAGATTATGGTATCTGACAGACGATATAATTCGTATAAGAGCTGGATTCGACGGTGACTGGGATGAGGCATCATATAGTCTTGTTAAGACAGCATGGGAGTCCAGAACAGATGAATTATTAAAGGATTATCGTAAAAGAATTGATGTTGCAGAATCAGAGCTTGAAGATGGTGATGAAAAAGCAGTTATTTCAGGTAGAAAATTAAGAGTGGAGATTGAGAAAAATCCATTCAGAATCTGTGTATATGATATGGATGGAACATTACTCCATGCAGATATTGTTGATCTGGCATATAGAGAAGATTCAAATAAAAGACGTATACATACAAGTCAGATAGAGGCAGATGATTATTTCTATGGTTTCGGCGAAAAAGGAGGAGAAATTAATAAAGCTGAAAAATATATGAATATGGCTCCAGGAGATGCAATGGGATATAACCCAAAGGAAACAGATTCATTGTATAAGCATATTCCTTTTTATATTAAACTTTCAGCATCAACCAAGAAAGCAGTTGGTTATTTCTATCATTCAACTTCAGAATGTGACTTTAATATGGGTAGAGAAAAACGCAACTACTGGCATAGATATTCTTCATTCAGAGCTGATGCAGGGGATATTGATTTATTCCTTATTGCAGGACCATCCATTGAAAATGTAGTTGAAAGATACACAGATCTGACTGGTAAATCAATAATGCTTCCAAAAGCTGCATTAGGATATCTTGGCTCATCAATGTATTATCCAGAGCTGCCAGCAGACTGCGATGATGCAATACTTGGATTTATTGAGACAGTTAAAGAAGAAGGAGTTCCAATTGATGGTTTTCAGCTTTCATCAGGTTATTGTGCAGTTGAGACAGAAGAAGGAATTAAGAGATGCAGCTTTACATGGAATAATAAAAGATTTAAAGATCCAAAAGACTGGTTTACTAAAATGAAAGAACATGGAGTTGTTGTTTCACCTAATGTAAAGCCTGGGATGCTTCTTGTACATCCGTATCTTGAAGATATGAAGGAAAAGGATATGTTTGTATATGACAGCGTGGAAGATGTGCCAGGAAAAGGAACATGGTGGGGTGGAACAGGAGTGTTTGTTGACTTCACTAAAGAAGCAACCAGAAAGCATTGGAAAGAATACCTTACAGAAGGATTGCTGCAGTATGGATGCGAATCAGTTTGGAATGATAACTGTGAATATGACTCAATGGTTGACAAGGATGCCAGGGTTTATTATGAAGGCAAGGGAAGTACAATAGGTAAAATTAAACCTGTAATGAGTAATATAATGTGCCAGCTATCGAATGAAGCTATTAATGAATATAATCCGGAGGTAAGACCATTTTCAGTGTGCCGTTCAGGACATGCAGGTATTCAGAGATATGCCCAGGTATGGACAGGAGATAATTTAACATGCTGGGATGCACTTAAATATAATATAGCGACAATGCTTGGGGAAGGATTGAGTGGTGTTGCTAATATCGGTAGTGATGTAGGTGGTTTTTATGGAGAATCACCAGAGCCTGAGTTGTTTGTCAGATGGGTACAGAATGGTGTGTTTATGCCAAGATTCTCAATTCATTCAGTTAATACTGATAATACGGTTACAGAACCATGGATGTATACAAATATGAAACAATACATCATTGATGCTATCAGATTAAGATACAGATTATCACCTTATCTGTATTCGCTTGAATACAGGGCAGCTACAAAAGGTCTTCCAATTATGGAACCTATGTTTATGGCATTTCAGAATGATACAGCCACATATAATGAAGGAATTGATTTTATGTGGGGTGATTCAATTCTTGTTGCAAATGTTGTTGAAAAGGGAGAAAAGATAAGAAAGGTATATCTTCCTGAATCTGAGAATAAGAATGTAAGATTTTATGATTTTAAGACCAGACAGGAATACAAAATGGGGCAGACAGTTGAGGTACCGGTTGAGATTGACACAATTCCAATGTTTATAAAGAGTGGTGCAATTATTCCAATGGCCGGTAATGAAATTAACAACCTTATGAATGACAAGATTGATTCATTACATGTGATTATGGCTCCAGATACAGACTCATCATTTACAATGTATGATGATGACGGAAAAACTAATGATTACAAGCAGGGAAAATACCTGAAGACTCTTATAGAAGTAAAGGCAGGTGCGAAGACAGATATAACATTTACATATGAAGGTGATTACTGTAATACAATCGATAATATGGAACTTGACGTAATTCATAGAGAGAAAGCACCATATTATGTGTTGTTAGATGGAAATGAAATGCCACATTATCTTAACAGAGGTAAATATGAGCAGGCTGATTATGGATGGTATTACAGCCAGAGCCTTAAATCAGTGCAGGTAAAATATCCTAATCCAAAGAAGAATCACAAAGTAACTATTTCATTTGAAGTGTTTGATATGATAGGTATGTAACGTAATTGAGTTACAAAAGGAGGTATACAATGGGTAAAAAAATGAGAGCATTAATGATTGCATGTGTTCTTGTAATTGTCAACATCCTTCCTTTAACAGGATGTGGCAATAATAGTATGACATCAAGCAAGAACGCAACAGCTGATAATCCAATGATTCTTACATTAGCACATGGATTGTCAGAAAGTCATACAGTACATATTGCAATGACTAAATTTGCAGATGAGGTAAAGGAAAAGACTAATGGAAGAATAATTATAAAAATCTTTCCTAATGGTCAGCTTGGTTCAGAAACAGAAAACCTTGAGCAGCTTCAGGCGGGAGTTATAGCCATGACAAAGGTATCTGCTCCGGGACTTGCAACATATAATGATGCATTTAATACATTTGGACTTCCATATATCTTTAATGATACTCAGGATTTTTATGATGTTATGGATTCGCAGGAGATGAAAGATTTCTTTTTATCAACAGGAGAAGATGGTTTTGTAACACTTACATATTTTACATCAGGAGCCAGATCTTTCTATACTAAAGATAAGGCAATTAGAACTCCGCAGGATTTAGTTGGAACAAAGATAAGAGTACAGGATATGAAATCACAGACAGATATGCTTTCTGCACTTGGTGGAACACCAGTTGCAATGTCATATGGTGATGTATATACAGCATTATCTACAGGCATTATTGATGGAACAGAAAATAATGAAACAGCCCTTACTACAGGAAAACATGGTGAAGTATGTAAGGTTTACTCAGTAGACCAGCATGCAATGATACCTGATGTTATGGTTATGAGTTCTAAGATATGGAATAACATAGAGCCTGAGGATCAGAAGATTATTCTTGAATGTGCATATGATGCAACTGATGCGCACAAGGTTATGTGGGATCAGGCTATTGATGAAGCAGTGGAAGAAGCTAAAGGAATGGGCGTAGAATTTGTTTACGATGTAGATAAGGAGGCGTTCAGAGAGGCTACTGCTGATATGGTTACATCATATAGAAATAAGTATCCTGGAGTAGATTCTTTACTTAGTACAATAGAGAAAGTAAGAAAGGGGAACTGATTATGGAGAATGTTATGGCAAATATAAGAAAGGTTATGAGTAAGATACTATCAGTTGCCAGTGCTGTATTGCTTTCGTTTATGACTGTGCTGGTATTATGGCAGGTATTCACACGTTATGTATTAGACAATCCGGCGGCATTCACAGAGGAACTTGTTAAGTATTCACTTATGTGGACAGCGTTTATAGGTGCAGCTCTGGCATTCTTTACAAGAGATCATATGGCTTTGACTTTGGTAAAAGATAAAGTTAAGGGAGTTCCACAGAAAGTATTAAGTGTATTTATTGATGGACTTATATTAGCACTTGCAATACTTGTATTTGTGATTGGTGGTTTTATGCTTGCAGTTTCAGCAAAACAGGAATTTTCAGCATTACTTGGAGTTCCACGTTCGCTTGTATATGCCATTGCACCAATATCAGGAATATTTATATCAATAGCTCAGATTATTAATCTTTACGAAGATATTACAGGCAAAATGATAAAGAAAGAGGAATAGGAAGGAGGAGAAATCTATGAGTATAGCTTTAACGACAGTATTATTGTTTGTTGTTTTTGGAATATTATTATTTGCAGGTGTTCCTATTTCAGTAAGTATTATAGTTTCATCAATTGTAACAGCTTTGTCCTCACTGTCATGGGATCAGGTAACATTTATAACTATGCAGAAGATGAATTCAGGCGTTGAAAGTTTTTCTTTGTTAGCGGTACCTTTGTTTATTCTTGCTGGTAATATTATGAACAATGGTGGAATTGCTAAAAGACTTGTAAATTTTGCACAGCTTTTTGTAGGCAGGATTCCTGGTAATCTTGCGCAGGCTAACATCCTTGGAAATATGCTGTTTGGTGCATTATCTGGTTCATCAGTAGCAGCAGCATCAGCAATTGGTGGTTGTATCAGTCCTATTGAAAAGGAACAGGATTATGATCCGGCATTTTCAGCGGCAGCTAATATAGTTTCAGCACCTACAGGACTTCTGATTCCACCTACATCAGCATTTATTGTTTATTCGACAGTTGCTGGTGGTGTATCAATATCAACATTATTTATGGCTGGATATGTTCCTGGTATACTTATGGGACTTGTATGTATGGTAATTGCTTTTGTAATGGCTAAAAAGCTTGGAATTAAAGCAACAGGCAGAGACAAGTCAGTATCAATAGCTAAAACAGTATGGAGTGCAATTCCATCATTATTACTTATTATTATAGTAATCGGTGGTATTGTATCAGGTATATTTACAGCTACAGAAGGTGCAGGAGTTGCGGTATTATATTGCCTTGTACTTTCAATAATATATAAGAGCATTACATTTAAGAGCTTCCTGAAAATATTGGAAAATTCAGCTAAAACATCAGGAATAATTTTATTCCTTATAGCAGCATCATCTGCAATGTCATTTGTTATGGCATATTCAGGTGTACCAGCAGCAATAAGTAATGCATTACTTGGTATTTCGACTAATAAAGTGGTTATATTCATACTTATGAATCTTATTTTGATGGTAATTGGTATGTTTATGGATATAACACCTGCAATATTAATATTTACACCAATTTTCCTTCCTATAGCAAGAAGCTTTGGAATGACAGATATACAGTTTGGTGTAATGCTTATATTTAATATGTGCCTCGGAAATGTAACACCTCCGGTTGGTTCAGTATTGTTTGTAGGATGTGGTATTGGAAAGGTGTCTATTGAGAAAGTAACTCCAAAGCTGATACCTTACTTTATAGCATTGATAGTGCTTCTTATGTTAGTAACATTTATTCCAGCATTGTCATTAGCAGTACCGCAGCTTATGGGATTGTTATAAGATAAAATCAAGAAAAGGAGCTGATACAATGAAAAGTTCATTTAGATGGTATGGAGACAGTGATCCGGTAACATTGGAATATATCAGACAGATACCAGGAATGCGTTCTATCGTTTCTGCAGTATATGATGTTAAGCCAGGCGAAGTGTGGCCAGAAGAAAGCATTAAACATATTGCTGATGAGTGTAGTGCTAATGGTCTTGTATTTGATGTTGTTGAATCAATACCTGTAACAGAAGATATTAAGCTGGGAACAAAAGAAAGAGACAGACACATTGACAATTACTGTGAGTCAATAAGAAGATGTGCTAAATATGGTGTGAAATGTGTAACTTATAATTTTATGCCGGTATTTGACTGGACAAGAACACAGCTTGATAAGGCAGCAGAAGATGGTTCAACAAGTCTTGTAATGTACTGGGAACAGTTAAAAGGGCTTGATCCACTTAAGGAAGATATTCATCTTCCAGGATGGGATTCAAGTTATACACAGGACGAGGTAAGGGAATTAATAAAACAATATTCAGAACTTGGTGAAGAAGGATTATGGGAAAATATAGAATATTTTCTGAAAAAAGTAATTCCAGTAGCTGAAAGCTGTGGAATAGTAATGGCACTTCATCCGGATGATCCACCATATCCAATATTCGGACTTCCAAGAGTTATTACTTGTGAAGAAAATATAGACAGATATCTTTCAATTGTGGATAGCCCATCGAATACATTGTGTTTCTGTACAGGTTCACTTGGCTGTTCACCTAAAAATGATATTCCGGCAATGGTCAGAAAATATTCTGAAATGAACAGAATAGGATTTATGCATCTTAGAAATGTCAGAATTTTGCCAGATACATCATTTGAAGAATCAGGACATCTGTCAAGAGAAGGAAGTCTGGACATGAATGCTATTGTTAAGGCACTTGTGGAAACTGGATTTACAGGATATTTCAGACCTGATCATGGACGTATGATATGGGGCGAAACAGGCAAGCCTGGATATGGACTTTTTGACAGGGCTCTGGGAAGTGCATATATTAACGGACTCATAGAAGCAAATGGTGGAAAAATTGAGTATTAATAATATTAGGAGGATATATTGTATGTTTGATTTACCTTTAAATGTTGATTATACAGGAAAAACAGTAGTCGTAACTGGAGCAGGTGGAGTATTATGCTCAGATATGGCAAGAGCTTTTGCAAAGGCAGGCGCAAAAGTAGCTGCATTAGATCTTAATGAAGAGGCAGTTAAAAGTCTGGCAGATGAAATCAAAACAGAAGGATTTCAGTGTGAAGGATTTAAGGCAAATGTGCTGGATGCAGAAATGCTGGAAGATGTACACCAGCAAATAATCAAAGTATATGGAAAATGCGATATTCTTGTTAATGGGGCTGGTGGTAATAATCCTAGAGCAACTACAGATAATGAGTATCAGGACGAGGCTAAGGAAGGTATGAAAACATTCTTTGAACTTGATTCGTCAGGAGTGGATTTTGTTTTCAAACTTAATTTTCAGGGAACACTGATTCCAACACAGGTCTTTGCAAAGGATATGGTTGAAAGCAAATCAGGCTGCATTCTTAACATATCATCAATGAATGCATATATTCCATTAACAAAGATTCCAGCTTATTCAGGTGCAAAGGCTGCAATAAGCAACTTTACACAGTGGTTGGCAACATATTTTGCTAATTCAGGAATCAGATGCAATGCAATAGCTCCAGGTTTCTTAGTATCTAATCAGAACAGGTCTTTATTGTTTAATGAAGACGGAACTCCAACAGCGAGATCTAAAAAGATACTTAATGGAACACCTATGGGTCGATTCGTTGACAGCAATGAATTGTTAGGTGGAGTATTATTCCTTTGTGATGATAAGGCTGCAAGTGCAATAACAGGAGTTGTACTTCCAATAGATGCTGGATTTGCGGCTTATTCAGGCGTATAGATATCAATTAACTTACAAGAACACTGCATATAGCCCCGGTGACATATTTAGAGTCACCGGGGCATTTAAATGTATAATAAAGTAAAATGCTGCTGCGAGGAGATTATAGAAAATATCAGCCTGAAACAGGTTTTAATTTAATAAGTCACTAACAAAACCAATAGCAGCTTTGAAAAATCTTGATAACATGATATTATAATGGAATGCCCAAGGCAGATTCAAAAAGTGAAATAAGGAGAATTTATGTACCACAAGAAATTAGAATCAGATATCAGATGTCCATTGGAATACGGTCTGGAAGTATTTGGAGGCAAATGGAAATCAAGAGTTATATGTGTTCTGGCGGATAAGAAGACATTAAGATATAGTGAGTTAAGGACGGAACTGGTGAATATTACAGATGCAGTTCTTTCAACAACATTAAAAGCACTGATTGCGGATGATATTGTATCAAGAAAATCATATGACGAGATTCCGCCAAGAGTTGAATATTCACTTACGGAAAAGGGCTTGTCTGTAATGCCGATATTGCAAAGTATATGCGACTGGTCATGCGCATTTTACAAGAAAGAAACTGACAAAGAAACGAGCCAGTGCATGAAGTGCGACCATAAGTAATGGATGAAGGGAAGGTTATTGTGTGAAAAAAATAACCTTCCTTTTCAAATTAACATTTATTGTGTAAAATGTTACATAGAACTACCTAAGCGGTATACTGGCGAGCAGTAATACGACATACGCAATATGCAGAAATGGAGCGGGAATTGAGCAGATTAACAATTATTACTAAGGATAAGGCTCAGGTTACAATGGAGTCTTTATATCAGGATTTGGAGAGAAGAATAGTAGCAAGTCCACCGGGATTGTGTACTATCGACCTTACGAGGTCATTTATAAAAATGTGTCTTGCACAGTCATGTGGCAAATGTGTCCCATGCCGTGTGGGACTTAGACAGCTTGCGAGACTTTTTGATGATGTGCTTGATGGTAACGCAACAGAGGAAACTCTTGATGTTATCAGGCTTACAGCAGAGGGAATCTATTATTCCGCTGACTGTGCAATCGGATATGAGGCAGCAAAGCTTGTACTAAAATGTATTGATGGCTGCGAGGATGATTTCAGGTCACATATTGAGAGAGGATTTTGTTCATGTAACAGTAACCAGCCGGTTGCATGTGTGAAGTCATGTCCGGCAGGAGTAGATATACCGGGATACATAGCACTTGTGCATGAAGGCAGATATGCAGACGCGGTTCGTCTTATAAGAAGAGACAATCCAATGCCTACAACATGCGCATACATTTGTGAGCATCCATGTGAAAACAGATGTAAGAGAACACTTATTGACGCGCCAGTCAACATCAGGGGACTTAAGAAAATGGCAGTTGATAATGCCGGTGATGTTCCGGTTCCGGCATGTAATGAGCCAACAGGTAAGAAGGTTGCAATAATCGGTGGTGGTCCGGGAGGACTCAGTGCCGCATATTATCTGGCTCTTATGGGACATAAGGTTACTATATTTGAGCAGAGAAAGCAGCTTGGTGGAATGTTAAGATATGGAATTCCTAACTACAGACTTCCAAGAAAAAAGCTGGATGCGGAGATTAACGCTATATTGTCTACAGGAATAGAAGTTAAGAAAAATATAAGCGTAGGAACAGACATTACGCTTGAGGATATTAATAAAGAATATAATGCAGTATACATTTCTATCGGAGCACATGCAGACAAGAAGATTGGAATTGATGGTGAGGATGCTACAACAGGCGTAACATCAGCAGTAGAAATGCTTCGTGCAATTGGTGATGATGAAATGCCTGACTATACCGGCAAGCGAGTGGTTGTTATTGGCGGTGGAAATGTAGCAATGGATGTTGCCCGTTCTTCTGTAAGATTAGGTGCAGAGAAAGTAAGCATTGTATATAGAAGAAGAAAAGCCGACATGACGGCACTTCCGGAAGAGGTTGAAGGTGCAGAGGCAGAGGGCTGTGATGTTCTTGAGCTTATGTCACCGGTTAGAATAGAGAAAGATGAAAATGACGCAGCAGTTGGTTTATGGGTTCAGCCACAGATGATAAGCAGGATAAAAGGTGGCAGACCATCACCTAAGACTGCAGCTAAGGACGAGGTTCTTATTCCTTGCGACCTTATTGTAGTTGCCATCGGACAGGGTATCGAAACAAGATATTTTGAGGAGCATGGCGTTACAGTCAAGAGAGGAACAATTGAGGCACTTGATACAAGTGAGATTAAAGAACGTAAAGGAATATTTGCAGGAGGAGACTGCGTAACAGGACCTGCAACAGTAATCAGGGCTATAGCAGCCGGAAAGGTTGCGGCAGCCAACATTGATGAATATCTTGGCTACCATCACGAGATAACTTCAGATGTGGAGATACCTTATGCTGGATATGAGGATAAGGTACCTTGCGGGCGAGTTGAGGTTGCACTGCGTGATGCCGCAGACAGAAAGAAAGACTTTGAACCTATTGAATATGGATTTTCATGCGAGGAAGCATGTCAGGAGTCTGGACGCTGCTTAAGATGTGATCATTTTGGATTTGGTTCATTCAGAGGAGGCAGAGAGAAACAATGGTAAATTTAACAATTAACGGTAAAGCTGTATCAGTAAAAGAAGGAACTACCATTCTTGAAGCTGCCAAAACAATAGGAGAGACAATACCTACACTCTGCTATCTCAAAGAAGTCAACGCAATTGGTGCATGTCGTGTATGTGTTGTTGAAGTAGAGGGTACTGACAGATGTGTTACAGCATGTAATAACTTCGTAGAAGAAGGCATGGTTGTCTACACTAATTCAAGAAAAGTGCGTACAACAAGAAAGACTAATGTAAAGCTCATACTTTCACAGCATGATTACAAATGTGGTACATGTATAAGAAGTGGTAACTGTGCGTTACAGTCAATTGCAAATGAACTTAATATATCAGAGATGCCATATGATTCAATCTTAGAAAAAGATAATTGGGATAAAACATTTCCACTTATCAGAGATGCCCAGAAATGTATCAAATGTATGCGTTGTGTGCAAGTGTGTGATAATATTCAGGGAATGCACATATGGGATGTTGTAAATACAGGTTCGCGTACAACTGTAAATGTGCGTGCAAACAAGAACATTGCGGAGACTGCATGTACACTTTGTGGTCAGTGTGTAAGCAACTGCCCTGTAGGTGCACTTACAGAAAGAGATGATGTCGGAATCGTGCTTGATGCAATTGAAAATGAGGATATCATTACAGTAGTACAGATTGCACCAGCAGTAAGAACAGCATGGGGCGAAGATTTTGGTATGTCTAAGGAATATGCGACAGCACAAAGACTTGTTGCAGGACTTAGAAGAATAGGATTTGATTATATATTTGACACAACATTTGCAGCAGACATGACAATTATGGAGGAGGGAAGCGAGTTCCTTGAAAGGCTTCCAGAAATCAAGGAGTCAGGACTTCCAATGTTCACATCATGCTGTCCAGGATGGGTGAAATTCGTAAAGAGCGAGTTCCCTGAGATGGCAGGCAGACTTTCAACAGCAAAGTCACCACAGCAGATGTTTGGTGCAATAACAAAGTCGTATTATGCAGAAAAGCTTGGGGTTGACCCGGAGAAGATATTCTGTGTGTCAATCATGCCTTGTCTTGCAAAGAAGGATGAGTGTACATGGGACGGAGGCAAAGATGTTGACGCAGTTCTTACAACAAGAGAAGTTGAAAGAATGTTCAAAGCATTTTTCATAAAGCCGGAAGAACTTGATGAGGACGAGTTTGATAATCCTTTAGGTGAAGGAACAGGTGCTGGTGTCATATTCGGTGCAACAGGCGGTGTTATGGAGGCGGCACTCAGAAGTGCTTACTATCTTGTGACAGGAAATAATCCTGATGCGGATGCGTTCCAGTCAGTGAGAGGTCTTGAGGGCTGGAAGGAAGCTTCATTTGACCTTAACGGGACAACTGTAAATGTAGCTGTTGCCAGCGGACTTGGTAACACAAGACGTTTGGTGAATGCTATTAAGAAGGGCGAGGTTCACTATGATTTCGTTGAAATCATGTCCTGTCCGGGCGGCTGTATCAACGGAGGCGGACAGCCTTACAAGGAAGACACTGTGATGGTTGAGGAGCGCCGTCATGTGCTGTACGGGCTTGATAAGCGCGATAATCTTAGATTCTCACATGAGAATCCATCGGTTAAGCAGTGCTATGAGGAGTATTTTGAGAAACCGTTGTCACATAGGGCGCATGAGATATTGCATGTGAAATAGAATCATTTTTCGATAAGGTATGATGTGTAGGCCGGTCTGCGGCTGGGACAGAGCAGGGTGTACACCTTCGGACTGTCTTCGCTTAGCAGTAGTAAATGCCGCCATCTGCAGAGTTTTTTACAGGGTGCGAAAGCAAACGCGCTTCGCTTGAACGAGCTTTCGCACCCTGAACTTTTGCATCTGGCGGCATTAACTTCTGCACAGCTTGCCAGACTCAGGCGTACACCCTGCACTGCCCCAGCCGCAGCGGCTATATATGCCGGATTGGAAATATGATTTTATTTACGAGTGTGTTCGGGGCAGGTGTGGCAGACGGACGCACCTGGTCGTTGCACTCCAGGTGCTGGGCTGGATAGCGCTCTTGGTCGGTACCCTCCAAGAGCTTATTTTCCTTGTATCTTATATATTGATAGGAGGCTTTTTATGAAGTTAAATGAATTGTCACCTGGTGAGGTGTTTTCTTATTTTGAAAAAATATGCTCTATTCCGCATGGTTCTGGGAATACTGGGATGATTGCGGATTATTGTCTGGAGTTTGCTAAGTTGCATGGACTTAAGGCAAGGAAGGACGCGGCTGATAATGTTGTTATATTTAAGGCTGGTTCTTCTGGATATGAGGACTGTGAGCCTGTGATTTTGCAGGGACATCTTGATATGGTGTGTGAGAAAGAGCCGGACTGCGATATTGACATGAGTGTACAGAGCATTAAGGCCTGCACCGATGGTAAGATGGTGTGGGCTGACGGCACGACGCTTGGCGCTGATGATGGAATTGCAATTGCATTTATACTGGCAGTGCTTGCTTCGGATACGATTGCGCATCCTCCTATACAGGCAGTGCTTACGAGCGATGAAGAGATTGGAATGCTTGGCGCAAGAGACCTCGACACTTCTGACCTTACAGCAAAGAGACTTATCAATATTGATTCTGAAAGTGAGGGAATATTGTATGTAAGCTGTGCTGGTGGTGTGAGAGCTGAGTGTGACATTCCGGTTGTGTATGAGGATGCTGCGGACTGGGTGGCAGATGGTGCAATTGATGTGCAGAATGGTTCGGTATGCTTCGAAGTTAAGATAAGCGGGCTTGCCGGCGGTCATTCCGGCGTTGAGATTCACAAACAGCACACTAATGCGATAAGATTGCTTGCTTCATTACTTTCACATGCCAGCGGGGCAGCAGATTTCCGTCTTGTGTCGCTTTCAGGTGGCGGCAAGGAAAATGCAATTCCAAAAGAAGCAAAGGCAGTTGTAAGTGTCAGAAGCTGCGATGCCACAACATTTGAACAAAGCATCAAAGAGAGTGCGGCTGTGTGGATGCAGGAAATCAGTGCGACAGAGCCACATGCTAAGATTGAGCTTGAAAAGACAGACATTGCAGCAGACAAGGTTCTTGATTTCCATAGCACTGAAAATGTAATATATGCCCTTTGGTTAAGTCCTGATGGTGTGTACAAAATGAGTCAGGAAATCAACGGCATGGTGCAGACCTCGCTTAATCTTGGAACTGCGTACCTCGACACAGACAAGCTTGTGTACAAATATCTTATAAGAAGCAATACAGCGGCTGGAAAGAAATTATTGCTTGAGAGAGTCACCACATTTGTAAAACATTTGTCAGGAAAAGTAGTCACAATGTCGGACTATCCTGCGTGGGAATACAAGAGTGATTCGCAGTTAAGAAAGATATGCGTTGATAGCTTTACAAATGTGTACGGCCACGAACCGGAAGTGACCTCAATCCACGCCGGACTCGAATGTGGCATACTTGCCGGGAAAATGTCGGGAGTAGATATGATATCATTTGGACCGACACTTGAAAGTGTGCATACGCCTGATGAGTGTATGAATGTGGCTTCAGTGGAGCGGACCTGGGAATATCTGCGGGAGATACTTAAAAGTTTATAATTAAATTTGCGGGAGTGAATGAGTGACGACAGATTGCACGACATTTACTTCCGCAAATTTAGTTATATACTACAGAAAAATGGGCAGAATATGTTATAGATTAACCATAAGGAGAATTTATACATGATAAAAGATGGATTTTTATACCTTGCGGCACTTATATTTGCAGCCGCAGTATTAGTAAATCTGCCTAAGATTTTTAAAGGGAAAAAGGCACAGGTGTTCTTTAATTTTGCACCGCCGATTGTACTTATATACCTGGGGCTTATGCTCCTTTGCACAATGAAAGTGTGGGACCTTAGTGCAACAAGCGCTGTGTACAAATCAGTCAAGAACCCGATATTATATGCGATGCTTTTCATAATGCTGCTTCGCTGTGATTTGAAGAAAATCATCAAGCTTGGATCTAAAATGCTTATCGGTTTCTTCGCAGCAACTTTGTCAATCGGACTTGGATTCTTCGTTTCATATGCAATATTCCACCAGCTCTTAGGCGCAGGTTCATGGAAAGCACTCGGCGCACTGTGCGGAAGCTGGATGGGCGGCGGCGGCAATATGCTCGCAATCCAGGCAGCACTTGATGTTGACGAAGCAACAATGGCTTACGCCCTTGTTATGGATTCAATCTGCGCGACACTTTATGTAATGTTCCTTCTGTGGGCAATCGGAAATCACGAGAAGTTCAACAAATGGACAAAGGCAGACACAAGCATAATCGACGGCGTTGGAGCTGCACTCGAAGAGGAAGCAAAAGCCAACACAAAGCCTCTCGTATGGCAGAACATCATTCTTCTGCTTGGCGCAGGTCTTCTAGTGTCAGCAGTTTCAATGGAACTTGGAACAATGATTAATGCACATTTATCATTCTTTGACAGCACAACATGGACAGTCCTTATCGTATCAGTGCTTGGTATCGTATTCGCCCTTACACCATTTGGCAAGATTAAGGGAACTGAGGAGATTTCAAATGTAATGCTTTATATAGTCATTGCCTTAATAGCCTCAAGAGCAGACCTTGGAGCAGTCGGCAATGCCCCAATATGGCTTCTCGCAGGATTCGTAATCCTCCTTATCCATGTGGCAATAATGATTGCACTTGCGAAGACATTGAAACTCGACATCTTCACATGCTGCGTTGCTTCCCTCGCCAACATCGGCGGAACAGCAACAGCACCGGTCCTCGCAGGCGCATACTCAAATGCCCTCGTACCAGTTGGTATCATGATGGCGCTTCTCGGCTATGTCATCGGAACCGGCGGCGGCCTGGTTGTGGCTAATCTGATGAGTATATTTGGGTAGATTTTAATGGAATAATTGATGGAGTGGATAGCACTTCGGCAGTAGATGGGTACTGCCGGGGTGCTGTTTTTTTATGCGATGGAATTGGTGAAAATAAAAAAGAAACGAGAATCCTTTTCCAGTCGTGAGACTTTACTCAGTCATATTAAATTCTTAAAGAATAATCAAGAAAAATATAATTTTACAAATTATTGCAAATAACATTCATTGTCGACATAATTTGACAAATTTTGTATGTAAGGGGTTGTACTATATGTATATATGTAAGATTGGAGGATAAAGTAAATATTTTATTTAAAAGTATTATATTACTATGCAGAGGAGAACAAAAATTGTACATAAAAACGACAAATGATAAACCATATAAGTTATAAGCTAAAAGCATTGGTAACATTGAAGTGCACTATAAAAGTTAATGTTTAAGAAGGAGAATGAAATGGATAAGATGTTTTTGATTGGATTTGCTAGTGTTTATTTAATTATTGGATGTTTATTTTTATTGATGAAATTTGCAAATGGATTATTTATTAAGTTTGAAAAAGTATAAAAAAAGATGGAAATGGTTGCATGTGTATTTGTCTTTACAGTGTTTTCATATATGTCAGTATTGATTTATTCAATTGTAGCATTATTGACACAAAATATAATGTTAAATGCAGTTATATGTGCAGGATTTTTAGTGTTTTGTTGGTTTTTAGTTGAAAAGTTATATGAATCAATGGCGGGGGAAGTTAAAAATAAAGAGAAAAAGATATTAACAAAAGAAGATAAAAATGTATGTAATTTTTGTTCGTTATTAGCTGTTATCATTTCATGTATTATATTAAACTATGAAGATAAAAGTTTAGAGTATGTAACTTTAATTAGTATTGTGATTAGTATATGGATTGGAACATATATTCCAATGTCAGAGATTTATAATAGAAAAACAATAAAAGAAATAATAGGTTGCATTGGGAATGAATTTAAATGCAAGAAATTGGTATGGGGTTATGCTGTAGCTAGTTCTATTATAATTTTGATTCTTGTTTCCAAAAATGAATTTACTTTGAAATTACATGGAATAATTGATAAGATTGGAAATGGTATTGCTTGTGGAACAATAATAATGATTATTGCATTCTTTATTGTTAATTATTTTATAAAAAGAATTAGAAAATATAAAAAATTAAAAATAAGTAGAAAACAGGAGAATTATAATGGCGGATTGTTTGATATTTAGAAATTTAAATGATGATGTACAAGATAATTTAAACAAATTTTGGACAAGTTTTACAACATGGATTAACAAAAGTGCAATAGTTAATGAATATTTTAAAGGAGAATTTGTAAGCAGTGATTGTAATATATACAATGAGGTAATTTATTATTTAGACATTAATTATGAAGAAGAATATAAAATGTTTTATGGAGAATCATATCCATATTTCAAAATTTCAAATCAAGGGGGAGATATTGATATAATAAAAAATTATTTAGAAATAATGTATGATAGATGGATACAATCAGATAAACATTATCAATTTACAATAGAGGTTAATAAATTATTCGATAAATTTCATTTACCATATAAACTGGGATCGGGGAAAGTGGTTGGAAAAGGATATAAGACAACAGAAAGTGTGGATAAAATTTTAAATCAACGAATGTTTGAACGAAAGATTGCCTATTCAGAAGAGATGATAATGAGTAATGAATTGTTAGATAAAAAATGTGCATTAGATTATGTTGTGGATGCATTGCAGTATTATATATCTATACAAGATGCTGATAATATTGAAAGAAAGTACAGAGAAGCAGCATTGTCTGTCAATAATGATTTAAATACAAAAGTGTACTCGGTTATAAAAAGTGATATATCAGAAATTATGAAACTTGCAAATGAGTATTTTGATATAAGGCATAATGAATATTTGAATAAAGCTAAGGAGAAGAGAGAGGCATTAGATGATTTACAATTTATCGAATATCTATATAATCGTGCATATGCATTATTATATATTCTTAGAATTAAATCTAGAAATGCTAAATTGTTAATCAAAGAAGATGAAAAATAGAAATTTAATTATGGATTATTTAAGATAAAAGGAGTAAAGAATATGTCATTTACAAAAGAGACAAAGGATGAAATTATGCAGTATTGTAATAACCATTTACCAGAAGAGAACTGGTATAAAAAACAATTTGATTTTATTCTTGACGAAATATTAAGAGACAGATTAATAAAAGAATTCAAGGCAATCAGATTTGCATACAAGTTATATGAAGGTATTGAGGCAACAGAGGAAAATTTGCTATTCGAGGTTAGAAATCAAATTTTGGCATATGCATCTATATATGAGGCTGTAATAGAAAATGTGTTAGAAGAATATTATTCAGATACAGAAGAATATGAACTATTAAATAATCATGTTATACCAGTTAAAATAGATATTCCAAAAGATAAAATGAGTAAATTAACGCAGGTATTAGAACACGATGAGAAGAATATTGTTCCATTTTATTATGCAAAGAAAAGGAAAGAGAAAACTCAGGTAAGATTTGATGATAAATGTAGAACCGCTGAAAAAATAGGATTGGTACATTCATTTGTAAATGATAAGGGAATTATTGTAAGTTTGCCAGAAGAATTGATAGAAATATATAGTTATCGTAATGGAATACATTTGATTGCTGAGCAACGAAAAGGAATTTCATACGAAATAAATTTGAGTAAGAAAGCATATAGAAGAATGAAACCATTTATAGAACAAATAAAAGAAAAACTACGAGAAGATGGTAAGTATACAGATAAATAATTTAATTTGTAACTAAAATTAAGATGAATGTCAATAGCATTCTGGCAGTGAATTGAATTCGTTGCTAGAATGCTATTTTTGCATGTCTTGATTAAGAGACGAAAGATGTAAAAATAAAGTTGACGATGGAATACTATGATTTTATAATTGACTATATAAATTGTCGGAATAGGAAAAATTTATTAGAAGGAGAGAAAAGAAGATGACGAATTTTGGGTTACCGGAGTATGATAAGCAGAGAGAATGGATACGTAATGCAAGAATGCAGAATATGGGATGGAATGAAATTATCTATGCGGGTAGAAAGGATAAAGATGGACTTGATGAATTTTTAACGCAGCAGGAAATGCTTAATTTTTGGAAAATAATGAGCTGTGAAGAATGGCAAAAGCTTGTTGTTTTGCAGAAAGAAGCAGAGGAACAGACACAAACACTAGATTATTTAAGTGGTCAGGCAATGATTATGGATGATGGAGAAGATAATGATGTTACTATACCAATTGATCCGCAATCAGCATGGCAATTGTATAGGAAAAGATTATTGTCGGGCGGATTTAAAAAAGAAGTTGTTGACGAAATGGAAAGAACAACTTTAAAACTGCTTAAAAGATTGAGTGGTGATACAACACAAATTAAACCAGTAAAAGGATTGGTTATAGGTAATGTTCAATCAGGTAAAACTGCTAATATGGCAGCATTAATGGCTATGGCTGCGGATTGGGGCTGGAATATGTTTATTGTGTTGTCAGGTACTATCGAAAATCTTAGACAGCAGACACAGAATAGGTTATTAGGTGATTTGAATTGCCAGGGAAATCTTACATGGAATGGATTAGAACATTTGTCCAAAAAACCAATGCTTGGTCAAAGAACTCAGGATTTACATTTTGATAAGACTTCTAAGCAAAGATATTTTACAGTTTGTTTAAAAAATCCAGGAAGATTAAGAGGGCTTATTCAATGGTTACAGTCTGATGCAAATAAGCAAAAACAAATGAAGATACTTGTTATTGATGATGAGGCAGATCAGGCAGGTATTAATACGGCAAATATTAATAATTCTACTATTAGAACAATAAATAGATTAATTAGAGATTTAGTTAATGGGAAAAATGAAAAATCACAAGAAATAAGTAATAAATATATGGCAATGAATTATATTGGATATACAGCAACGCCATATGCTAATATTTTAAATGAAGCAGGTGAAGACAGTCTGTATCCAAGAAACTTTATTTCAACTCTGAGTGTTTCAAAAGAATACTTTGGACCTCAGCAAATTTTTGGATATGAAGGTGGAGAACATGATTTTGATGGGCTAGATATTGTGAGAATAATAAAAGACGAAGATCTTGAGGAAATAAAGAAAATTCATGAAGAGGGAGCATTATATATACCGTTGGCATTACAAAATGCTATATGTTGGTTTATGTGTGGTGTCTCTTGTATGAGAATTTGGGGATATAAGAAACCGATAAGTATGCTCATTCATACAAGTCAGAAAACAGATCATCATAGCAATATTGCTACTGCTGTAAGGAATTGGATTGTAAACAAGGATCCGGATGAATTAATAAATAAATGTGAAAAATTATGGAATGAGGAAACAAAACAGTTTTCATTTGAAAAATTTAGAGAACAATATCCAAATTATGACAGAAAAGATGAGGAAATAAATAAATATCCTTCATTTGAAGATATTAGAAAAGAACTGGTTATCTTATTGAGTAAAGAATTAACTAATATCCCATTGGATGAAGATGATGAGTTTACATATCATCAGGGAATACATATGTGCATTGATAATTGTAAAAATAATGGAATTAATGATGAGGGAATGCATGTAAGACTTGCATATCCTGCTTCTGATAATATGCCTGTACCTGCACCGGCATTTATTGTTATAGGTGGGGCAACATTATCAAGGGGACTTACTATAGAAGGTTTAATCAGTACCTTTTTTCTTCGTTCTGTTAGCCAGGCGGATACTCTTATGCAGATGGGAAGATGGTTTGGATACAGAAAAGGATATGAATTGTTGCCAAGAGTGTGGATAACATCTAAAACAAATAATCAATTTAAATTTTTAGCTGCATTGGATCAGGAGTTAAGAGATGAAATTCACGAAATGGATACGCTTGGAAAAAGTCCGTCAAATTATGGGCCGAGAGTAAAGAATACACCTAAAGTAAGTTTTATCCGTATTACAGCAAAGAACAGGATGCAGAGTGCACAGCCCACAGATATGGATTACAGTGGTTCTTTTAATCAGACATATCTTTTTGATAATGATATAGACATACTTAAGAATAATATGATTAGTACGGAGAACTTTATTAGGTCATTAGGTAAACCGGAAAAACAGAAGATTTGTAATAAGCATGCTGAAAATGATATAATATGGAGAAATGTTAATTTTGATTTGATAAAGAAATATTTATTGGAATATAAATTTAACCAAAGATTGGGAGTATTTAATGATATTAATTCTGTTATAACATGGATTGAAAAAATAACTAAACAGAATAAATTAAAAAAATGGAATGTTGTATTAGCAGGAAAAGCAAATAATACTGATTTAATATGGAATTCACCGGTGGGACCAGTTAATAAGATAAGGCGTACAAGAAAAATACAAAAAAACGAAACAGATACTGTAATAAATATAGGTGTTTTGAGTGATCCAAGGGATATTATTGCGGATGTTGATTTGGATGGACAGCCTCAGGAAATAGTAAAAAAAGTTAATGATTTTAAGTCAGTATATGCAAAAGAGATAAGAAGTCTGGCGGGACTTGATGCGACACCACAGCTGCTTATATATATAGTAGATAAAGATTCAAAAGTCTCAAGACCATCAGAAACGAGGGCTGATTTGAATGCTGTTGAGGATATTGTTGGTATTTGCCTTAATATTCCAGGAGGAAGAAGAGGAACAGATTATACAGCTACAGTATCTATACATATGAAAAATGACTTGTTTAATGATGAGGGAGATTTGGAGGGAACAAATGAAGATTGAGATTGCAGAACCAGGGAGAATGACACAATCTGGAAGTTCATTATTAAAATTAATTCAAAATAACAATATGCCTATTTTGGACTTGTTAGTTCGCGAATCCATACAAAATAGTCTGGATGCAAAAAATGAAAAAGATCCTTATGTAACTGTTGAATTTTATACAGGTCAGTTTGATAAAAAAATATTAAATTCTGAACTTGAAGGTATAACAGATGCACTTAATGAGAGATTTTGGAAACAGAATTATAATTATATAGCAGTAAGAGATTCCAATACGGTAGGATTAACAGGGAAACTTCATTATGACGAAGTTATAGATAATCAATATGGCAATTTATTGAAGTTGATATACGAAATTAGTAAGCCCCAGGAAATGGAAGGAGCAGGTGGTTCATGGGGATTGGGTAAAACTGTATATTTTCGTGTTGGAATTGGTTTGGTTATTTATTACAGTAGAATAATTAATGAGTGTGGAGAATTTGAATCGCGACTTGCAGCATCATTCGTAGAAAATGAGATGTTGGATGACTCTATTATTCCAGCACTATCAGGAAAGTCTAAGCGTGGTATAGCATGGTGGGGACAGGAAATTGGTGAGAATAAAACAAAACCAATAACTGACACAAAATATATAGAAAAAATCCTAAGTATATTTAATATTAATCCATATATTTATGAAGAAACAGGTACAACTATAATTATTCCATATATAGACAAACAAATGCTGTTAGAAAATAATCAGATTGAATATAAAGATAGTGAAGAAAAAAATATTATACCATTTTGGAGAAATAGTATTGAAGAATACTTGAAAATAGCAATACAAAGGTGGTATGCTCCAAGATTAAATAATAGCAGATATCCTTATGGAAAGTATTTAAGAGCAAAAATTAATGATATATGGATAGGCTTAGATAATATGGAGCCAGTATTTAAGATAGTGCAGGCTCTTTATAATAAAGCAATATCACGAAGTTTTGATGAAGAATTTTTGAAACAAGATGGCATTGAGTGTAGGACAGACGAAATTATTTTGCGTAAAGTATTAGATTCAACTAAGGCGGGGGTGATTGCATATGCAAAAATACCGCGAAAAGTAATGAAAACGGGATATCCGGACAATAAACCGGAGCCATACATGTATTTTAACTGTGAAATAAGGGATAAAGAGAAAAATAAACCAGTATTATTTTTCACAAGAAAGCCAGGTATGATTGTGTCATATGAAGATGTCGGAAATTGGGTAGATGGAATAAATTCATCAGGAAAAGATGAATTTATAATGGCTATTTTTGTTCTTAATTCAGAAAACAAACTTACTAATACAAAACAAAAATATAGTCTTGAAGAATATGTAAGAAAAAGTGAGATGGCTGATCATACTTCCTGGGGCGATTTTAGTATGGGGAATAGTAATCCAAGAATTATATCTAAAGTGCAACTACAAGTAAAAAGTAAAATATCAAGGGAATTTTCTGCAGAGGATGAAGATTCATCAAGTAAATTAAGTTCTGGACTGGGAAAAATGTTTGGAGATTTGTTATTACCACCTGAAAATTTTGGGAAAAAGCCAAGTACAGGAACGAATGGGGAAAAAACAGGAAGTACGAATCATACCGAAGTACATAAAAAAGTAGTTTTTGGCTATGATGCATCTGAGACTAAATATACTTCGGGTGGAATGACTGTAAAGTTAACAATTAAATCTAAAGGAAAAATTTCAGATACAGGGGTTGAGTTAGCTATAGATTCGGAAACAGGAGCCATAAAGCCGGAGGATTGGGAACAAAGGATGGGATTGGATATGCCTTTTTTTATCAGTTCGGCAAGAGTAATAGTGAAAAGACTGGATTCTGTAAGTATTATGAATATACTAGAAATTGATAGTACAAAGACAACAGAAAGCAATGATAATATCTCATGTAAATTATTAAAGACATTGAAAAATACAGGATATGGTATACATATTGAAATGTGTGAGAAACATTTGATAGAATTAGAGCTATATGTTGATTTACAGTTAAATAGAAAAGATATTAAACCGTTGTTTAGCGTTGAAAAAGAATAAAGGAGATAGATGATGGCTGCAAATATTTCATTATTTCCAACAATAACAGAAGGATTATTAAACAAAATAAGATTTCAGACATCTCCTTATGAATTGTATTATGTCCGAGAAGATCAGGAATATAGTTTAAGGGCTGAGGAAACAGATAATAGTAATACAATTTATAAAGTGGTTGATGATGATGGCATATGGTCACCAGATGACTATCAGTTATGTATTCGTAGAAAGTATTCAATACGTACATATCAATGTCTTTTTGGTCAAAATGGAATAGCATGTAATAATGCTAAATTAGGTATGGCGGTATTGTGGACATCGCCTGATTCAAAACAGAGAGGGGTTATTCCAGTTGGAGAGATATGCAATTCATCAAGAGAAATGGAATTTGAATTGAATTATGAATTTTCTGAGGCACAGTTAAGAGGAGATGTAGAATTTTCAACAATTATATATATAAAAGAGGCGGGAACACCTTTGTGGGGAGAGGAGCATTTAGCAAATCAGTATGGATGTATTGTTGGAGAGTTAGAAAATAAATATATTATCAGACTTGATGGTGAGGGGTCAGTTTTTCCAGTGTATGAGGTTAATGAACCAGGACAGCCATTATGGTATGTGAAATGTGACTGGGATGATCCGACATATGATTTGTTTTCAGACAGCGTTTCGATAAATATAAATACAGCACACAAGAATTACAAATTTCTAGATAAAAAGAAAAGAACTTTTGATGAGCAGTTACTTAAGGAGATTATGGCAAGTGCATTAGGTCTTATCATAACTAAGTTGAAAGAACAGGAAAATTATTGGGAGGCGACGACTATGGGAACTGATTTACAGAGAGGTAGTGTATCAGAGGCAGTTAATTATTTTATCAATACATTAGAATGGGATGTATCAGAACCTGAGGTTATGTCTTTATCAATTAGAAAATTTTTTGATCAAAGGATATAGGTAGATAAGAAATGATAATAAAAACATTAAACAGATCTGAGGCTCAGAATGCAATGAAAGAATGGGTATTAACATATCCATCATTGCCAGAAGTTGGAGAAGATTACTTGAAAATTCGTAAGGTTATACAGGATTTTAACAGTCAGGTAAGAAGAGAGTGTAACGAGAATATGTCAAGAAAAGATTATTATATTGATGTACATATAGGAATTCTTTTGTATGATTATTTATGGCATGTTCCAGGATTTAATTTAAGAGCTGCTGCAAATGATGATTTTTGGAGATATATGTCAATTAAAGTTATTCCTGATGTTGTTGCTGAACGCTGGGGATATGATAATGAGAGTCATTATTGGAGTAAGCCTGCAAGAATATGGCTGAGATCCATATGGTGGTATGTACATTTATCATGGCAAGGAGATATGAAGACAACAGCGAATGTCTTGGAATCACCATATTTTACTACGGACAGTATTTTGAATTTAGAGGAGAGAACAGGACGAAAAGGAACATTTATTAATGTATATAGGTTTATTATGTATTATTATAGTCATATTCCCCAACAAATATTAGAGCAATATAATAAGAATACAAAAACACAACAAGATGACTTGTTTAGAATTATAATGAAACTAAACACTGCAAAAGTGATGGTTGTTGATCCAGCATTGTATCTTGGAGGCGAGAAAGAATATGTTCGTTCTTTATTTCTTGATGCGGGGGTACGAGTGTAATGTTACCTAAGATTATAGATTTATTTTCTGGTTGTGGCGGATTGGCATTAGGATTTGAGAAGGCAGGTTTTGATATAGTGGCAGGAATTGAACTGATGCCAGAAGCGTGTAAAACAATTTCATATAATTTATCATGGAGATATGGGAAAAAAGAGAGTCATATTTGTGGAGATATAAAACAAATAGAACCAAATGTTTTTAAGGATTGTTTTGGAAAAGAAGGGTGCATTGTAATTGGTGGTCCGCCATGTCAGGCATATTCTATGGCGGGACGTGGGAAATTAAGGTCATTGGGAGAAGACAGGATTAATACTAATGATCAAAGAGGCTACTTATATCAGGATTTTTTAAGGTTTGCGTTAGGATTAAATGCACGTGCAGTGATTATGGAAAATGTTCCTGAAGCTACAAATTTTGGAGGGAAAAACATTCCGGAAGTTGTATGCAAGACATTGGATGAAAAAGGTTATAACGCATATTGGACAATATTAAATTCAGCAGACTATGGAGTTCCACAAGTAAGAGAAAGGGTTTTTGTTATAGCAATAAAAAAGGATGAGGCAAAGGCTATTGATTTACCAGAACCTACACATCACAATATTGAAAATGCTATGACGTTACAGCAAAGACGATTTGATGGATACAAAAAATGTCAATTTTTCAAAGAACCTAACAAAGCAAATAATAGTTTAAAACCATGGGTTACAGTTGGCGAAGCATTGTCGGATCTTCCCTCATTATTTCCATCAGCGAATTCTAAATATAATTTAGTCAATATGAATGTAGAATTTCCATATTATTCTGAACCACAAAATGAATATCAGAGACTGATGAGAAATTGGTACGGGAAAGAAAATACGGGAGTATCAGCCAATGCATTTAGGAGAAATGTAAGGGATTTTCCAATATTTGCAAGAATGAAACAGGGAGATAATTATATTGGAGCATCTAAAGTTGCTGATGAATTATTTTATGAAGAAGTAAAGTTATTTGGATATGAAAAAGGTAGTGAAGAGTATGAAAAATTGTATAAAAAAATGGTGCCACAATATGATAGAGAAAAATTTGAAAATAAGTGGAAAAAACTGGATGAAAACAAACCTTCACATACTTTAGTTGCTCATTTAGGGAAGGATACTTATAGTCATATACATCCGTGGGAGCCGAGAGGCATTTCTGTTCGTGAAGCAGCAAGATTACAGTCTTTTCCAGATGATTTTTATTTTCAATGTTCAATGGGAGATGCGTATAAGCAAATAGGAAATGCTGTACCACCATTACTATCTAATGGGGTTGCGAATACTGTATATAATACTTTCATGGAGGAATAAATATGGAACTTCTTGAGGAAATAAGAGAATGCTTTGCATCAACACAGGATGGAGCAAGAAAAATAAAAACACTCCCTGCTGAATACCCGGCAATTGTTATAAGGAATAATGAAGGCTATGGCGTTGCAATTGAATTTAATGATAGCAGAGATGTATCAGAAAAATTTGCAAATAGCAGGTTATTCACCGCAATTTTGATTATTGGAGGTGAGGAGAAAAAATATCTTATACTCAGTTGCATGCTGGATAGTTTGCGGTATGAGTTTGCAACAGTTTGTGCGCAATTTATTGAACCAGGAATAGACGGAATTGATAGAAAAAATCTTATTGCCCAGCCATTGGAATGGTGGAAAAGGTGGAGAGAACTTTTGGGTAATGCTATCTCAAATAAAGAGGCATATAGTGTGATTGCAGAAATGCTAGTTTTAGACAGATTATTTATTAATGATAAATCGGTAGAATGGACAGCAATTAATGCAGGAAGTCATGATATAGAAGGTGATAATAATTCATATGAAGTGAAATCTACGATAAAAAGATATGGGTCAACTATTACTATTTCAGGACAACATCAGCTTCAGAGTAAAAAGAAATTGCAAATATATTTTTGTAGATTTGAAAAATCTAAAGAAGGAATATCTGTTAATGATTTAGTTAAAGAATTACTTAGTCATGGATATGACAGGGATAAATTGGAAAAAGAATTATATCAATTAGGGTATGAAAAAGGTTCAAGCATACGGGAAGTTAAATATAAAGTGTTAGAAAAAAGAATATATGAGGTTAATGATGAATTCCCGAAAATAACAAATACCTCATTTAAGGAAAACCATATTCCAGATTCAATAATACAAATTACATATACTATAGATTTGGATGGATTGAACTATACTGTATGGTAATCCAAGGAGAAAAAATGTTTAGAGTAATTGAAACCTTTAGTGGCATTGGCAGCCAGGCTAAGGCTTTGACAAGAATTGGAAAACCTTATGAAATTAAGAATACGGCTGATTGGGATATAAATGCAATATTAGCCTATTGTATGATACATAAAGGTAAAATTGATATAGATAAGTATAAAAATGTTTCAGAAGAAGATATAGATATATTTCTGGGGAAATGTTCCTTAAGTTTAGATGGGAAAAAATCTATGAGTAAATCGTCATTTAAACGTCTCTCACCGGAACTGAAAAGAGGTCTGTATACGGCAATAAAAGAAACTAAAAATCTGGTCAGTATAACAGATGTAAAAGGTGAAGATATCCCGGAGAATATAGATTTGTTTACATATTCATTTCCGTGTCAGGACTTGTCTTTATGTGGATGCTGGCATGGAAATAAAAGTGGAATTGCAAGAGATGCACATAACCGTTCAGGTATGCTATGGGAAGTTGAACGTATATTGATAGAAATGCATAAAATAGGAAGAAAACTCCCGCGATTTTTATTAATGGAGAATGTAACAAATATTTTGTCAAAGACGCATGAAGAAGATTTTGGAGATTGGAAAACAACATTAGAGAACTTGGGATATTATAATCATATTTATAGGCTTAATTCTAAGAATTTTGGCATTCCCCAAAAGCGAGAACGGGCATATATGATTAGTATATTGTGTAATGGTGATGAGAATAAAAAGAAACTTATTAAAGATTACTTTGAAAAGCATAATCTTGAAGAAAAAGAAGAGGCATCGCGTTTGCGACAGAGAGAACTTAAGTTAGAAGATATATTGTGTCTGGATTATAAAAATGTGCCACAATATAAAGCGGAAGCAGATGCTAGTAAACCTAATGATACAGTTTCCAGAAGAAAAATATATGAAGACAATGATATGCTGTATGATGGGAAGAAAGTTAATAATATTATTGTTAATACTGTAACTACAAAACAAGACAGAAATCCGAATTCGGGTTTAATTACATATAAAAATTATGCCAGAGGAAAAACAAAATGGAGGTATTTAACACCAAGAGAATGTTTTAAATTAATGGGCTTTGATGAGGCTGATTTTAACAGAGTAATCAGTTATAATCCACAGATTGCAAAAAATAGAAAATTATATTCAACAGAAAAATTAATTAAACTTGCAGGTAATAGTATAGTTGTTGATGTTCTTGAGGCAATATTCAGACAGATAATGGATATTAATACTGAAATATTGGGTGAAAGAGAATAGTTGGATTAAGAAGGAGAATATTCATGGCAGATGTTTTAACAAAAGAACAAAGACATAAAAATATGAAAAATATTCGTTCTAAAGATACTGCTATAGAAATCAGACTTAGAAAAGCCTTATGGCAGAAGGGGTATAGATATAGAAAAAATTATAAAGAGCTCCCCGGATGTCCAGATATAGTATTAACTAAATATAAAATAGCAATTTTTTGTGATGGGGAATTTTTTCACGGTAAGGATTGGGAGGTGTTAAAGCCACATTTGGAACAAAGTAATAACAGTCAGTTTTGGATTAATAAGATATCTCGTAATATAGAGCGTGATGATGAGGTAAATAAAAAACTTTTATTTTTAGGTTGGACTGTTATTCGTTTTTGGGGCAAGGATATTAAAAAAAATACAGATGAATGTGTAAAAGTTATAGAAGAAGAGATTTTTGAAAGGAAGTATCAAGAATGAAAAATAATATTTAAAAAGCTTTTGTAAATTATTGGAGTGGAGATAAAGTGATTATTTGTGGATTTATTGAAGATGTTCAGTGGAGTGAGGTTTTTAAAGAAAGTTTAATTTACATTTCAAAATATATTGTTTTTTTACTTATAATTTTGTGCGTATGCAGCATGATATTATATGCTAAAATAATAAAAATACTAATGAAAATTATAAAAATAATAGTATATTCAACATTAGTATTTATGGTATATAAATATATTAAAGAAAATGGTGAAGATTTAAATTTATTTACAGGTTTTACGTTCGTTTTTAGCGTGCTTGAGATAATGGATAATTTATGCCAAATAATGACTTCGTTATTTGGTGAAAATAGGTTTAATAAATATTCAAAAATTAAATACACAAAGAAGAGTGAAATGATATTTGAAAAGTATTTTGAACTTTCAAATAAAATAAAAACAACACTAAAAAACGGAAAAGTAAGCGGAAAACGAATTGCAGAGTTATTGAATTTAAAAATGTTTTATGAACAAAATAGCAATTATTTTCAATTAATTAAAAAGATTTTAAGTAATGATAAAGATATAATTTCTGACAATTATTATAAAATTATAAATAGTGAATGCTATAAAAAGATATTAGATTATAAAAATTGTAAAGGAAAACATCCGCGGTTTACTGAAGATAATATATTGGAGTTAAAGAAAATTTTGAATGAAACAGAAGATATATATTATCAATATCACACAAATAAAGAAAAAATAAAAGACAATAATAATTTAAATAAATATTTTGATGATTAGAGAAAATGGGGGAATAACTGTTAAAATAGTAGTTATTAATGAGTAATTAATTCTTTAAAATAATTGAAATAAATCATTTAGATACTCAAAAAACATCCAAATGTTTTTAAATGTCTTTCATAGGCAAAAAGAATCTTTGACTGTCGTATGTGTGCTGGCTGGTGGATATATATTTATTTCGGCACTTGTTATATTTAATGTAGAACCTGAAACTTTTAATAACTTTTTTGATGCTATATATTGAGCTGCAGTATCTTTGACAACAGTAGGTTATGGATACATATATGCAGTTTCGATGGCAGGAAAGGTTATTACGATGATATCATCAGTGTTTGGCATTGCAATAGTTGCATTGCCAGCAGGCATAATAACAGCAGGATATATGGAGAAGTTGAATAAAGATAAATGATAATACACAAATCAACCATCCATGTAGGAACAATAGAGGAACATTTTCGCATGATTATGTCTTCTAGTATGACACTGTTTAAAAAAAGGTGCGGATATTTGTGAGTTTAGTGAAATGCCATTCTGATGCAGTCTGCCAAATCTGCATTGTATGCAGATATAGACCGCTTGCTTGATGTTGAGAGGGAGAGGGTTACGCTGGATTGTGTGCACACATCAGCTCATTTTGACCTGCATCAACAGATGGCATAGGAGAATCTGGCGGCGTGTTTCAGCTTGTCCATGTATTTGCCACATTTGCACGAATTGAACTTATATAGTGACAATAAGCTGCTGGTATTTCCTATAAAAGATTTGACCGAAACCAATCCTGTGTACATACTTACCAATAAGGATAAAGCGTATGTTAAAGGAATTGATGAGTTTAAGGATTTGTTGAATAATGAAGTGAAAAATTATGTTTAGATAATTTAGATTTTCGTATAGAATAATTATGCTCTGATTGATGAATCTATAGATTATAGAATATTTATAGATTCATCAATCAGGGCTTTTATTTTATCGATAATTTACCTGTAAGGTAAATTATTGGTTTACATGAGAGCTGACAGATGTTAATATAAATTTACCACAAAGGTAAATTTGTATTAAGAGGTGGTTCATTGGATATTACATACAAAGACAAGAAAATTAAGAATATTTGTATGGATGCTAAAATTGCCGATAGAACCTATGGAAATAGTGGATTATCATAAGTTGGAATATGAATAGGAGGTAGCAAAATGGTGAGAAGTCGCAGTATAATTGCAACGCCACCAGGAGCGACAATAAAAGAACAGCTTAACGACAGGGGGATGAGTCAGAAGGAGTTTGCTGTAAGAATTGATATGTCAGAGAAACATGTCAGCAAACTCATTAATGGAGAGGTTCAGTTGACACCTGAGGTGGCTGTTAGATTGGAAATAGTGCTTGGCGTGCCAGCAAGGTTTTGGAATAATTTGGAGGCAATATATAGAGAAAAACTTATAAAGATTGCAGCGGAAAAGGCTATGGATGCGGATGAGAATTTGGCTAGACAATTTCCATATAGTGAAATGGCTAAGTTGGGCTGGATACCACAAACAAGGAATTCTAAGGAAAAAGTTATTAATCTTAGAAAGTATTTTGAAGTGGTTAGTTTATCATTGTTAGAGAATACACAGATTACAAGAATTGCATGCAGAAGGCTTGCAGTGACAGATAAGAGTGATTTGGCTTTGCTAGCATGGACACAGGAAGCTAAAATTCAGGCACGTGGCATAGAAACGAAACCAATTAATATTAAGGGTCTTATAAGTGTTATGCCAGATATAAGAAAGATGACTTTAAAAAAACCAAAAGATTTTTGCTTTGAGCTTAAATCATTGCTTGCAGAAAATGGAGTTGCATTGGTATTTTTACCACATTTGAAAGGTTCATTTTTACAAGGCGCTACATTTATAGATGGTAATAAGATTGTTGTTGGATTAACACCAAGAGGCAAGGATGCAGATAAATTCTGGTTTAGTCTGTTCCATGAACTTGGACACATTATTCTTGGGCATGTGGGAAAAAATGGTGGAACAACAGAACAGGATGAACAGGATGCAGATGTATGGTCAAGAGATGAATTGATTCCATTAGAGGCATTTAAAATGTTTAAAGAAAAACAGAATTTTTCGGTTGCAAGTGTAAAAGGATTTGCAAAAGAGAATAGAATTGCTCCGGGAATTGTTGTTGGACGATTACAGAATGAAGGCTGTATTGAGTACAATATGTTAAATGAATTGAAGGAACATTATGTAATTACTGTATAAGAATTTACATAAGGAGGATTTTCATGAGCAATATTATTGTTTTGTCAGGCAGTCCGCGTAAGGGCGGCAATACTGACCTGTTGGTTGACGCATTTGTTAAAGGTGCGAAAAAGAATAATAATGTGGAAGTCGTTTCGGTGGCGGATTATAAGGTCAACCCATGCATTGGCTGTAATTCGTGCTTTGACAGGGCGGGGCATGATTGTTTTCAGCAGGACGACATGCAGATAGTTTATGATAAGTTAAAATGTGCTGATGTGATTGTCATTGCCTCGCCAGTGTATTTTTATGGAGTGAGTGCGCAGCTTAAAGCAATTATCGACAGGTTACATACTCCTATGAGAAATGATTTCAAAGCCAGGAAGCTGGCATTGATACTCGTGGGGGCAGCAGTTTTGCCAGAATTGTTTGATTCTATTAAGATACAGTATCAGCTTGTGCTTAATTTCTTCAAGCTTGAAGATGCGGGAATGGTGCTGGTCAGAGGTGCTAAGGATAAAGGTGATGTCAGGAATACTGATGGGCTGAATGAGGCTTATCGGCTGGGATTGGCGATGGAGTGATGAAATAATAAATTAAAGGTAACATTATTATGTATGGAGGGATATGTTTCCAATAATTGATAAAAGAGAAACCGGAATTAATATAAGAAAAATCATGGATTGTCAGGGATTGACGGCAAAATAAAGAAAAACATTACTTATGAATATTTTATATTTTGCCGATAATGTAGTATACTATATTATCGACAAAATATAAATTTAGATTTGATTTATAACGGAGGAGAGCAGATGCGATACCTTTCAGTTACTGAAATAGCGAAAAAATGGGATGTGTCGGAACGTAGTGTCAGAAATTACTGTGCTTAGCGACGAGTAAACGATGCGTTTCTTACCGGCAAGACTTGGAACATTCCCGAAAATGTAGAAAAAGCCAGAGCGTTCCAATAAAAAGAAAGAGCAGCCAATTATATTGCTAGATATTCTGCAGGAGCAGAAGGCAAGAAAGTATTCCGGTGGTATTTATCATAAGACACAGATTGAGTTAACATATAACTCCAATCATATTGAAGGCAACCGCCTGACCCACGATCAGACCAGATATATCTTTGAAACCAACACCATCGGTGTAGAAAAAGATGTGCTGAATGTGGATGATGTGATTGAAACAGCAAATCACTTCCGTTGTATTGATATGATTATTGATAATGCAAAGAAAGCTCTGACAGAGAAGTTTATTAAAGAACTTCATCTAGTTTTGAAGAGTGGTACCAGTGATTCCAGAAAAGATTGGTTTGCCGTAGGCGACTATAAAAAGATACCGAATGAAGTCGGTGGCATGGATACAGCACTTCCGGAAGAAGTTGCCGATAAAATGAAAGCTCTGCTGACAGAGTACAACGGAAAAGAAGAAAAGACTTTTGAGGATATTCTGGATTTCCATGTGAAGTTTGAACGCATCCATCCATTCCAGGACGGCAACGGTCGTGTGGGCAGATTAATTATGTTCAAGGAATGTCTGAAATATAATATCATTCCGTTTATCATCGAGGATAATCTGAAGATGTTCTATTATCGTGGATTGAAAGAATGGAACAATGAAAAAGGTTATCTGACAGATATCTGTCTGACCGCACAGGATAAGTATAAGGCGTATTTGGATTATTTTAGAATTGCATATTAAACATTGCATTTTTATCGAATATTTACTATGAGTTGTTTTGACAGATTTGTTTTACATTTTCATTCCATGGTGAAAGACTATCAAGTGAAATTCTTGCGGAGCTAAAATCCCGGGTGTTGAGCAAAGACACCCACAGGTTTATTCTGTATATAAGAGATAGGATAGAGCAGGGAAAGCCGGTTTTCCGAGGAAGAACAGGAAGTGGCACGGTACATGCTGGCACAAAAGATCAAACTGGAACAGGAGTGTATACGATAATGTATAAGAAATGTTCCCTAAGGGGGATTATGAAGAAGAAAATATTGCTGTGTCTGATAGCACAGCTCATATGTTGGAGTATTATGACGATGTCAGATTATATGGAAGAAACATATAACGACAGTTTCAATCTGATTGTTGTATTTGCGGTTCCCCTGATGTGTGTGGTTCTGTATATTATATTCAGGAGATGGATATATGACAATCAGATGGTGCGGCTGAAAGATGTCGTCATAATCTGCGAGACGTGGCTGATCTGTGGATTGATACTGGGATTTCTGATAGGTGCTTTGGTTAACAATCAAATGTGGATAGTGTCGCAGGCTACAGGAAGATGGGAACATCTGCTGAATGGGATAGAATATATGATGTTCGCCGTGACGCTTGCAGGAATACCATTTGTGGCTGTAGTATTGATCGAATCGGTTATAGGAATAGTGAAATTGGCAGGGAAATAAACAGAATGATATACATGGATAAAATTATTATATAGACTGTAATTTCAATTATTGCAGCATTTATATCTTTGAGTACTGTTATTGTATCATTATAATATAATCACAAAAATAGTAAACAATATTTAAAGAGCCTAGATTCTTTATTATCGTTTAAATTGTTCGAATTGAAAGATGAATTATATTTAAGAGTTACTAATACCGGTAGAAGTGTTGCAATCATATGGTTGGCAGATACAATGACATTTACCGAGTACAGATGCCAAATATTACACCTCATGTATGC
>OGDN01000302.1_pt1 | contig 103356 bp, 89 predicted proteins | sample 1570271 | NCBI WGS metagenome assembly OGDN01 (sample SAMEA4384481, study PRJEB24528) | human gut metagenome
ATGCCCAATTAACAACCGTCAGGGAATTGTAATTGATGGTGAAGGTTCAAAGGTTGTTTGCAAAGACTAATTTGAAAGTTCCAGTTTTTGAAACTGGAAAATCGGAAGCTGAGGAGATAGACTATTGAGAACATATGAGAATAAAGACGAGCTTAAAAACGAGATAAATAAAAGCTTTGCAAAGTATATTTCAGAATTTAATGATATTCCGGAGCATTTAAAAGATAAGAGAATTGATGAGATCGATCGAACTCCGGCAGAAAATCTTGCTTATCAGGTTGGCTGGACAACTCTTGTTATTAAATGGGAATCAGACGAAAGAAAGGGTATTCCTGTCAAAACTCCTTCGGATAATTTTAAGTGGAATCAGCTTGGCGAATTATATCAATGGTTCACAGATACATATGCTCAGCTGTCACTGCAAGAATTGAAAGACAGATTGAATGAGAATATCAACTCTATTTATGCAATGATTGATTCTCTGAGTGAGGAAGAATTATTTAAACCACATATGAGAAAATGGGCTGACGAAGCAACTAAAACAGCTGTCTGGGAAGTATACAAATTCATACATGTTAATACAGTTGCTCCGTTCGGAACCTTTAGAACCAAGATTAGAAAATGGAAAAAGATTGCACTATAACTTCCAGTTTGTTGTACTCGTCCATAAATATAGGCTGGCAGATATACTGGCTATTCTTCTGATGACCAGCGTGTAAAATTCCTCGAAAAACAAGTCACAGAAGCAGGCGCTTCTGATTCGGATTGGATTTCATCTACCGCACCATGAATCCGAAAGCGAATGTTTTCGGATTTTTTCTTTATCCCGTTCTTTCCTCATCAATTTGCGTTGATTTCCCCTTTGGATTTTGTGAAAAGGAAATCGCCATGAAAAAACATTTCAAACGCATTGCCGGAAACGCCCGTTTCCCCCTGCCGCTTTGGCTTTCGCCGCATTCGCCTTGACAGCGCCGCCGCGCAACCGTACAATAGAACCATTGACACACTCCATCGTGTGTGCCGTGCGATTCTCAAGGAGGAACACCCATGCAGGCTTCTTCGCTTCAAAAGCGGCGCGTCACCGGCGCGCATGCGTTTTTTCTGGGCGCTTTTCTGGCGCTTCTGGCGCTCACCCCGGCCATCCTGCCCTATGGCGGGCGTTTCGTCACGCGCGGCGATTTCATCGAGCAGCAGCTCCCCTTCATCCTTGAAACGCGGCGGATTCTGCGCAGCGGGCTGAACAGTTACAGCTTCAACACCTTCCTCGGCGCGCCCGCCGTCGGCAGTTACGCGTTTTATACGCTGGGGAGCGTGTTTGTCTGGCCGCTGGCGCTTCTGCCCAAGGCGCTCATTCCATTTGGCATCAGCTTGATGGCAGTGCTCAAACATGCCGTCTGCGCGCTGACCTCGTTTTGCTATCTGCGGCGGATGGTCAAAGAAGAGCGGCTCGCGCTGCTGGGCAGCGTGCTCTATACCTTTTCGGCGTTCACCATCGTCAACACGCAGTTTTATCACTTTCTGGAAGTCATCGCGTTTTTCCCGCTGATTCTGCTGGGCATGGAGGACGCGATGAGCGATCATCCCCGGCGCGGACTGCTGGCGCTCTTCTGCGGGCTGAATACGCTGACCAACTATTATTTCATGCTGTCCAGCGCCCTGCTGGCGGCGCTGTATTTCGTTTTTCGCTTTTTCAGCGCAGATTGGAAGCCGCGCCGCACATTCAAAAATGTGTTCATGTTGATTTTTGAATGCGGCGCGGGCTGCGCGCTGGCAGGTGTGCTGCTTGTGCCGTCGATGCTGTTCATGCTCTCCATCACACGGACGGGCGCGGGCGATACCTCCGTGCTCATGCAGCATTACAGTGCAAGCACCCTGCTCGAACGTCTCCGCGCGCTCATCATGCCGATTGAGAGCAACGTTGTTCACGCCTATTACGGCGACGCGCCAAGCTGGGCTTCCACGGCGGCTTATCTGCCGCTGTTCGGTCTGACGGGCGCAGTTTCCGCCTTTGCTCAGAAGAAAAGCCGATGGCTCAGGGGACTTTTGCTGGCGCTGGCTGTGTGCTGCGTCGTGCCTGTGCTGTGCGGCGCTTTCGCGCTGGAAACCAACATTTCCTACACCCGCTGGTGGTATGGCCTTGCGCTGATGCTGACGCTGGTCACGCTGACTGCCTTAGAGGATTTCGACGCGCGCACGTGGCGGACGTCGTTCCTCATTCTGACCGCGCTGACCGCGCTGCTGACCGTGCCGTTTATGCTTCCGGAAAACTGGCTGAATCAGCTGGGCCGAGTCGGTGAAATTCTGCTCAACCGACGAACGGGCGCTTACGCGTCGGCTGTTTTCCGCGTGTTTTCGCTGTCGGCAGCGCTGCTCGGCGGCGGCGCGATGCTGTTCATTCTCTGCAAAAAGCCCCGCTTCGCCGTCACACTGTCGCTCACGTGCGCCGTTGCCGTCACGCAATACGCGGGCTACATCGCCGTCAGCGACGCGAACCTGCTTTCCGGCGGCGAAACGGCCGGCGATGGCATGTATACGCTCTCCGAAATCGCCGAACCGACGCTTCAAGCCGTCGAAACGCCGGATATGGATATCTGGCAGCGCATCGACTACGGCAAAAAAATCCGCAATTACGGGCTTCTGCGCGGGGCAAGCAGTTTGACCGCATTCACCAGTCTGCGCTCCTCGACCGTCGGGCGCTTTGTGTCGATGGCGGGCTTCGGTTACGACGAATCCACCACCGTCTGCCCGCCGGATGGCGGCGCGGCGCTTCGCGCTTTTCTGAGCGTAACCGCCTATTACCAGCTCGACGACACGCCCGCGCCGGATGGATTTGTATTCGACCACGATGAAAACGGGGTCGCGGTTTACCGCAACCCCAACGCCCTGCCGATGGGCTTTTTACAGACGGTCTGCACGGGCGCCCATCACCAGCGGATGGACAGTTCCACCGTGCCGGTTGTGATGCTCGCCGCCGTGACGCTGAGCGACGACGATCTGGCCGCCTATCAGGGCCGCATGCAGACGCTCGACGTTTACAGCATTCCGGATTGGCAGGAGAGCGTCGCCCGGCTGAAGCGGAATGCCTGCGACGGCTTTGACACGACCGCAAACGGCTTTATCGCTCATATCGATGCAAAGGAAGCAGGCATGCTCGTCTTTACGATTCCGTTTGACAAGGGCTTCTCGGCCACTGTCGATGGGCAGAAGGCCGAAATCGTCAACTGCGACGTGGCCTTCATGGGCGTTTGGGTCGAGCCGGGCGAGCACGAAATCGTGTTCACTTATCGCACGCGCGGGCTGACGCTTGGGCTGTTGATGAGCCTCGCCGCCGCGCTCATGCTAACCGTCTACACGTTCATGACCCGCCGTCGGGGAATGTGAACTGGAAAGTCGTTCCCTCCCCGACGCGACTGGCCACGTCGATGGCAATGCCATGTCGCCGTGCAACTTCGCTGCAAATCGCAAGACCCAGCCCCGTTCCCTGTTCGTTGCTGCGCCTCGTTCGGCGGAAACGGTCGAAAATATGCGCCAGTTCTTCTGCCGGAATGCCGATCCCCTCATCCGCAATGACGATGGTCTTTCCTTCAAGCGCCAGACTGACGCGTTTGCCTTCCGGCGTAAATTTGACCGCGTTATCCAGCACAACCAGCAGCATCTGCCTCAGGCGCGCATAATCGCCCACGATTTGCAGCGCGTTTCCCGGTTCACGGCAGTCAAAGCGCACGCCTTTGCGACTGCAAAGCGCGCCCGCGCTCATCGCCACATCGCCCAGCAGTTCGCGCACGTCCACGCTCCCCATATTCAGCGAGAAATCCGCGTTTTGCAGCCGTGAAAGCTCCAGCAGATCGATAATCAACCGCTGCAAGCCCTTGCATTCGGTCAGCATCTGATTATAATACGCCCGAACGTCATCCCCGCCGGAGACAACGCCGTCGCGCAGCGCCTCCAGCGACCCGCGGATGACCGTGACGGGCGTTTTTAATTCGTGCGAAATCGTGGCAAAGAAAGCGCTCTGCTGTTCGCGCAGACGTTCGTCGCGGCTGCGCGCCTCAAAAAGCCGCCGGGCAAGGATATCCATCGACCGCGCCAGTTCGCCGATTTCATCCCGCTGGGCGCTGTTCATCCTCGCTTCGTATTCGCCGCCCGCCAGCTTGCCCGCAAAGCGCTGCACTGCCGTGATCGGCTGCGTAAACATCCGCGAAAAGAGCGCGCCCAGCAGCACGGTCAGCACAAAAGCCAGCGCGCCGCTGACCAGCAGAATATCCGAGCTGGAAACCTGTGCAAAGCCCAGCTCACGCAGCGTGCTTTCCAGCAGCACCACGCCGAGCACGTGGCTCCTGGCATTCATGATCGGCATGCCCGTCGTCAGGTGCGTCTCCCCGTCGATTTTCGCAGAGAGAAACGGCGTTTTGCCCATAAAGCCCAGCGCAATCGTCTGCTCGATGTAGCCGGGCAGCAGCTTACCGCTCATCGTCTGCACCACGCCGTCAAAATAGCCCGTGACATGGTGCTGCTCGTCGATGAGATAAACGTTGCAGTTGGTGATGTGCTCGATGAGCGCCATATACGGCGCAAGCGTATCCTCGCCGACGATAAATGGATTCTCGTCCAGCGTTTCGTAATCCGACGGCGCGATCATTTCCGAAAGATTCTGCGAAATGGCATACGCGTCGCGCTGCATGGTCCGGCTGTAATGCGCAACCATTTTGCGTTCCATCATCGCGTTGAAAATCAGCCCCAGCAGCAGGGTAAACAACATGAGCAGCAGCGCGAAAAGCCCCGTCAGCCGCGCGGCGAGCGTTCGATGAATCGGCAGCTTCATGGCAGTTTCCTTTCAAACTTATATCCCGCGCCCCAGACGGTCGCGATGGCAAACGACTCGTGCGGATAGACGTCCAGTTTGGCGCGCAGACGCTTGATATGCGAATCGACCGCGCGGTAATTGCCGAGGAACTCATAACCCCAGACCATCGTCAGCAGGTTATCGCGCGTGAACACGCGCCCCGGCGCAGAGGCCAGCGTATAGAGCAGCTCGACCTCCCGCCGAGTCAGATTCAGTTTATGGCCCGATAACGCGACGGAAAGCGACGGCAGATGAATCGACAATTCGCCAACGACCAGCGTTTCCTTTTCCTCCGCCGCCGGAATACGCCGCAGCACGGCTCGAATGCGCGCCATCACCTCGCCGGGAGAAAAGGGCTTCACAATGTAATCATCCGCACCGATATCCAGTCCAAGAATGCGGTCCGCATCTTCGTCTTTCGCGGTAATCATCAAAATCGGAACGCTCGATACCCGACGGATGCGGCGGCAGACCTCCAGCCCGTCTATCCCCGGCAGCATGATATCCAGCAGAATCAGCGACGGCCCGGCCGCGTCAAACAGGTCGAGCGCCTCCTCTCCGGTTCTCGCCGCCAGCATCGGCCAGCCTTCTTTTTTGATGTATTGCGACAAAATATCCACGATTTGCTCGTTGTCGTCCACCACCAGAATCGGATTCACAACCATCCCTCCGTCGTCTATGTTCTGCACACATTGTAAAATCCGTCGGCAGGAATGTCAAACGTTTTGCGCGAATTTGAAATTTTGAAAGCTTTTTTCGATTTGACACACTTTTGACACAGACGTCCCTTAAACTGATTCTTGTCATCGGGAGGAACAAACATGAAACGCATATCGGCACTGACGATTCTGCTCGCCGCCCTCGCCTTTCCCGCAGCCGCTCAGGAATATGCCGACGGCATTTACCGCGGGTTTTATTACGACGGCGGCATCGAGCAGATTGCCATCCAGTTTGAATTCAAGGACGGCCAATTCGATTCGCTGGTGTATCGCGGCGTGAAATACAAGGACGGCGACTACATGAGCGAAGACGCAAGCGACGCGCAGAAAGCCATCCTCCGCCAGTACCGCCAGCTTGCCGATTATCTCATCGGCAAAGACGTTTCGGCCATCGACGACCTCTATTCGCCGTATGACATTGTGGAGGATCTCGACGCGGTGACGACGGCGACGATGAAATCCGGCAAGCTGATTTCCGCCCTGTGGGACGGACTGAACCGCCACCCGTATAAAATCGTCGATACGACGAAACTGCCCGAAGCCGAACCGTATGCGGACGGCGTATACCGCGGCAGCTATGCGGAAGACGGCGGCGAACAGGTCGCGCTGGAATTTACTCTGCAAAACAACGCCTTCACCGAGCTGCATTACACAACGCTTCAATATAAAGGCGAAGACTATCTCGCCGGCGAAAATGAGGCGGCCGCCCAAATCGGCGGCCAGTTTGACCAGCTGCTCGATCATCTGGTCGGCAAGCCCGTTTCGAGCGTGAGCGATCTGTATCTGCCTGGGCAAATCGCCGACGATACGGATGTTTCATCCGGCGCGACGGTGCGCGCTCCGAAGGTGATTTCCGCCATCTGGGATGCGCTGGGCCGCCACGCCTACACCATCATCCGATAATTTATCGCACCTCCGCCCGCGGGGAGATGCGGTAAATCATCCATACGCATGTCACCCGCAAAAAAGGATTTGGAGGATTATGTTATGAACAAGTTTACTGCTGCCGCCGCAACTGCGGCGCTGATGCTCTCCCTCTCTGCCGGTGCGCTGGCCGCTTCTGGTCTCGGCTCCGTGACCAGCATGTCCGGCTCCGAAGCTGCTGCCGATAAGGCGGGCAGCGCGACCGTCAATACGACCATGTGCGCGCTGGAACTGGATGACGCCGGCAAAATCACCGCCGTTTCCTTCGATATCGCGCAGAACAAGATTGGCTTTGACGCGGCCGGCGCGCTGACGAGCGAGCTGACGGGCGAACATCCCACCAAGAAGGAGCTGGGCGACGCTTACGGCATGAAGGGCGCAACCTCTATCGGCAAGGAATGGTATGAGCAGGCCGAAGCGCTGGAAGCCTGGTGCATCGGCAAAACGGTGGAAGAAGTCGTCTCCATGCCGACCTATGACAAGGGCGACGGTCACCACACGCAGGTGCCGGACGACGTCGATCTCAAGTCCGGCTGCACCATCGATGTGGGCAACTTCCTTCAGGCGCTGCAAAAGGCTGCGGATAACGCAAAATAAAATACAGGCATCACACGACGCGCTCTCTGCCGCCCGCTCGGCAGGGGGCGCGTTTTCATGCGCGGTTTTTGCCCTCAGCCTCCGCTTGAATCCGTCGTCAAACCATGCTATACTGATACCAACACAAGCAGGAAGGCAGGTATCCAGAATGATTCACTATAATCCACTTCTGCAAAACACGGAAAACGACAAAAAATTCATCACAATGGGCGAAATCATGCTCCGTCTGACCCCGCCGAACTACGAAAAAATCCGAATGGCTTCCAGTTTTGAAGCCAGCTACGGCGGCAGCGAGGCCAATATCGCTCTCGCGCTGGCCAACCTGGGCGTGGACAGCACGTTCTTCTCCGTCGTGCCCAACAACAGTCTCGGCAAGAGCGCCGTGCGCTGGCTGCGCTCCAACGACGTTCACTGCACGCCGATGATCCTCACCACACCGGAGGAAACGCCGACCCATCGTCTGGGCACGTATTACCTGGAAACGGGCTACGGCATCCGTCCCAGCAAGGTCATCTACGACCGCAAACACAGCGCTATGGCCGAATACGATTTCTCGGATGTGGATTTGAGCGCGCTGCTGGAAGGATTCGACTGGCTGCACCTGAGCGGCATCACCCCGGCGCTCAGCCCGAATTGCAGCAAGCTGGTACTGGATATGCTGCGCGTTGCCAAGGAAAAGGGGTTAACAGTCAGCTTCGACGGCAATTTCCGCAGCATGTTGTGGAGCTGGGAAGAGGCTCGCGATTTCTGCACGCAGTGCCTCCCCTACGTCGATATTCTGCTGGGCATCGAGCCGTATCACCTCTGGCGCAACGAGGACGACCATAGTCAGGGCGACGCGAAGGACGGCGTGCCGATGCAACCCAGCTATGAGCAGCAGGATGAAATCTTCCAGCGGTTTGTCGAGCGCTATCCAAACCTCAAGTGCATCGCGCGACACGTGCGCTATGCGCATTCCGGCAGTGAAAACAGCCTGAAAGCGTTTATGTGGTACGAGGGTCACACGTTTGAAAGCAAGCTGTTCACCTTCACGATTCTGGATCGCGTGGGCGGCGGCGACGCGTTTGCCAGCGGCCTGATTTACGCCATGCTGCACGATTACAAGCCGATGGATATGCTCAACTTCGCCGTCGCTTCCAGCGCCATCAAGCACACGATTCACGGCGATGCCAACATCACCGACGATGTGAGCAGCATCCGCAACCTGATGAATATGAATTACGACATCCGCCGTTAAATCCGAGAAACCGCTATGAAAATCGTCGTCACTGTCCGCAGCTTTACCAATTTCGACTGCGCCGCGCAGAATGTGCTGGACTTTTTTACAGGAATACTGGACGAAAAATATTGACTCGTTTAAGGAGGACTTCCATGAAAGAGGTTCGTTTCGGGCTCATCGGTCTTGGCGCGATGGGCATGGCGCACGCAAAAACGCTGCTTTCCTCCGTGCCAGACGCCCGTCTGTGCGCTGCCGTCACCACCAGCGAAGCGCACAAAGCCGAGCTGCTCGCGCTCCCCGGCGCGTCGAATGTGCGCGTTTTCGCCACAGCTGCGGAGATGTACGCCAGCGGGCTGATCGATGCGGTGCTGATTGCCACGCCGCACAGGCTGCACGTTCAGCAGGCTGTGGAGGCATTCCGCGCAGGCATGCACGTTTTGCTCGAAAAGCCGATGGGCGTTTCCACACAGGAGGTTCGCCTGCTAAACGCGGAAGCGGACAAGAGTGGCAAGGCGTTCGGCGCCATGTTCAATCAGCGCACCAACCCCGCTTATCGGAAAATGAAGCGGTTGATTGACTCCGGCGAGCTGGGCAGCATCCAGCGCACCAGCGTCATCATCACCGATTGGCTGCGCGCGCAAAGTTATTACGATTCCTGTGCGTGGCGCGCGACATGGGCGGCGGACGGCGGCGGCGTTTTGCTCAATCAGGCGCCGCACAATCTCGATTTGTGGCAATGGATCTGCGGCATGCCGGTTCGTGTGCGCGCATTCTGCGGGTTCGGCCGCTGGCATGACATCGAGGTCGAGGACGACGTGACGGCCTATGTCGAATATGCTGGCGGCGCGACGGGCACATTCATCACCTGCACGGGCGAGGCGCCCGGAACCAATCGGTTTGAAGTCTCCCTGACGGGCGGCCAGCTGATCTACGAAAACGGACGGCTGACGCTGGCCAGACCGGATACGCCGGCCGACCGCTTCATCCGCGAATACGAAGGCGGTTTCGGCAAGCCGAATGTGACGGTGGCGGATATCACGCCGGACGAGCCTTATACGATGCACGCGGGCGTGATTCGTGCGTTTATTGATCACATTCTGACGGGTGCGCCAATGATTGCCGACGGGCGTGAGGGACTGAACAGCCTGATGCTGGCCAACGCGATGCTGCTCTCGACGTGGGAAAACGCGACAATTAACCTGCCTTTTGACGACGCGCTCTACGCCGACAAGCTGGCCGCGTTGGCCGCAAAAAGCCCCAAAAAGGTTGCAAAGCCCATCAAACTGGATGTCAGCAAGTCGTTTTGATATCGCTCACACCCTTCCGATAAGGAGAGGAGCCGCATGAGCGGCAGAAGGGTCATATTCTTAAAGAAGGTTATGGATTCATGGCAAACAAAGTCGAAAAAACAAATGTGATGCGCGTTTTGGACAAAGCGGAAATTCCTTATCAGACACATTTTTATTCGCCCGATACGGGCATCGATGCAGTCTCCGTCGCCAAGGCGCTGGGACAGGATCCGCAGGCGGTTTTCAAAACGCTGGTGACACAGGGAAAGAGCCGCGCGTTCTACGTTTTCGTCATCCCGGCAACAGGTTCGCTGAATCTGAAGCGCGCGGCGGCGGCCTGCGGCGAAAAGGCGGTCGAAATGATTCCGCAAAAGGCGCTTCTGCCCAACACGGGCTACATCCACGGCGGATGCAGCCCCATCGGCATGAAAAAGCTCTACCCCACCTTCATCGACGAAAGCGCCCAGCTGTTTGACACCATCTGTGTCAGCGCGGGCAAAATCGGCGCACAGGTGGAGCTTGCGCCGGACGCGCTCTGTGGCCTGATTTCCGCCAAATACGCAGAATTGACGGATTAAAAAATAAATTATGCAAATTCTTGCTGTTTTAGCATTGAATTTGCTTTTTTTGTGTGTTATCATAGTAAATCATGCAAATGTGCATATGGAGGACACACATGAACACGGCAGAGCTGCTTGTCAAATGTTTGGAAAACGAAGGCGTCAAGGTGGTTTTCGGCATCCCCGGCGAAGAAAATCTTGCGGTGATGAACGCCCTTTCGCGTTCAAATATTCGGTTTATCACAGTTCGCCATGAGCAGGGCGCGGCCTTTATGGCGGACGTTTACGGTCGGCTGACGGGCCGCGCAGGCGTTTGCCTGGCGACGCTCGGTCCCGGCGCAACCAACCTCATCACCGGCGTGGCAGACGCCAATTCCGACGGCGCGCCGCTGGTCGCCATCACCGGGCAGGTTTCCACCGACAAAATTCACTTGACGGCGCACCAGTTTCTCGATTTGACCAAGATGTTCGAGCCTGTGACCAAGCGCACCAAGCTTGTCATGCGGCCCGATTCCATCGCGGAAATCACACGGCTGGCATTCAAATACGCCGAGGGCGAGGGCAAACCCGGCGCAACGCACATCGATCTGCCCGTGGACGTATCCCTGCAGGATGTGCCGGAGGGCGAAGTCCCGCTCCACCGCGCAGGTCCGAACCCGGAAACCGCGTCGCTGGAACACATCGAAATTGCGGCGGGCATGATCTTCCGCAGTCAAAACCCGGTGATTCTCGTCGGCAGCGACGCGGTTCGCGAGAACGCAAGCGAAGCCCTGACCGAAATGGCCGAAACGCTGCACATCCCCGTCGTCAACACGATGATGGCCAAGGGCATGATTCCCTACACCAGCCCCTATTCCCTTTGGACGGTCGGCATTCCTCAGAAGGACTATGCCAACCGCGTGCTGGAAAATGCAGATCTGCTCATCTGCGTGGGCTATGACATCGTGGAATACGCGCCCCAGCGCATCAACCCGACGCGCAAAACGCCCATTCTGCACATCAATACCATGCCCGCGCACATCAACAAATACGATCAAACCGCATGCGAGGTCGTCGGCAACATCAGCGATTCCCTGCACCGCATCACCTTGCGCACCCACCGCAAGCAGGAACCGACTGCTGCGCTAGCCATCCGTGAGCAGCTCATCGCCGAGCATGAAAGCTATGCGGCGGACGCTTCCTTCCCCATGAAGCCGCAGCGCGTGCTGATCGACGTGCGCAAAGTCATGCGTCCGGGCGACATTCTGCTCTCCGACGTAGGCGCGCACAAGATGTGGATCGCCCGTCACTATAACTGCTACAAGCCCAAGACCTGCCTGATTTCCAACGGTTTCGCAACGATGGGCTTCTCCCTGCCCGGCGCGCTGGCCGCCAAGCTCGTTTCGCCCGATAAGCGCGTATTGGTCGTCACCGGCGACGGCGGGCTGATGATGAACAGTCAGGAGCTGGAAACCGCCGTGCGTGAGCATCTGCCGTTTGTCGTTCTGGTGTTTGTGGATGGTGGCTACGGGCTGATTAAGTGGAAAGGCATGGACAAATTCGGCGAAACACACTACTGCGATTTCACCAACCCCGATTTGGTCGCCTATGCCGAAGCGATGCACTGTAAGGGCTACCGCATCCGTACCGCGGATGAATTGCTGCCGACGCTCGAAGACGCTTTTCAGCAGGATGTGCCCGCGCTCATCGAATGTCCCATTGATTACGCGGAAAACGGCAAATTGACTCAGCATCTCAAAGAGGTTTACGCACATTTGGAATAAACCGCTCCAAGAACACGCGGCAGTTTTCCCGTCAAAAACGCTTCCCTCTCATTTCGGAGGGAAGCGCTTTTATTTGAATCATAAAGCGTTTTCTGCAAGAACCGCGCTATTCTCTTTGTAAAGGCGCGCATTGCGCGTCCGTATAAACCGCCTTTTACTTCGCCAGCTCAACGGCAATCTGTGCCGCCGCGCGGGCATTGTTGTAGGCCAGCTGAATATTGGTCTTGAGGCTGTCGCCGCCGGTCAGCTCGACAATATGTGCCAGCAGGAACGGGGTGATGTTCTTGCCCTTCACGCCGTTCTCGTCGGCCATCGCCATCGCCTTGTCGATGACGGCGCTCATCTGATCAAAGTCCATCGCGTACTCTTCCGGCACCGGGTTGCCGATCAGCATGCCGCCCTGAAGGCCCATGCCCCACTTCGCCTTGGCAATCGCCGCAACATCCGCCGGGGTCTTGGCATTGTAATCCACGCCGAAACCGCTCTTACGGCAGTAGAACGCCGGGAAATCGTCGGTATTCAGGCCGAGCACCGGAACGCCCATCGTCTCCAGATATTCAAGCGTGCGGCCGATATCCAGAATCATCTTCGCGCCTGCGCAGACAACCGCAACCGGGGTATGCGCCAGCTCCTGGAGATCCGCGCTCACGTCCATGGTCACTTCGCCATGGCGATGCACGCCGCCGATGCCGCCGGTCGCAAAGATGTGAATGCCCGCCATGTTTGCCAGAATCATCGTCGTGGCGACGGTGGTCGCGCCGGTCAGCTTCTGCGCGACGACGATCGGCAGATCGCGGCGGCTCACCTTCAGCACGCCCTTCGCCTCGCACATGCGAACCAACTCAGCCTCAGTCAGGCCGCACTTGAGACGGCCGTCGATGATCGCCATCGTCGCGGGAATCGCGCCCTGCTCGCGGATGATCTTCTCCACCTCGCGGGCGAAGCTCAGGTTTTCCGGATACGGCATGCCGTGGCTGAGAATGGTGCTCTCCAGCGCGACGACAGGCTTGCCGGTGCGAACGGCTTCCTCAATTTCCGGGGTAACGTCCATGTAGGCTTTCAGATCAAAATTGTTCATTTAATATACTCCTTTACCATATTTTCAATCGCCGCGGGAGACATCTCGCGGCTGATGGTGTCGCTTGAAGAAATAGCAACCATGCCCGCGCCCATGCCGAACGCGAGGACATCTTCGGCTGTATAGCCCTGACGGGTGGCGTAAATGATGCCCGCCATCGACGCGTCGCCCGCGCCGGTCGCGTTAACCATGCCGTCAAACGCGCGGCTCTGACCCCAGATGCCGCCCTCCGGCCCTTTGTAATACATGCCGTCTTTGCCAAGCGAAACGAACACGCGCCGCACGCCCTTGCCTCGGACGATGTCGCAAGCCATTTCGACATTTTCAGGCGTATCCACCGGGCAGTCGCTGAGCACTTCCAACTCCATGCGGTTGGGCTTAATCGTGTCAAAGCAGCCGATATACGGCTTAAGTTCCCGCGCCCATGCCGTGGAAACGGGATCCAGATACAGCGGCCTGTCGCAGATCTGAGACAGCCGCTCGATGGTCCTGGCGGACAAATTGCCGTCGCAGACCACCAAATCCGCGCCGCAGAGCAGATCGCGGGATTCATCCACCAGCTGGGCATTGAGCTGCTTGATGATGTGCATATCGCTCATCGCCAGCAGCATATCCCCGTCGCCATCCATAATGGAAATATAGCTGGAAGAGCGTTCGCCGCGCAGCACGCGGGTCGCGCTCATGTCGATTCCGGCTTTTTCACAGCCTTCGATGATGCCACGTCCCTGCACATCGTCGCCCACGACGGTAATCAGGCGAACCGTTTCGCCCAGTCTGGCCAGATTTTCGCAGATATTGCGGCAAACGCCGCCCAGCGAGGTATGCAGCGAACCGGGGTTGGAATCCCGCATGATAAGCTGACGATCGCTCTTGCCGTGGATATCCATATTCGCGCCGCCGATACCGGCAATATAACCCATGGGTATGGCCTCCAAATGCTTGCGTAATCAGAAACGCCCCGCCCTTTACGGGGCAAGTTTCATTATACTGGTTTTTATGCAAAAAAGCAACCGTGCAATTTCCGATTTGCCTGTTATCGCGTTTATTCGGCAAAAGAAAAAACCGATTGCAAAAGCAATCGGTTTTTTGGCACCTCCAATGGGAATCGAACCCATGATTTTGCCTTGAGAGGGCAACGTCTTGACCGCTTGACCATGGAGGCTAATGGCTGGGGAACTAGGATTCGAACCTAGACAATACGAGTCAGAGTCGTAGGTGCTGCCGTTACACAATTCCCCAATGCATTTGTCTCACTGACAAAAGGAATTATACCAAACTCGACGGCCCTTGTCAACATCTTTTTTCACTTTTTTGCAAATTCTGTCATTGCTTGCCCGCTGGAACAAATTGTGCTATAATAAAATCCAATTTTTCATGCGGTGCATGTTTGAAAGGGAGTTTTTTCATGAAAGCAACGCAGGCTTGCGCCCTGTTCTTGCTGATTTTGCTGCTGTGCCCGCTTGCCGCGCAGGCGGGGACGCTCGGCCCGGCGCTCAGTTACAACGAATTGCTGGCTCTGGTGCGGCAGGCGCGCGATGGCGACGTGCTGCTTGTCTCCGGCGATTTGAGCGCAACCGATGAAGCGCTTGTCACCCCCGCCTTGCTGGAAATCACGGGCGACGGCAAAGCGACGCTGCGCCATCTGCACGTCAGCGATTCTTCCATTGTCTTTTCAAATCTCTCCCTGCTCGATTCTTTCACGGTGGACGGCGTATCCAACATCGAGCTGCGCACGGTTCGCGTAGAAGGCGCGTCGGGGCAATACGGCCTGTCTTTCGTGGGCGGCGGCACATTGCTCATCGACGAAGACAGCAGCGTTGCCGGCGGCAAGGGCGCAACCGGCGTCTCCATCAGCCAGCGCGGCGGCGATCTCTACGTCAGCATGGAGGGCAGTGTGCGCGGCGGCGCGGACGGCGGCAGCGGCATGGAAGTCTCGCCCATAACCGAATACGGTACCATGATGCTTGCCGGCAACATTTGCGGCGGCGACGGCACAACCATGGGCGGCACGGGGCTCAACCTGTTTGACCTGAGCGGCAACGCTTTTATCACCGTGGCGGGCAGCGTTCGCGGCGGCAAGGGTTCCGTCGGCGGCGCAGGCATGCAGGTGGTTTCCATCGGCGATACCGTTTCCATTGGCGTAAACGGCGAAATCCGCGGCGGCTCAGGCGCGGAATACGGCGGCGACGCACTCATCCTGATGGACGCGACGGCGGCTTCTTCCGTCAATCTGAGCGGCTCGCTGATTGGCGGCAACGCCTCCTCGCGCGGCGGCGAACCGGGGCAGTCGCTTCTGGTCGTCGGGGACAGCGTTTCCCATGCGCGGGTGGTCAACTGCCTGCTTCAGGACGGCGAAAATACGTTCTCCTATGACACGGTGATCACGCCCCTGCCGGAAATCACGTCGTCCGTCGAGACGGTCGATCCTCTGCTCACGCCAATGCCTGAGCTCACGCCCGAACCGACGCCGGAACACACGCACACTCCGCAGCCGACGCCGGAACCGAGCTTTACACCCATTCCCGCAACGCCGGATGAAGCCAGTCCGGCAGAATAACGGCATATGAAAACGGATTGCTTTCCACAGCGAAAGCAATCCGTTTTTTGATCTTCAAATTAAGCTTCGTCCTCGTGGGCTTCTTCCAGCTCGTCCACGTCGTTGACCGGCGGCTTGAGACCCTCGATGGTGATGTTGTTCTTCTGCGCATAATCCCACAGCGCGGCATGCACCGCCTGCTCGGCCAGCAGGGAGCAGTGCACCTTGACCGGCGGCAGACCGCCCAGCGCTTCCATGACTGCCTTGTTGGTCACTTCCAGCGCCTCCTGAATTGTCTTGCCAATAATCATCTCCGTGGCCATCGAGCTGGTCGCAATCGCCGCGCCGCAGCCAAAGGTCTTGAACTTCGCGTCGCGCACAACCTGATTCTCGTCGATATCCAGGAAGATGCGCATGATGTCGCCGCACTTCGCGTTGCCGACCGTGCCGACGCCGCTGGCGTTATCGATTTCACCCACATTGCGGGGGTGCATGAAATGATCCATGACTTTTTCGGTATACATAGCCTTTTTACTCCTCTGAACTCATTTTAGGGTTACGATGGGCTGCCGCCCATACCTGCTTGGGGTCTGAGACCCCAAACCCCTTCCTCAGCCTTGCGGCACGCCGCAAGGCTGTATGTGGAAGGTGAAGGGAACTCAGTTCCCTTCCGGGGTTTGGGGCAGCGCCCCAAACGTTCTCCCGCTGCCCCGCGCGTTTACTTGTTCTTCGCGATAAAATCCGCATAGAGCGGGGACATGCTCCGCAGACGCGGAATGATCTCTTTGAGCTGATCGACGACGAAATCCGCATCCTCCATCGTCGTTTCCTCGCTGAGCGACAGGCGCAGCGAACCATGCGCAATCTCATGCGGGCAGCCGATGGCCAGCAGCACATGCGACGGGTCAAGCGAACCGCTCGTGCAGGCCGAACCGCTCGACGCGCAGACGCCCTGCGCATCCAACAGCATCAGCATGCTCTCGCCTTCGATAAAGCGGAAGCAGAAATTCACGTTGCCCGGCAGGCGGTTGGTGCGATGGCCGTTCAGCTTCGCATGCGGAATCTCCGCCTCAATGCGGCTGATCAAATGATCGCGCACCGCAGCAACCTTCGCCATCGTCGCGTCCATGTTCTCCATCGCCTGCTGAGCCGCCTCGCCCATGCCGACAATGCCCGCCACGTTGCTCGTGCCCGCGCGGCGGTTCTTCTCCTGTGCGCCGCCATCCATAAACGGAAGCAGCTTCACGCCTTTGCGAATGTAGAGGAACCCCACACCCTTCGGGCCGTGGAACTTGTGCGCGCTGACAGACAGCAGATCGATGTGCATCTGTTCGACATTCAGCGGAATGTGACCAAACGCCTGCACCGCATCCGTGTGGAAGACCACGCCGTGACGCTTGCAGACCTCGCCAATGGCCTCCAGCGGCTCAATCGTGCCGATCTCGTTATTCGCCGCCATGATGGAGACGAGCACGGTATCCGGGCGGATGGCCGCTTCCACGGCCTCCGGCGCAACCACACCGTCCGCGTCCACGGGCAGAACGGTAACGTCGAATCCTTCGCGTTCCAGCGCCTTGGCGCTGTGCAGAATCGCGTGATGCTCAATCGCAGAGATAATCAGATGACGCCCCTTTTTCTCGTTCGCGCGCATCACGCCCTTGAGCGCCCAGTTGTCGCTCTCCGTGCCGCCGCTGGTGAAGAAAATCTCCGCGCTCTTGGCGCCGATGACGTCGGCAACCTGCTTGCGCGCCTTCTCCATCGCCGCGTTGCTGGCGTTGGTGAAGCTGTATGTGCCGGCCGGATTGGCATATTGCTCGGTCAGGTACGGCATCATGGCCTCCAGGGCTCTGCTGCTCAGCCGCGTTGTCGCGGCGTTATCCATATAGATCACAAAATTCTCCCCTATTCTGTTTGATTACATGCAGGTTCCCGTGTGCGCCGTCGGCATGTTTTCGCCTTCGGGAATCAGGTCGCACAGGGTCACGCCGTCAATGACGTTGTTGATGGCGCTGTATACCTTGGCAAATACGGCATGGGACGGACAGACGCCGCTTCGCGTGCAGGCATGCCCATCCATCGAAACGCACTCGGCCGGCGCAAGATCGCCCTCCGTCGCGCGCAAAATCATGCCGACCGTGATATCGGCGGGACGTTTGGCCAGATGATAGCCGCCCTGTGCGCCGCGAACGCTGCGCAAAAGACCGCTTCGGGTCAGCACGCTGATGATCTGTTCCATATATTTTCCGGAAATATCCTGCCGCTGGGCAATTTCGCGCACACTGACAGGCATTTCGCCGTCATGCTGCGCCACATCCGCCATAATCCGCAGGGCATACCGTCCTTTGGTCGAAATCATCATGCGCAATCCCTCCGCTTCTCACTCAGTATGCCCAGTATATCACTTTATATCATACTTTGTCAATAGGATTTGCGGGATTTTCTGTTTTCAGCGCTTCATATACGCCGTCGCTGGCGCGTTTTGCCGCCCGATCAAACGGCATTTTGTGTGCCAGTCCATCCAGCAGCAGCGCGCAGAAACGGTCGCCTGTTCCCCAGTGCTCACCGGGAACACGTTCAAAGGGAATATTAAAACGCATTCCTGTCCGTGCGTCAACGCCGACTACCGCATCGCCCGCGCTGGTGATGAGCACGCTCGCCCCGTTTTCACTCAGTCGATCCATCAGTTTTTGCCAATCGGCATGCTCGCAGGGCACATCCGCCAGCAGACAGGCTTCCGTCAGGTTGGGCGTCATCACGTCGGCATGGCCAATCAGCCGCTTCATCGCTTCGACCTGCTCCGTGGTCACGCTGTTATACCGCCTGCCGTTATCCCCCAAAATCGGGTCCACCACGACGGGCACGCCATGTGCCCGCGCGTCGTCCGCAACCCGGCATAGCTTTTCCGCCTGCGCAAGGCCGGTCACATAACCGATATAGACGAGGTCATACGAAAGCCCCAAACTTTTCCACGTCTCCAGCGATTCCATCAGGTAATCGGTCGTATCCAGCATCGCCGCTCTGCCCAGATTGAGCGTGTTGGAAATCAGCGCCGTCGGAAGCATCAGCACCTCATGACCGCGTTTTTCCAGTTCAAAGGTCAGCATGCGCAGCGCGACACGGCTGCGGCCCGTCAGGTCGCCGAGAAGCAAAATGGTCATAAACGTTCACCTTTCTCGCGTTTTATCACTTTAAGATCAAGCCAAAAACAATCGGTTCATCATACCATAAAATAACTCCAATCTCAACCATGTTTCGTTGTTTTTAACTGTTGCTGTCAACGAAACGAAGATCTGGTCAACCGCTTGCCAATTTTCTCTTCCTGTGCTATACTATGCGCAGCATCTTTCGGGGAGGGAATCGCATGGCGCGCGCAAAAGGCATCAAGCCGATGGCTCAAAATAAAAAAGCGTTCCACGATTACTTCGTCGAGGAGCGGCTGGAATGCGGCATGGAACTCAAGGGCACAGAAGTCAAAAGCATGCGTCAGGGACGGATGAATCTCAAAGAGAGTTTTGCCATCGTCAAAGACGGCGAAGTGCTGGTCTGCGGCATGCACATCAGCCCGTATGAGCAGGGCAACATCTTCAATACCGATCCCATGCGCCAAAAAAAGCTTCTGCTGCACAAAAGCCAGATTCGCCATCTCGCGCAGGAAGTCGGCAAGATGGGCTATTCGCTCATTCCCCTTCAGGTCTATTTGAAGGACGGTCGATTCAAAATGGAGCTTGGTCTCTGCAAGGGCAAAAAGCTGCATGACAAGCGCGACGACATGGCGGCCAGAGACGCTCAGCGCGATATTCAGCGCGCATTGCGTTCAAAAAACCGCAGCGACGACTGATTTTTTCCATTCTTTCTATGGGGGTGTACTGGTTTCGACGGGATTGTGGGCGGTCAGGTAAGCGAGCCGTGGCCCCGAGCCACGTAAAAATCGGGAAATTAAAAATGAACTGACAATAACGATTATTGCCTCGCGGCCTAATTAGGCTGCGCGTCGGCCCGGTGATCCCGCTGCACCGGAATCCGGCGTCATTTAGCGGGCCATGTTCATGCCTAAGCTTTGCCGCATGAACACATGATGAAGCTACTGAATCCCTGAGCCCGTTCGTGGGCGCTGGGAAGAGGGAATGTTAAATCGCGAACTGCGCTCGGAGAAAGCTTGGCTGTCGCTTTTTCGGACAGGAGTTCGATTCTCCTCACCTCCACCACATTAAAGTTGTGTTTACAGCACAACTTTTTTATTTATTTTTATTTAAAAAGACACATAGAGAAGAGGCAATGCACAAACACATTGCCCCTTCTTTATTCCATTCCGATGTCTTACTCTGTCTCAACGCGAATGAAACCGTGCGCCCATTGAAGCACAATCCACATTATACGTAGAACAGCAAATCCGCATACGTCGGCATCGGCCAATACGCCTTTCCAACTTTCAATTCCAGCTCGTCAGCAACCTTGCGGGCGGCTTCCATGGCGGGAATAACGGTTTCGTGCTCATACATCGCACGCTCGTTCAGTTCTTCCGGCTCACCGGCAACAGCGTCTTTCAGTTTCTCCTCCAGCGCCATCAGTTCGGCAGTCTTATCGGTCAATTCTCGAACAGCAGCCACCTCGGCAGGCGCGTCCACGCCGATGCTCTTTTTCGCCGCAGCGCCTTCCGCCAGCATCTTGGAATATGCCACACAGGCCGGGACAATCATCTTGCCCAGCATATCCAGCGAAGTCAGCGCCTCAATATGGATGACCTTGGCATATTCCTCCATGTTGATATCCTGACGCGACTTGATTTCCGTCTCAGTGTAGATGCCGTGGCGGGCAAACAGCGCGACATTCTTCGCCTCCGTATAGCGCAGCAGCGCCTCCGGCGTAGAACGCAGATTGAGCAGGCCGCGCTTCTCAGCCTCGATCGGCCACTCCGCGCTGTAACCGTTGCCATTGAACAGAATGCGCTTGTGCGCAGCCAGTTCGCGGCGAATCAACTTGGAGAGCGCCGTCTCAAAGTCGTCGGCCTTTTCCAGCTCGTCCGCAAACGCCATCAGCTCGTCCGCAACAGCGGTGTTGAGCATGATATTCGTGCAGGCGATGTTGAAGGACGATCCGGGCATACGGAATTCAAACTTGTTGCCCGTGAACGCGAACGGCGAAGTGCGGTTGCGGTCGGAATTATCCTGCGGGATATGCGGCAGGCTCGTCACGCCGATATCCATGCTCTTGTGCCCCGCCGCCTTGTAATCCGTGCCATCCACCAGAGAATGGATGACTGCGGCCAGCTCGTCGCCGACATACATGGAGACGATGGCGGGCGGCGCCTCATTCGCGCCCAGGCGATGATCGTTGCCCGCGCTGGCGACGCTCAGGCGAAGCAGATCCTGATACTCGTCCACCGCTTTAATGACAGCCGTCAGGAACAGCAGAAACTGCGCGTTCTCCATCGGCGTAGAGCCGGGATCCAGCAGGTTTTCGCCCTTGTCGGTGGAAATCGACCAGTTGTTGTGTTTACCCGAACCATTCACGCCGTCAAACGGCTTTTCATGCAGCAGGCAGACCAGCCCGTGGCGATCGGCGACCTTCTTCATGATTTCCATGGTCAGCTGGTTGTGATCCGTCGCGATGTTTGCCGTCGCAAAAATCGGCGCCATCTCATGCTGGCAGGGCGCAACCTCGTTGTGCTCGGTCTTGGCATTGATGCCCAGCTTCCAGAGCTCCTCGTCCAGATCGGCCATAAACGCCTTGACGCGCGGACGGATCGAACCGAAATAGTGATCCTCCATTTCCTGTCCCTTCGGGCTCATCGCGCCGAAGAGCGTGCGTCCGGTCAGAATCAGATCGGGGCGCTTCTTGTAATCCTCTTTATCGATCAGGAAATATTCCTGCTCCGGGCCGACGGTCGTCGCCACGCGGGAAACCGTCTTGCCGAAGAGTTTCAGCACGCGGCAGGCTTCCTTGCTGATGGCCTCCATCGAGCGCAACAGCGGCGTTTTCTTATCCAGAATCTCGCCCGTGTAGGAACAGAACGCCGTCGGGATGCACAGCGTATCATCCTTGATAAAGGCGTAGCTGGTCGGGTCCCACGCGGTATAGCCGCGCGCCTCAAATGTTGCGCGCAGACCGCCGGACGGGAAGGAAGACGCATCCGGCTCGCCCTTGATCAGCTCTTTGCCGGAGAATTCCATGATCACCGTGCCATCCGGGCAGGGAGAGATGAACGAATCATGCTTCTCGGCGGTGATGCCGGTCATTGGCTGGAACCAATGGGTGAAATGGGTGGCACCCTTCTCAATCGCCCAATCCTTCATGGCGTTGGCCACAACGCCCGCCACCTGCGGGTCGAGCGCCGTTCCCTGCCGCACCGTCTGCTTCAGCGCTTTATAGACATCCTTGGGCAGTCTTTCCTTCATGACGGCCTCGTTAAAGACCATGCTGCCAAACAGTTCGGGAACTTTCTTCATTCTAATCTCTCCCATCTGCGCCGTGTGCCCGGCGTTGCTTTGGCAATCGGCTTTTGTTTTTACCGCTTGCAATTAACGTGCGTCAGTATAACGCTTTTTTCGTTTGCCGTCAATGATTTTGATATGCATTATATCATTTCCTGCAATTCTTCGGAAATGCACGATCAATTCTGACGATAATTAAATCAAATTGCATTTGAACTTCATTTTTTGTTTGCGCGCCGTATTCATTTTACGCCTTGAGATCACTTTCTGCATGATAAAAACGCTTTTCGGAAAAAACATGTTTGTTTCTGCAAACCATATTGACAAATACCCCTAAGGGGTATATAATATCGCCGCAAGCGAGGTGAAAAGCATGAGTGATGAAGAAAAGACCTGCTGTTGTCATTGCCGAACCAAACATCGGGACGACAAGGAAGAACGCGACCTGCTCAATCGGCTCAGCCGCATTGAGGGACAGATTCGCGGCATTCGCGGCATGGTTGAAAAAGACGCATACTGCCCTGATATTCTGACCCAGGTTGCGGCTGCGAGTGCGGCGCTGAACAGTTTCTCAAAGGTGCTGCTGGCCAACCACATCAAGACCTGCGTCGCGCAGGACATCCGCGAAGGCAAGGACGAAACCATCGACGAGCTTTTGACCACGCTTCAAAAGCTGATGCGGTAAGTACGGGAGGATACGTTGGAGGCTTTGCCCCCAAACCCCCACCAAGAACCTGAGGTTCTTGGATTTCCCTCTTCATTTATCGCTGCGCGGTAAATGGATGCAAAGCGTATTAAAACCGGCGCGAAGCGAAGAAAGGGTGCAGGGAACTTCGTTCCCTGCCGGGGTTTGGGGTGGCGCCCCAACCGTCTCTTTCCCGATGAAAGGAGTCATCTATGGAACACTATACCGTAACGGGCATGAGCTGCGCGGCTTGCAGTGCCCGTGTGGAAAAAGCCGTTTCCGCCGTACCGGGCGTGACGAGCTGCTCGGTCAGCCTGCTGACCAATTCAATGGGCGTAGAAGGCTCAGCCACGCCGGACGCGGTCATCTCCGCCGTGCAGGCGGCGGGCTACGGCGCGTCGCTCAAGGGCGCGGCACAGTCCGTCCCCAGCATCGCCGAACAGGAAGACGCGCTGGCCGATCATGAAACCCCGGTGCTCAAGCGCCGCCTGATCGCGTCGCTGGGCTTCCTCATCGTGCTGATGTATTTCTCGATGGGCCACATGATGTGGGGCTGGCCGCTGCCGTCGTTCTTGGACGGCAACCACGTCGCGATGGGCCTGATTCAAATGCTGCTGACCATCGCCGTCATGGTCATCAACCAGAAATTCTTCATCAACGGCTTCAAGTCGCTGTTCCACGGCGCGCCGAACATGGATACGCTCGTAGCGCTGGGCGCAACCGCTTCCTTTGGTTACAGCACCTACGCCCTCTTCGCCATGACGGGCGCGCAGGTGCGCGGCGACGCGGCGGCAGTCATGAGCTACATGCACGAATTTTACTTTGAATCCGCCGCCATGATTCTGGCGCTGATCACCGTCGGCAAGATGCTTGAGGCGCGCTCCAAGGGCAAGACGACCGACGCGCTCAAGAGCCTGATGAAACTCGCCCCGCAGACCGCGACGCTTCTCCGCAACGGTCAGGAAGTCACCGTGCCGATTGCGCAGGTGAAGCGCAGCGACGTATTCGTCGTTCGTCCGGGCGAAAACATCCCGGTGGACGGCGTGATTCTGGAAGGCGAAAGCGCCGTGAACGAATCCGCGCTGACAGGCGAGAGCATTCCGGTGGACAAGGCCGTCGGCGACAGCGTTTCCGCCGCGACGACCAATCAATCCGGCTTCCTGCGCTGCGAAGCAACGCGCGTCGGCGAGGATACGACACTCTCCCAGATCATCAAGATGGTTTCCGACGCGGCCGCAACGAAAGCGCCGATTGCAAAGGTCGCCGACAGGGTATCCGGCGTGTTCGTGCCGACCGTCATCACCATTGCCGTCATCACCACCGCCGTGTGGCTGCTGGGCGGCAAGCCCATCGGTTTCGCACTGGCGCGCGGCATCTCTGTGCTGGTCATCAGCTGCCCGTGCGCGCTCGGTCTGGCGACACCAGTCGCCATCATGGTGGGCAACGGCCTCGGCGCGAAAAACGGCATTCTCTTTAAGACCGCCGTTTCGCTGGAAGAAACCGGCAAGACCGAAATCGTCGCGCTGGATAAGACCGGCACCATCACCAAGGGCGAACCGCGCGTGACCGACGTGCTCCCTGCCGACGGCCTGACCGAAAGCGCCCTTCTTGCCCTCGCCGCCGCGCTGGAGCAGCGCAGCGAACATCCACTTGCCCGCGCCGTCATGCTGCGCGCCGAGGAAGACAAGCTGTCCGTTTCGGAGGTCAGCGATTTCCGCGCTCTGCCCGGCAACGGCCTGACCGCAACGCTGAACGACGAAGAGCTGCTGGGCGGCAGTCTCTCCTTCATTTCCACCAAAGCCGATGTGCCGCAGGCTCTCCGCGATAAAGCCGAAGCCCTTGCGGAAGAAGGCAAAACGCCGCTGCTCTTCGCCAGGGGCGGCAAGCTGGCGGGCGTGATCGCCGTGGCCGACGTTATCAAGGAAGACAGCCCCGCCGCCATCGCCGCACTGCGCAACATGGGTATTCATGTCGTGATGCTCACCGGCGACAACGAAAAGACCGCGCGCGCCATCGGCCGTCAGGCCGGCGTGGACGAGGTCATCGCAGGCGTTCTGCCGGAAGGCAAGGAAAGCGTCATCCGCAGGCTGCAAAAGCAGGGCAAAGTCGCGATGGTCGGCGACGGCATCAACGACGCGCCCGCTCTCACCCGCGCGGATATCGGCATCGCCATCGGCGCGGGCACGGACGTGGCCATCGACGCGGCCGACGTTGTGCTGATGAAGAGCCAGCTCAACGACGTGCCCGCTGCCATCCGCCTGAGCCGCGCCACCCTGCGCAACATCCACGAAAACCTGTTCTGGGCGTTCTTCTACAACGTCATCGGCATTCCGCTGGCCGCGGGCGTGTGGATTCCGATTTTCGGCTGGACGCTCAACCCCATGTTTGGCGCGGCGGCCATGAGCCTGTCGAGCTTCTGCGTGGTCTCCAACGCCCTGAGACTGAATCTTTTCAAACTGCATGATGCAGGAAAAGATAAAAAAATCAAAAAGAAACATCACAAGGAGGAAACAACCATGGAAAAGACGATGAAGATTGAAGGCATGATGTGCGGCCACTGCGAGGCCGCCGTGAAGAAAGCGCTGGAAGCAGTTGACGGCGTTGCGTCCGCCGAGGTCAGCCACACCAGCGGCACCGCCGTCGTGACCCTCTCCAAGCCGGTGGACAGCGCCGTGCTTAAGAAGGCCGTCGAGGATAAGGATTACAAGGTCACGTCCATCGAGGGCTAAATCCCATAGACAGCGAAACCCCCTTTAGAGCCGCGCGCCCTAAAGGGGGTTTTCCGGTCTTTTACGCGCCATTCCAACCCATGTTCAGCTCACACGCTTGTCCTTGTAGCCGCAGTCGCAATACGGCCCGCCGGAAGCCAGCGTATATTCGCGCACAAAATCCGTGCGCTCGCCCGCTTCGCTCATTGCATAATCCAGATGGCACAGCGCCGGAGTCAAATCATACAGCCCCAGTTTCTGCATCAGCGCACAGATGCCGCATCGGGTAAAGCGCGCCTCATAGCCGCTGCCATCGGCATACGGATAAAAATCCATGTTCCACGAATAAGGGTTGCGGTCGGCGGCCTTCAGCTGTTCGGTCTGCTTCATGCCCTGAACGTCTTTTTCGGTGAATTTGTTTTTCCCGCTCTTTCGGCAGAACCAGCGCATGGCCGGGGTCATCATCGCCGCCTCGTAGTAACCGGTCAGCGTTTCCACATCCGGGCGTTTGGGCATAGACAGGATGAACGCGCCAAGCATCGCACAGTTGACGATGTTCATTTTAAATCGGTCAGCCTTTTCAAATTCCGGCAGTTCGCCGATGATTTTCCGATATTTTTCCTTCGCCTCTCGCGTCGCAGTCTTCGCCGCCGCCTCATCCAAACCGAAAAAACGCGTCAGATTCCTCCGAAAAGACGGCGCAAACAATACCCACATGCCCATCGGCATTCCGGCGTATTTCATTTTTCATCCCTCCAAGCCGCCAAATCAGCCGTCACACGGCGGTCAATGTCCTCGCGCGTCTGCCTGCACGCCTTAGCGTTCTGCTTTGCAGCTTTGAACATCAGCCGCATAAACAATCCCAAACCGACGGGCAGCATCGTTTTCATCACGCCCTCCGGGAAGACGAAGTGCGTGCCGTGTTCATAAACGGCGATTTCCGTTTCGCAGTCATGCGGTCTTTGGCTCAGCCGTTTTTCCATCCGGCGGATATACTTTGCCGTGGGCCACAGGCCGTCATCCTCCGCGCCGATAATCAGCAGTTTGCCCTTGATGCGCTCCACCTTGATTGTCTCCGCTTCCGTGATGGGGTGCGCCTTTTCGGAATCCTCAAACAGCTTGCGGGAACGCAGAAAGTCGCCGGATCCCTTTGTCTCCGCCTGAATGACCTGCCAATACTGCGGATGCTTATAGCAGAACGGCATATACGGCAGCGGCTCACCCCGATAGGAAAAGAGCGATTCTCCCTCGATCGGCCATTCTCCACAGCCATCCTTTTTGCCCTGCATGAACCCCTGCCAGATAAAATCGCTGGGCGTCATGGCGATGGTCAGCGTGATATCCGGAAAATACGACGCGGCTGTCAGCGCAAGCGTGCCCGTTGTCGAAGCGCCCACAATGCCGATTTTTCGATTGCCATGCGCTTTGAGCCAGCGAATGGCCGTTTCAATCCGTTCAAGCGGATAATTGTGATGGCCGTAGTCCTTTTTCGCCGGCGACATGGTCATCACGTTGATTCCCTGACGGATCATCCATTTCACCGCCGACCGCGCGAGATAGTCCTCCGGGTCATCGCCCAGCATCGCGATCAGCGCGCAGTCGGAAGGCTGTTCGCTTTTCCAATAGGCGCCGTAAAATCCATCCGGCTCAACGTCAAAATGCGCAGATTTCATCGTTTTTCTCCTTCTTTCCCTTCCATAATCCGCCCGACCAGCTCAGCCCATTCCTTCGGATGGCAAGCCAGCAGCTCCTCGTGCTGCAAATCCTGTTCATGCAGAATCGGATGGGCAAAGTGCCGCATGTAGCGCGCGCGATATTTGGGACCCATCTTCAGCGCGTAAAACACGTGAATCTCCGTCGGCGTGTCGATATGATCCGGCAGCGGCGTAACCAGGTCGGAATAAAACTGGTTTTTGCAGCTTTTTCTCGTGATAAAGGGCCGCGCGCCGCCGAACATCTTCATGAACGCCGCGGCATATTCTCCCTTTTCGCGCATCGTCCGCTCCATCTTTTTTTGCAAAAGGCGCAGCTTAAACTGCCCATCCCGAACCAGCGGATAAAACAGCGGCATGAGCAGATTGGTTTGCAGCCCGGCAGCAAGCGGCGACGCCTGATCCAAATCCGAACTGCCGAGAATGCCGTAATCCAGCCGGATTTTCTGTCTCGCCGCCAGCAGGCCGACAAACGATCCGCCCAGCGAACAGCCGTAAGCCGCGCGGATATGGCCGCCGCAGTTCCGTTTGATATAGTCTTCGATCTTTTCGGTTTCCTCCAGCATGGTTGGAAACTCGGTCGCTTCGTTCCGGTCAAATCCGTCGTAACTGACGCAAAGTACGCGATAGCGCTCTTTCAGCAGCGGAATCACCGCTTCAAAATTGCCTTTCCAATCGCAGCACGTGCCGGGTAAAAGCACAATCGCGGGCGCATCCGGCTCCCCAAAGGCATAAACTTTCATGTTCTTTTCTCCTTTTGTACGCGGATGCAGAAGTCGCAGCAATCGTCTCCGCGGCCCAGCGTCTTTGTCCGGCGCCAAACCAGATTTTTGTGCAGACCGTCATAGGTGATATCGTCGCTGTCGCAGAAGCAGGAGCAAAGCTCCGGACAACCGTATTGCACGCAGGTGTCGTGATACGGGCATTTCACCATATCGATCCGCCAAACGCCGCCGCTCGTCTGATACTCCTTCGCCGCGAACCCCGCCGTTTCGCCGAACATCTTGCGCGTTCCATTCGTAAACAAGCCCGGCACCAGCCGATAGAGCCCCGGCACGCGCATCAGCTTCAAAATGATGGCTCTCAGTTTCCATGCCCGCTGTTCTACATAGTCGTGAACCGTCTTTCGCGCTTCTTCCTTGGGCATCACGGTTTGCAGGGTTTCGTAAGCCGCGATGCCGGGCAGAATCTGCCCTTCCAAATGCTCTTTCTTCTCTTTTGTATCGTTTTCATGCGCTTTCCGCATTTCGGCCAGCCGTTTATCGAGCGCCGCGTTCAGCTCCTGCGCCTGCTCCGGAAAACGCTCGGCAGCCGTTTGACGAAACGAGGCGACAATATAGTTTTCTTTCATCGTCCAACGCCTTTCAGCCGTCCGGCCTGCGCTTTCTCTTTCGTGTCGTCCGTCTCGTCGTATGCGTCGTAGGGCGCACTGGGATCATGCACGCGCTTTCCAAACGGCGAACAAAGCCGGTCTTTGTGGGCAAAAGCGAAATCAAAGTTATCCGTCCAGCCCGTGTGTCCGGTGATAAACAGCGGTTTCACGCCGAGCTTTTTCAGGCGCGCTTCCAGTTCCGCCAGGGAGCGAACCGCCAGCTTGTTGTCCTCCGCCAGCGCGGAAATGAAGCTGTATCCGCCGTCCGCGCCAAACCAGATCGTGTCGCCTGTGAACAGATATTTTCCGTCGATCAGATAGACCATGTGCCCCCACGTATGGCCGGGCACATGGAAACAGCGGATTTCAATCTCGCCGATGTGAAAAACCTGCTCGTCTTTGAGCAGCACCTTTTCATTGTCAATCGTCACCTGCGGCAGTTTATACAGATGATAGATGACCTTGCGGCGCACTTCTCCGGTCAGATATCGGTTTTCAATTTCGCCGACGTACAGCCTGGCCTGTCTGAACAGGCCGGGGCTGTCCGCTTCCACCGCGCCCACGTGATCGGTATCCTGATGAGTGATGAGAATATCCCGAATGGACTTCGGATCGATGCCCAGCCAGCCCATTTTCTCTTCCAGTCGATCATAGTTGTAGCCCGCGTCGATCATGATGGTCGTGCCGCCTTTGCGGTAAAAGAAAATATTCGCCACCCATTCGCGCACACAGGCGACATGCTCGTCAATCCATCCTGTATTCAGCGGCTTAAAAATCTCTTTGCCGCGATACATTTTGCTCATTTCCTTTTTCTGGAATTCGGTTGCTTTCCTGGACATGAACTCTCCCTCTTTCCTGAATACCGTTAGCTTTTTCTAACCGTATTATAAACGCATGCTAACGTCCTGTCAATCGCCTGTCAGGAACAAATCGTCGCATTTACAATCGATTCAAGCTGCACCTTTTCACCGTCGGCAAAGAGCATTTCCCGGTTCGCCTCGTCGATTCGCCGCACGTTTCCCCGCTTGGTCACGCATTCGCCGCCCGCCTTGCGTGCGTCCGGCCGAAAATAGACAATCTCGGCTTCCGGCCGCTCACGGATTCGGCTCAGCAGCTCCATCAAAGCGTCGTTAATCGCCGCTTTCTGCTCTTCGCTCATTTCCGGCCTTTCCTCGGTCAGCCGGGCCGTTTCCGCCACAACGCCGTCAAACCCTGTCAGTGCCGCAAACGGGGAAAACTGCGCCGCGCGATCCGCCCGATTCATGCGCGGCCTGTCCGTTTGAAAGGGATACGTCATGTACAGCATATCGCCGTATTTCATGCCCGATGTCCTCCAATCTGCGCATTGCGCTGGCGTGCGGTTGCGCCTTCTTCCAGATTCATGCCCTTGAAAATCGCGTTCTTTCCAAATTTCCGTTTGATGCCGATCAACGCTTCCTGCACGCGCCGCTCTCTGCTGCGCGCCTCTTTCTCCTTCTTCCGCGCGGCTTCTTCGGCTTTATAATCGGTGAAAAAATCGAGCTGTTCCCTTTTCGGCCTAGTCTGCACATCCTCTTCGCGCATGACGCGGTTCGCCACGACGTACATGCGCCGTATCTGCAAATCAGGCTTCACAATGCGGTCAAACAGCTCGCCGACGGCCTGCATGATTTCCTTCGTGGACGACGTATACCCGCTCAGATTGATAGAACCGTGCGCCTGTTTGGGCACGCGGCGGCCATATCGATCCGTCTCCATCTCGCCCTGATAGCCCGCGTTTTCAATGTCATAGCCCACCGTCAGTACCATCTGATCCGTCGCCAGCCGCTTTTCGACCAGATCGAGCACGAGCAGATCCGTCATCTCCTGCACAACCAGCCGCGCTTTGTCAAACGGATATGGGCATTGCAGCACCTGTCCGGAGCTGATGCTGCTGGACATAGGGCGATATGCGTGGATATCCGCCATCGTGCAGGATTCATAGCCCCATGCGTGATCAATCAGCAGCTCGGCGTTAACGCCAAACAGCCGATACAGCAGCGCTTCGTTCAAATAGGTTCCCGGCTGTCCCAGCGAGCAGCGCGCAATATCGCCCATCGTAAACAGGCCGTTAGACGCCAATCGCCTGGCTGTGCCGCATCCGACCCGCCAGAAATCCGTAATCGGCCGATGATCCCACAGCTGCTCTCGATACTCCCTCTCATCCAGTTCGGCAATGCGCACCCCGTTCGCGTCCGGCTCCATGTGCTTGGCGACAATATCCATCGCAATCTTGCTCAGATAGAGGTTTGTGCCGATGCCCGCCGTCGCCGTAATGCCCGTCTCGCTCAGCACTGCTTCGATCATCTGCGCGGCCAGCTGTCGCGCGGTCACGCGATACGTCGCCAGATAGCCCGTCACGTCAATAAAAACCTCATCCACCGAATACACGCAGATGTCCTCCGGCGAAACATAGCGCAGATAGATTTGGTAAACCTGTGCGCTCACCTGCATATAGTGCGCCATCTGCGGCGGCGCGACAATATAATCCAGCGCCAGTTCCGCCGAAAACCTGAGCGCGTCCGCGTCGCTGCTTTTTCCGTCAAATCTGCGGTTTGGCGCTCCCATCAAACGCCGCGCGTTGACCTGCTTCACCTTTTCGACCACCTCAAAGAGCCTCGCGCGCCCCGGAATGCCATAGGTCTTGAGCGAAGGCGACACAGCCAGACAGATGGTCTTTTCCGTCCGATTGGGGTCGGCAACGACGAGATGGGTTTTCAGCGGATCCAGCCCCCGCGCCACGCATTCCACAGAAGCATAAAACGATTTGAGGTCAATCGCGATATATGTCCGCTCTTCCATTCTTCCCGCCTCCGCGAAGTCGCCATTTGGATGATTCCGGTTGCATTATATCGCAGATATCATCGCTTTTCAAGCAAAATTTTTGCCATTTGGGCAACTCTGCACAGAATTTGACACATCAAAAAGCGGCCTGAGGCCGCCTGCATTTCCGCCGCAGTCTGTAAAGCTTCAAAGCCTTATACATGCGGACAGCCTTTATACAATTTTCTACGCGTAAAAAAAGCACCGGGTTTCCCCGATGCTCTAATCCTTTCGTTTACTCGCCCTGTCTGGTAAGCATGACGGCGACCGTCCTGAAAATAATTTTCCAGTCCGTGATAAACGAGCGCTCCTGAATGTACTTGATATCCAAATCCACCCATTCTTCAAAGGAAAGCTCGTTGCGGTGCGGCTGAATCTGCCAGTAGCAGGAAAGCCCCGGCGTAACATACAGCCGCTGGAAGGTATACGCGTCGTATTGCTCCACCTCGCGCGGCAGCGGCGGACGCGGCCCCACGATGCTCATGTCGCCTTTGAGCACGTTGACCAGCTGTGCCAGTTCGTCCAGACTCGTCTTGCGGATGAAGCTGCCTACGCGCGTGATGCGCGGATCGTTGGCCATCTTGAAGACCGGGCCATCCATCTCGTTGTCCTTGAGCAGGTCTTTCAGCATATCCTCCGCGTTGGCGCGCATGGAACGGAATTTATAAAACTTGAAAACCCTGCCGCCCCTTCCCACGCGCGGCTGAGAAAAAACCGGGCTGGCATGCGGATCGTCGATATAGATCGCAGCCATGATGATGAGCATCAGCGGCGAAAGCACCACCAGCGCCAGCAGTGAAAAGACGATATCCTGCGTGCGCCGCCCAAACCAATACAGCCGATGCGAATGCAGGACTTCCTTTTCGTTGAGCATCACTTTATGATTCTGCGCTTCTTCTCGCGTCAAAATCGGCACCTTGACGCCCGGCTTTTTGTCCAGCAGCTCCGCCGCCACATGTGTCGCCGTCGGTTTGACATATCTCTGCTCCATCATCGACCCGCTCTCCCTCTTGCAACCGTTCTTCCTGTGTTCTACCCCCCCCGAAAACAAATTGGAGGTTTTTTCATTCATCCATATTGATAACATTTGATTTTTTGTTCAACCTATTATATCCAATGCCTGTGTCTGTTGTCAAGCGTTTCTTTTCGCCGCTTTTGAAGATTCTCCGCTTCGGTTTATATGCATCAAATTATGATAACATATCGTTTTTCCTTTTATTTTCCTAACCTTTCAAAAGCTGAGAAGGATTCTTTTTTCTTCTATTGCATGCTTTTTGATTCTTTCTCAATTTCCTTCGACTTCTTTCGATATTTTTTCCAATTTGATTGACGTCATCGCTCAGTTACGCCGTTTTTATACTAATTCGCAGTTAAAATGCTTAACAGAGCGCATCAGATTTTTTGTTCTGACGAAGCCAAGTGAAGTGAGGCGTACTGGAGGTACGTTGAACGGAACGAGGCAAAGTCAGAGCGAAAAAGATGGTGCGCGGATTGAGCCATTTTAACAAGAATTAGTATTAGCACATTCTGTCGCATTTCAGGGCTGCCTGCGCGTTATGTAACGTAACCCGTCCGGCATGCAAACAAAAACTCTCCCGTCCGGGAGAGTTCATGTCAGGGAAAAAATCAGGATACCTGGAAGCCGCCCGCACGCAGCGCGTCAATCACCCGCTGAGCATGTTTGCGATCCTGCGTCTCCATCGTGATTTCCAAAATCGCGTCGCGGATATCCAAATCCACGTCTGTCCGGTCGTGATGAACGACCATGACGTTCGCGCCTTCGGCGGCGATGATGCGGCTGGCCATTTCGAGCTGACCCGGCCTGTCCTGCATGAGAATGCGGAGCTTGGTCATGCGGCCTGCGCGAAGCAGACCCTTCTCGATGATGCGGGAGATCATCGTCACGTCGATGTTGCCGCCGGAGATGACCGCCGCGACCTTGCCGCTCACGTCAAACTTGCGGTTCATGATCGCCGCAACCGGAGCCGCGCCCGCGCCTTCGGCGACCATCTTGCCGCGCTCCATCAGGAACAGAATCGCCTGCGCGATTTCGTCGTCATCGACCGTTACAATCTCGTCGAGATACCTGCTGCACAATTCAAAGGTCAGTTCGCCCGGCTTTTTGACGGCGATGCCGTCCGCAATCGTCTTGGCCGCGTCGAGCGAAACGACATGCCCCGCGTCGATAGAGGCTTTCATGCCCGCCGCACCTGCTGCCTGCACGCCGATTACCTTCACGTTCGGGTGGAGCATCTTCACCGCCGCCGCCACGCCGGAAGCCAGTCCGCCGCCGCCGATCGGCACGACGATGGTATCCACATCGGGCAGATCGTCCATAATTTCAAGGCCTATGGTGCCCTGACCCGCGATGACCATCGGATCGTCAAACGGGTGAATAAACGTCGCGCCGGTCTCCTGCTGAATGCGGCATGCCTCGGCATATGCGTCGTCGTAGACGCTGCCGTGGAGCACGACGTTCGCGCCCAGCTCCCGCGTGGCCTTCACCTTGGAAAGCGGCGCGCCTGCCGGCATGACGATGGTCGCCGGAACGCCGAACGCCTTCGCCGCAAGCGCCACGCCCTGCGCATGGTTGCCCGCCGACGACGCAATCACGCCGCAGGCACGTTCTTCTTCGCTCAGGCTGGCGATTTTGATATACGCGCCGCGCACCTTGAACGATCCGGTATTCTGCAAGTCTTCGGTTTTCAGGTAGATTTGGCTGTGCTCGTCGGAAAGCGCCTTGAACTGCACAAGGCCCGTCCGCTGAGCCACGCCTTTGAGGCGCTCGCGCGCTTCCAGAATCATGCCAAGCGTAAATTTCATCGCTTTTCTCTCCTGTTTACGGAGCCGGAAACCTGATGTTCCCGGATTTCCCGTCTTATTTTAGCCCTTCAGCCCTCTGGACTGCCTGTCCATATCCTCCACGACGATATCATAGATTTCGCCGAGGGACGCGCAGTATTCCAGCACCTTCCACGGCTGGTTGGTGTGGTAGTGAATCTTAATCATTTCCTCGTCGCCGACGGCAATCAGGCAGTCGCCCTCAAAGTTATCGACGAAGTAATCATAAATCTTGTCCTCGTCGAGGTCATGGCCATCGATGAGGAGTTGGGTGTCATAACGATATTCAAGCATGGTATATCCTCCTTACGGTTGTTCTCTTGCCATTTCGTAAATCATGATGCCGGCCGCAACCGCCGCGTTGAGCGATTCCGCGCCGCCGCGCATGGGCAGAGCCAGATGGTGGGTCGCCGCGGCGCGGACAGGTCCGCTGATGCCCTGTCCCTCGCTGCCGATGACCAGAATCGCCCTGCCGCGCGGGCAATGCGCGTAAAAATCCTCTCCGCCGAGTTCGGTAGCCGCCACGGCGTAACCTTCGCGCTTCATGGCTTCCAGCGTTTCGGGCAGATTCTCCGTCGTCATCACAGGCACGCGGAACACACTGCCCATCGTCGCCCGAAGCGTCTTCGCGCCATATAAATCCGCACAGCCGGGCCCGAAGATTGCGCCGTCAAACCCTGCCGCGTCCGCCGTGCGCAGAATCGTCCCAACATTGCCGGGATCCTGTACGCCGTCAAGCGCCACAATGCGCTTTCCGGTCAGCGTTTTCGGCGGTTCGGGGATTTTTGCCGTACAGACGATCCCCTGCGGCGTTTTCGCCGTGCTGACTGCCTGCATGATCGCCTGAGAGACGACATACAGCGCGCAGCCCATGCTTTCCGCCTGAGCCGCCATCTGCGCGTATTCCGCCTCTCTTCCCTTCTCCACAAACAACGTCTGCGCCAGATGCAGCGCAACCGCCTCGCCCACCATTTTGGCGCTTTCGCACACAAAAAGGCCATGCTCCCGCCGCGCCCTCGGCTTTTGCAATTCGCGCAGCAGTTGTGCGGCAGCGTTATGCACGCTGGTGATTTCCTTCATCATTTGGCCTCCTCGTGAACGTATACCCGCATTTTACAGCAAAACGCGCCGCAATGCAAGAAAAAGCTATCCCTTCCGTGCGGAAAGAACAGCTTTCATTTTTTCTCGGAGCCTTCTGACCGGGCTCATGCTGTCGAGGCCATTCAAACCCCCGACAACAATAAAAAGCGAGATCGTGATTGCCGTCGCCATCTCGCAAGTCCGCAAAGGACAAACCCAGCAAAACCCTTTCGTCGCGCCTTTGTTATAGCGGATTTCATCGCGGAATGCAAGCAGAATCCATCGGGTTTTCCTGCCTTCCGCAATGTTTTGCATTCAAACCGTTTTAGATGCAGCAGAACAGCGGAGCATACATCATTCTTCCGCCGCCGCAGCAGGCGCAGCACAGGTTCAGCAGCATGAACGTCGTGCAGACGCTGTTCATGCCGCCGGTTCTGCGGCCATATTCCTGTCCCTGCTGGCTGTACCAGCCGCCGCCGCCCTGAAGTTGGCTGAGCAGCTGCTGATACTGCATGTTGCCCGGCTCCATGCTTGCGGCCTGCCGCGCATATTCCATCGCCTGCGCATTATTATGCAGGCCGCTCTGCGCCAGCGCGCTGAGAAAATACCAGCGAGCGTTTCGCTTTCCGGCGGGCACGCTGCCCAACGCGTTGAGCGCCTCGGCATAATGGCCCGTGTCGATATAGTTCTTTGCCGCGCGCATCTCGATGGAATCGTCCTGCTGAGCCTGCCCATATCCGGCGCTGCCATAACCGCCGTAGCCGTAGGGATTGCCGCCGTATGCGCCCCAGAACGAAGCAAACGGATCATCCGGCTGCGGTTGTCTCTGCTGCTGTGCGCCGCCGTTGTAGCCGCTGCCCGCGCGCTGGCCGCCGCCCTGCCGCCGGTGCATGATCTCCTCATACGCCTGCTGCACTTCCATAAATTTCTTTTCGGCCTGCGCGGCGTCCGGCTTGCCCACGTTCGCATCGGGGTGATACTTCTTGCAGAGCGTTCGATAGGCCTTTTTTACCTCGTCGTCGCTGGCCGTCGGGGATACGCCCAAAACCTGATACGGATCTGTCATTGCTTGCTTTTCGCCTTTCTTCGCTCACACGCGCCCTCAAAGCGCAGCCATATGCCCGAATAGAGAATATTGCGCATGATCGGCGCATCCTCAATCAGCGGCAGGCATTCAAACGCTCTGCACGCGCGGGCCATCATATCCTCCAGCATCATGCGGCTTTCGGCCTCAAATTCCGGCCGTTTAAACCGCTCGGCAAGAGGGTTGTAATTGTGCTTTTTGATATCCTGCTCGACGTCTTCAAAGCTGTCGCACAGATAAATGAATTTACCGAGGTAGAAGCCCAGTTCGCGCAAATCCCGTTCATAGACGTCCTTTTTCCAGACATAGAGCTCGCCGAGCATCTCACCGGACAGGTTTGCCGCCGCGTCGAGGTTCATGTCGTTTTTCTGCTCAACCTCGTGCAGATCGGCGACATACCGCTCCACCGCTTCCCTTTGGCGGGGAAGCGCCTGACCCGCGCGCCTGGCCGCTGCTTTGAGCAGCGCGCTTTCTGCAAGTTTATCGACGCGCTTTTCGTCTTCCCAGCCGTCGCGCAGGTCGTAATAGGAAATCAACGCGCTCAAATCCGCACAGTAATCGATGGCTTCATTCCCCAGCATCAGCCGCTTTTCGATGGGGTGAAACGCACATCGGCGCATTTCGTCCTTCGTTTCCGGCTCATACAGCGAGGTCAGCAGCATGGAAAGGAAGGTCATTTCAAAGCTGAGCGCCATGCGGCAGGCTCTGCCGCACCTCCGGCCGATGGCGCGGCAGAGTCCGCAGTAAAACCCGCGATATCGGTCAAACTCGCGAAACTTCAGTTCATCCTTTCGGACGGTCATCACGCCGAGCACAGCCTCGCCTCCTTTCATGCAGGGGGAACACCCAACCAGAAACCTGAGGTTTCTGAACCTTCCGCCTTTTTACAACGTGCAGGATTATAACATAACAGCCCGGCGCAGACAAGCGATGTGGGCTGAAATGTCGGTTTTGAGGGTTATTTTCTGCGCATCGGCAGGGTCACGAAGTACACTGCCGCGCAGCAAAGCACAATCGCCGCGCCCGCGCTGGTATTGAGGTAATATGACAGCGCCAGGCCGACCACGCCGCAGCACAGTGCAATGATGACGCTCGTGCGCATATACCCCGCCGCGCTCCTGGCGACATTGCGTGAAGCCGCAGCCGGAAGAATCAGCAGCGAGTTGATGAGCATCACGCCAACCCAGCGGATGGAAACCATCACCGCAACGGCGACCAGCATCGTGAACGCGTATTCCGTCATGCGGGAACGAATGCCGCGGCTCTGCGCCAGCGGCGCGTTGACGCTGGTAATGAGCAGCGGGTTAAACAGGAAAATCCAGCAGACGACCGTGCCGGCCAGCGCCAGCAGCAGCGCCAGCAAATCGCTCTGCGCCACGGAAAGCACGTCGCCCACCAGCACGGAGGAATACTTGGCAAACGCGCCGCCGCGCGAGAGCACCACGAGACCCAGCGCAATCGAGGTCGAGGAAAACACGCTGATGATCGTATCGGCGCTCATCTTGGAATGATGCTTCACAAACGTGATAAGCACCGCCCACAAAATGCCGAACAGCAGCATCGCGCTCATCTGGCTCTGCCAGCCGAGCACCACGCCGATGGCGATGCCCGTCAGCGCGCTGTGCCCCAGCGCGTCGGAGAAAAACGCCATCTTATTATCCACCGCCATCGTGCCCAGCATGCCGAACAGCGGGGTCAGCAGCAGAATCGCAATCAGCGCGTTCTTTATAAACGTATAATGCAGCCACTCAAAGGGCAAAAGCGTGTCCATCAGGGCGTAAATACCGCTCATGCGCGCCCTCCTCTCGTATAAAACACCTGGGCGAATTCATCGCTGTCAAACACGGTTTCCGGATCGCCCTGCCGCACGACCGTGCCCTGCATCAGCACGACGCGGTCGGCATAGCGGCGCACCACGTCCAAATCATGCGAAACGAGCAGAATCGCCATGTGGTTGGTGCGCTTGAGTTCATCCACCGTCTGATAGAACGACTCAAGGCCGTTTTGATCCACGCCGGAAACCGGCTCATCCAGAATCAGCAGATCGGGCTGCGGGGTCAGCGCCAGTGCCAGCAGCACACGCTGCAATTCGCCGCCGGAAAGCGCGCCCAGGGGCCGCCTGCACAGCTTTTCGCAGTGCGTTCTCGCCAGCGCGCCCATCACCTTTTCCCGCGTTTTTTTGCTCACGCCGAGAAAAACCGGCCTTCTGGAAAGCGACGCGGCCATGAAATCCGTGACCGTCACCGGGGAGGATCGGTCAAATTCCAGCTGCTGGGGCACATAGCCCGTGCGCACGTCCGCCGCCGGGCGTCCGTCTGTGGTCAGGTGGCGGATGACGCCCTTATATTCCACCTGACCGAGCAGCGCGCGGATGAGCGTCGTCTTTCCCGCGCCGTTCGCGCCGATGAGCGCGGTCAATTCACCGCAATGGATGTGCAGATTCACATCATGCAGCAGCTGCTGATGACCTGCCGATACGCTCAGATGATCGACCTCAATGCGGCAAAGCCTGCACGGCGCAAGGCCGGGACAATTCACATGCGCATGCCCTTCGTGATCATGGGTAATCTGGGGCTGAATCGTCTTTTTCTGCGTCATTTGGAAAGCGCCTCCGTGAGTACCTTCGCGTTTTCGCGCATGATGGTTTCATAGCTTTCTTTCGTGCCGTCGCCGGATACGCACGGGTCGAGCGTATAGATGGAAGCGCCCGTCTCCCGCGCGATGGTTTCGGCGGCCTTCTGCGGATACTGCGGCTCGACGAACAGCGTCCTGATCCCCAATTCCGTCACCAGATCGCACGTATCGGCGATGTCGCGCGTGCTCGGCTCTTCGCCCGGCTCGTTGGCGATCACGCCCGCCACATGCAGGTTATACGCGTCGGCGAAATAGGTAAACGCCTCGTGGAACGTGATGATCTCCGCGCCTGCGAACGGCGCAAGCTGCTCAGCCAGTTCGGCGTTGAGCGCCGTCAGCCGCGCGATGTAGCTTTCGGCATTCTTTTGATAGGCTTCCGCGTGCTCCGGGTCGGCTTCCGCCAGCCCGTCCGCAATATTCTGCACCTGAATCATTGCGCGGTTCGGGTCAAGCCATACGTGCGCGTTATACAGTTCGTCGTGGTCGTCGTGTCCATGCGCGTCATGGTCGTGTTCCTCGTCGCTGGGGAACATCTCAATGCCTTCGCCCGCATCGATCACGGGCAGATCCGCCCGGAGCGAAATCACCTTATCCATGAACTGCTCCATCCCGCCGCCGTTGATGACCAGCGCATCCGCGCCCTCCAGCGCCACCATGTCGCGGGTTTGAAGCTGATAGTCGTGCAGACAGCCGACATTCTGTTCCGCCATGTTCTGCACCGTCACGCCGTCAACGCCGTCCGTCACGTTCAGCGTCAGCACATACATCGGATAAAAACTCGTCACAATCGTGGTCTGTCCGTCCTTCTGGGCGGCGCAGCCCGTGGCAAGCAGGGTGAAAAGCGCCAGAATCAGCGCCAAAGCATGTTTCTTTTTCATCGGAGATAGTCCTTTCCATGGGTCGAAAACGCCGTATAGGCATATAAACACAAATTTTCTTTTCGCGCAGCTTTTCGTTTTTCCTGCCTGCCGCGGCAAAAAGGCAAAAAATTCTTTGCTTCACATTTTCCTCATCCCTTCTCATTTTAATCCAGCCGTTATTGCCTTGTATATTTGCGTCCGCTATGGTATACTGCCTGTATCTTCTCCCCGTTCAAGGAGGCTTCACGCATGGCTTACTCAGCCTCTCCGATTGATTTCGACGCAGGCCTCGCCTGCAACGGCAACAATCTTTCTTTTTATCTGGGGCATCTGCGCCGTTTCGCTCAGGATACCTCGCTCGTCGCCCTGAGCGACGCTTTGATGCAGGGCAACGTTTCGCAAGCTTTTCTGCTGGCGCATACGCTCAAGGGGCTTTCCTCCCAGCTGGCCGTAACCTGTGTCTATCTTCCCGCCGCCGAACTCTGCGACCTGCTGCGCGACGGAAAAGCCGAAAATCTGCCGCAGGCTCAGGATGTGTTTCTCGAACTGCTCGCCGGATTTGAAGAAGCGAAGATGGAGATCGAGCGGTACTGAGTTCTCCGTTTTTCATCGTCAATCCGTTTTTTCATTTTGAAAAAGAGAGGCTCTGCGTCTCTCAGCTTGTTGACATAAGCAAACTTGGCTTGGATAGCAAAATCAAGAAATTCAGCTATTCTTTCATTTGCGGAAAGGGCTATTCTCCCCCTTCGGGGGAGAATAGCTTTTTGTCTACAGTCTGAGAGAGGCTCTGCGTCTCTCTTTTTTGCTTTGCGCAGATTGACCTGTTTGTATTTTCCCCCTCTTTGTGGTATCATAAAGCTGAATGATTTTATCTGCTGAAAGGGAGACCGCCATGTCACAGCCGGATACCTTTGTCATTATCGATGGCAACAGCCTCATGCACCGCGCTTTTCACGCCCTTCCGCCGCTCTCCAACGCGGACGGCGTCTATACCAATGCCGTTTTCGGCTTTCTTTCCATGCTCTTTAAGGTCGTCGGCGACGAACAGCCGCGCTATCTGGCGGTCGCGTTTGATCTGCACGGGCCGACTTTCCGCCATAAGGATTACAGCGAATACAAGGCGGGCCGCAAGCCGACCGCGCCGGAGCTGCGTCCGCAGTTCGACCTTGTACGCGAATGTCTGGAAAAAATGGGCGTAAAGATCCTGACCTGCCCGACCTTCGAGGCCGACGATATCCTCGGCACATTTGCCCGACGCTGCGAGGAAGCGGGCATTCCCGCGCTTCTGGTCACGGGCGACCGCGATTCCATGCAGCTGGTCACCGAGACGAGCAATGTGCTTTACACCCGGCGCGGCGTGAGCGACGTGGTGCGCTATACGCCCGAAAAGGTGCTGGAAGATTTTGGCGTGACCCCGGCGCAGATTCCCGATCTCAAGGGCCTGATGGGTGACGCAAGCGACAACATTCCCGGCATTCCCGGCATCGGCGAAAAGACGGCGATCAAGCTGCTTTCCGCTTACGGCACGCTGGAAAACGCGCTGGATCACGCGGAGGCTGACCTGAAAGGCAAACAACGTGAAAAGATGATCGACGGACGCATGTCCGGCCTGATGAGCAAAAAAATTGCGACCATCACGCGTTACGTGCCGCTGGACGACGTGACGCTGGAGGATTGCCGTCTGGGCGACATGCGAGGCGTTCTGCCGCTGTTTGAACAGCTTGGGCTCAAGACGCTGACCGTCCGCCTTTTGCAGCTCTCCGGCCTGCGCGCGGAGGAAAACGCCCCCGCCGCGCCGCAGATTGCGTGGCAGGATGAGCGGCAGCTCCTCTCCGAGGCGGAAATCTCCGCTTTCATCTCCGCCCTTCCGACTGACGCGCGCACCGCCCTGCTCATGCGGGAAGACGGCGTCTCCCTCGCAGCTGAAAACGGCGCTCAGGCGCTCATTTCCTATGCGCAGGGGCTTCTCGGCGGCGGACTTGATCCGCTCTGCGCGGCCAAAGCACTCGCTCCCCTGCTGACGGGCGCGCGTCCGCTCATCCTCTGGAACGCCAAGCGGCTGAAAACCGAATTTGCGTCATGGGGTCTGCCCGTCACCGCGGTGTTTGACGACGACCAGCTCATGCAATACCTGCTTGCCCCGCAGAACGGCAAATACGAAGCGCCCGAAAACGCCGTCGCGCTCTTGCAGCAGACACTCTCGGATGAACGCGCGCTTGACGAGCAGGAAATGACCAAACTCTACCGCGAGATCGAGCTTCCGCTGCTCTCGACGCTGTACGACATGGAGCGCGACGGCTTCCTGGTCGATTGCGACGAGCTGAATCGGCTTGGCGCGCAGTATGATCAGCAGATTGCCGAATTGAAGGATGAGATCTTCTCCCTGTGCGGCGTTGCGCCGTTCAACCTGAACAGCCCGCAGCAGTTGGGCAGTGTGCTCTTTGACACGCTCGGCCTGCCTGCAAAGAAAAAGACCGCGCGCGGCTATTCCACCGACGCGGAAACCTTAAACGAGCTGGCCGAGCTTCACCCTGCCGTGGATAAGATTCTGCTCTATCGTCAGGTTGCCAAGCTCAAGAGCACCTATATCGACGGTCTGCTCCGGCTGACGGGCCGTGACGGCCGCATTCACACGTGGTTCGATCAGACCATCGCCGCGACGGGGCGCATTTCTTCCAGCGAGCCGAATTTGCAGAATATCCCCGTGCGCACGCCGATGGGGCGCGAAATCCGCCGCGCGTTCATCGCCCCGGCAGGCAGCGTGCTCGTCGATGCGGATTACTCGCAGATCGAACTGCGTCTGCTCGCCCATCTTTCCGGCGACGAAGCGATGTGCGAAGCCTTCACGCTGGGGCAGGACATTCACGCCCGAACGGCGGCGGAGGTCTACGGCGTGCCGCTCGACGAAGTCACGCCACAGATGCGTTCCAGCGCGAAAGCCGTCAATTTCGGCATCGTCTATGGCATCAGCGATTTCGGTCTGGCTTCTAACCTGCACATCTCCCGCAAGGAAGCCGCCGAGTTTATCTCGCGCTATTTTGCCCGCTACCCGGCGATTCATCGGTTCATGGATGCGTGCGTCAGTCAGGGCAAGGCGGAAGGATATTCCGTCACAATGTACGGGCGACGCCGCCCTCTGCCGGAGCTGAGCAGCCCGAATTACAACCGCCGCCAGTTCGGCGAACGCGCCGCGATGAACACGCCCGTGCAGGGTGCGGCGGCGGATATCATCAAGATTGCGATGAACGCCGTGCACGACGAGCTGAAAGCCTCCGGTCTTACCGCAAAGCTGATTTTGCAGGTACACGACGAGCTGATTGTCGAAGCACCGGAAGAGGAACGCGAACAGGTGGAAACGCTGCTGCGTCGCTGCATGGAAAATGCGGCGTCGCTGCGCGTGCCGCTGATTGCGGATGTGCATTCCGGTCGCTCGTGGTATGATACAAAGTAATGGAGGTTTGCCCCATCGCCCTTTGGAAACCTTCGGGCAAAAACCATTCGTTTTTTGAAAATCTCTAATTCTGTTTGTTCATCGATCTCTCGTCATCTCAACAACGCGAATTTGCATGAAAAAACACTTTTCATTCGTTTATTGAATAATCATCTTATCTTAATTTGGGAGGTCAAGGGAACTCAGTTCCCTTGTGGGGCTTGGGGCAAAGCCCCAACATTCCCAACGTACCTCGCCCCCTCGGAGGACATCTATGAAAATCGGTTTAACCGGTTCGATTGCCTGCGGAAAAAGCACCGTCAGCCAGCATCTCAAACAGAAGGGTTGTCAAATCGTCGATGCGGACGCGATTTCGCGCGCATTGACGGCGGAGGGCGGCGCGGCGCTGCCCGAAATCCGCAAGGCATTCGGCGACGGCGTATTTTCCGGCGCAGCGCTCGACCGTGCGAAACTCGGCCAGCTCGTCTTTGCCGACGCGCAAAAACGGGAAACGCTCAACGCCATTCTGCACCCGATGATTCTTGCGGAAATCCGCCGTCAGCTTGATCAGTTCGACGCGCCCGGGCAGATCGTCGTCGGCGATATCCCTTTGCTGTACGAATGCGGCATGGAAACGCTGTTCGACACCGTTTGGGTGGTTCGTGCGGATCGTGAAACGCAGATTCAGCGTCTTTTTGAACGCGACGGACTGAGCCGCGAACAGGCTGAGCGCCGCATCAATTCTCAAATGCCGCTGGATGAAAAAATCCGCCGTGCAAACGCCGTCATCGATACGAGCGGCACGATTGAACAGACGCAGAAGCAGGTCGATGGGCTGCTTGAATCTGTCGCCGCATCTGCCGCGCCCGTCCGCCGCCGCCGTCCCCCGCAGACGCTCCATCTCTCCGACGATGTGCCGAAAGACAGGCCTGCCGTACCGCGCCGCGCCGTTCGCGTCGTGCCGATTGAGACGGAGGATTCCCCCCGCCGCGTCGGCCGCTCGTCCCGCGCGCGATCGCCGTTTGACGGCCTGCCCACGCCCGTCCGCTTTCTCGCGCTGGCGCTGGCGCTGATTCTGCTCGTCACGGGCGCGGTATCCATCACCAAGACCTATCTCGCCAAACAGGAGGAACGCCGCCGCCTTGAAGCCGAAGCCGCCGAGCGCGCCCAGCATCCGCTGTATTACGGCGACCTCATCACGCTGTACGCTTCCGAACAGAATCTCGATCCCGCGCTCGTCTCCGCCGTCATTCTCTGCGAATCGAGTTTCGATCCAAAGGCCGAAAGCCGTCTCGGCGCGCGCGGGCTGATGCAGTTGATGCCCGATACCGCCGAGTGGATCGCCCACAAATACAACGAAGACGGCGCGGGTTACTCGTTTGACAGTCTCTACGACCCGGAAACCAACATCCGTTACGGCACGTGGTACCTTGGTTATCTCTCCCGGCGTTTCGGCGGCGACGCAAAGAAAATCGTCTGCGCCTACCATGCCGGGCAAGGCAACGTAGACAGCTGGCTGAAGAACCCGCAGTACAGCGCCGACGGCGTGACGCTCGACGTCATTCCGACACAGGATACCGCGACGTATGCTTCCCGCGTGCTGCGCGCCCGCGACGTCTATCAAAAATATTACTTTCCCGTCGAAACCATCGAACCGACCGAACCATAAGGAGTTTTGCCATGCGCATTTCCCATTTCACCGCGCTGTTGCTGGCCTGTGTGCTGCTGTTTCTGCCGACTGTCGGCCTTGCGGTTCCCTCTTCGCTTTCCGTCGCCGTTGTCGCGGATGATCATCTCGCCCTCCGCCCGCTGGAGCTGAATCAGCGCGACGTGGTCAGCCTGCTCGGGCTGGTCTACGAAGGGCTGTTTGAAATGGACGACAACGCCCAGCCTCAGCCCAAGCTGGCCTATGCGTACAGTTTTTCCAACGACGGGCGCAAATTGCAGGTCACGCTCCGGCAGGACGTCACCTTTCACAACGGCGAGGCGCTGACCAGTGCGGACGTGATCGCGACGCTTGACTACATGCTGGAACTTTCCGGCTTTGACGACAATCTCGATTCCGAAACGCCGGTGGACGAGCGCGGCCTGTATTATTCCACCTTCTATTCTATCCGATCCTGGGAAGCCACGGACGATTACACCGTCGTCTTTACCCTTCGCCGTGCCAGCTATGGTTCGCTATACGCGCTGACTTTCCCCATTCTCCCGGTTTCGCAGGTTGCCAGCGACATGCCTTCCGGCACAGGCCCGTATAAATACGATGGCTATGAGCAGGGCAGCGCCATCTGGCTGACGGCCAACGACGCGTGGTGGAACCGCGCGCCGCAGGTGCGTTATATCCGTGCCAGCATTTACGACACGGCGGATCAGGCGCTCAACGCGTTCGATACCCAGAGCGTCGATATCGCCATGACCCGTTCTATCAACGCGTCTCGTTACAGCGGTTCGCTCAACACCTTCTCCCTCAACGCGCGCACCCGCCAGCTCGAAGTCCTGCTCGTCAACCGCGCGTATAAGGATTTCAAAAGCGACGACAACGGGCAGAACCTGCTTCGGCAGGCGATTGCCTACGCCATCAACCGAAGCGAATTGATTTCCTCCGCCTATCAGAACATGGCGACCGTCGCCTACACGCCGATTCCTTCCGGCACCTGGCTTTCCAATGAATCCGCCATCCGCGATATCTACGATCCGCTGATGGCCGCCTCTCTGCTGGACAGCGCGGGCTATAAGCTGGCCGACGACGGCAACCGCTACAAAGACGGAAAAAAGATGGAAAAGCTGCGCATTCTCGTCTACGATGAGCCCGGCTCGACCGCGCGCACCAACGCCGCCAACAAAATCGTCGATCAGCTGGCCGCCGTCGGCATCCCGGCTTACGTGGCCACCTGGCCGCGCGCCGATGTGCAGACCAAGCTCGTCAGCGGCGACTATTCTCTCGCCCTGTGCGGCCTGAATTTCGACGTTTCCCCCGATCCCGGCTTCACGCTGACCTCCACCGCCAGCTGCAACTATACGCGCTACCGCTCCAACGACATGAACGACCTCATCACCCAGCTGCGCAAGAGCTACACCGCCGACAGCTATCAAAGCGCGATGCGGCTCATTCAGGATCAGTTCGAGCAGGATCAGCCGTATATCTGCCTGTACTGGCGCTCGGCCGTTCTGCTCTCCCGCGAGACGTTCACCGATGTGCGCGACGTACGCGAATTGGAGATGCTCAGGGGCATTGAGAATTACGGGAACTGATATCAGCTTCCATGAAAATACCCCAATATTGGACCTCCAATATTGGGGTATTTATCACAATCGGAAGTTTTTTATATGTTTTCTTATTCCTCCGAGTTATAAAACGCCTCTAAAACGTATGTTTTCACAGGTGTAATATACAGCTCATACTTAATAACCAGCCTAACCAGATCATTTCCATCAATCAAAGTAATGGGTGAGCCTTCCCTTGCAGCTTGTCTTGCGGAATTTGTAAATCTGCCATTCGTAATGAATACGCCGTAATCTGCCTTATTCTTATTCATTGCACCTAAGAACTGGTTAATTTCCGGCTCTGTTACAGGAGCAGTATTGTAACGCTTGCATTGAATAACAACCCGGGTTGTACGGAAATCATTTGTATCTGTGTGATATCCATAACCGTCAATTCCACCATCATTGCTGATCTGGACGCCTTTTTCCGTAAATTCAACGCCCATGCGATTTAACAGTGCTCTCGAAAAAGCTTCAAACTTTTTGGGCGTCATTTTTGCAATAGCCGAAAGCAGCTTTTCTTTGAAATTATCCTCCATTTTTTCTTCTTCATGCATTTCTTCCTCATTATCCAAAAAATCTGCGTCCTTATTCTTCCTGTTGTTTTGTTTCAGCCGCTCCCAGTGCTTTTTAGCTTCCTCCATAATCTCTTTTTCGACATCCAGACCATTCACATCAAGATATAGCCCTTTTTCAGTCAGTGTAACAGGCGAAGTATCCGTATACGTCAGCAACCCAACAAAAAACAAATCTTTAATCGCAAAATTGAACTTAAAGTTAAACTCCTTATAGGTGTTTCCCGTTTTCTTGGATTTCTTTTCGATTTCTGCAAATTCAGCGATTTGATCATCTAAGTCAGCAATGCGCGTCTTAATTTCAGAACGTTCTAGTTGACCGCCCGCTTCCTGCAGCACTTTCAAAATCGGTTTAATCAAATACGCAATTTTGCCCTCAGAGGATAATTGTTTCACATTTCTTACTTCCTTCTCCACTTATAGCCGGGTAATCTGTCCTATCGCATACAGCGGCAGATTCACCAATCCCTCTTCTTTTTTGTAATCCGCCATAGAGGTACGGACAGCAATCTCTGGGGAGAATTTCTCCCGATAGGTTTTCAGGCTCTTGGCCCTCAGATTGACTTCCGCCTTTACCTCAACCGGAATAATTTGCTCACCCGTATCCACAACAAAGTCAACTTCACAAGAGCCTCTGTCATTCGTGTAATAATAGATACCCAAATTCTCTATGGTTTTAAGCTGCTGACAAACATATTGTTCTGTAAGCGCGCCTTTGAATTCTGAAAAAAGATCATTACCGTCAAGTAAAACACGCTGACGAAGCCCGGTCATACAGCCAAGGAGTCCAACATCCACAACAAACAGCTTAAACGCTTTCAAATCTTCATAGGCCCGCAGAGGGATTCCCGCCGCATTGACACGGCTGACTTTATAGACCAGCCCGCAATCGCTAAGCCACATCATTGCCGTCTCGTAATCTTTCGCGCGAGCGCCTTCACGAATCAAGCCATAGATGAATTTTTTGTTTTCTTTGGCTAGTTGAGAGGGAATACTGTTCCACAGCATGCGAAGTCTCGGAACAATTTCATTCGGAGCATGCTTGGAAAAATCCTGTTCGTAGGCCATAAGAATCCGCTTTTGAATTTCACGAACTTCATTAAAGTCTTTATCTTCTGCAAAGCTCTGCACGGCTTCGGGCATACCGCCAACAAAATAATAGTGTTTCAAAGCATCGATATACGTCTGCTTAAAACTGGTAATCATGGAAAAATCCTGCTGATCAAGCAGATCGGCAAACCGCGCTTTATCGGTCGCCATCAAAAACTCCTTGAAAGAAAGGGGGTATAGTTTCAGAAAATCGACTTTGCCAACAGGAAAGGAAGTACCCTGATGCAAAGCGATGCCAAGCAGCGAACCGGCGCAGACAATGTGATACTGCGGCGCATTTTCATAAAAATATTTCAAAGACGCCAGCGCCCGCGGAACTTCCTGCACTTCGTCAAAAATCAACAGCGATTGTTCGGGGTCAATTTTGTGCCCAACATACAGTTCCAAACCCATGATGAGACGCTCCGTATCCAAATCAGAAGCAAATAACTCCGCCATTCTGGAATTGGAATCAAAATTGATATACACGGTATCCGCATACGCCTGTCTGCCAAACTCCTTTATCAGCCAAGTCTTGCCGACCTGACGGGCGCCTTCGATAATCAGCGGCTTACGGCGTTTGCTCTGCTTCCATTTTAACAGCTTTTCAATCGCAACCCTGTACATGTGCGCACCTCCCTTATTCCTTTATAGTATATCCCCAAACTACAAAATATGCAATGAATTTCAGCAAATTGCATACACTTTTTACGACGAAAAAACGATCAAAAGGTGCCTCACATCGGCACACAGGAAAAGGCCATACAAAAAGAACCGCCCTCACGACGGTTCTTTCTTTATGCCCTTGATTCAGCCCGATTACGCGCGCTCCTTAATCTCCTTGCAGAGCTTATCGAGGAACTCGTCGAGCTTCATGGTCACGGTCTGATCGGTGTCGCGGTCACGGACGGAGACGGTGTTTGTCTCCACTTCCTTCGCGCCGATGATCAGCATATACGGCACGCGGTCCACTTGACGGGCCTCGCGGATCTTGTAGCCAATCTTCTCATTGCGGGTATCCAGCTCGCAGCGGACCATCTTTCCGCGCAGCGCTTCGTAGACCTCCTTCGCATAGTCCATGCTCTTGTCGGAAACCGGCAGAACCTTGACCTGCGTCGGCGCGAGCCACGTCGGGAACTTGCCCGCAAAGTGCTCGGTCAGAATGCCGATGAAACGCTCGATGGAGCCGAAGCACACGCGATGGATCATGATCGGGCGCTGGCGGCTGCCGTCCTCGGCGATGTATTCCAGACCGAAGTTCAGCGGCATCTGGAAGTCGAGCTGAATCGTGCCGCACTGCCAGGTGCGTCCGAGGCTGTCGCGCAGATGGAAGTCGATCTTCGGGCCGTAGAACGCGCCGTCGCCCTCGTTGACGATATACGGCATGTTCAGCTTTTCAAGGGCCTTGATCAGGCCGTTGGTCGCGGCCTCCCAGTCCTCGTCGCTGCCCATGCTGTTCTCCGGGCGGGTGGAAAGCTCGACGAAGTAATCAAAGCCGAACTTGCTGTACACCTGATTGATGAGGCCGACCACGCCGATGATCTCGTCGGTGATCTGGTCGGGGCGCATGAAGATGTGCGCGTCATCCTGCGTAAAGCAGCGCACACGGAACAGGCCGTGCAGCGCGCCCTTCAGCTCGTGGCGATGGACAAGGCCCAGCTCGCCCACGCGCAGCGGCAGCTCACGGTAGGAGTGCGGCTGGCTGCGGTAGACCATCACGCCGCCGGGGCAGTTCATCGGCTTGATGCAGTAATCCTCGCCGTCGATCTTGGTGGCGTACATATTATCCTTGTAGTGATCCCAGTGGCCGCTCGTCTCCCACAGGTGGCGGTTCATAATCAGCGGCGTGGAGACCTCGACATAATTCGCCTTGTAATGAATCTCGCGCCAGTAATCGATCAGCGCGTTCTTGAGCGCCATGCCCTTGGGGAGGAAGAACGGGAAGCCGGGACCCTCGTCGCAGAGCATGAACAGGTTCATTTCCTTGCCGATGCGGCGATGGTCGCGGCGGGCGGCCTCCTCCATCAGCTTGTTGTATTCCTCCAGCTCCTCGCGGGTGCGGAACGCCGTGCCGCCGATGCGGGTGAGCATGATGTTATTCTTGTCGTTCTTCCAATACGCGCCGGAAAGCTGGGTCAGCTTGAACGCCTTGAGCGCCTTGGTATAGGTCAGGTGCGGGCCGACGCACATGTCGATGTATTCGCCCTGCTGATAGAAGCTGAGCACCGCGTCTTCCGGCAGGTCGCCGATATGCTCGACCTTATACTTTTCGCCGCGCTCCTCCATGAGCTTAACGGCCTCCTCGCGGCTGAGTACGAACGGCTTGATCGGCAGGTTTTCCTTGACGATCTTCGCCATCTCCGCCTCAATCGCGGGCAGATCCTCGTCGGAGAGCTTTTTATCGCCCAGATCGACGTCATAATAGAAGCCCTTCTCGGTCGCCGGGCCGTAGGCGAAGTGCGCGTCCGGATACAGGCGCTTGACCGCCTGCGCAAGAACGTGCGCGGCCGTATGGCGGATGACGTGCAGCTCCTCGTCTTCCGGGCATTCGGCAACATGTCCATCGTTGTAGATAACCTTCATGATGATCTTCTCCTCTTTCCTTGCGTTTTAGGGACGATCTGAAAAAACGCCCGTCCCTCGCGTTTTTGCTGAGGGACGAGCGATAAAAAATCTAACCCGTGGTTCCACCCTGATTGGTTCTCTTTGGCGCTGTATCGCGCGCCGCGCGGCTCAATCAAAAGGTGGTCTTCGCCCCGCGCTCCGCCGACGCGCTTCCAGCCTGTGGCGCGTCTCTCTTGAGGCTCTGCGATAGGGGTTACTCTTCTTTGTCATCTCAAGTGAGCACAGTATAAACCACGCGCGGGAAAAAGTCAAGGCAGAAATTCAGAAATTCTACGTTTTTAGCGGTCAGTAAGATCTTTTACAGCCAAACTCTTCAGTTCTTTGTTATAGCAATCTCCGTTTATCATTTCGACCATAATCTGCGGCGTTGTCATCGACAGTCCCGTTTCTGTTTCATAAACTACAGGTTCCGTATATTCGCCGTAAACGGTTACACGGTCTCCCACAATAAACTTCCCATCCTTTGATTCAGAATCGGATTTACTACCTTTTTCATTTTTTACAGCAATCTTTACAGGACTTGTCCCAACGCGCACAGGCATCAGCAGAAACACATGATTCTTGTTTTCATCATTTGTTTCAACTGTATACCGATATTGTTTCAAACTATTTCCATACGGAAGTTGTTCAATATCCACAATCGTACCCTTTACAGAAACAGGCCGTCCCACCAATGCCATCGCATCCCGCGTTACATCATCAAAATTCACTCGCGGAAACGACTCTTCGCAATACGTTGCCGACGGTTCAACGCGAATCTTTATCTCATGGGATGACTTCGGACCAGAGTTTCCAAAATAGGCGTTGTCATCCATCACAGTTATCGTTCCTGTTCCCGTCGAAACAGGGTTAATTCTCAAAGTGTTTGCATCTCCATATGTACCAATAACCGTTCCATACGTTCGATCAATATAAATATTGCCTACGTCAAAGCAGCCTTTTCCATCCATGCGAAGGTAATAGACGTTTATGTTATTCGGATATTCTACTTTAGGAAGTTCAAGCGTATAAGTTTTTCTCTCTGTGAGGACGAATTCATCCATATCCATCAGGAACGTTACAACCGTCAGTTTCTTTTCAAGCTTCTTTCCGCTTCCATCCGTCGCTTCAGCGATAATCATGCAAGTTCCACGGTCTTTCGCTGTAATCACACCTTTTGAATCAATCGTCGCTATATTCGAATTGCTGCTGGAAAAATGCAGTTCCTTATTATTCGCGTTCTCAGGCAATACTTCCGGCTCGAATTTCAGCGTCTGCCCTTCCATCATTTTCCAATCTTTTTCATCGAATTTGATGGATGTTACAGGTTGTAAAACGCTAACCACGCAAGTAGCCGTATATTCTGTGTCGTTCAACGTCAACGTGCATCTGATGTTGGCCTCACCTGCCGAAATGCCATTCACCGTTCCACGTCGTACAGTCGCTACTGTCGGATTATCGCTCTCCCAGACATATTTCGGTTCTTTCGGCAATTCTGCCCCCTGAAGAATCGGCTTCAACTTCACAGTTTTTTCTTTGTTGACTTCATAATGATAATTTTCAAAAGCAAATACAACGTTTCCCGTTTCGGCATAACTCACCGACGCAAGAAGTATAAGCGCAGTCAGCAGAACCATAATCCTTTTCAGCATGTTTTCTTTCCCCCCTCGTATAACTTGAGATGCTGACTTCATTTTAACTTTTTTCACTTTTCTCGTCAATATAGTTACATCAATAATTTAAGCATTTTTGATGCTTTTTATTGGTAAGATTTGCGCCATTTGCACAAAAAGAGACGCACTATTTTGCGTCTCTCCTGTTATGAATCCTGTCTGCTCAGCTGGGTGTGATACAAGGCCGCATACGCGCCGTTCGCTTTGAGCAGGCTCTCGTGCGTGCCCTGCTCGACGATTTTGCCATGGTCGATGACCAGAATCACGTCAGCCTGACGGATGGTCGAAAGCCGGTGCGCAATGACGAACGAGGTTGTGCCCTGCATCAGCGTGTGCGTCGCCTTCTGAATCAGCATTTCGGTTTCCGTGTCCACGGAGCTGGTGGCCTCGTCGAGCACGAAAATCTTCGGCTTGGCGATCACCGCGCGGGCGAAGGAAATGAGCTGTTTTTCGCCCGTGGAGAGCTTGTCGCCGCACTCGCCCACGTCCGTGTCATAGCCCTGTTCGAGCTTGGCCGCGACGCGGTCTGCGCTGACCGCCTTAGCCGCCGCATAGACCTCTTCGTCCGTCGCGTCCGGCTTGCCATAGCGGATGTTTTCACGAATCGTGCCGGAGAACAGGTGCGGCGATTGCAGCACATAGCCCACGTGGCTGTGGAGCCAAAGCTGGCTGCGATCGCGCGCGTCGCGCCCGTCGATGAGCACGCGGCCCGCCGTCGGCTCAAAGAAGCGGCAGACGAGGTTGACCAGCGTGCTCTTGCCCGCGCCCGTCTCGCCGACGATGGCGACCGTGCTGCCCGCGGGCACGTGCAGCGAGAAGTGCGTGAGCACCTCTTCGCCGCCGTCCGGATAGGTGAAAGATACGTCGTCAAAGTCGATCTCGCCGCGCATTTCCTCCCAGTTTTCCATCTTGGGATGGAAGCAGTCGCCGTATTTCGCTTCGACTTCCGGGCTGTCCTGCACGGTCGGCTTTTCGTCGATCAGATCGACCACGCGCTCCACATTGGCTTGAAGCGAAATCAGCTGAGAGATGCGCGCCGCCTGCTGGCGGAAGGTCTGGAACAGGCTCAGCGCATACGTCATGAACGCGCTCAGCACGCCGATGCTCAGCGTTCCCTTAAACACCATGCTGCCGCCGCGCAGCAGCGTGGCGCTGGCCGCCAGCGTGCCGCAGAGCACAATCAGCGGCACGTAGATCGCGCGCATGCGCCCGTGCAGAATGCCTGCCCGCGCCGCGTTGGCTGTTGTCTGTTCAAATTCATCGGTCAGGCGGCTTTCCAGCGCAAGGGTTTTGCTGGTCTTCGCGCCCATGATGCCTTCGTTGTAGCTGCTGGTGATTTTCGAGTGCTGAGCGCGCACCTCGCGGTTGAGCACGATCAGCTTTTTCTGGAAATACACCGTCAGCGCGGTGACAATCGGCGCAATCACGATGATCGTCATCGCCAGACTCGGCGACAGCGAGAGCATCACGCCCAGCACGCCGAAGATATACGCAAAGCCCCAGAGGATATCCGGAAAAACCCACGCCAGACACGACGCGATGCGGTCGGTGTCGCTCATCACGCGCGAGAGCATGTGTCCCGCGCTGGTCACGTTGTAATAATCCAGGCTCAGCCTTTGCAGATTGACAAAGCAGGCTTCCTTCATGTCGCGGCCGGAGAGCATTTCAAGCCCCATGCACGCCTTGAAATAGATGAACAACATGATGATTTCAAACGCGCACACGCCGATGTACTTCGCTGCGTATCCGCTAAAGCCCGCCGTCGCGCCTGCCAGAATGAATTGATCGACCACTTTGCTTTGCAGCAGCGGGATATAAAAATCCGCCACGGCGAGCAAAAGGTTGCTGACGATGGCCACGGTCAGCCGCACGCGGTGCTGACGGATGCTCTGCCAGAGCCGCTTCCACGGCGCAAGCGAGAAAGCCGCGCGCTTTTCTTCTTTTTTCATGCTCATTCGGCTTCCTCCTCTCCCTCGGCGGACTGCATCCGCGCCGTGTGCGCAAACACGCCGTTCTGCTCAAGCAGCTCCTGCGGCGTGCCGCGCTCGATGATCTGCCCATCCTTGAGCACGATGATCTGATCGGCCTGCATCAGCGTGGCGACACGATGCGCGATGAGGATCATCGTCGAGCCGCCCGCCGCTTCGCGCAGCCGTCCGCGGATGGCCTCGTCCGTTTTCGCGTCCACGGCGGAAAGCGCGTCGTCAAAAACCATGATCGGCGCATGTTCCAGCAGCGTCCGCGCAATGGCGGTTCGCTGTTTCTGACCGCCGGAGAGGGTCACGCCGCGCTCGCCGACCACCGTTTCATAACCCGATTGGAAACCCTCGATCGACTCATGCAGGCAGGCTTCCTTCGCGGCCTGCTCAATTTCGGCCTGACTGACGTTTTCGCGGGTGATCGCGATGTTCTGCGCCACCGTTCTGGAAAACAGGAACGGCTCTTGCAGCACGACGCCCACGCTGCGGCGCAATTCGCTCTGCTCCATATCCCGCACGTTCACGCCGCCGATGGTGATGGTTCCCTCGCCGGGATCGTAGAGCCGCGAGAGCAGCAGCGCAATGGTGCTCTTGCCGCTGCCCGTTTCGCCGAGCACGCCGAGCGTCGTGCCGCCCTTAACGGTGAAGCTCACGTCGCGGAGCACCTTCTTCTGCTCATAGGCAAAGCTGACATGATCAAAGCAGATGTCGCCGGAAAGATTCGCCGCCAGCGGCTTGGCCGGGCTCTGCTCCTGTTCAGCGCCCAGGATATACAGCAGGCGGTCGATGGAAACGCCCGCCTTGCTCATCTCCGACAGCGTGCGTCCCAGCGCGCGGACGGGCCACGTGAGCTGGCGCGTGTAGCTGACGAAAGCGAGATACGTGCCCAGCGTGATTTCGCCTTTCACGCACAGATGCACGCCGATAGCGACCACGCCGAAGACCTGCGCCATGCTCATCACGTCGCCCAGCGACCAGAACACGGTCATCATATCGCCGAGCTTCATCCAGATATTGGCGTAGTTATTGTTCTTCTTGCGGAATTTCTCCAGCTCGTCGCGTTCGCGGCCAAACGCGCGCACCACACGCACGCCGGTGATGTTTTCCTGCACGTCGCTGGAAAGCTCGCCCTCGGCCTCGTCCGCCTTCTGATAGCCCTTGGAGATGCGCTTATAAAACACCAGCGAATAGCCGACAATCACGGGGATGAACGCGAACACGAACAGCGAGATTTTGACGTTCATCGTGAACATCGCAGCCATATAGACGACAATGAGGAACGTCGTGCTGAGCAGCTCGACCATCTGTTCCGCGATAAAATTGCGCACAACCTCCACGTCGGAGGTGCAGCGCTGGATGATATCGCCCGTCGGGTTTTGCACATGCCAGCGGTACGGCAGGCGCTGGATATGGCCGTAGAGCGCGTCGCGCAGCGACTTGACGAACCGCTCCGAACCCTTGGGCAGGTTGGAATCCTGCACAAAGCCCGCGCCAAATTCCAGCAGCGCCACCGCCGCCGCAGCCGCCGCGCACCAGACGAGAATCTGTCCCGCAGGCGCATTCAGCAAAAATGCGGGAAGCCCCTCCGTTTCGCCCAGCAGCGCGTGATCGACGGTAAAACGAATGATCTGCGTAAAGAGCGTTCGCAGCAGCGTGGCCGCCAGCGACGCGCCGATGCCCAGCGCAAACGCAGAGGCCGCAGGCTTCAAATGATGCAGCAGCAGCTCCGCTTTTTTGCGAAAGCTCTCCTTCTTTTGATTTTCTTCCATGTTTCTCCTTTTGGGGCTCCGTCCTAACCCCCGCTGGGGGATTATATCCCTCAGACTCCCTTCTTCGCTTCACGCCTGTATAAACAGGCTCGACTGTAAAAGATATTCTCCCCTTTCTCGAAAAAGGAGAGAATATCTTCGCAACATTATGGTCGGAAATCCATGAACCTCAGATTTCTGATGAAGCAAGGGGCAACGCCCCGTCACATGCCCCTTGCAACCCCTTCCGGCGAAACCGACGCATACACCAGCGGCGGAATCGCCGGTTTATCTGCCGTCAGTTTGACAGCCTGCTGCATGCGCGCAATCGCGCGCTCCGCCTGCTCCGGCTTATTCAGGTGCAGCGTCGCCAGCGCGTCACCCTGCTTCACGAAGTCGCCGATACGCACGTTCATCACCAAGCCGACCGCCGGATCGATGACGTCGGTCTTCTGTTTGCGGCCCGCGCCGAGATCCTGCGCGCAGTAGCCGATAGCCGTCGTATCCATATCCGCGACATAGCCGTCGTGCGGCGCGGGCACGGGCACGAGGTGCTTTGCCTGCGGCAGGCGGGTCACATCGTCGCAGACGCCCGCGTCGCCGCCCTGTGCCGCAATCATCTCTTTGAGTTTCACAAGGCCCGCGCCGCTTTCCAGCGCATGCTTCATGCGCGCCTTGCCGTCGTCCACGTCCCTGGCGATTCCCGCCGCGACGAGCATGCGGCTGCCCAATTCCAGCGATACGGCCAGCAGATCGCCGCCCGCGCGTCCGGCGAGAATATCGATAGCTTCCTTCACTTCAAGCGCGTTGCCGACGTGCGTGCCGAGCGGCTGTTCCATGCCCGTCACCAACGCGAGGATGGGCTTGCCCGCCTGCGCGCCGATATCCACCATCGCCTTAGCCAGCGCGATGGAATCCTCGACCGTGCGCATCAGCGCGCCGCTTCCGGTTTTCACATCCAGCACAATCGCGCCCGCGCCGCTGGCCAGCTTTTTAGAGACGATGCTCGACGCGATCAACGGAATGCAGTTCACTGTGCCGGTCACGTCGCGCAGGGCGTAGAGCGCCTTATCCGCCGGGCAGAGATCGTGCGTTTGGCCGATGACCGCGCAGCCGATTTCCTGCACCTGCTTCACGAAGCGCTCCTCCGTCTCCTCCACCGAGCAGCCGGGAATACTTTCCAGCTTATCCAGCGTGCCGCCCGTATGGCCCAGCCCGCGGCCGGAAATCTTGGCGACCTTCGCGCCGCACGCCGCCGCCAGCGGCACAAGCACCAGCGTCGTCGTGTCGCCCACGCCGCCGGTGGAATGCTTATCCACGCACACGCCGTCGATGGCGGACAAATCCACCACGCCGCCGGAGTGCATCATTTCCATCGTCAGGCAGGTCGTCTCTTTCGCGTTCATTCCCTGCCAGCAAATCGCCATCAGCAGCGCCGAAAGCTGGTAATCGGGAATCGAGCCGTCCGCCGCGCCGCGCGCAAAGAAGCGAATCTCTTCCTCGTTCAGTTCTCCGCCCGCCTTCTTTTTGAGAATGATATCCACCATATTCATAGCCGTTCCTCCTTCGGTCGGTTTCGATTCCCCTTCAAGATCCTGAGGTCCTTGGATTTCCCGCTTATGAATTGCTTCGCAATTCATGGGGTATAAAGCGCATTCAAAAGCGTTTTCTTCCACGCTTCGAGCTTCTTTTCATAAGGCAGGGTATATGCCGGACTGGTGCTGGGCATGCGGATTACCTGCCGCACCCCCGCCCAGCCGGATTTGACAAACAGCTTATGCGCCGTCGCGCCGTTGCACAGCACGGTTTGAATATCGGGGCACTGCGCGTACAGCCTGCCGAAGTCGTTAAAAACCACGTCGCGCATGTCGCTGTCCAGACTGCCCTCGCGCTCGCACATTGCCGCCGCATCCCAAAGCGCCAGCCCATGTTCGCGAATCAGCGCCTTTTTCCGTTCATAGTCGCAGCTCGGCGTTTCGCCGAAAATATCAAACAAGATCGGCCAGAACGCGTTTCTTGGGTGCGCGTAATACTGCGCGTCTTCGAGCGATTTGACGCTGGGCATCGAGCCGACGATCAGCACTCGCGCGTTTTCCGCCCATATCGGTTCAAAAGACTGACAAATCATACCTGCTCAATGTCAAACGCCGCCGCGCGCCCCATGCGGTTCATCACGGCCAAGCCGATACCCGCCGTATCCACCGCCTCGCAGAGCGCCACTGTGTCTCCCCGCTCATCCAGTTCCCGCAGCGCGGCAAACAGCCTCGCCGCCGCCTCCTGCGGGCGCTTTTCGCTGCCCAGACTGAGGAACGTGCGGCCGCCGTAGTGGTGCTCGTCCAGTCCCAAAATCGCCACGCGCTCGCCCTTGGCCGTCTGCTCGTCGTAACGCTTGCAGATTGCCGCGACGACATGTTCCGGCGCGCCGCTGAAAATAATCGCTTTCGCTTTCGGCGCGTAATGCTTGTATTTCATGCCCGGCGAACGCGCCACGTCGCCCTCCCTGAGCGGGCTCATCACGTGTTCATCCACGCGGACGTGCCCCAGCACGCGTTCCACCATCTCCGGGGTGATTCCGCCCGGACGCAGAATGACCGGCACGTCGCCCGTCGCATCGATGACGCTGGATTCCACGCCGACCTGACAGGCGCCGCCATCCAAAATCAGCGGAATGCGCCCATCCATATCTTCCAGCACGTGCAGCGCCGTCGTCGGGCTGGGACGGCCGCTCCGGTTGGCGCTCGGCGCGGCAATCGGACGGCCTGCCGCGCGAATCAGCGCCCGCGCATCCGCGTTGGAGGGCAGGCGGATGCCCACCGTATCCAGCCCCGCGCTCACCGCGTTGGGGATGCAGTCCGCTTTGGGCAGAATCAGCGTCATCGGGCCGGGCCAAAACGCCTCCATCAGCTTTTTCGCAGCGGCGGGGATGGCACGCACCAGCGGCGGAATTTCCTCCACGCAGGAAACGTGGGTAATCAGCGGGTTATCCTGTGGGCGGCCCTTCGCTTCAAAAATCTTAACGACGGCCTCGGCGTCCAGCGCGTTTGCGCCCAGCCCATAGACCGTCTCTGTCGGAAAGCCGACCAGTTCGCCCTCGCGGATGAGCTTTGCGCCCAGCGCGATGGAATCTTCATTCACCTTGAGCAGCTGTGTTTTCATCGTTTTATCCTCTTTGCAGTTCGCCCTGCCCCAACGCGCGCAGCTGCTCCTGCTGGTCGGCGTAAATGAGCGGGTCGATGATATCGTCCATATCGCCATCGACAAACGCGTCGATGGTGTAAATCGTCTTGCCGATGCGGTGATCGGTGACGCGCCCCTCGTTGAAATTATAGGTGCGGATGCGCTCGCTCCTCTCGCCCGTGCCCACCTGTGCGCGGCGGTCGCTGGCGTAGGCCGCGTCCTTTTCCTCCTGCATTTTTTCGTAAAGCCGCGCACGGAGAACACGCATGGCCTTTTCCTTGTTTTTAAGCTGGCTCTTTTCGTCCTGACAGGTCACGACAATGCCGCTGGGAATATGCGTAATGCGCACGGCGCTGTCCGTTTTGTTGATGTACTGCCCACCATGGCCGGACGCGCGGTAGACGTCAATGCGCAGATCGTCCGGGTTGATCTTCACGTCAACCTCCTGCGCTTCGGGCAGCACGGCGACCGTCGCCGTGGAGGTCTGCCGCTTGCCGTTGCTCTCCGTCACCGGAATGCGCTGCACGCGATGCACGCCGCTTTCGTATTTCAGGCGGCTGAACGCATTTTCCCCTGTGATGGCGAAAACCGCTTCCTTCACGCCGCCCAGCTCGGTCATGCTGGCTTCAAGCATCTCGGTCTTCCAGCCGTGACGCTCGGCGTATCGCATGTACATCCGCATCAGCATCGCGCCAAACAGCGCGGCTTCCTCGCCGCCCGCGCCGCCGCGGATTTCCATCACGACGTTCTTCTCCGCATTCGGGTCTTTCGGCAGGAGCAGCAGCTGAATTTCGCGCTCAGTCATTTCGAGCCGGGACGCGATTGCATCGAGTTCTTCCTTCGCCATCTGCATCATGTCCGGGTCGTCAAGCAGCGCCTGCGCCTGCTTCCGCGCGTCCTCCAGCTCGCCATAGCGACGAACGGCCTGATCCAGCGGCTCAAGCTGGCTGTGTTCGCGCATCAGCGCCCGCCACTTTTCCTGATCCTGCACCACGGCCGGATCGGAAAGCAGCATGCCCAGCTCCTCCATGCGCAGATGCACCCAATCGAGTTTTTTCAGCATATATACCTTCTTAGGTTCCTGGATTTTCCGTTTGCTTCGCGATATTCTGTCGGCGCTTTATCGACGCTTCAGCTGCGCGCCGACGACGCGCCAATTCCGGCCGTAATCGCGCAGGGCAAACGGTTCGCCGATAAACGTCCGCATAAGCGCGCTCACCGCGTCCTTTTGCAGCCAGCCGATTTCAAAGAGCAGAAAGCCGCCTTCATTCAGGTGTTCCGGCGCTTCGCGGCTGATACGCCGGTAAAAATCCAACCCGTCTCCGCCGCCGAACAGCGCCAGTTCCGGCTCCTGCCTGACCTCCGGCATCAGCGTTTGCATCTCTTCATCCGATATATACGGCGGGTTCGATACAATCATATCATATTTTCGGCCTTGCAGCGCAGAAAAACAGTCACTTTTTACAAATTCTACGTCTGCGCCGTTGTTTTCGGCGTTTTTCCGCGCGATTTCAAGCGCTTTATCGCTCACATCGACCGCTGTCACCCTCGCCGCCTGCCCCATCCGAGCCAAACTGACGGCAATCGCGCCGCTTCCCGTGCCGATATCCAGCACGCGCGCATTCGGCGGCATCACCTTGAGCGCCTTTTCAACGAGTATTTCCGTGTCTGCGCGCGGAATCAGCACGCCCGGCTCGACATGGAACGTCAGCCCCATAAATTCCGTTTCGCCGAGGATATATTGCAGCGGCTCGCGCGCCGCGCGCCTGTCGCAAAGCGCGTCAAACGCCTTCTCCTGTTCCTCCGTCAGCGCACGATGCCCGTTTATACGCATAGCCAGCGTATCTTCTTTCAATACGCTGGCCAGCAAATAAGAGGCGTCCACATCCGCGTCCGGCACGTCTGCCTGCTCAAGACGGGCCGTTGCAGCACGCAGCGCTTCGCGAATGGTCACGCGGAAGCACCGTCCTTCTGTTCCTCCTGTGTCGGCGTTTCTTCCTCTGCCGACACTTCATCCGCAGTCTCCTGTTTCGGCTCCGGCTTCTTTTCCTTCGCGCCGTAAACATAGACGTTCGGGTCGAGGTTCTCGCGATAGCGTGCCGGGCCGGCCTTCGCCGCCTTCATCGACGCGATGGCGACTTCCAGCATAGAGTCATCCGGTTCGCGAGTCGTCAGATATTGGAGCATCATCCCCGGCCAGCGGAGAATGCGCACAATCAGGCTGTCGCCCGCATGGGCCAATCCCTTGAGCACCTCATACGAAACGCCTGTGACGATCGGCAGGGTCAGCAGACTGCGCAGAATGCGGCCAAGAAACGTCAGCTTTTCAATGCCGAACAGCGCAAAGAGAATCTGATCCGCCACCGCGCCGATGAGAATCGAGATGAACATGACGAGAAACAGGAACGCCGTGCCGCAGCGCGGATGCAGGCGGGAGAACTGGCGCGCGTTTTCGGGCGTGAGTTCCAACCCCGCTTCGTTGCAATACACGGTCTTATGTTCCGCGCCATGGTACATGAACACACGCTTGATGTCCGGCACGAAGGAGATCGCAATCATATAGCCGATCAAAATTGCGATGCGCGTCAGACCGGCGGAAAGATTGATGACGAAGCGGCTGTCCGTTCCCCTGCCGACGAGCGTCGCCATGCCGGAAGGCAGCGCGACAAACAGGAACAGACTGAGCGCGACGGCGAGCACCATGGCCACAGCCATCACGACCTTGTCGATGCTCGCGCCGAGCTTCTCAGCGAGCCATTTTTCAAACTTGCTGGGTTCTTCTTCCATGACGCCGAGCATCTGGGTGCTCTTGTCGAGGGTTTCCATGCCCATTTTGAGCATCATCACCATATTGACGCAGCCGCGGATGAACGGCAGGCCCATCCACTTATGTTTCTTGGAAAGCGGCTCGTTATGCTTACATGTCACCATGATTTTGCCGTTCGGGCGGCGCACCGCGATGGCGATGGATTCGTCGGACGGGCTTTGCATCATCACGCCTTCCATCACGGCCTGCCCGCCGATATCTTTATACTGATGCTTCTGACTGCTCATTGTTTTTAGCTCCTTTTCTTGGGGCTTTGCCCCAAACCCCACCAAGAACCTGAGGTTCTTGGATTTCCCACTTTCATTTATCGCTTCGCGATAAATGGATAAAACATATTGTAAACATTTTTATTGCGCAGCAATAAAATTCGGAAGGTGCAGGGAACTCAGTTCCCTGCTGGGGCTTGGGGCAAAGCCCCAACGTCCCTAGCCCCCTCTCGTCACTCATCGTCCAGCTCGTCGCTCTGCTGCTTCTGGCGCTTCTTGACGTAGGCCATCAGCAGCGACAGTAGGGCAAAACATAAGATAAACGCCGCCGCGCCGAAGAGCAGCGCTTTGCCGACGCTTTCATGCAGCCCGAACGTGATCGCCGTCACGCCCAGCGCACAGAACAGCGCATAGACCGCATTGCCGCGCGTGCTCGGCCTTGCATCCGCATCCCAAATGCCATGCCTCGCATAGGCGGCAATCATGCCGACGCTGACCACGGCGATGACAAACGCTTCGCCCGCAATCTGCGCAAAACCCGCGCCAAAGAACATCTGCGCCACAACCGCGGCGCACAGCAGCGCATACATGCCCCACAGCCCGCGGTGCTCGATGCGATACATTTCCTGCGTTTCGCGCTCGTCGAGCACATTTTTGGTTTTGAGATAGAGCTTCATGCGCCGCCCTCCTCATCCCAGAATAGATCGTTGAGCGTCTTGCCCAGCGCCCGGCAGATTGCCACGCACAGCGCCAGCGACGGATTGAACCGCCCCGCCTCGATCATGCCGATGGTCTGCCGCGTTACGCCGACCTTCGCGGCCAGTTCCTCCTGCGACAGGTCGCAGCCAACCCGCGCCGCCTTCATCCGAAGGTTTTTCAAGCGTTTCGCCGCCTCCTTTTACACGGATTCCGGATAGATGCATTATACGCCTCATCCGTCATTTCGTCAACTATATTTGTCGTTTTGGCTTTATCATCTGACACGCTTCTTTTTTCAGCGCAAAACAAAAGGAGACAGCTTTCGCTGCCTCCGAATGGGTAAGATTAGATGCCGTAACGCTTCTTGAAGCGATCAACACGGCCGCCCGCGTCAACGAGCTTCTGCTTGCCGGTGAAGAACGGGTGGCACTTGGAGCAGATTTCAACGCGCAGCTCCGGCTTGGTGGAACCCGTTACGAAAGTGTTGCCGCAAACGCAGGTCACGGTCGCCTTCTGATACTTCGGATGGATGCCTTCCTTCATGATTTTCACCTCTTTCGCCGCGATACTATCGTATGAAAGACGCGCCAAACCGCACCTTCTCATACGCCTGAGCGGAGACTGCGTATAGTATACCCTTCTTTCTCCCAAATTGCAAGCCATTCTTTCAATCTTTTGAAAAAATCTTCATTTTTTTCGGTTTTGAGCAGCATGCCGATCAGCTGTCCGGTGGCTTCGCGGGTGTGCCCCTGCCCCAGCATGCGCCGCACCATCGCCACGCCTTCGCATTCCTCAGGCGAAAGCAGCAGCTCTTCGTGCCGCGTGCCGGATTTGGCCAGATCGATGGCCGGGAAAATGCGCGCTTCGGAAAGCGCCCGGTCGAGCTTGATTTCCGCATTGCCCGTTCCTTTAAATTCCTCAAAAATGATGTCGTCCATCCGGCTGCCCGTCTCCACCAGCACCGTCGCGATCATCGTCAGGCTGCCGCCCTCCTCGATGTTGCGCGCCGCGCCGAAAAAGCGCTTCGGCCTGTCCAGCGCGCCGGGCGCAAGGCCCCCGCTCATCGCCCGCCCGCCGGGATTCATCGCGTTGCAGGCGCGCGCCAGCCGGGTCAGGCTGTCCATCAGCACGACGACGTTTTTGCCCTGCTCAACCAGCCGCTGCGCTCTTTCGTAGACCATGTCCGCCACGCGGATGTGGTTTTCCTGCGGCGAATCAAACGTCGAGTCAAACACATCCGCGCGCACAGAACGCCGGATGTCCGTGACCTCTTCCGGCCGCTCGTCGATGAGCAGAATCATCAGTTCGATATCCGGATGATTCTTCTCAATGGCGCGGGCAATTTTTTGCAGGAGGATCGTCTTACCCGCTTTCGGCGGTGCGACGATCAGCGCGCGCTGGCCCAGTCCGATGGGCGCGATAAAATCCAGCAGCCGCATGGAGGGATCGCTCGGCCCGTCCGCGCTTTCCAGCGTCAGCCGTCTGTTTGGATGAATCGGCGTCAGCGAATCGAACGGCCTGCGCATGCGCGCGATTTCGGGGTTGTCCCCGTTGACGGACTCGATATACATCAGCGCGTTGTATCGATCGCCCAGCCGCTTCGGCCGCGTCTTGCCGATGATTTCGTCGCCGCTGTGCAGATTGAATCTGCGGATCTGCGCAATGGAAACATAGATATCGTCCGCCCCCGGCGTTCCGTTCTGCGTACGCAGAAAGCCGTATCCGCCGGGCTGCACTTCCAGCAGGCCGCGGCCGCTCCCCAGCAGCCCAGCCTTGAGCATCTGCGGCACCACCGGGTTGCTCGTGCCGTATTCCTCGTCATAAAACCCGAACGGCTTGGGCTTGTACAACCCGATTTCCGGTTTTTCGGCGGGTTCTTCCTTCGCCCCGCTGCCAAGCTGGCGAAACAGCGTCTCCACCATCTGCGCCTTGTTCACGCCGTAAGGCAGGCGCACCTTGTTTGCGCGCGCCAGTTCGCGCAGCTGCACCACCGTCATGTTTTGATAGGTTCTTGCGGATTCCAATTTGATTTCAGCTCCTCCCAATGGGCAAACATGTTCTGCCGCGGCATCGTCCGCGGATGTGCTTCATGGTGAAGGATATGTCGAAATCAACAAAGATATACGTTATACAATGATTTTTCGTTCATTTTATTGCGAAGCAAAACGGAAGGCGCAGGGAACTCATTTCCCTGCCGGGGTTTGGGGCGATACCCCAACGTCCCCATTTTCTTCTCTTCCTCACGGCTTTCGCGCCAGAATCACGTCGCGGCTGATCGCCTGCTCAACCCAATGCTCCAGGTTCGCGGTCTGCACGATCTCAAACCCGGCTTTTTCAAACAGCCGAACCAGCCCTTCCCGCCGAGTGACATGCGTATTGAAACTCATCGCCAGCACGCCGCCGGATTTCAGCACGTCAAACCAGCCCGGCAGAGCCGCCGCAATCGTGCCGCCGATGGAATCCTGTCTGCCCGCCGTGCCTTTCTGCACGCCGTAAGGCGCGTCCGTCACCATCAGATGCACGCTGTTCGGCTTAAGCAGCGCCTCCGCCTCGCGCGTATCGCCGCAGATCAGGCGCAGCGTCCGCGTGTCGCCGTCCTTAAAATGTTCCGCAGAGTCGGAAAACACAAACTTGTTTTCCCGCCCGCCGACCTGGCCGCGCACCGTAAGCGCGCTATCCGTCCGTTTGTACTTGATGCGGTGAAATTCCAGATAGCGCGTCATATAGTCTGCCGCTTCTTTCACATCCGCCTTGCCGATTTCGATACCTACGCCGTGGTAGCCGCGCCGAAGCGCCAGCATCAGCGTCGTTCCCCGCCCGGCCATCGGGTCGCAGACAACGAGCTGGCTGTCATGCACAGGCATGAACGCGCTCGCCGCCAGCGCCATCGTGAGCATCGTGTCGGTAAACATCTCGTTCGTCTTGCCCTTGTATTTGAGCAGCGCGGGCAGATCCTCCCCGACATAGTTCGGGTGCGTGCGTTCCAGCGTCGTCAGCTTTCCATCCTCCATCTCGAAAAGCATGTAAACGCTGGCCAGCTGACTGAGCATGCGCATGTCCCGCTCGGTCAATTTCGCCGCCTCAAACGTCAAAAACATGGCGCCGCCCATCTTTTGGGGCACAACTTCGGCTTCGCGCCCTAAAGCGGAAAGCGTCATGCTCAGTTCCTGCACGGCCAGCTGCAACAGGGATTGACGGTAGCGGATGTTGGCATGCGGATAGAGTAAAAATGCGTAGGTCATACATTCTCCTTCAGTCTCTTCGCGACAACTCCCTCTAAGAGGGAGCCTCGTCTCATATCGCCTTTTTTCGGCAGCCCGTATTTTTACCAAATGAACCTTTTGAACTGCGAATGAGCGAATCCGAAAATTATATCGAATTTAAAATAGAAAAAAGCCCTATCGGCAGCCGATAGGGCGATTTTGTGAATCAGTACTTGCGCTTACGGGCCGCCTCGGCCTTCTTCTTGCGCTTCACGCTGGGCTTCTCGTAATGCTCTCTCTTACGGACCTCAGCAATAACGCCAGAACGCGCGCACTGCCTCTTGAATCTCCTCAGAGCACTTTCCAGGGATTCATTCTCACGAACACGGATCTCAGACATCTAGTATCCCTCCCCTCGGCTCAACATTCGACGATCCATTGCGTCAAATCAGCCGTCAATGGAGTACCGTACAGCTAATTATAGCGCAACAATTCGATTTCGTCAACTGTATTTTTGCTTTTCGTCAAAAATTTGTTTGCCTGAGCAAATCAGGCCATCTGTCCGTCCATCTTTTTGCCGCCGAGCACATGCAGGTGCAGGTGCTTGACGGTCTGCTGCGCGTCGTCGCCGCAGTTGGAGACAACGCGGAAGCCGCTATCCACAATGCCCTCGCTCTTGGCAACCTGAGCGGCCACGCGCATCAGATGCGCCAGCGTCTCGTCGCTTTCGCTCTGCGCGTCATACCAGCCGCTGACGTGCTTTTTCGGAATCACCAGCACATGCACGGGGGCCTGCGGCGCAATATCGCGGAAAGCCAGCGTCGTTTCGTCTTCATAAACCTTCGTGCTGGGGATTTCACCCGCAGCAATCTTACAGAAAAGACAATCGTTCATACAGATTCCTCCTTCAGAACGGTTGGGGCTTTGCCCCAACCCCTGCCATGTAAGGGCGCGCATTGCGCGCCCGTGTTTCGGCTATTTCTCCATTTCGCCCGTCAGTTCTTCGTCATCCGCGCCCGTGATCCTCACCCGAACGATTTTGCCGGGCTTTCCATCCTTAACGCAGACGCGCATATAGCCTCCGGTATAGCCCACGCCGTTGCCCTGCTCGTCGATTTCCTCCACGAGCACCTCTTCTTCCTTGCCGATTCTCGCCGCAAGCGCGTTCTTTTCGAGTGTTCTGCCCAGCGCGATCAATTCGCGGGCACGTTCTTCGCGGATATGTCTGGGCACGCTGTCCGGCATCAGCGCGGCCTTCGTGCCCTCTCGCTCGGAATACGGAAATACGTGCATGCGCGCAAACCCGGCTTTGGTGCAGGTGTCCTTCGTCTGTGCAAACTCTTCCTCCGTTTCGCCGGGGAAACCGGTCATCACATCGGTGGTCAGCGCGCAATCCTCAAACGCCTCGCGCAGCATGGAGCAGGCGGTCAGAAACTCGCCGCTGGTATAGCGCCTATGCATGCGGGCGAGCACCGTATCGCTGCCGCTTTGCAGCGCAAGATGGAACTGATGGCAGACCTTCGGCAAGGCCTTGATGCCTTCGACAAACTCCGGCGTAACGACGACCGGTTCCAACGAGCCGAGCCGCACGCGCGCGATGCCGGGCACGTCATGCGCCGCGCGAATCGCGTCGAGCAGCGTTGTGCCGTCCTTCACGTCGCGGCCATAGCTGGTCAAATGAATGCCCGTCAGCACCACCTCTTTGAATCCCGCTTCCGCAAGGCTCTGCGCCTCTGCCGCAATTTCATCAACCGGGCGGGAGCGGATCGGCCCGCGCACAGACGGAATGATGCAGTATGTGCACCAGCGGTCGCAGCCTTCCTGAATCTTCATCGTCGCTCGGGTATGTCCCTCATGCGCATGCACCATCAGGTGTTCAAACGGCGCTTTGCGCAGGGTTTCGACGGCGACCAGCGCGCAATCCTGCGCCATCGCCTGTTCCAGCAGCTCGACGACCTCGCCGCGCCGCTGGGTGCCCAGCACAAGCCGCACGCCGGGCAGGGTCAGTTCATCGGCCGCACGCTGGGCAAGGCATCCGGTCACGACAATCTGCGCCAGCGGGTTTTGGCGATGGCAGCGGCGGATGATCTGCATGCTCTTTTTATCGCCCGTTCCCGTCACGGTACAGGTATTGACAACATAGATATCGGCCCGCTCGTCAAATTCAGTCGTGCGGTAGCCCGCCTGTTCAAACCGTTCGCGCATGGCCTGCGTATCGTATTGGTTCACCTTACATCCAAGGGTATGAAAGGCGACTGTTTTCTGTTCTGACAATGTTTTAGCTCCTTATTCCATTTCGCCGCGAAGCGCCATGACGATGGTCTGGCTGGCAATCGCCGCGGTTTCCGTGCGCAGAATGCGCGGGCCGAGTGTGACAAGCTTCGCGCCCGCCTCGTGGGTCAGCCACTCGGCCTCCTCAGGAGCAATGCCGCCCTCCGGCCCAATCAAAATACCGATGCTGACGCGCTCTTTTGCCTTAAACGGCGCAAGGCAGTCGGCGATGCTTCCGTCGCGCGCATCTTCCCACGGCACAATCAGCACGTCGAGCGCGTTCAGTTCATCCTTCATCGCGGCGAGTTTGCGCGGCATTTTGACCTCCGGCGCGTTCACGCGGGCGCACTGCTTCACCGCCTCGCGGGCGATCTTCTGCCAACGCTCGGTCTTTTTCGCCGCATCCTTGCCCTCCAATTTCACCACGCTGCGAATCATCGCGACGGGCGCAATCGCCCCCGTGCCGAGTTCGGTGCTTTTCTGCACGATCCACTCCATCTTATCCGCCTTGGGCAGCCCCTGATAGAGCGTCACGCGTGTTTGGGCTTCGGTGTCGCGCAGTTTCTCAGTCACGCGCAGCCGAACCTCGCCGTCCTCTGTCGAATCGATCTCCGCCAGATAGCGCGCCGGGGCGCAGACCAGTTCCACCTCGTCGCCGTTTTCCAGCCGCAGCACGCGCAGCGCATGGCCTGCGTCCTCCGCGTTCAGATACGCGATGTTCTCAACGATTCCGCGTTCATCCGCAAAAAATCGGTGCATAGTTTCTCCTCTTTCGCGTCAGGCGAGTTTTGCCGCCAGGCACACCCACTCGCCCTTGGCCAGCCGGTTGCAGACGGTGTAGCCCGCCGCCGCCAGCGCGTGCTGCACGTCGTCCTCGCGTTCCTTGATGATGCCGGAGCAGATGAACGTACCGCCTTCCAGCAGGTGCTTTTTCACCGGGCCGCAAAGGTAGCAGATCACGTCCGCGATGATGTTCGCCACGATGACGTCCGCCTTTTCGTCGCGCTTTTCGAGCAGATCGCCGTGCGCCACGCGGACAATATCCGACAGACCGTTCTTTTCGGTGTTTTCCGCCGCGACCTTCACCGCCAGCTCGTCCAGATCGATGGCCAGCACGTCGCTTGCGCCGAGTTTCGCCGCCGCCAGACCGAGAATGCCGCTTCCGCAGCCCACGTCAATAGCGCGGCAGCCGGGCGTGATATATTTTTCCAGCTGCTCCATGCACATGAACGTCGTCTCATGCGTGCCCGTACCGAACGCCATGCCGGGATCAAGTTCCAGCACAAGGTCGCCTTCCTTCGGCTCGTAGGCTTCCCAGCTCGGCTTGATGACAAGGTGTTCGCCCGCGCGGAAGGGCTTGTAATACTTCTTCCAGTTCTCCGCCCAGTCCTGTTCGCGAACGCCTTGTGTGTCGAGTTCCAGACTGCCCATGTCAAAGCCCATGTCCATCCTGGCGATTTCGCCCAGCTTCTGCTCAACCAGATGCAGCGTTTCCGGCGCGCTTGCGTCGCTCTTGAAATACGCCTTGACAAGCACGTCTTCGCTCATATGTTTGAGCACGTCCTCGTCGATCATATCCCACATGCCGTCGGATTTCTTGCTCGACGTCACATCATAGCGATCCTCAATCGCCGTGCCGATGGCGCCCGCGTTCATCAGCACTTCGCTGACGATATCTGCGCCCATCGTGGTGGTATGCACCACAGCTTCCAACCAATCCATCGTATTTTCCTTTCTTAGACGCAGAAAAGCGAGGCCGTGCTTTTTTCGCGCGTCCCGCTTTCCCGATGACTTATTTCTTCTCGAATTTTTCTTTGAACCGCTCGGCGTTGTCGCGGATGTAGCTCTTCACCTGATCGCCAAAACTCTTGCGACGCTCGTATTCGCGCCCATTGAGCGAATCCTCGAACTGGCGCAGCAGCTCTTTCTGCTTTTCGCCCAGGTGCTTCGGCACTTCGACATGCACGGTGAAGAACAGATCGCCCCGGTTCGTGCCGCGCATCTGCTGAATGCCCTCGCCGCGAATGCGGAAAGACGTGCCCTCCTGCGTGCCCGCCGGAATGTTGTACTTGGTCGTACCGCCAAGCGTCGGCACGTCGATTTCGCCGCCCAAAGCCGCCTGTGTGAAGGAAATCGGCACATCGCAGTACAGGTCGTAACGGTCGCGCTTGAAAATCTTGTGCGGCCGTACGGTGCAGGTGATGTACAGATCGCCCGCCGGGCCGCCGTTGCGGCCGGGTTCGCCTTCGCCCGGAATGGTCTTGAAATTCTGACCGTCGTCCACGCCCGCCGGAACGTTCAGCGTCACGGTGCGCGTCACGCGGGTGAAGCCCGTGCCGGAGCATTCGCTGCACTTGTCCTTGATGATCTTGCCCTTGCCGCCGCAGGTCGGGCAGGTGCGCATCGTCTGCACCTGGCCAAACGGAGAATTCATCGTCACGCGCTGCTGGCCCGAACCGTGGCAGGTCGGACAGGTCTGCGGCTGCGTGCCGGGCTTTGCGCCCGTACCGGCGCATGCTTTGCAGACCGCGCCGCGCTGGAACTTGAATTCCTTGCGGCAGCCAAAGGCCGCTTCCTCAAACGTCAGCGTCAGGTTATACTGCAAATCACTGCCGCGCTGGGGCGCATTCTGGCTTCTGCCGCGGCTGCTGCTTCCGCCAAAACCGCCGCCCGTGAACATATCAAAGATATCCTCAAACCCGCCGAAGCCGCCAAAGCCGCTTCCGCCGCCAGCGCCGCCGCCCATGGAGGGATCGTTGAAGCCGAACTGGTCATAGCGCGCGCGCTTCTGCGGATCGCTGAGCACTTCGTAGGCTTCGTTAACCTCCTTGAAGCGCGCCTCGGCCTCCTTGTCGTCCGGGTGAAGATCCGGATGGCAGGCCTTGGCCGCCTTGCGGTAAGCCTTTTTGATTTCGTCATCCGAAGCGCCCTTGGCTACGCCGAGCACCTCGTAGTAATCTCTTTTGTCTGCCACAGCAGTCACCGCCTATCTTCCATCAAACCCTTAACCGCGCGATGCCGCCGCCACAAAGTGACGGCGGCCGCGCGCTTATTTCAAGGGTTTATGTCGCATTTTTTAAATTTAGTGAACGTCGTAATCCGCGTCGCTCGCGCCGTCGGAAGAAGCGTTGCCCGCGTTCTGAGCGCCGCCCGCCTGCGCGTTCGGATCGCCCGCGCCCTGCTGCTGATAGATCTTGCCGAACACCGCGTACACCTTCTGCGTGAAGGCCTCGGTCGCGTTCTTGATCTGCTCCGCGTCGTTGGTCTCGCGAACCTTCTTGAACTCGGCCAGCTCGTTTTCAACGGTCGCCTTGTCCTCGGCGCTCAGCTTGTCGCCCAGCTCCTTGAGCTGCTTATCCACCTCGAAGATCATGCTGTCCGCGCGGTTGAGGGTTTCGACCTCTTCCTTACGCTTCTTGTCCTCGGCGGCGTACTGCTCGGCTTCCTTGACGCGCTGATTGATCTCGTCCTCGGTCAGGTTGGTGCTGGAGGTGATGGTCACCTTCTGCTCGTTGCCCGTGCCCAGATCCTTCGCGGAAACGTTCACGATGCCGTTGCGGTCGATGTTGAAGGTAACCTCAATCTGCGGCACGCCGCGCGGCGCCGGCGCAATGCCGGTCAGCTGGAAGCGGCCCAGGGTCTTGTTGCCCGCGGCCATCTCGCGCTCACCCTGGAGCACATGCACCTCAACGGAGGTCTGGCCGTCGGCCGCGGTGGAGAAAATCTGGCTCTTCGTGCACGGAATGGTCGTGTTGCGGTCGATCAGGCGCGTGAACACGCCGCCCATCGTCTCAATGCCCAGAGACAGCGGGGTGACGTCCAGCAGCAGCACGTCCTTGACTTCGCCGCCAAGCACGCCGCCCTGAATCGCAGCGCCGATGGCCACGCACTCGTCCGGGTTGATGTTGCGGTACGGCTCCTTGCCGGTCATCTTGCGGACAGCCTCCTGTACCGCCGGAATACGGGTGGAACCGCCGACCAGAATCACGCGGTCGATCTCATTGGCCGTCAGGCCGGCGTCACGCAGCGCGTTCTGCATCGGGGCGACGGTCGCGTCCACGAGGTCGCGGGTCAGCTCGTCAAACTTCGCGCGGGTCAGGGTGATATCCAGATGCTTCGGGCCGGTCGCGTCCGCCGTGATGAACGGCAGGTTGATGTTGGTGCTCATCACGCCGGAAAGCTCGATCTTCGCCTTCTCGGCCGCTTCCTTCAAGCGCTGGAGCGCCATACGGTCGGCCTTCAGGTCAATGTTGTTTTCCTTCTTGAACTCAGCTGCGAGGTAATCGATGATGCGCTGGTCGAAGTCGTCGCCGCCGAGGCGGGTGTTGCCGTTGGTGGCCAGCACCTCAAACACGCCGTCGCCAATCTCCAGCAGGCTCACATCGAACGTGCCACCGCCGAGGTCATAAACCAGAATCTTGTGGGAATCGTCCTTGTCAAGGCCGTAGGCCAGCGCGGCAGCCGTCGGCTCGTTGATGATACGCAGGACTTCAAGGCCCGCGATGCGGCCCGCGTCCTTGGTCGCCTGACGCTGGCTGTCGGAGAAGTACGCCGGAACGGTGATGACGGCCTGCGTCACGGTCTCGCCGAGGTACGCCTCGGCATCCGCCTTCAGCTTCATCAGGATCATGGCGCTGATGTCCTGCGGCGTGTAGTCCTTGCCGTCGATGTTGATGCGGCGGTCTGTACCCATGTCGCGCTTGATGGAGATGATGGTGCGATCCGGGTTGGTCACGGCCTGGCGCTTAGCCACCTGGCCAACCAGACGTTCGCCGTTCTTGGTGAAAGCCACGACGGACGGCGTGGTGCGCGCGCCTTCAGCGTTGGGGATGACAACCGGCTCGCCGCCTTCCATCACGGCGACGCAGCTGTTCGTAGTACCAAGGTCAATACCGATAATCTTGCTCATATATGTGTCCTCCTGTCTCGATAAGAGAAAAAGTTGGGAAAGAAATTCAATTTATATTGGGAAACGGGTTTAACCCGCAACCACCTTGACCATCGCGTGACGAATCACGCGCTCACCGAGCTTATAGCCCTTTTGCAGCACCATGCACACCGTACCCGGTTCGCCTTCTTCGGCGGTACCCTGCATCACGGCGTTCATCAGTTCCGCGTCGAACGGCTTCCCCTGCGGGTCGATCTCTTCAACGCCCATCTTGGTCAGCGCGTCGCGCGTCTGGCGAAGCACCATTTCCACGCCGCTCTTGAGGGCGTTTTCCTCTTCGCCCGCCGCGGCCAGCGCCCGTTCGAGGTTATCCACAATCGGAAGCAGCTGGCCGATGGCCTCGCGCCGTCCGTCGTCGAAAGCCTCCGCGCGGATGCCTTCGGTGCGGCGGCGGTAGTTGGCGAACTCGGCCTGCTTACGCTGAGCCAAATCGAGGTATTCGTCGCTCTGCGCCTTTGCCTTTTCAAGCTCGGCCTGCAAAGCCTTGACGTCAACCTCCGCCTCGCCGCTCTCCTGCTGCGCCTGCGTTTCGGGCTGTTCAGGCTGCTGCGCCTGCTCAGCCTTCTCTTCGCTGTTCATGCTCTTCGCCCTTTCCTTAAAGCCTCCGGCCGCTTTGGCAATGCGCTCGGTGAACGATTGCTGCGCCTTCTGGCTCTTATTTTTCTTGTTCTTCTTGTTTTTCATGGCTTTCATTCTGCCCGTCCAGCAGCTCCGTGATCGACTTTCCGACCTCGCCGAGCACCGAAAGCACTTTTCCGTATTGCATTCGGGTCGGTCCGATCAGGCCGATCGTATTGACCGTTCCGTCGCTCAGACGGTAACTCGCCGTGACGATGGAGCAGTCCTTCGTTTCTTCCAAGCCCGTCTCCGGGCCGATACGAACGGAGATTTCCATCTCTCCCTGATGGGAGAGCAGGGAGACGACCTTTTCCCGCGTTTCCAAGACGCTGAGCAGCTCTTTCGCTTTGTCCACATCGGAATACTCCGGGAAACTCAGCAGATTGGAGCGCCCGCCGACCACCAGCGAACCGACCCCGCCGTCTTTTTCCGGCGGCTGAGCGGCCAGCAGCCCCAGCAGCTCGCGCATCTCGCCGTCCTGGCCTCCGGCCAGCCGGGCAAGTTCTGCGGGAAGCCGACTCATCGCGCACCCTTCCAATTCTTTGGAGATGATCTGCGATACGGTGTAGAGCGCGTCCGGCGCAATCGGCTTTTCGGTGTCGATTACCGTCTGCCTCACCGCGCCGCTTCTCGTCACAATCACCAGCAGCAGCCGCCTGTCGGAAACCGGCACCAGCTGCAAATGGCTGAAAACCTGTTCCTCGCGCGGCGCGCGGGTCATCACGGCGGTGGTGTAGTGCGTCATGCTCGAAAGCGCTTTCGCGATTTTCGCGCTCAGCTCCTCCACCTGATTGATCCGGTGATCAAAGCAGCTCTTGATAAACGCGGTTTCTTCCTCGCTGAGCGGCATCGGGTGAATCATTCGATCCACATAAAGCCGATAGGCTTTATAGGAGGGAATCCGCCCCGCCGACGTATGCGGGGAATCGAGATAGCCAAGCTCTTCCAGGTCGCTCATCTCGTTGCGGATGGTGGCCGAAGAGAGCTTCTGTTCATATTTTCGGGAAATCGTTCGGGAGCCGACCGGCAGCGCGGTCATGATGTAGTCGTCAATGATCGCCTGCAAAATGCGATACTTACGATCAATGAGATCCATGCCCGCTTTCCTCCTTTCGGCTGTTCGCTGTTGTTAGCACTCAAGCGGTTCGAGTGCTAATCAGCGTGATAAAGATACCACGCTTAGGCGGATTTGTCAACACCATTCCCATAACTTTTTTCGGGAAATTTGACTTTTCCTGTCCTTTGTCCAAACGCTTGAGCGATGCCCACGACATTTGGACCTCTCCATGCAGGTTTGGAGCGTGAAAATGTATCTTTGAGACCTCTCTGTTCACTCCCTCAGTCAGCTTCGCTGACAGCGCCCTCAAAGTGGGAGCCTTTATCGCCAAATAACAATAGCGTGAAAACCATCCTTCCCTCTTAGAGGGTCGGCACGACAAAGTTGCGACGGAAGGGGTTATCCCTCCTCTTCCATCATCTCCACCAGCACGGCGTTCATCACCTGCATGCCCCGCGCCGTCAGGCAAAGACGCCCGTCTGCCCGCGCAATCATCCCTTCCCGCATCAGCCTGGGCAGGCTCTGCCGCCATACGTCCTCCGGCGCGCACCCAAAGTCGCGGATAAAGCGCCTCTCGTCCACGCCGCGAACCATTCGCAGACCCATCATCATCCGCTCAAACATCCGTCCTCCCGCATCCTCCATTTGGGCGGGCGCATGGTTCAGATATGCGTCGAAGTCTTCCGCGTTATAGAAGCGCTTCCCATCCATGTCGCTGTGCGCCGCGCAGCCGATGCCCAGATACGGCAGGCACTCCCAATAGACGATGTTGTGCCGACACATTTTCCCCGCTTTGGCATAGTTGGATACCTCATAGCGCGCATAACCGCCCGCCTGGGTCAGCCGTTCGGTGATGTCGTCCATCTCGCAAAGCGCGTCCTCGTCCGGCAGCGGCGCACATGTGCCCGCCTCAACCTGCCTGAAAAGCGGCGTGCCTTCTTCCAGAATCAGGCCATAACAGCTCAGGTGTTCCGGCGCAAGCGCCATCGCCTTTTCGAGCGTCTTTTCCCACTGTTCCGGTTTCTGGCCCGGCAGGCCCAGCATCAAATCCAAATTCAGGTTGTCAAATCCGGCGTCCCGCGCCATCCGCACGGCCTGCCGCGCCTGTTCGTTTGTGTGAATGCGCCCGATGCTTTGCAGCAGCCCGTCGTCCAAACTCTGCACGCCCAGCGACAGTCGGTTCACGCCCGCCTTGCGGTACGCGTCCAGATTCTCCCGCGTCAGCGTGCCGGGGTTGCCCTCCATCGTCACTTCCGCGTCCGCTGCCAGATCAAAACACGCCCGCATCGTATCCATCATGCGCTCCATCTGCGCACCCGTCATCAGCGTGGGCGTTCCCCCGCCAAAGAACACGGTATTCACCCGCCGCGCGCCGAAAAAGGCCGCCTGCTCACGCATTTCACGGCAGACGGCCTCGGTATACGCGTCCCTCTGATTCATCCGCCCGCAATAGGACGTAAAATCGCAATACGCGCACTTTTTTACGCACATCGGGATATGCACATAAATCGAAATCGGTTTCATTTTGTTTCCTTAATGTCCAAATACCTGGTTATACAGCCTCTCCCGCTCAAAGTTCAGGATTTTTTTCACGCTTTCGCAGAGCGCCGCATCGTCAAACAGCGCAACCAGATCCGGATTGAACATCCGCCCGCTGTTTCGGCGCAGATCGTCCAGCATTTCTTCAAACGTCTTTCCCCGGCTGTACGCGCGGCCCACGGAATCCGTCGCCGCGTCGATGCAGTCCGCGCACGTCAAAATCTGGTAGAGAATCGCATCCGGTTCGTCCTTGTAGGAGAGACCCGCCGGATAGCCGCCCTTCTCGTTATACCATCTGTGGTGATACAGCGCCGCTTTGGCATAGGGCCTCGTGGATGGCCGCTTCTGCAACACCTCATAGCCCATCTGCGCATGCAGCCGAATCAGCGCAAATTCGTCGTCCTTCAGCATGCGCCCAAACTGGTTGATCGTATCCAGAAAAAACAGCTTGCCCGCATCGTGCAGGAAACAGCATTCCTTTAAAAACACCCGGATTTCTTCCGTCCGCGCTTTCGCTTCTTCCGCATCCGCACAGCCGCAGACCCCGGCCAGCAGCTCCGGCCGCTTTTGCATCAGCGCATCCAATATGCTCAGCGAAATCTCCGAAACCAACGAACAGTGAATCGTCAGCGTCGGCTGGGTCGCAATCATCAGGTTTTCAAAATACGTCTTAAACGGAATGCCGTGATCCAGCTCGATGTAATAGTCCAGCATGTAGCCGATAAACCGCTGCATGGTGTTGTACGCGCCTTTGTCCCTCGCGCGCCTGATATAGTCGAACGTCCGCTGCTGCGCCGCGTTCAAATATCCCCCGCAGCTTTCGATTTTCTCCGGATGTTCGCGGCATAATCCCTGCACAAAGACAATCGGCATCACGTTGCCGCTCATGTTCAGCTGGTCGTATGCGTTCGGGTCGGATTCCGTTTCCCAATCGACATATTTCTGAACCATCTCTTCAAAGCTGGTCGTCCCGCGATAAAATCCGATGGCTTTCTTGCCGGAAAGCACGGCGCCGGGGTCACGCTGGTTGGTGGTTCCATTCTTTTTCATCAGCGCCAGCGCCTGATCCCCCGCGTCGTCCAGCATCCGCAGAATAAAATCCGGCGTCTCGTGCCAGTCCAGAAATTCCTGCACGTCCATCAGATAGGTGTAGGCGGAATACAGCTGTTTATCCCATTTGATGTTGGGCGCGGCTTTTCGGATTTCCGGGTCAAGCAGGCGACGGATGTACCGTTGATAGGAGCCAATCTGCCGGAGAATCAGCGTCTCGTCGTAATAAGGCCGCTCATAGCCCGTCGCCCGGAACAGCTCGATGATCAGCAGCTCCTCCTGCGTCTTGTCCGGCAGCGCGGCAAAGCCGTCAACATCGTCCAGAAATACGCTCGCTTTTTCCGCGCAGGCGAGGATGTAGCCGCGATACCGCCCGGCCAGCGCGTCGGTCAGCCGACCCCGGTCAAAAATCTGCCCCACGTTGTAGGCCAGCATTTCCCGCCGAAACAGACAATGGATATATTTTTCCCGGTTGCCGCGCTTTTCGTAGTAGGGTTCCAGCGCGTTCACGATGAAAAACGCCAGCCGCACATCCACCATTTCCAGCGTTTCGGTATAGGCCAGATTGTCGGAAAGTTCCAGCAATTCCTGCGCCTTTTCCTCGCTGATGGCGTCAATGTCCTTCAGCGGGGTAAAGACTTCATCGTTCAGATACGCGCGGTTTTCGGCAAATAACTCCCGTATCTGCAAAAAGTTAACGCGGAACTGCCCGTAAAAGTGCTCTTTGTTTTCCGGAGGCATGGACAGATTTCGGATTTGCCTGCTGCGCTCGATGTAACTCTGCATCTGTCCGCCTCCTTTTGTCTGCCGCTTAAATCCTCTTGGAGAGCAAGTTTTTTTCCCCCCCATCTTCGCTTCACATTTATAGCCCGCGTCTTTTCATCCATTTATCGTGAAGCGCTAAATGACCCCAGGTTCTTGGCGGGAGTTTGAGGGTGGCGCCCTCAATGTCCCCAATTCTCCGTCACTCGTCCATTTTCAGCACGGCCATGAACGCTTCGCTCGGCACCTGCACATTGCCCAGCTGACGCATACGCTTCTTGCCTTCCTTCTGCTTTTCCAGCAGTTTGCGCTTGCGGCTGATGTCGCCGCCGTAGCACTTCGCCAATACGTCCTTGCGCATGGCTTTGACTGTCTCGCGCGCGATGACCTTGCCGCCGATCGCCGCCTGAATCGGGATTTCAAACATCTGGCGCGGAATGACGTCCTTGAGCTTTTCGGCGATGGAGCGTCCGCGCGCATACGCCCTGTCGCGATGGACGATCATGGAAAGCGCGTCGCACGGGTCGCCGTTGAGCAGAATATCCAGCTTCACCAGGTCGCTTTCCTGATAACCGCACAGCTCGTAATCGTAGCTGGCATAGCCGCGGCTGCGGCTTTTAATCTGATCAAAGAAATCAAAGATGATTTCAGCCAGCGGCATCTCATAATGCAGGCAGACGCGCTGTCCTTCGTATACCATGTCTTTGAACACGCCGCGTTTGTTCTGGCAGACCTCCATCAGCGCGCCGACATATTCCTGCGGCGTGTGGATGCTCGCCTTGACAAACGGCTCTTCCATATGCTCGATCACGCCGATGGGCGGCAGGTTCGACGGGTTATCCACGTCCACTTCCGTGCCGTCCGTCTTATAGACTTTAAAAATGACGCTCGGCGCGGTCGTAATCAAATCGAGGTCAAACTCGCGTTCCAGCCGCTCCTGAATGATCTCCATGTGCAGCAGTCCCAGGAAGCCGCAGCGGAAACCGAAGCCCAGCGCCTGGCTCGTCTCCGGATCATAGGTCAGCGACGCGTCGTTAAGATGAAGCTTTTCCAGCGCATCCTTGAGGCTCTCGTAATCCGCGCCGTCCGCCGGATAAATGCCGCAGAAAACCATCGGGTTCACCTGCCGGTAGCCGGGCAGCATCTCTTCGGCGGGGTTCGCGTCGTCGGTGATTGTGTCGCCCACGCGCGTATCGTGCAGGTCCTTGATCGACGCGGCGATATAGCCGACGTCGCCCGCCCGCAGCGCGTCCACCGGTTCGTAGCCGGGGCTGCGCACGCCGACTTCCACTACGTCGAACTTCGCACCCGTGTTCATCATGCGGATGGTCATGCCCATGCGCACCGTGCCGGAGACAATGCGCACAAAGCAGATGGCGCCGCGGTAGTTGTCATAGAAGGAGTCAAAGATCAGCGCTTGCAGCGGGGCGTTCTCGTCGCCCGTCGGCGCGGGCATCAGCTTGACCACGCTTTCCAGCACTTCGTCAATGCCGAGACCGACTTTCGCGCTGATGAGCGGCGCTTCGGACGCGTCCAGACCGATCACGTCCTCGATTTCCGTGCGCACCTCGTCCGGCCGCGCGCTGGGCAAATCAATCTTGTTGATGACCGGCACGATCTCAAGATCGTGATCGAGCGCCATATACACGTTGGCCAGCGTCTGCGCCTCCACGCCCTGCGTCGCGTCCACCACCAGCAGCGCGCCCTCGCATGCCGCCAACGCGCGGGATACCTCGTAGGTAAAATCCACATGGCCGGGGGTATCGATCAGGTTGAGCGTATAGGTTTCGCCGTCCTGCGCCTTGTAGTGCATATGCACGGCCTTGCTCTTGATGGTAATGCCGCGCTCACGCTCCAGCTCCATCGAGTCGAGCACCTGCTCCACCATCTCGCGCTTTTCAAACACGCCCGTCTTTTCCAGCAGCCTGTCTGCCAGCGTGGATTTGCCGTGGTCGATATGGGCAATGATGCAGAAATTGCGAATTTTGTCCATGCGTTCCAAAGTCGTTTATCCTCCGTTCCGGTTCAAATCGGCGAAGCCGTCAGCCACGCGCCGATCAACATCAGGCTCAGGCCGCCGCACAGCAACAGCCCCTCCCAAACACTTTCATATTTCAATCGAATGCCGCCCAGCGCGCCCGACGCGATGAGCCGGTCGCCCAGAAACGCCGCAACCGTGCCTGCCGCCCGCAGCATCGCCGCGATCGCAAGGCCGATTGGCTGGGCAAGGTTCGCCACAGCCAGCGTAACGGCAGCCGAGGCCGTCAGCGCCGGAAACACGCCTGTCACGCCGCTGAGCACGCGCAGCAGCAGGTTCTGTCGGCGATTAAAGCAAATCAGCGCAAAAAACATCGCCAGATGAACGCTCAACATCGCGATCATCGCGCATTGCAGCACCACGTTGCTCGTCACGCCGTCCGCTCTATACTGCGCGAAATAATCCGCCAGCGGCGCGGCCAACGCCAGCATGCGAAACGCCACGGAAAACAGATATCGCTGCCGAACGCCCGCGCAAATCGGCTCATAGCCCAATTCCATCGCCGCAGACAGCAGCAGCAGGCAGGCCGCCAGCGCGCACAGCGCCATCTCCCGCCCACCGACAGCCAGCGTCCCCAGCGACGCAAGGCCAAACAGAAAAAGCGCCGTCACAAACCGCAGCCGCATGCCCGCGTCGTCGAGCACCGCCAGCAGCCGCGCTTTCTCCCTGAAAAAGCGTTTGATATGGTTGAGCGTCGTGTCGCTGCGTTCCGCCGTCTCCCGCAGAAAAAGATCCATATCGTCCGCCGTCTTGATGTGTACAAAAAAGCCGCAGACCGCGCGCTTTATGCTGCTTCCGTAGAGATACAGCCTCCACCCGGCATGTGAGCTTGCCAGCCGGATTTTCCGCGGGTTGACGTAAGCCGGGACAGCCTCGCAGGCTTCGTCCACCTTTTGTTCCATCCATTCGTCCAGCAAGGCCATCCCTCCGTTCCGCTTCTTTTTCGTCTATGCCCTTTTCTCTTTCCCGCCGAGCTGGTATAATGAGATCATCCAAGCAACAGGGAGGGATTTGTACCATGGAAAAACTGGAAAAAACTGCCGCCGCGCTGCGCCGGCGCGGATTTGACGCCGCGATTTTTGAAACCGCAAAAGAGGCGGCGGATTATCTGCTCTCGGATATGCCTGCCGGGGAAACCGTTGGCTTCGGCGGCTGCATGACCGCCAAACAGATGGGGCTTGAAACGCTGCTTCGTGCAAACGGCCACAAGGTGCTCTGGCATTGGGAAACGCCGAAGCCCGAACGCCCGGCGCTGCTGCGCGAAGCCATGAACGCGCCGCTGTACGTCTGTTCCGCCAACGCCGTCACCGAGGACGGCCTGATGGTGCAGATCGACGGCACCGGCAACCGCGTCGGCGCGATGTGCTACGGCCCCGGCACGGTATATGTGCTCATCGGCCGCAACAAAATCGTCTCCGGCGGCTATGCGCAGGCGGTCAAACGCATCAAGGAAATCGCCTGCCCGCAGAACGCGCGCCGCCAGCATCTCCATTCCCCATGTGCCGAAACGGGGCATTGCAATCCCGCCCGGTGCGAGGAATCCATGTGCCGCATCACGGTGGCGTTTGACCACGCTCCCGGCGGCAAGCGCACGCAGGTCGTGCTCATCAACGAGGATTTGGGATACTGATGAGAAACGTTGGGCTGCCGATCCCGGAAACTCACATAGTCGTGCAAGCACTCCTTGTGATTTCCAGCGATTGCTATGCTGAATCTCGCACAGCGAGCGCATAGCAATCGCTCCAAACCTCCTTCATCTTCGCTTCGCGAAGATGAAAAATCGAATAAACCCTTTTGAGGCAGAACCGTTTCAACGTTTCTGCCTCATTTTTAACGTTTGCTTCCCTTTGTGCCCGCCGCAACCTTTTTAAGGATGCTGGAATCATAGGCAAACACGCTGCTGTTTTTATCTGCGTGCGCGCGCAGGGCGTCTTCCACCATCTTTTCGATGAGCTTGGGGAAGTCCAGACCGCAGGCCTTCCACAGGTAGAACGCCAGCGAACCCGGAATCGTGTTCGGCTCGTTGACAAAGAGCATATCGTTCTGATCGAGGATGAAGTCCACGCGCACCGTGCCGCAGCAATCCAGCAGTTTGAAAATGTCGCAGGTCATCGTCTGAATGCGCTTAGTCAGTTCCTCGCCGATGGGCGCGGGCACAACGCGGCTCAGGGACTTCATGCCCCGGCTGTCCTCGCCTTTGGTGCTCGCGTTGCGCAGATACTTCTGCCAGAAATCCAGGAACGTGTCGTTGCTGCTCGGCACGGGCATCTCACAGACAGAGGCGCGCACATCCTCGCCATAGCCCAGCGCCGCGCAGTTGATCTCCACCGGGCGGGTCACGCCGACCTCCACGAGAATGCGGCGGTCATAGGAAGCCGCCACGTCGAGCGCACGCTCCAGCTCGTCGCGGTTCTTCGCGCGGGAAACGCCGATGGAAGAGCCGAGCGCCGCCGGTTTGATGAACGCCGGATACTTGATTTCCTTCTCGACACGCTCGATGACGGCCTTGCGGTCGTTTTTGAGCTGTTCGCGGGTGAACCAGACAAAGTCCAGCACGGGGAAGCCCGCGCCGCGCAAAATCTGCTTCATCGCGATCTTATCCATGCCGATGGCCGAACCGAGCACGCCGGAGGACGCATACGGAATATTCGCCATTTCCAGCAAGCCCTGAATCGTGCCGTCCTCGCCATGCCAGCCGTGGAACACGGGAATCACGCAGTCGATGTGGCAAAGCGGGGCGGGCACTTTGGCAAACAGCCCCGCGCGCTGCGGCGGCCATGCCCACAGATCGCCCGCGTTCGCCGTCACATCCAGCGTCACGCGAGTAATGCCCTTGGTCATCGGGTTAAACTCGCGGAAAGTCTCGATGTTCTCAAGCGGCGCACCCGTGTACCACAGGCCGTCGCGGGAGATATAAACCGGCGTCACCTCAAAGCCCGCCGCCTTCGTCGCTTCCATACATTGCAGCGCCGAAACGATCGACACGTCATGCTCGCAGCTGCGGGAACCAAAGAAAACCGCAATGTTCATTTTACTCATGCTCAACACGCTCCTCACTCGCTGTAATTATCCGGCAGATCGTTTTCATAGAGCACCACGTCGCCCGCGCGCATCATGCTGTGCAGCAGGGTCGTGCTTTCTTCGAGGCTGCCGACCACATAGGTATTCTCCTGCGGAAAACCCGCTTCTTTCAGCCCTTCGACAATGGGCTGCGTATGCTTTCTGCCGACCAGAATGGCGATATCCACGCTGTCGGCCATCTGCTTACCGAATGTGCGGTTAAATTCGTCCTCTTTGCCGCCCAGTTCCACCATGCCCGGCGTGATGATGATCCGCCGTCCGGGGAAAGCCTTGATAACCCGCAGCGCGCACTGTGCGCCGACCGGGTTCGCGTTGAAGGCGTCGTCGATGATGCTCACGCCCGCGCCGCCGTCCAGCAGTTCCAGCCGGTGCTCGACGGGCTGGCAGTGCGATACGCCCAGCGCGATTTCCGGAAGGGTCATGCCCAGCGCCCGTGCCGCCGTGCAGCACAGCAGCAGGTTGGAGATGGAATGCTCGCCGAGCAGCCGCGTCTGGCAGTTCGCCTCTTCGCCCGTCTGGATATCCACCAGCGTGAACCGCGTGCCCCACGGGCCGCAGGCCATGTCCTTGGCGTCCACCAGCATGCCCGGCTTATACTTTTTTTCAAGCGGGCAGCGATCAAACAGCTCTTCGCAGATTGCGCCGTCGCGCGCAAAAATCGCCGTACCGTCTTTCGGCAGGCCGTCGATCAGCTCGTATTTCGTATCCCGCACGCGCTCGATCGTGCCGAATGTGTCCAGATGCTGCGGGCCGACGGACGTAATCAACCCCATCTGCGGGTGTACCAGCTCAACCAATTCGCGGATATCGCCCACATGGCGCGCGCCCATCTCGGCGATAAACACCTGATGGGCAGGTGTGAGCTGTTCGCGGATGACGCGGGTCACGCCCATCGTCGTATTGAAGCTCGACGGCGTGGCCAGCACGTTGTATTTGACCGACAGAATATCGCGCAGCAAAAACTTCGTGCTCGTCTTGCCATAGCTGCCCGTGATGCCGATTTTAATCAGATTCGGCTGAGCGGCCAGCCTCGCCTGCGCGTCCTTGACAAACTGGCCCGCAATGTGCTTTTCCATCGGCGCGGCGACGACCGCCGCCAGCATCAGCAGCGCAGGCTCGAACGCGGGCATCAGATAGCCCAGCGTCGGAGAAATCAGCAGCAGAATCAGCGCCAGCACCGTATTGACCGCGGCATGCACCGCCGTCAGGCGCTTCACGCGTTCGGTTGCGACGAAAGGCTTCTTTGCCTTTTCCTTCGCCGCCTGCCACGCCAGCAGCGCCGCCGTCAGCGCTTCCAGCAGCAGCGCAAGCCCGAAAAGCCCGCTTACCTTCAGCGCCGCCACGCCGACAGCCGCCATCGCAATCGGCGGAATCAGCGCGCGCATAGCGTTGCGCTTCACGCTCTTGATATAGCCCGGCAGCTGATAGCTTTCCAGCTGCAAATAGTGCATCACGCGGCGTCCGGCCGCCGCGCTTGCGCAGCCCAGCCCGGCCGCCTGTATCAACGTCAAAAGAAAACTCACGCTCTACCCTCCAGCAGGAAATTTTTCGCAATGCGCAGGAATGCCTGATTGTGCTCCAGATAGGCGAAATGCCCCGCGCCTTCCTGCACAACCAACCCCGCATCCGGGATTTTTTCTTCCATCATCTTGCCCATCCAGAGCGGGGTTTCGGTGTCCTCCGCGCCCCAGTATAAGAGCGTCGGCGCTTTGATGCGGGGCAGTTCGTCGGTCAAATCCTGCGAAATGATCTTCACAAACGTCTTGCGCATCTCTGGCGTCAGCGCCTTGTAATCCGCCGAACCGAATTTCTGCACCAGCGCTTCCCGCCCCTTCTCCGGCAGATCGCCGAACAGGCGCGTTTTATCCATCAGGTTCACCGCGCCGCGCAGCCCCTTATAGACCCGCTGCTTCATTGTCGCCCCGCCGGTCTGCGGTTTTTTGATGCCCGCCGCCCCGGTCAGAATCATCCGCCCCACAAGCTCAGGGTATGTCGCCGCCAGCAGGATCGCCACCCGCGCGCCGAAGGAATGGGCCACGATGTCGCAAGGCGCGAGATTCAGCCGCCGAATCACCTCGGCGGTCATCTCCATATAGTCCGGCACGCCCCAGGGTTTCGGCGGCGGCGCACTCTTGCCGTTTTTGCCGTGGCCGGGGAAATCGATTGCCGCCACGCGCATCCTGCCGCAAAGCGCTTCCTGCACGCTGCTCATCATCTGCGCCGAACACATGAACCCGTGCAGCAGCAGCACGCCGCGCCCCGTGTTCCCGCTCGTCGTCACATCGACCGTCGCCCCGCGAATTTCCAGCTGCATTCCTTCGCCCCTATTCCTTGTCCTAGTCGTCCCCATTATTTCGGATTTTAATATTGTACTCCATTTTTCGCCAAAAGAAAAGGGGGCAACGTCGATTGACCGCGCTGCCGCCCCCGAATTGTATGCTGTTTTTACGGTTTAAGCCGCGTCAGGCTTCGTTTTCGCCCGCTTCGGGATAAACAAAGTCGCGGTACATAATCAGCGCGTCCTCTTTATTATCCTCGTAATACCGCTTGCGATACCCTACGTCCAGCATGCCGCAGGCATGATACAGGTTCTGCGCAATCGTGTTCGAGCGGCGCACTTCCAGCGTGATCATCGCCATGCTGTTTTCCATCGCCAGATCGATCAGCGCGGTAAAAATCCGTTTGCCGTAACCCAGCCCCCGGCTGTCCGGCCGAACGGCCACGTTGCACACGTGCGCCTCGTCGAGCACAAACCACATGCCCGCATAGGCCAACACCCCGCCGTTTCCGTCGTCCAGCACCAGCCAGCGCGCCACGACGTTTTCCTTCACGTCATGCAGGATGGATTCCTCCGACCACGGCATTGCGAAGCATGCCTTTTCGATTTCGTGAATCTGCTTCACGTCCTCTTCGCGAATGGGTCGGATAAACGGCTCAGCCATGCTGCGCTCCTTCCCGCGCGGCGCGCTCGCGTTCAGCCTGCGGCGCGCGCAGATACAGTGGGAGCAGCGTGATGTAATCCAGCGCCGCTTCGCCTTTTTCCAGCCTTTCTTTCGCCACTGCGCATGCGCTGCCCGCGCGCAGCCCGTTGTGCTGTGGTTTCACAAAATGCGCCTTGTCGCCCAGCCTTTCGCGAATCGCCGCTTCAAACCCCGGCGCGCCATCGCCAAGGAACAACGCCGCCTCGCCCGTCGCTTCCACGCGGTCAAGGAACAGCGCCAGCTTCTCCACCACGTCTTCCAGTACGCGCTTCCCATCTTTAAACATCGCGCCGTAGACCTGCTGCGCGCGCGCGTCGAGAATCGGGCAGACCATGCCGTCAAATGCGGTCACGTTTGCGGCCAGCGCTTCCAGCGCATCCACCGCGACGCAAGGCTTGCCCGCCGCATGCGCAAGCGCTTTCACCGTGGATACGCCAATCCGCACGCCGGTGAACGAGCCGGGACCGACCACCGCACCGAGCACGTCCATATCCTCAAGCGTCATATCGCTCATCTGCAGCGCCGCATCCACCATCGGCATGACGCGCTGGCTGTGCGTCTGCTTATGCGTCAGCTCCGCCTCGTAAACCAGCCGTCCGTCCGCCATGATCGCCACGCCGCACGCCGGGCCGGATGTATCAATCATCAAAATGTTCATCGTCCGCCTCCAACCTTCGCCTGATTTCTTCGATTCTTGCCTCGTCAAACGCGCCGCCCGCCGTCAAACGCGCCACACGCGCCGCGCCGTCCTCGGCATAGGCGATATCCACATGAAGCGCATCCTCCGGCATGGCTTCCTGCGCCATCTGCGGCCATTCGATGAAGCTCGCGCCGTCCTCCGCCGGGATGTATTCGTCCAAGCCCATACCGTACAATTCATCCGCATCAGACAAGCGGTACAGGTCAAAATGATACAGTTTCATCGTTCGCCCCTCGTGGATATTGAGGATGGTGAACGTCGGGCTGGGCACAGGCCCATCCACGCCCATCGCGCGCGCCGCCGCGCGGGTCAGCACGCTTTTGCCCGCGCCCATTTCGCCCGTCAGCAGCACCACGTCGCCCGCACGCATGCAAGCGCCCAGGCTTTGGCCAAGGCGCTGCATGTCTTTTTCGGTTTGACAAAGGATTTCCAGCAAATGACTCACCTACTACCACAGTGGGGAACAAGGGAGCGCTGTCTCCTTCCCCCGCCAAGAACCTGATGTTCTTGAATTTCTCCTATTCTTGATCTCTCAGCGTCCGCTCTTCTGATGCAGCAGCGGCGACACGCGCTTATACAGCAGATAGGTCACCACGCTGAGCACGGTGCCCTTGAGCACGTTAAACGGCGCGGTGATGAAGATCACCAGCTTCACCGTGTTGTCGATATAGCTCCAAACCTTTGTGCCCATGCCGACGATGACCTCAAGCGGCAGATTCATCAGCGTCTGATACGCCGGAATGAGAATGAAGTAATTGACCAGCACACCCGCAATCGTCATCAGCACCGTGCCGATCAGCATCGAAAGCACCGCGCTCTTTCTGTCCTTGTGGCGGCGATAAATCAGGCTGGCCGGAACGACGAAGCAGCTGGACATGATGATATCCGCCAGCTCACCGACACAGGCCGTGCTCGTGCCGAGCATGTGCACCAGATTCTTGATGACGACCACCGCCACGCCCGGCAGGGGACCCATCGCAAAGCCCGCCAGAATCGCCGGCAGGGTGGACAAATCCAGCTTATAGAACGCGACGACCGGAATCTCGATGTAATACAGAATGACGGCCATCGCCGCGAGGATACCGCAGCGGGTCATGACGAACACCGCGCTGCCGCCTGATTTTCTCTGAGACATACCTGAAACCTCTTTTTTTCGTATTCTGACAAACAAGCCCCTGAAAGCAGAGCGATCAGGGGCTGATTCTTCCAACGTCAAAAGAGATGTCGCTTCTTCCATCCAGACTATACTGTCGGCTCCGGAATCTCACCGAATCGGCCCAAAGGCTCGCGGGCTGTACCGCCGGTAGGGACTTGCACCCTGCCCTGAAGATCTCTCAAAGGTCTTGCTGTTCAGTTGACTTTATTATACCACGTCTCCCGCAGCTGTCAATGTTAATTTTCGCCAAACACCCGCGCAAATAACCGATATGTCCATGCGGGCCGTCCTTTTCCCTCGTCCTGCCAGCCCATCAGCAAATCAAAGATATAACAGGCTTCCATCAGCCGCCGCTTTGCATCCCCGTCCGGCAGTTTCGCCGCCAGTCCGTCCGCGTCAAACCCCACGCGCCGGGCCGTCATCACCGCGCGGCTCAGGTGATAGTCGCTCGTCACCACCAGCACGCGGTTTTTCCTGCCGATCAGATTTGCGGCATTGCGGCAGTTTTCCATCGTGTCCTGAGATTGATCTTCCAGAATCAGGGCTTCTTCCGACACGCCGAGCGCCGTCATCATCCGCGCCATCACGTCCGCTTCTGTCAGACGGTGGCCGGGCAGCTTTCCGCCGCAGAGCACCAGCTTTGCGCAGGCGCCCCGATGATAGACTTCCGCCGCCGCCGTCACCCGGCGCGCCAGCTCGTCCGTCGGCGCATCGTTCGCCCCCAGCTCCACGCCGAGCACCAGCGCGGCGTCATACGGCGGCTTCACAGCGCCTCCAGCATGACCAGCAACGCCTGCGGGTTTGCCGCAATCCGCTCCGCCCCTGCCTCTTTCAGGCTCTCCACCGAGCGAAACCCCCAGCTCACCGCGCAGCAGGCCACGCCCGCGTTGCGCGCCGTTTCCACATCCACATCCGAATCGCCGATGTACACGGTTTCTTCCCTCGTCACGCCCATCTGACGCATGGCTTCCAGCACGCTGTCCGGCGCGGGCTTGCGTCTGCGGCTCGGATCGTCGCCAATCGCCGCCTGCATCCGATTGCCGAAATAGTCGCGGCTCAACGCCTTCACCGCAAAATCAATTTTGTTGGAAACAATCGCCAGCTTCACGCCCTTTGCCGCCAGCGCGTCCAACATCGGCAGAATTCCGTCATAGGGCTTTGTGTGGTCGCGGCTGTGCGCGCCGTAATGCGCGACAAACGCGTCGTAAACCGCTTGAAACTTCGGGTTATCCCCTCCATCCGGCACGGCGCGCTCGATCAATTTGCCGATGCCGTTGCCGACAAACATGCGCACCTCGTCCACCGTGTGCGTCGGCAGACCGTTTTCCGCCAGCGCCGCGTTTGTGCTCGCCGCCAGATCGTCCAGCGTGTTGAGCAGCGTGCCATCCAAATCCCAAATCGCCGCTTTGATATTCATGTGCTTCATTCCTTTCCGTTTTCGCGCCTTATTGTACAGCATGCCGCCGTTTTCGTCAAATGTTCTCTTCTCTTTTTCTCTTTTTGCTGTATAATAGAGCTTCAGCAAAAGATATTGGGAGGTCTTTCCTTTGCAGCAAGATTTAACTCAAGGCTCCATCCGCGCCGGGCTGATCCGTTTCAGCCTGCCGCTGATTGCGGGCAACCTGCTTCAACAGCTCTATAATGTCGCGGATACGCTGATTGTCGGCCGTTTTCTGGGCAATGTCGCTCTGGCAGCCGTTGGAAGCGCGTTTTCGCTGATGATCCTGCTCACCAGCCTTATTCTCGGCCTGTGCATGGGCAGCGGCGTCGTGTTCAGCCAGCTCTACGGCGAGGGCAATACGGAGAAGCTGAGAACCGCCATGACCAACGCCTTCTGTCTCATCGCGGCGCTGTCTCTGCTGCTGATGGCGCTCAGCTATGCGCTGCTGAACGCGTTCATCTCGCTGCTCCGCGTGCCGCAGGAAGCCGTGCCGGATATCACCAGCTACCTGCTGGTGATCTTCGCGGGCATTTTCTTCACGTTCCTCTATAATTTCTTCGCGGCGGTTCTGCGCAGCGTCGGCAATTCCTTTGCGCCGCTGCTGTTCCTGCTGCTCTCCACGGTAGTGAACATCGCGCTCGATCTGCTGTTCGTGATCGTCTTCCACTGGGGCGTTTCCGGCGCAGCGCTGGCAACGGTCATCGCGCAGGGGCTTTCCGCCGCGGGCATTGTGCTCTACTTTGCGCTCCGCCTCCCTGCCCTTCGGCCGAGCCGGGCAACCTTTCGGCTGGACCGTCCGTTGTTGGGCCGCATTGCGAGCGTCAGCGTGCTGACGAGCGTGCAGCAATCGATCATGAACTTCGGCATTCTGCTTGTGCAGAGTCTGGTCAACAGTTTCGGCATCGCGACGATGGCGGCGTTCGCGGCAGGCGTGAAGATCGACTCGTTCGCCTATTCTCCCGCGCAGGATTTTGCCAACGGTTTTGCGACCTTCGTCGCGCAGAACACGGGCGCGGGCAAGCCTGACCGCGTGAAACAGGGCATTCGCGAAGCCGCGCTGCTTTCGCTTTCCTTCTGCGCCGTCGTTTCCGCGCTGATCTTCGTCTTTGCGCGGCCTTTGCTGACGCTGTTCATCGATCCGGGCGAAACCGAAATTCTGGATATCGGCGTGCACTATCTGCGCGTCGAGGGCGTGTTCTATGTCGGCATCGGCCTGCTCTTCCTGCTTTACGCCATCTACCGCGGGCTGGAACAGGCGGGCATGTCCGTCGTGCTGACGGTGATTTCGCTGGGGCTGCGCGTCGTACTGGCCTACGCATTTGCGCCGCATTTCGGCGTGACGGCCATCTGGCTGGCGATTCCGATCGGCTGGTTCATCGCGGACGCGGTGGGGCTTCTGCGCCTTCGCGGCGCGTTAGGAAAAACGGTTGGGGTTCTGCCCCAAACCCCTTCAGGAACCTGAGGTTCTTGGATTTCCCATTTTGCGTATCGCTGCGCAATACATGTAAAAAACATTTCCTATCCATCTTTTCAAAGAAAAGCAGAGTTTTCCTGCATATGGCATGCGGAAATCTCTGCTTTTTCTTTTCCCCGGCCTCTTGTGGAAAATTTGAATTTGGGATTACTCTGTCGGAAGTGCAGGCGGCCTCAGGCCGCTTAATGTTCCTTCGTATCGATGATATAAAACGTATACAGCAGCAGCTCGTCGATATCCTCAAGGTCGGCTTCCAGCAGCCCCGGCTCGATCTGGGTCAGCAGATGACGCTTATCGGTCTTGCTGTAATCCGTTTTCAGATACGGATCGAGGATATACAATTTGCCCTCATATACGCTGGCGAGGGTCAGGTAATGGCCGCCGCCTGTAAACGGGCTGGACGCGCCGCCGGTTGAGGCGACGACCATTGCGCCGTCCTCCAGCGCGGAAAGCGCCGCATCTCGGTCTTTGGTCAGCGTGAAATACAGACCGTAGGCCTCAGTCGCGCGTTTCATAAACGCGGTGCTTGTTCCGCCGCCATCGGCGCGGGAGTTTTCGCCCCAGATGTTGTTGCCCGTGGCAAAGCTGGCCATCGCAACCGGCAGGTAGCGCTTAAATTCCGCCGGTGTTTCCAATCTATACTGCGCGTGCGTGTGGTTGCAGTAATACTGATTCACCGAACAGGTGCAGAATGTGAATCCGTTTTTCATCTTGGCATAGGCCGCAAGCCCGCCCAGACTTTCCTCCGGCACAAGGTTGGCGATCGCCATCGCCATGCTCGTCGGACCGCAGCCGCCCTGCCCAAAGATACGCGCCTGATTGGAACCGCGCGCCTCATAGCGCATGCGCGCCCAAACCGGGTCGTTCTGCGCGTAATACTGCATCTCGCCGCGCCCCGGCACATGGACCGCGTGGCTCGTGCCCTGAATGGCATCCATCTCCATCTTCATGACGGAAACGCTTTCGTCGCTGGCGTAGACAATCGGGCGCAGGCGTGCGAAGACGATGTAGCGATCCTCATGCACTTCGTTGGTGCAGGTACACAGCGCCAGCAGCTGATCGCCCCACTTGGGCACAACGCCCGTATCGAGCGTAGATCGTTCCAAAATACTCTGCACAAATTCGTCGTATTCCGCGCGCCTGCCGAACTGCCTGACGCGCCAGGTCTGATCCTGTTCGGTCGACTCGCGCACACAGGCGAAAACCTCCGCGATATAATCCTCATACGGCGTGATGAGGGTCAGCGTCGGATGCTCTTCATAATAATCATGATCCATGTAATTAGGAATCGAAGCGAACATGCTGCCGTTTTTGCGGTTGTGGCCGTAGAGATACGTACACATGTCGGAGAAATACGGCGAGTTATTCGCGTCGACGAAGACCGCCCCGGTTCGGTTGACCGCACCCGTATACAGGTGATTCAGATAGTATTCATTATCTTCGCCCTGCACAATCGGGAAGTTGATTTCCGTTCCTTCTTGCAGCAGCCAGCCGACAACATCCCCGTTGATGACGCGCAGACTGTCAAAATCCACGCTGTACCGCATCGTCTGCTGTACTGCCGTACCCACTTTGGGCGGCTCCGCTGTCGGCGTGACCGTCGGCGCGGGCGTTGGCTTTGGCGTGGGCGTAAACGTCGGTTCGGGGGTCGGCGTTTCCGGCGGGCGCAGCGTTGCCCGCAGAATCCCTGTCGGTTCCGGCGTGGCTGTCACGGTCGGCGCTTTTGTCGAGCTTAGCACGCTCATCACGCCTGGTTGATCCGCCGGGTTTGGCAAATCCGGCAAGATGGGCGCATCGGTCGCGCCGGGTATACCCGTCGTACCGGGCGTACTCGTCAGGACGGGCGCGGCTGTCGGCTTTGGCGTGTCTGTCGGCGTTGGCACGGCTGTCGGCTTTGGCGTGTCTGTCGGCGTTGGCACGGCTGTCGGCTTTGGCGCGGCTGTCGCGCTGAGTTTAGCCTGTTGTTCCGCGTAGAGGATCGCAAGCAGCGTCGGGTCTTCTTCCTCGACGTTTTCTTCTTCAAGCGGTTCGGTTTCCCCGCCGCTCTCCTGCTCAGTCTCTTCGGCGCTCTCTTTTGCCGTTTCCTGGGGTGCGGCTGTTTCTGTCGGTTCCGCCGTCCGTGCCGCCGGGGAGCGATGGGGAACGGTCGTCTGCGGCTCTTGCTTCGTAGGCTCAAGCCGCGCAGTCGGCGCGGCAGTCGCCAACGCGGCCTGTTCAAGCAGAACCTGCTCCTTCTCCGCCTCGCTGTTCTCCCTCGTCACGCGGAAAAAGAGTACGCCCATCACGCAGGCCGCCGCCAGACACAGCGCCATCACCGCTGTCATCAGCTTTTCCCCGGTTGTAAACGGTCGTTTTTGCTTCATGGCGCTTTCCTCTCAACCAGAAAAGGGCAATCCGCAGATTGCCCCTGTTTTTTTACGCATCAAGCATGCCTGCGGCGGCGATAGAGCGCAAAGCCCATCGCGCCCGCACAGAAGAGCAGCAGCAGACCGACGCCCGCATAGAGCAGCAGGTCGCTTTCGTCCCCCGTCTTGGGCACCGGCAGGGTGCCAAGCGGTATGCCGTATTCATCCAGATAAACCCACTCGCCATCGCTGTACATCAGCGCAATCGGGTTATCCGGCCTCGGCGTGACATTCGGAATGGGCGTGACGAGCGGCGTAGGCGACGGCGACGCGCCCGGCACGGGCGTTTCGCGCGTGTTGACAATCACGCCGTCCTGATACGAAGCGGCATAGCCCGTCACAGGCTCTTCGCGCACATCATAGACATATTCCCGCCCGTCCACATCAAAATGCGGCATGTTGCGGAAGGTGAAATCCCACTCGTCGCCCTCGCCGGAAATCGCGACGGAGACAAGCGGCGCATCCGGAAACGCCTCTTCATCCGCGTATTTGCGATACAGCGACAGCGTAATCACCGATGGGCGGAAGCCCGACGCATTGGCCTCGTCCGCCCAAACCTTGTGCACCTCCACGTTCACTTCCACTTCCGGGATGGGCGTAGGCGCCGGGGTTGGCCTGGGCGTTGGCGCCGGCGTGGGCGCGTCCGTCGGTTCGGGCGTCTCGGTCGGTGCGGCCGTCGGAGTCGGACTGGGCGTCGGCGTAGCCGTCGGCACAGGCGTGGCCGTCCGGACCGGTGTCGGCGTTGGCGTCTGCTCAGTGCCCGGCGTTCCGGTCGGCGTGGGCGTTGGCGTCTGCTCAGTGCCCGGCGTTCCGGTCGGCGTGGGCGTCGGCGTTGCGGTCGGCGTGGCCGTAGGCGTTGCAGTCGGCGTGGCCGTAGGCGTTGCGGTCGGCGTGGCCGTAGGCGTTGCAGTCGGCGTCGGGCTAGGCGTAGGTTCAGCTTTCGCGCGGATCGCCAGCTCATTTGACCATTCACCTGACTCCGGATCTGCCGTCGGCAGGGAAACGAGGAACGGCTTGCAGGTTTCAAACGCCTGTGCCTGTCCGCTTGCGCCCGTCTGCACGGCCAGATACATGCCCGCCGTCAGGTTTTCATAGCTCGCGCCGCCGTCTTTTCCCGTTCGGGCGCGCGCGTTCGGCGCATTCAAATCCACCATGGCCGCCAGCTGTTCGGCGTATTGCCGATTCTGCGAAGCCGTCATTCCGTCAAAAGACGCGCACACCTTCGCATACGCCGCCAGCGGCACAAAGCCCGCCGCGCCGCCGCTCATTTGCATTTCGCCGACGCGGTAGAGCGAAAACTCCGCGCCTTCCACCGGCTGCTCTCCGAAGGCAAGCGTCAGGGTAAGCCGGCAGTTCTCCCCTTCTGCCCATGCGCATACGCAGAGCAGACAGAGCAGCAGGGTCGCGCCGATTGCGAGAATCCGTTTCGTCATTCTTCCCACCATCCCTTATTTTTTCCGCCTGCCGCCCCGGACGACTTTCAGAAGCAGCACCGTCATAATCACAAACAGGATGCCCGCCGTCGCAGGCAGCACCACGTTTTGCAGCAGTCTGCGCGCATCGAGCGGCTCCTTTTCCGGCTCACTCTCCGGTTCCGGTGTCGGCGCGTCGTCTGGGACGCGGACGCCGCGCACCAGCAGCCGATGCGTGTTGACCGCATACGGCGTACAGGTCATCAGCGTCACATAGTCCTTCCCCGGCTCGATGGCCAGCGCCTCGATCTCTTCCGGCAGAATCACCGTGATTTGATCCACCTGATAGGTGAGCGCCTGATTCAGTGTGTAAATCGTGAATCGGTCGCCGACCTGCATCAGATCCAGATCGCTGAACAGCTTGGCCGTCGGCAGACCGCGGTGCGCAGAGAGCACCGCGTGGGTGCTCTCGCCGCCGACGGGCAGGGACGTGCCTTCTACATGGCCGACCATCTTTTGCAGCACATCCTCATCCGTGCCGTGTGCGATGGAAAGCCGCAGATCCAGCTTCGGGATCTCGATATAACCCATCACGCCATCGCCGTTGAGGTTGAGCAGCGAATTGTATTCCGCCTTTTCCGCCTCGGTCATCACGGCCAGCGTGCCCCGCTTCAAAATGCCTTCGTTAAACGCCTGCGCCTGCTCCAGCAGCCCCTCGTAATAAGCTGTGTTCGCTCTGGCCGCTTCTTCATATTGATCGATAGCAACCGTCTGCGATTGCGCGTTCAGATAATTGGCGACGGCGGGATAGAGCATGATGCCCAGCCCCAGCACAAAGATCAGCACAACCGCCAGCACAGGTAAAGCTTTTTTCATGTTTGCTCCTTACGCCGCCCGAAACCCGTTTTCGCGCGGCGCGTTTTGTTTGATGAACGATCAGCCCTCGCTGCGCTTCTGGCGCTTGAGCACGACCATCAACGCGACGACCGCGCACGCCATCACGGCAATGCCCGCCACCATGAAGATCGTGGTGCCCATGCCGCCGGTCGCCGGCAGGCCGGAAATCCGCTTATCCACAACCGTCTGATACCAGTAGGCGGACTTGCTGATCTCCTTGTTGTTCGTGTTGGCAAGCAGATGCTTCTCCTGCGCTTCGCCGTTCTGCGTGATGATAACGTCTTTCTCGCCCTGCATCAGGTTGAAGTTGTCCGGCGCTTTGGTCTCTTTCAGCTTGTAATCGCCGACGTTCAGGCCATCGATGATGATTTTGCCCTTCATCTTACCTTGCTCGCCCGTCACCAGCTTCGTTTCGCCCGCCGGGTCAACCGCCGGGGCAACCGCATAATGTCCGTCGCTCAGCTTTTTAAACTTGAGCGCCTTGCCATCCTGGCTCAGCTCAAATTCCGCGCCCGGAAGCAGCTCGCCCGTCTCAGAATCGGCGCGCTTCGTCAGGTCAAAGCCAAAGGAATAGAGCACGGTGTAGTCCGACTTTTCCTTGTGGTCATACGTGAATTTCACTTCGTTGGTGTTCTGGTTGCTGCCGATCTTGATCTTTTCGTTGACCGTTGCGGAATAGGCCAGTTCAATCTGCGTATAATCCTTAATCAGCGAATAATCAAATTCCAGCTTGAAAATCTTCGTTTTGCCGTCGGCCGTCGACTGCGTGTAGTCTGCCTTGAACTCCGTGCCCGACGTCAGTTCTTTTCTGCCGTTCGCGTTAATGCCGTATGCTTTCAGATCGCCGTTGAAGGTCAGGCCCTCGGCCATGATATCTTCCAGCACATAGGCCACGTTATAAGCGCTCGCCGGGTAGGTCGGCACGTCGGAATCGACGGTAAACGTCACCTTATCGCCGATGGCCGCGGTGGTCTTGTCTTCTTTCTTTTCAACGTTCGGCGTTTTGCACTTGGCCGCGGCGTCCACCACGCCGTTGTCCACGACCCACTCCGCGTTGTCGAAGTCATACTTCGTAGCCCGGATGCTCGTCAGATACGCTTCATGCGCCTTTTCGCCGCCCATGACCAGCACCATGTAGCTGCCGATCGGCTGGTTGTCCACCGTGTACGTCGCCGCGCTGACCTGCTCGTTCTTCACCGCGGTGAGGCTGCTTGCAAGCTGTCCGGACAGCGCGTTGTAAAACGTCGATTTGGACACCCCCGTGCTTCCGTCTGCGGGCAGATTCGCCGCGTCGGCATATTCGGGATATTCGGTTGCGATCCAGTCCTGAATCCCGCTCACCCACTTCGGGTCTTTGAGGGCGGCCGTGCCGTCGGATTCAATCTCGATGACCTGATAGATCGTCACCGTCTCGCCCGGTTCCAGGTTCTCCACGGTAATCGATCCGGTCGGAACGGCGTCCGCCATCGCGATTCCCGTCATCGCCAGCAGCATCATAACCGCCAGCAACGTGCTCAGCCATGTCTTCATGTTTTTCATTTTCGTATCTTCCTTTCTTTGAATTGCGATTCATTTTAACGGATTAAATCCGTTGTCCCCTTTTCTTTTTCGCCAGCGCATAAGCCGCCGCGACCGATGCCGCCATCAGCGCAAGACCAAGCAGCGCATAATGCATTGTGCCGCTTCCGCCGACATTCGGCAGATCCGGAACGCGTCGGTTGGTAAACGCATACGGGGCGGCAACCGTGCCGTTTTCATCCGTCACGGTGATTGCATCGTCCGTGCCAACAGACACCGTCCATGTCTTTCCGGAAAGCATATAACCCTCCGGCGCTTTGGTTTCTTCAAGCAGATACCTACCCGCCTGCAAGTCGTTAAAGCGCACCTCGCCGGCCTCTCCGCTCGCCGCCGTCAGGATCGTATCCGTGCGGTTTCCGGCTTCGTCCAGCCGGGTCAGCTTGAATTCCGCGCCGGGGAGCGCCGCGCCGTCCGCGTCCCGCTTGGTCAAGGCGAAGTTGATCTTCTTCGGCTCGTTGGGCACCTCGACCGTCTTTTCGTGGTGCATGCTCAGAATCTTGTCCGCCGTCACGGCATCCGTCATGCCGACGTTCACCGCGTCTTGCAGCACCTCTTCCTTGCTCTTTTTGTTTTCAAAATCGAAGTAGATCGGCTTATCCATCTTCTCAAATCCGGCTGGGGGCGTATCCTCGATGATCTGATACAGCGTATCCGTCATGAGCGCGCGGATCGTGCCGTCTCCCTCGTCGTTGATATACGTCACGTGGACATTGCCGTTTTCGTCGCTGACGAACAATTCCTGCGTTGCCTGATCCGGCGTAATACTCAGCCACGTTTTCTGGGCAACACTGAAACGCTCGATTCTGAATTTCGCGCCTTTCAGGGCTTGCTTTGTCTCTCCGTTGACTTTGCGGATCGTCAGGAAGTGGTTGGAGCCGCTCGCCTGACCGGAGTTGGAAGACACACTGATTTTCTTTTCCTCGGTGTATTCCTGTTCGCCCTTGAGCACCGCCTTATTGGATACTTCGTATTGATCGTCCGCATTCTTGTTCTTCGGATAGGCGTCATACGAAATCCGGATCGGTTTTTCATCCGGCAGGGTAAAGATCAGCTTTTCCTGATTGCGTTCGTTGTCGATCGTGTACGTATACGACCATGCTTTCGTGTCCAGATCCGTCCACTGACCGTTTTCCCGCGTCTCGACCTTGATCGAGCTCAATACCGGCATGAGGTTCGTCATCGTGTCTTCGAGCGTGACGTTGCTGCCGTTGTTGAACTTCCTGCCCAGCAGGTTGGCCGTGATCACAGCTTTCGCCATGCCGTCCACATCCTGCATGTCCTTGCTCAGCATGCCGGGCGTGGTGATGGTGGATGTTGCGCCAGCCGTTGCATGTCCCAGGCTTGCCGTGTTGTTGTACGTCAGCTGGGTGTTCGGCTCTTTCTCGCCGTAATCACGAACCTTGAGCTTGTACGAGAACGTCAGGCTGGGATACGTATCGCTTCCGTCGCTCTGGTTCGGCCATTTATACGGCGCGTTGTACCACCGGCTGCCCTCTCCAATATTCAAAATATCGGAGAACTTCGCGTCGGTTCCGTGCTGCTTCCACTTCACCGTCGCGCCGTCCACGTTCCAGTCAAACGTCCATTCGTTCTCGTTGAGCTTCGGATTGATGCCCGTCACAATCAGCTCGTTGTGCGCGGCAGTATAGTTTCCCTCCCGCACCTTCATGCTGATGGTAAAGGAGTTATTCACATATTCCAGACCGGCGTCAAATCGATCCTTCAGCGGTTCCGTCACGCCGACCAGGCCGTTGCCAAAGTCGCCGTTCACCTCGATGAAGTATTCAATCGTGCCGTCCGTGTGGTTGACGTCGCCGACCCACTTGCGCACCGATTTGGTTCTGGGAATCGAGCTGAACGCGGGCGTTCCGTTCCAGCCTTCCCGGATGTAGTTGGTGATGTAGCCGCTGTCCACGTCCGCGATCGTGCCGAGCTTCTGGCCGTTTTGATAAACCTCCGCGCTCAGCGGCACATCGTACTCGATGATCAAATCGACGTCTTCCGCGGGCTGCCACTTCCAAATCGTGTTCTGCCCCTCCGTCCAGTTGAAGTCCAGCTCAAACAGACCCTTCGTCCACGTCTGCTCGACGATCCTGAACGTGTAACCTTTCGTCGTGATATCGACGTAGTCCGTGTCACTCTTTCCTTTGACCCAAATGGTCACGTCTTCCGCTCTCGGCACAAAATCGACGTCGCCCAGCGTGCTGTTTTCGTCGTTTTGATACTGAGTAATCTGAATTCTATCCGTCAGGAAGACATGCTTTCCGATTCGATCCGCGGGAATCGTCAGCGTAGACCGATAATGGATGTGATCGCCGACGATTTTGCCTTCCTTCTGAATATTCTGGATCGGCGTTTCAACGTCGGGCGGCGGCTGCAAGCTCCCGCTTTCGCTGTCGGCATTTCCCTGATCGTCCCGCGCCGTGTTGGTCACGGTGATGGTGTTTCCGTTGCCCACTTCCCGCACGATCTTCGTCTGATACTCCACCGTGCAGCGCTTCACCGTGCCCTCGTCGGAAGGCACTTTGAACTTGAACCCGTTCGCGCTCGTTTCGGTGAAATACTTTGCGAAGTCTGCCGAGCCTTTTTTCACCTTGACGGTTTTGGTTTCGTGGTCAAAGCTGTCATACAGTTTGATCGTAAACTCCGCCTCGTCGCTCAGCATGATCTGCTGAACGTCCGCCGGGATCGTCCATTCGTCCGTCACGATCTTCCCCGCGATATCCGTCGTTCCGTTGCCGACGGTCAGCTTCCAGTTGATCGTCTGGTTCTCGCGGTTCGTGCCCGTGGCCTGCTTGGCGATCTCCTTTGTGCCGTCAAACGTCTGGTCGCCGCTCCATGCGTGATTCTGTTTGCCGTCCACATTCGCCCAGACGTTGTTCGAGCCGACGTATACGCGGTCGGCGTGCTTGGCGAGCTCCGCTTCGTCGATCGGGACGAAGTAGCGAATCCGATAATGATCGCCCGTCTTGACGACGTTTTCGTTAAATTCCAACTCAAAGCCCGTGTATTCGCCGTTGTTGGTGTTTCGGATCAGCGTATAAACCGCGCTGTCCACCACCGTTTCCGTCGTGCCGTCTGCGGATACCCTGACAACCTCGAATTGATTCGTCCAGTCGTCGCCCAGCAGCGCGCTCCAATCCAGAACGGATTTGTTGTTTCCGCCCGGCGCATCCCAAACCTTCAGGATCGTCGGATCGTTCGTTCCGGAAACGTTCACATCGATGGCGTATGCGATGCCCTGTCTTCCGCCCTGCACGGCCTTTTCGCTCGTCTTGACGACCTCGGCCTTGCTTTCTTTGTTTTCCGGATTCACCTTGATGGTGATCGTTTTACCCGCGCCGAACTCAAAGCTTGAATTTTCGCCCTCGGAAGCGTTTTTAAACTCACCCTTGAAGTCGAAGCTCAGCGACGCATTCGTCACGTCGATAAAGCTGTACGGATGATCGTCCGTTCTTTCGTCGTAGTACTGCCCGCCGTCGATGGTAGTATAGCGCGGCGTAAACGTCAATTCGTTGTTGGCGATTTCGTAATAACCGACGATGTTTCCGGTGCTGTCCTTTACCGGTTGTCTGGCGACGTTTTCAAACGTCAGCCCTTCCGGAAAACGATACGTCAGTTTGCCTTCGACAAACTGCTTGTTTTCGCCGTCCTCTTTAAAATCGAACTTGAACGTGTATTTCTGCCCGACCTCAACCGGCCCTTTCGTCACGTCTTTGCCGTTCTCATCGATAATCACCACGTCGGTCAGCAGTCCGCCCATGCCGTTGTTGCCGACATTTTTCGTGTTCTGCGCGCTGCTTCTGAAATTGATCCGCGCAGACGGAGATATGATCTCCGCTCCTTCCTCTGCGGCGGCGGGCACTGCGGCGCACATCAAAAGAATAACCGCCATCATCAGGCTGAAAAAGCGTTTCATCTCGCCCATGGTTATTCTCCCTTCTGCGTTTCTGCCTGTTTTTTGACCAGAACGCGCCAATAGCCGTTCGCGTTCATCGGGGTCACGGTTTCCTCGTGGGTTTGTCCGGTCGCACCGGCAATATCCTCCCAGTTTTCGCCGTCTTCGGAATACTGCCACTGGAACAGCAGCTCGTCCGGTTCCGCGCCGGAAACCGCCGCGATAAACCCGATTTCGCCGCCTTCATATGCCAACCCATTCGACGTGTCGATCAACACGTTGACTTGCAGCTGCGTCGGCTGCTCATCCGGCTTTTCTGCCGGCTTCTGCTCCGGTTCGGCTTCGCCGTCCGTCGCCTCCGGCTGTTCCGGATTTTTAATGATCGGAAGCTCCGCTTCGTCATCGCGATCCGCTTCGCCGTCCGTGGCTTCCGGCTGCTCCTGTGCCGGCAGTTCGCCCGGATTCACAACCACGGGGCGCTCCGGATTTCTGATAATCGGGAGCGCAATGCCATCATCGGCATCCGCCTCGCCGTCCGTGGCTTCCGGCTGTCCGTCCGCCAGCTGCTCCGCTTTTTGGCCGTTCTGCGCGGTTTTCTCTTCCAGCGTCGCAATCGGCGTCTGCGTCGGCTCCGGCGTCTGCGTCGGTTCCGGCGTCAACGTCGGGGTTGGGGTCTGTGTCGGAGTCGGCGCGGCGTTCTTTTTCCAGTGAATGCTGGTTTCAGCCACCGGCAGGCCGTCCACGTCAGCCGCGCCGCTTTCCAAATCCGAATCCAGCGGCGACTGAATCATGCGTTTCAGGCTCACGAAGCCCTCCACCACGTCTTCCCCATCGAAGGCATAGACATGCAGAGCGTAATTCTTGGCGGAAGCCCGCTCGGCATACCCGTCGGCCAGCAGCACAGCGCCCTTTTCATAAATGGAGGCAAACTGCTCGTCCAGGTTCTCATCCGTGTATAATTTGACTTCCAACTCGGCCGTGCGCACGTAAGCGTAACCGTTCCGCTCAATCTGATCGGGAATCGGCGGCAGGTTAAGCGGCTCTTCGGTAGGTTCGGGCGTGCATTCCGGCGTGGCTGTCGGTTCCGGCGTAACGGTTGCTTCGGGCACAGCCGTTATTTCCGGCGTGACGGTCGCTTCAGGCGCAGCCGTTATTTCCGGCGTGACGGTCGCTTCGGGCGCAGCCGTTATTTCCGGCGTGACGGTCGCTTCGGGCACAACCGTTTCCTCTGCGCCGCCTTTTGTCGAAGCATCCGCTTTCTCTTCCGCGCCCGTCGTCTCTTCTTTCTCTTTTTCCGCCTGTTTCGGCGTAAACGCGACGTTAACCAGCGGATAATCGTCGCACTTCATGGCGCTGTTTTCGTGTTCCCGGATAAAGGCTTCGCCGTCCATCGTCTGGGGGTCCAGTCCGCTCAGGCGCACATAGCCTTCCATCACATCGCCGTCATGCGCGAAGACGACATAGACCGCAAAGCGATTCTCTTCGATTTCCTCATAGTCAAGCGCCAGCAGCACACTCTGGCCGCCGTCCAGCGTGCCGATCCTGCGTTCCATCCACGCGTCGGCATACAGCTTTACGCCGTCGCCCGCCGTTTTGACATAGGCAAACCCTTCATCCTCGATTTGCATCAGGATAGCGGGCAATTCGCGCTGCTGCTCTTCCACAGGAATCGGCGTTTCCGTGGGAATCGGCGTTTCTGTCGGAGCCGGGGTTTCCGTTGGAATCGGCGTTTCCGTCGGCACGGGCGTTTCAGTCGCTTCCGGTTCCTCTACGACCTCAGGTTCTTCGGTTGCTTCCGGT
>OGDN01000305.1_pt1 | contig 102813 bp, 105 predicted proteins | sample 1570271 | NCBI WGS metagenome assembly OGDN01 (sample SAMEA4384481, study PRJEB24528) | human gut metagenome
ACGGGACCCTGGTTCCCCAGGGCAGCGCCACCCGCGCCCAGGTGGCCACCATCCTTATGCGCTTTTGTGAGAGCATTGGATAACATCGCCCGAGGACACGATACGGTATTATGAGGCCCATGAGAAACGCGCAGACAACCAACAGGTTGTCTGCGCGTTTTTTCTCTTTTGGCTGATGTCCCACCCCTCTCTCAGGATGTCTGCCGGGAACGGATGATGTACGAAGCAATGATTTCAATGAACTCGGAAGCGGTAGGCGCGGCGGTTAAGGGATAGCCAGCCATCCGGCAGAGCAAATCCGGGTTGACCTGCCAAGCCCGGGAAACCACTGTTCGGAGGTTGCGCTCTACCGCGGTCTATTTACATCCGAAGTGGTCGGCGGTTTCCCGATAGATTTTCTCTGTGATCTCTTCCAACCGATCCTCTTCCATGACGGCAAGATGAATGGCATAAACTGTGAGGGGAAATCCCTTGTAACACCTGGTGATCCCAAAGGGGCGCAGCGTTTCCAGAATGGTTGTCATAGACATATCCTCCTAAATGAAAAGATTTAAGAAGATAATAGAACGAAAAACAGGAAAATCGCTGGTTGTCGCTGATATTCGACACTTTGGGTTTGAAAAGGACAGGATTTCTTTGCAGAACATGTCTTCCTGATGGGCCGGTGGATTTCCTTGGGAATAACCGCCCGGCTCAGGGCATGGAACAGCGCCGCCCGGATTACAGGGCGGCGCTGGGGAGATGGCGGACAAAGGCATCCATGTGTTCTACTTTGTCCAGCTGGGAGAGAATGGCCTCTTTTTGGCCGGGGGTGCAGGCGTCGAAAAAACGGGCCGCCTCCCGGTTTCTGCGGAGGCAGGACTGAAAAACCAGTGTGGCATTTGGCTGCATCAAGATCACCTCTCCGGTAGCATGCCCGGAAATCAGGGGACCATCCCCGCCAAAAGAAGGAACCGCGCCGCTGCAGGGGGAAAAGAGCGGCCCGCTTATAAAAAGGGCTTCATCTGCTCTACGTTGGCCTGCTCGGTGGACAGCAGTTTTTCGGCCAAGGACCGGACCTGCCGGTCGTTTCCCTCATAGTCGTGGAGATGCTTGAGCCCCTTGGTGATGCCCATGTTGTTGCCCTTAATGGTCATCTCCGCAATTTTGGAGTCGGAGGAATCGGCGAGGGTCTGCATGGTGGACATGACCTCAGAGGAGAGGCGGGCCATCAGGCTGGGGTCCTTTGGGGCGGTGCCCTTGGCCTGCAAGAGCTTGGCGGCCTCGGATGCAATGGTTTGATATTCTGCAATCTGCCCCTGGAGGGATTTTTTCAGCTTGGCGGTTTGGACCTGGCCCACGATGTCTTGCAGGCCGAGAATCCCCATTTCCGCGGTTTCATGGACGTACTGGAGCAGTTCAATGTCTTTCATTTGGATCACCTCATCGATAGTATGCCCCAAAAAACAAGGGGAATGGGAAAGACTGCCTGGAAAAAAGAAAAAATTTTTTGGAAGCGTGTATACAAACGTCCCCCTCGCGGGGGTGTTTCCCCAAAGAGTGAGGGCAAAAGAAAGGAGGGATCGTATGGGGACAACTGGACAAATGCTCATCACCGCGGGGGCGGTGCTGTCGGCGGGCATCCTGTTGCTGACCACCTATAACCGGGTCTACCGTTGGACCCTGCGGCAGAAGGCGCAGGACAGGGAACTGAGCGCCATTCGGAAAGAGAATACCCTGCTGACCTATGGGGTGCTGGCCTGCCTGAAGGGGCTGGAGGAGCAGGGCTGCGACGGCCCGGTGCATGAGGCCATTGACAAGATTGAGCGGGACCTGAATCTCCGGGCCCACGACCAGGAGGGAAACTGCGGATGAAACAACAGGGATGGAAGAGGTGGTGGCGCGCGGCAGGCGTCCGGGCCATCAAAACCATGGCGCAGACCGCCGTGGCGACCATTGGGGCGGCGGCTGTTTTGTGTGAGGTCTCCTGGGATGTGGTGGGCTCTGCTGCGGTGCTGGCGGGGCTGCTGTCCCTGCTGACCAGTCTGGCTGGGCTGCCGGAGGTAGAGGGGTAAGCGGGAAGGTATCCCCGGGACAGGCACCAAAATTCCCTTTTTTTCTACGATGGAATGGGGGGAATGGGTGAAAGATACGGGGTTGGGGCCGAGAGGGAGAACCCCGTTCAGACTATGATTTGATCCAATCCAGGGAGGGAATGTATATGGCGGAAATTACGGAGACCGTTCTTCAGGCGGGCGATGAGATTCCAGAAAGCATGTTGGATGAAATGACCAACGGGAAGGGGGAGGCAGGCGATGAGCAATAGTCCTCTGGTCAGCTACACGAAGCTCTCCCCCAATCATTCCGGGCGGCGCAACCATGTGATTGACACGATTTCCATTCACTGCATGGCAGGCAATGGTTCGGTGGAGACCTGTGGGGCGCTGTTTGCCGACCCGGCCCGCAAGGCCAGCAGCAACTACGGCATTGGAAGCGACGGACGGATTGCCCTGTATGTGGAGGAGGCCAACCGGTCCTGGTGTACCTCCAATGCCGCCAACGACCATCGGGCCATCACCATTGAGGTGGCCAACAACGGCGGGGCGCCGGACTGGCCGGTGTCAGACAAGGCCTACGCCGCATTGCTGGACCTATTGACGGATATCTGCCGGAGAAATGGGATCAAGAAACTGCTGTGGCAGGGAGACAAAGCCCTGATCGGCCAGGTGGAACAACAGAATATGACAGTTCACCGGTGGTTTGCCGCCAAGGCGTGCCCGGGAGACTATCTGTACAGACGCCATGGCCAAATTGCCGCCGAAGTGAATCGGCGGCTGGAAGAGGAGGAGGAAACTGTGGATATTGCGAAGCTGATCGCGGAGATGACCAACGAGCAGGCTTATCAGCTGCTGCAAAAGGCGGAGCTCCACGCCAAGACCGTGGCCGAGCCCGCCTGGTCCCAACAGGAGGGTCATTGGGCAAAGGCCACGGCGGAAGGGGTGGTGGACGGCACCAGCCCGGAGCGCCCCATGAAACGGGATGAAGTGATCGCGGTGTTGGGCCGGAAGGGTCTGTTATAAGGCTGAAAAAATAAGGAACGCCCTCTGGCGCTTGGCCAGAGGGCGTTCCTCATTCTAAAGGGGTTAAGGGGAATTGGGTTTTCAGAATTTCTTCCACCGCTTGGGTGAACTCTCGGTACTCGTCAATCAGGCGTCTCAGGTAGAGACGGCCGTTTTCTGTGATGGAGAAGTAAATGCGGGTCCGGTTTTCGTCAGAAAGCTCCTCAAAGTCTTTCCGAATAAACTGAAAATCCTCCAGACGATAAATAGCGATGTAAAGATTGGTCAGAGAAATTTTCCCGTCGCTCATCAGCTTGATGGTCTGCATCATCTCATAGGTGTACATGGGCTTTCTCTCCAAGAGAAACAGAACCAGCATTTCTGTGGTTGCTTTTTTCAGGGATTCTCGAATCCCAGCTGGAGTGCCCGCCACTTTATCTCGCTTGAGCTCTTTTCGCTTTTTCATGACATCACCCAGTTTTGATACTTTTTATTAATCATATATCAGGAAAAGTAAATTGTCAATAAGAAATACTTGGTAGATACATCACCAATAGAATAATTTATGAATACTGTTTTGTGCCGAGGGAAGGCAAAATTGAGCAAAAAGAACAAAATAAAAACGCTGCCCCATGGATAGGACAGCAAAAATTGACAATCCGCGGCGCGGCATGGTATGATGGATGTACCCCAAAAGGGGTCAGAAAGAGGCGCTGTTACATAGACGGCGGTTAGCCACTTCCCTGCGAAGGGAGGTGATGCTTGGATGGGAAACTTTCTCTGGAAGTTTTTTGTATGCTTGGCCTTTGCGGCCTACATACTCTCCATAAAAGCGTGCTGACCGCTTGGATGGTACCCAAACGGTCAGCATAGAACATATGCTACTCTGATGGGCTAACCGCAGTAGCAGCGCCCTTTCTGTTTTTCATTATACCATCCCGCCCCGGTTTGTCAAGAGAACAGGCCGGAGCTTTACCGTACCTGGAATGAGGGGGCATAGAGCGGAGAAAAGAAGGAAATGTGGAAACGCTGGCAGAACAGCGGCGGGGCAGAGCGGGACGGTTGAGATACGGCAACGGGGAATACGTCAAGGCATGTCAAGAAAGAATCAAACAAAAAAGTTCCGAAAATCACCCAAATAAGATGATTTTCGGAACTTTTGGTCCGAGTGTTGAGATTCGAACTCAAGGCCTCTTGAACCCCATTCAAGCGCGATACCAAACTTCGCCACACCCGGATGCCGTTTCAAACAGCTTAGTAATAATACCATGGGGAGAAGAAAAAAGCAAGAGGGTTTTGAAAAAAAGAGGAAAATATATGCACAATTTCTTTGCTGTATTTCGAAGCAAAATTGGGTGATTTATACAGCGTTGGGGGAGATCACCTCTTCCAGCACAATTTGTGACCAAGTTTCCAGACGGTCAAATACCGCACTGAGTTCCTGAGGAGAAGCCCAGGAGCCGGACATTTTTTCGGTCTCCCGGACGGTGACCTCTCCTGTGGTTTCCAGGAGATAGACCAGGGCGGTGTGGTAGTCACTGACGCCGCCGGTGGTTTCATTGATCAGACCCACGCAGGTCAGGGAGGTGATCTGAGAAAGGGTGACCTCCTCTGAGAGCTCCCGCCACAGACCGGCGGCAATGGGGTCGTCGTCGGCTTCCTCCGTGGGGTTGATGTGGCCGCCCACCCCCAGGGAAAGCTTTTCATGGAGGCGGGTCTCCGTCTGCTTTTTCAGGCGGCGCAGAAGGAAATAGTGCCTCCCCCGGCGCAGAATGACATAGGGGATGATCTGCCTGACGGTATTGTCATACTCCGCCTGTTCTCGGGGGAGAAAGGTATGATGGTCCAGAATGAACTGACGGATGGTCTCGAGATTTTGGGAGAGGAAGGGACCGGGGCCCAGGCGGGCTTCCAAGGCGGCGCGGTTTACAACGAGGACTTGCTCCATGGCAGTCACCTGCTTTCTGTGGGGTGTTGTGTTTATTGTACCAGAAGTGGTCCAGCCTGAAAAGGCAAACTTGCCCGAAGGGGCTTCGGCAAGGAAGGGTTATAGGGTGTCTCCCTTTCGTGGCGGGAGAACGAAGATAAAGAGCAGGGAGCTGATGAGAAGCAGGAAAGGGTAAAACAGATTGGGGATGACCTGGAAGGCGGACAGTTCATGTCCCAGTTCACTGGCGGCGGAGAGGGCCACCAGCATCTGGGCGCCGTAGGGGAGGATACCCTGGAAGATGCAGGAGAAGGTGTCCAGCAGGGAGGCGGTCTTTCGGGGGGAGATGCCGTAGTCCTGGGACATCTCCTTGGCGATGGGATTGGCCATGACGATGGCGACGGTGTTGTTGGCGGTGGCGATGTCCATGGTGCCCACCAGCAGGCCCATGCCCAGCTGACCGCCCTTCTTGCCGTGGAAGACCCGCCGGATGCCGTTCAGAAGGGCGTCAAAGCCGCCGTGGGCCCGGATCAGCGCGCAGAGGGCGGAGACCAGGATGGCGACCATGGCGGTCTCATACATCCCAGCGGCGCCGGAGCCCATGTTGGCCAGCAGCTCTGTGGGGGCGGTGGCCCCTGTGGCCAGCATGATAACAGCCCCGGACCCAATGCCCAGCAGCAGGACGAGAAAGACGTTGGCCCCGAGAATTCCCCCCACGAGAACCAGAAGGTAGGGGACCATCTGAATGAGGCTGTACGGTGCCAGGACCAGGGGCCCGGTGGACTGCCCGAAGGAGAGAACCAGGATGAGCAGGAGGGAGACCAGCGCCGCCGGCAGGGCGATGGCGAAGTTGACCCGAAATTTATCCCGCATGGGGCAGCCCTGGCCGTTGCAGGCGGCGATGGTGGTGTCGGAGATAAAGGAGAGGTTGTCCCCAAACATGGCCCCGCCCATGACAGAGGCCACACACAGGGGAATGGAGAAGCCGGAGGCCTCTGCCACAGACAGGGCGATGGGGGTGATCAGGGTGATGGTTCCCACCGACGTGCCCATGGCCAGTGCCACAAAGCAGCTGACCACAAAGAGAACCGCCACGGCGAACTGGGCGGGGACCAGGGAGAGCAGAAAATAGGCCACGCTGTCGGCGCTGCTCCGCCCCACCACCCCCACAAAAATGCCGGCGGTGAGGAAGATGAGAATCATAATGATGATGTTTTTGTCCCCCACGCCCTTCCCCATAAGAAGGAGCTTGTCATCCAGGGAAAGGGCCCGGTTCTGGAGGCAGGCCACCAGCAGGGCTGCCAGGAAGGCCACCACAATGGGGATGTTGTAGAAGCCCATGGGGATCTGTAAACCGTACTCAAAGAGGATGCCAAGGCCCAGGTAAAGGATCAGAAAGACGCCGATGGGGAGCAGTGCTTTGACGTTGCCGCGCTTCATAGAAAGAACCTCCGATTTTCATGTCTCTCGGACGGGAGCGAGGCTGGTCGATCCGGGGAGGCGCCCCTGGCCGCCTGAGGCAAACAAGAAAAAGCTACAAGAAATACGGGGAAATGTCAAGGGGATTTCCGGGGCGGGCGGGAAAACCTTGCAATTGATACTTGCAATTTGTTCCGCGACCTGATAAAATATACGGCGTCTATGGAAAAAGGGTGGTCCTCTGGGGCATGCACCAAGGGCGTGCATAGGAAATTTCCCCATGAACACCTGTATTACAGGAGGAAAAAGACAATGGATCTCATGAAAAATTTTATTGAGAAGAACATGCCTGAGAAGGCAGCCCCCGACGTCACAGTGGGTGACACCGTCCGTGTCCACCTGCGGGTCAAGGAAGGCAACCGGGAGCGGATTCAGGTGTTCGAGGGAACGGTCATCGCCAAGAAGCACGGCGGCATCAACGAGACCTTCACCGTGCGCCGGATCTCCTATGGCGTCGGTGTGGAGAAGGTGTTCCCTCTTTACAGCCCTGTCATTGAGAAGGTGGAGACCGTCCGGAAAGGTAAGGTCCGCCGGGCCAAGCTGTACTATCTGCGCGACCGCGTGGGCAAGGCGGCAAAGGTCAAGGAGAAGCTGTAATTCCAACGAGTTTCCGAAAAGGGGAGCGCTCCGGCGCTCCCTTTTTTGTTGGACGCGGGCCCGCCGGAAAACCAGGGAGCAGGGGCGTTTTTCCAGGGGGTTTCCCCGCTTTTTTGTGGAAAAGCCTTTTCAGAACGGGGAAAGTCGTGTATACTAATCAGTTATGAAATAACACCGTTCCAGGGCGGGCAGCTGCCCCGGCAGGGAAGGGAGAGGATAGGAACGTGAACATCCAATGGTACCCGGGCCACATGACCAAAACCCGGCGGATGATCGGGGAGAATCTCAAATATGTGGACGTGGTGGCCGAGGTCATTGACGCCCGGATTCCCATTGCCAGCCGGAACCCGGACTTGGACGAGCTGGTGGGGGGGAAGCCCCGGGTGGTCATTCTCAACCGGGCCGACCAGGCGGACCCTGCCGCCAGCAAGGTCTGGGGGGCGTACTTTCGGGCCCAGGGAATCTCGGTCTTGGAGTGTGACGCCCGCAGCGGCGCGGGGGTCAAGCAGTTTTCCCCCGTGATGCGGGCGGCGCTGAAAGAGCAGATCGCCAGGTGGAAGGAGAAGGGCCAGGTGGGCCGGCCGGTCCGGGCCATGGTGGTGGGCATTCCCAATGTGGGCAAGTCGACCTTTATCAACAAGGTGGCCAGGAAGAAATCCGCCAAGGCCGGGGACCGGCCCGGCGTTACCCGGGGAAAGCAGTGGATCACGGTGGACCAAGGGCTGGAACTGCTGGATACCCCCGGAATTTTGTGGCCCAAGTTTGAGGATGAGACCATCGGGTTGCATCTGGCCTTTACCGGCGCGGTCCGGGACGCCATCATGGACGTGGAGACCCTGGCATGCCATCTGATCCAGCTGCTGGCCCAGCGAAAGCCCGAGTCTCTCGCAGCGCGCTTTAAGCTGGTTCCGGAGGAAGGGATGGACGGCTGGGCGCTGCTGGAGGCCGGCGCCCGCAAGCGGGGCTTTTTGATCTCCGGCGGCGAGGTGGACTTGGAGCGGATGGCCCACATTCTCCTGGACGAGTTCCGGGGGGGGAAGATGGGCCGGATCACCCTGGAACTGCCGGAGGACCTGGAGAGAGGAGCGGACCCAAGTGGAGTGCCCTGACCTGTGGGAAATTGAGAACAGCCTGTTTGCCCAGGGCTGCGGGTGCCTGTGCGGGGTGGATGAGGCGGGGGCGGGCCCCCTGGCCGGCCGGGTCTACGCCGGGGCGGTGATTCTCCCCCGGGGCTGGGGCCACCCCTACCTCAATGACTCCAAGCAGGTGACGGAGAGGCGGCGGGAGATTCTCTATGACCGGATCTGCCAAGAGGCGGTCGCCTGGTCCGTGGCCTGGGCGGAGGTGGAGGAGATCGACCGGATCAACATCCTTCGGGCCCGGCTGCTGGCCATGGAACGGGCCATACAGGGCCTGTCCCGCCGGCCTGATTTGGCCCTGGTGGATGGGAACCGGTCCGAGGGCATCACCGTGCCCTGCCGGACGGTGGTGAAGGGAGACCGGAAAAGCGCCTCCATCGCCGCGGCCTCCATCCTGGCCAAGGTCTCCAGGGACCGGTACATGGGAGAGATGGCCGCGGTCTATCCGGTCTACGGCTTTGAGCGGCACAAGGGGTACCCCACCCAGCTGCACTACCAGCGGCTGCGCCAGTACGGCCCCTGCCCCATCCACCGCCGGACCTTCCTGAAAAAGCTGTGAGGGGCGGGGACCGAACCAGCCTGGGGCTGTGGGGGGAGAAGCAGGCCGCCCGGTATTTGAGGAAGCAGGGATTCCGGGTGTTGGAGAACCGCTTCCGCTGCCGGGAGGGGGAGATCGACCTTGTGGTCTCCCGGGGCCCCTACCTCTGTTTTGTAGAGGTCAAGCTCCGCAGGAATGCCGAAATGGCCGAGGCCCGGGAGTTTGTCACCCCGGGAAAGCAGCGGCGGGTCCGCACCGCCGCCCTCTATTACTTAATGGAACATCCCTCCCCGCTGCAGCCTCGGTTTGACGTGGTGGAGGTTTACGCGCCCCAGGGAGAGAGCACCCGCAAGCCGGTGGTCCGCCACTGGGAGGGCGTGTTTTGATGGAAGCGCCCGGCGCTGCGGTGCCGGGGTCCATAGAATTGTTTTTGCGCGCCCGGAGCATGGGGCGCGGCATTGTCTCTGGAAAGGTATGTGAATCACATGAAGTATGTCAGCACAAGAAATCAGTCTGTTCGCCTGCGCGCCAGCCAGGCCATCGCCCAGGGCCTGGCCCGGGACGGCGGCCTGCTGACCCCGGAGGTCTTCCCCAAGCTCACCCCCGCCCTGCTGGAGGACCTGCGGGGCAAGACCTACGGCCAGCGGGCCGTGGCGGTGATGAAGCTGTTTTTGGAGGATTTCTCCGAGGAGGAGCTGACGGCCTTTACCCAGGCCGGCTACTCTGGGGAAAAGTTTGACGATGCCCGGGTGGCGCCGCTGGAACCCCTGACGGAGGATACCTATTGCCTGGAGCTGTGGCATGGCCCCACTTCGGCCTTCAAGGATATGGCCCTGCAGATCCTGCCCCATCTGCTCTCGGCCTCTCTGGTCAAGAATCAGGAGGACAAAACCGTGTGCATCCTGGTGGCCACCTCCGGGGACACCGGCAAGGCCGCCCTGGAGGGGTTCAAGGATGTGGACCGGACCAAAATCCTGGTGTTTTATCCCAAGGACGGCGTCTCTGCGGTCCAGGCCCTGCAGATGCAGACCCAGCAGGGGAACAACGTGGGCGTGTGCGCCGTCCACGGCAATTTTGACGATGCCCAGACCGGGGTGAAGACCCTCTTCTCCGACGAGAAACTCCGGGAGGACCTGGCCCGGAGAGGGTATTTCCTCTCCTCGGCCAACTCCATCAACTGGGGCCGGATTCTGCCCCAGCTGGTCTACTATATCTCCGCCTACTGCGACCTGCTGAACCTGGGGAAGATTACCATGGGGGAGAAGGTCAACTACTGCGTGCCCACCGGGAACTTCGGCAATATCTTGGCCTGCTGGTATGCCGGCCAGATGGGGCTGCCTGTGGGCAAGCTCATCTGCGCCTCCAACAGCAACAACGTGCTCACGGACTTTTTGGCCACCGGCACCTATGACAAAAACCGCCCCTTCCATACCACCATGTCGCCCTCTATGGACATCCTGGTCTCCAGCAATTTAGAGCGTCTCCTCTTCGCCCTGTCGGGCCAAAACGACCAGGAGGTGGCCGGCTATATGAAGCAGCTGGGGGAGAAGGGATGCTATACCGTCTCCGAGGAGATCAAGGCCAAGCTCCAGGCGGATTTCTACGGCGGCTTCTGCGACGAGGCCAAGACCAGCGCCATCATCGCCCAGGTCTGGAAGGAGCATCACTATCTCATTGATCCCCACACGGCAGTGGCCTATGGGGTGATGCAGGACTACCGGGAGGCGACCGGGGATGACCGGAAGACGGTGTTTGTCTCCACCGCCAGCCCCTTTAAGTTCTGTGACAGCGTACTCCACAGCCTGGGCGTTGCCCAGGTGCGGGAGGGCCTGGGCGCCCTGGATCAGCTGGCGGAGGTCTCCGGCCGGCCCGCCCCTGTCCCCCTGGCCAGCCTCCGGGACAAGGCGGTGCGCTTTGAAGAGAGCGTGGACAAGGAGAAGATGATGGACGTGGTCCTGGACATGCTGCGATAAGCGCGGGGGGAAGCCAGTGGCACTGTACACCATCGGTGACACCCACCTGTCCCTGGGCAGCGACAAGCCCATGGACGTGTTCGGCGGGGCCTGGGAGGGCTACGTGGAAAAGCTGGCCCAAGGGCTGTCTGTTCTGCGGCCGGAAGATACCCTGGTTATCGCCGGGGATATCTCCTGGGGGATGAGCCTGGAGGAGTCGGAAGCGGATTTTGCCTGGCTCGATGCCCTGCCGGGAAGAAAGATTTTAATGAAGGGAAACCACGACTACTGGTGGAACACGGCGGCGAAGATGACCCGTTTTTTTGCCGAAAAGGGGTTTTCCACCTTGCACATCCTCCACAACAACTGCCACTTCTATGGGGACTTGGCCCTCTGCGGCACCCGGGGTTGGTTCTATGAGGAGGAGAAGCAGGGGCAGAATGAAAAGGTGTTTCGCCGGGAGCTGGCCCGGCTGGAGACCTCGCTCCAGGCCGCCGGGTCCCGGGAGAAGCTCTGCTTTCTTCATTACCCCCCTTTTTACACGGGGTACTGCTGCGCCCCCATCCTGGAGCTGCTGGAGCGGTACCAGGTGAGGGCCTGTTACTACGGCCACCTCCACGGCGCCAGCCACCGCCTGGCCCTTCAGGGAAGGCGGGGCGGGGTGGAGTACCGTCTGGTCTCGGCGGATTACCTAAAGTTTCGCCCGGAAAAAATCTTGGAATGAGGAAAAAAAGTCTGGTAATTCTGGAAAGAATCTGATAATATAGCCTATATATACTGCAATACAATGCCTTTTCAGGCTCTCAAGGGAGCAAAAAGGGCGTTTCACAGGAGGAAAAAGGACATGAATGTCAAGAGCGTTGTAGAAAACAAAGAGAAGTTTGAGGTCGAACTGACCATTGAAGTGGGTCAGGAAGAGTTCGAAGCCGGCCTGGACAAAGCCTATCGCAAGAACCGCGGCAGCATCTCGGTCCCCGGGTTCCGGAAGGGCAAGGCCCCCCGTAAGGTCATTGAGGGGATGTACGGCGCTGGAGTATTCTATGAAGATGCCATTGAGGAGATCTATCCCCAGGCATGCATGCAGGCCATTGAGGAGAAGGGCCTGGATTCCGTTGCCCCTCCCCGGGTGGAAATCACCGATCTGGGGAAAGAGGGCTTCACCTTTAAGGCCATTGTCACTGTCCGTCCCGTGATCACCCTGAAGCAGTATAAGGGCCTGGAGGCCGACAAGGTTCTGCCCACCGTCACCGACGCGGCGGTGGACAATGAGCTCAAGCAGTATGTGGACCGCGCCACCCAGCTGGAGCCGGTGGACCGGGCCGCTGAGATGGGCGACAGCATGGTCATGGACTATGAGGGCGTCAAGGATGGCGTGCCCTTCGAGGGCGGCTCTGCCAAGGGCTATGAGCTGGCGCTGGGCTCCCACACCTTCATTCCCGGCTTCGAGGAGCAGGTGGTCGGCATGAAGGCGGGGGAGGAGAAGACCATTGATCTGACCTTCCCCGAGGACTATCACGCCAAGGATCTGGCCGGCCAGCCGGTCCAGTTCAAAGTAAAATGCGTCGAGGTGAAGGAGAAGAAGGTCCCCGCCATCGACGATGAGTTTGCCAAGGATGTCTCCGAGTTTGAGACCCTGGCTGAGTTCAAAGAGGACCTGAAGCAGAAGATCGTGGACCGGAACATGGCCCAGAGTGAGGCGAAGTTCCGCCAGGCCCTGCTGGCCCAGCTGTGCGAGCAGGTGGACATTGAGCTGCCCGAGGCCATGGTGGAGACCCAGATCGACCGCCTGATGGACAGCTATGCCTCCCGCCTGGAGCAGCAGGGCATCAGCCTGGAGCTGTACCTGCAGTACATGCAGATGAGCACCGACAAGCTCCGGGAGGACCTGAAAGAGGCCGCTGTGACCCAGATCAAGCAGCAGCTGGCGCTGGACGCCGTGGTGGCTGCCGAGGAGATCGTGGTCAGCGACGAGGACGTGGAGGAGGAGGTCAAAAAGGCCGCCGCCAACCTGAACGTTCCCTATGAGCGGGTGACCGAGGGCCTGGATCGGGAAGCCCTGAAGGTGGACCTGGCCCGGGACCGCGCCATGGCCGCTGTGGCTGTGGCTGCCAAGCCCAACCTGATCGCGGCGGATGCCGAAGACGGGGAGATCAAGCTCACCGAAGTGACCAAGGATGAGGAGAAGGCGGCGGAAGAAACCGAGGCCAAGCCCAAGAAGCGCACCACCAAGGCCAAGGCGAAAACCGAAGAGACCGCAGAGGACGGTGAGGAGAAGAAGCCCGCCGCCAAAAAGCCCAGAGCAAAGAAGACCACCGCAGAAGGGGAGGAAGCTCCCAAGAAGACCACCACCCGCAAGAAAAAGGCAGAAGAGCCCAAGGGTGAGGAATAATTTTCCGTGGGGCGGGCATACTGTGCTCTGAATGGAAAAGGAGATCAAGCTATGAGTTTAGTGCCCTATGTAGTCGAACAAACCAACCGGGGAGAACGGTCCTATGACATCTTCTCCCGCTTACTCAACGACCGGATCATCTTCCTGTCCGAGGAGGTCAACGATACCACAGCCAGCCTTGTGGTGGCCCAGCTGCTGTATCTGGAGTCCCAGAACCCGGATCAGGATATCCAGTTCTATATCAACAGCCCAGGCGGTTCTGTCACGGCGGGAATGGCCATTTATGACACCATGCAGTACATCAAGTGCGATGTCTCCACCATCTGCATTGGCATGGCTGCCAGCATGGGTGCCTTCCTTCTGGCCGCAGGGACCAAGGGCAAGCGGATGGCGCTGCCCAACGCGGAGATCATGATTCACCAGCCCTCCGCCGGAACCCAGGGACAGATTACGGACATGGCGATTCACCTGAAGCGCCTGGAAGTGATCAAGAAGCGGATGAACCATATCCTCTCGGAAAACACCGGAAAGCCCCTGGATGTGGTCACAGCCGACTGTGAGCGGGATAATTTCATGTCCGCCCAGGAAGCCATGGAGTATGGCCTCATTGATAAAGTGATCGATAAGCGCTGATAGGACAAGGAAAAAAGGGGGGCTGGCGTCCCCCTTTTTCCTGCGTTAGAAAGAGGTGAAATGGTTTTGGCCAAAAACGACGAAAAACGAGCCATCCGCTGCTCCTTTTGCGGCAAGCATCAGGATCAGGTGACAAAGATCATCGCCGGACCCGGTGCGTACATCTGCAACGAGTGTGTCCAGCTGTGCATGGACATTTTAGATAATATGGCGGCCCCGGAGGAGCAGCTTGTGAGCCCGGATATGCCGGAGATCATTCCCAGCCCCAAGGAGATCAAGGCCTATCTGGATGAATATGTCATCGGGCAGGAGACCGCCAAAGTGGCCCTGTCCGTGGCGGTTTACAATCATTATAAGCGCATTTACTTTGGCGGCGGGGACGATGTGGAGCTGCAGAAGAGCAACATCCTCCTGCTGGGCCCCACCGGCAGCGGAAAGACGCTGCTGGCCCAGACCCTGGCCAAGATTTTGAAGGTTCCCTTTGCCATCGCGGACGCCACCACCCTGACCGAGGCCGGCTATGTGGGGGATGACGTGGAGAACATCCTGCTGCGCCTGGTGCAGGCTGCCGACTATGACATCGAGCAGGCGGAGCGGGGGATTATTTACATCGACGAGATGGATAAAATCGCCCGAAAGAGTGAAAATACCTCCATCACCCGGGATGTCTCCGGCGAGGGCGTGCAGCAGGCCCTGCTGAAAATCCTGGAGGGCACGGTGGCCAATGTCCCCCCCCAGGGCGGCCGGAAGCACCCCCATCAGGAGTTTATCCAGGTGGACACCAAGAATATCCTCTTCATCTGCGGCGGCGCCTTTGACGGAGTGGAGAAGATCATTGAAAAGCGGGTCAATCAGAAAGGCATCGGCTTTGGCGCCGAGATCATGAGCAAGGCGGAGCTGGAAAAGCGCAATATTTTAAGCCAGATTCAGCCCCATGACCTGCTGAAGTTCGGCATTATCCCGGAGCTGGTGGGACGTCTGCCGGTGATCACCTCCCTGTCCCCGCTGAGCCGGGAGGATTTGGTGAAGATCCTCACCGAGCCCAAGAACGCCCTGGTCAAGCAGTACCAAAAGCTGCTGGAATATGATATGGTGAAGCTGGTCTTCACCCCCGGGGCCCTGGAGGCCGTGGCCGATAAGTCCATGGAACGGGGGATCGGTGCCAGAGGCCTGCGGGCGGTGCTGGAAGAGGTGATGTCCCAGATTATGTACGACATCCCTTCGGACAACTCCATTGTGGAGGTGGATATCACCCCCGAAAGCGTCCGGGACGGGGCGGAACCGCAGCTGATCCGCGACCCCAACCGGCCGCCTCGCCCCCACTTGGGCGCTGCGGCCCTCCGGGCCCAGAGCGGCGGCCTGGCCCGCCAGGACGGTACAGCCTGAGGGCGAGACAATCCAATTCCATGCAACTGACAGGGCGGAGGGGGAAACTTCTCCGCCCTTTCCGTCTACTCCAGCGCGGCTGCGCTGGAATCCAAGTTCCAGTTTTCGTTGAAAGGAAGTGAATCGGTTTGCCAGAGGAAGAAAAGACTGAAACCGTGCCAATGCAAACCATGCCCGCCCTGGCCCTGCGGGGTCTGACGGTATATCCGAAAATGATGGTCCACTTTGATGTGGGTCGGGAGGCCTCCGTGAAGGCCATTGAAGAGTCCATGTCTTCCAACCAACCCATTTTCCTGGTGGCCCAGAAGGACATCCGGGTGGAGGAGCCGGACCGAAACCATCTTTTTGCCATGGGGACGGTTTCGGTGGTCCGTCAGATTCTCCGCCTGCCGGGGAAGACCATCCGGGTGATGGTGGAGGGGCAGATCCGGGCCCGCCTCCACGAGCTGACCCAGACCGATCCCTACCTGGTGGCCCAGGTAGAGCCGGTGGAGACCAGCGAGCACTATGAGGGAAAGACCAATTCCCTCCGGGCGGAGGCGGCCATTCGCCAGGCCTATGAGCTCTTTGACCGATACAGCGAACTCTCCCCCAAGAACGCCTCGGCGGAGATGCTGATGAATATCATGTCCAGCGAGGACGCCGGCTATATTGCCGACTTCCTTGCCCAAAATGTCTCCATGCGGGTGCTGGACAAGCAGTCCATCCTGGATGAGCTCCGGCCGGTCCAGCGGCTGAATAAGATGAACCGCCTCCTCCGCCGGGAGGTGGAGATCCTGGAGATGGAGCAGAGCATCCAGCGCCGGGTCCAGGAGAACATGACCCAGAACCAAAAGGACGCCTTTCTGCGGGAGCAGGTGCGGGTGATCCAGGAGGAGCTGGGAGAGGACGGCGACAATGAGCTGGCCGCCTACCGCCGGCAGATTGCCGATGCCAAGTTGCCGGAGGAGGTGGAGACCAAGCTGCTCAAAGAGGTAATGCACCTGGAGAAGCAGCCCTTCGGTTCCGCGGAGGCCTCGGTGCTGCGGAACTACCTGGATGTGTGCCTGGAGCTGCCCTGGACCAAGACCTCCAAGGAGAGGGTCAACGTCCAGGCGGCCCGGAAGATTCTGGACGCGGACCACTTCGGCCTGGAAAAGGTGAAGGAGCGGATTCTGGAGTTTCTGGCGGTCAAGCAGCTGGCCCCGGATTTGAAGGGGCAGATCCTCTGCCTGGTGGGCCCTCCGGGAGTGGGAAAGACCTCCATTGGAATGTCCATGGCCCGGGCACTGAACCGGAAAATGGCTCGAATTTCCTTGGGCGGCGTCCATGATGAGGCGGATATCCGGGGCCACCGGAAAACCTATGTGGGGGCCATGCCCGGCCGGATCATCAATGCCGTCCGCCAGGCGGGCACCAGAAATCCTCTGCTTTTGCTGGACGAAATCGACAAGCTGGGCAGCGACATGCGGGGCGACCCCGCTGCGGCTCTGCTGGAAGTGCTGGACGGGGAGCAGAACAGTACCTTCCGGGATCACTTTGTGGAGCTCCCCTTTGATCTGTCCGAGGTGCTGTTTATCACCACGGCCAACACCACCTCTACCATTCCCAAGCCTTTGCTGGACCGGATGGAGGTCATTGAGCTGCCCAGCTACACCGACGAGGAAAAGCTCCAGATCGCCAAGCAGCATCTGCTGCCCAAGCAGCTCAAGCGCCACGGCCTAAAGAAGAATCAGTTGAAGATCACCGACGACGCCATCCGGGAGGTCATTGTCTCCTACACCCGGGAGTCTGGCGTCCGAGTATTGGAGCGAGAGCTGGGGGCCCTGTGCCGGAAGGTGGCCATGGGCATTGTCTCCCAGCGGTATAAGCAGGCCCATGTCACAGGGGACACCCTGGAGGAGTTCCTGGGGCCCCGAAAGTTCCATCCAGAGAAGAATGGCCTGGAGAACCAGGTGGGGCTGGTCAACGGGCTGGCCTGGACCTCCGTGGGGGGAACCCTGTTGGAGGCGGAGGTCAATGTGGTGCCCGGCTCCGGCAAAGTGGAGCTCACAGGCAACCTGGGCAATGTGATGAAGGAGTCAGCCCGGGCGGCCTTCACCTATATCCGCAGCCGGGCGGTCCAGCTGGGGGTGGAGCCCAACTTCTACAAGGAAAAAGACATTCACATCCACTTCCCCGAGGGCGCAGTGCCCAAGGACGGCCCCTCCGCCGGAGTGACCATCACCACGGCCATGGTCTCGGCCCTCACCGGAATTCCGGTTCGGGGAGATGTGGCCATGACGGGAGAAGTCACCCTCCGGGGCCGGGTTCTGCCCATCGGCGGCCTGCGGGAAAAATCCATGGCGGCGCTGCGCAACGGCATCCACACGGTCATCATCCCCAAGGACAATGAATCCGACCTGGAGGAGATCGACCAGACGGTCCGCGGCGCCCTGCAGTTCATTCCCGCCTCCCATGTGGACCAGGTTCTGGCCAACGCCCTGGAGCATCCCCCTTTGGCGCAGCCTGCGGAGGACGCGGGGGAGGCCCCTCTGGGCGGTCCCGGGACCAGTTCCCAGGCATCCATTCCGAGAACGTGAGAGGAACGCTGATGAAGCTCAACACACAAAACGCGGAGTTTGTGCTCTCCGCGGCGAGGCTGGCAGACTGTCCCCGGGACAGTCTGCCGCAGATCGCCTTTGCAGGCCGGTCCAACGTGGGCAAGTCCTCTGTTATCAACCGCCTGCTGAACCGAAAGAACTTTGCCCGGGTGGGGTCCGCCCCAGGTAAGACCACCCACATCAACTATTTCCGCATTGACCGAAAGGTGTACTTTGTGGACCTGCCGGGATATGGCTATGCCAAGGTTTCCAAGCAGGAACGGGCCCGGTGGGGCAGGCTGATTGAGCAGTGGTTTGCCGACGCCAGCCTGCTGACCCTGGGGATTCTGTTGGTGGACCTGCGCCACAAGCCCACCGCCGATGACTGCGTCATGGCCCAGTGGTTTAAGGATTCCGGCAAGCCCTTTGTGGTGGTGGCCAACAAACAGGATAAGATCAAGAAAAGCGAGTGGGAACCCAACCTGGCCCGCATCCGAGAGACCTTGGCGCTGGATGCACAGACCCCGGTGATCTCCTTTTCCGCGGAAAAGGGACTGGGAAAAGAGGAACTGCTGGGGGTTATTCTGGACCACATCAGCGCCGACACAGCCCAGGAGTAAGAAAGAGAGCGCCGGCCCGGAGGCCGGAAGGGGAGGAAATGGACATGAAACGAGTGGGGGGACTGTTCCTCTACGCCATTCTGGCCGGCTTTTGCATCGGCCTGGGGGGCACCGTCTTTTTGAAACTGAAGGATGCCTTTCCCGGGGGCAACGTGGTGGGGGCGCTGCTGTTCACCATCGGCCTGTTTACCGTCTGCACCCGGGGATATGCCCTGTTTACGGGAAAGGCGTGCTACCTATTTGACAATCCGCTGCCTGCCTATCTGCTGGATCTGCTGGTCTTTTGGGTGGGAAACCTCCTGGGGGCCATGCTGATTGCCGGTCTGGAGCATCTGACCGGTATGGTGGGGGGAGAGACCGGCATCGACGCCACCGCCGCCGCCCTGGTGGAGGGAAAGATGGGGGCCACCTATCTGGGCCTGTTTGTGCTGGGCATCTTGTGCAACATCTGCATTTTCATCGCTGTCAACGGCTATGCCAACAACCCCCACCAGGTGGGAAAGTACTTAGCCCTCTTTCTGGGCGTGTCCGTTTTTATCCTCTGCGGCACCGAGCACAGCGTGGCCGACATGTATTATTGGTCGGTCTCCGGGGTGCTTTATGCGCAGCCGGGGGAGTCGGTTCTCCGCCTTTTGATAATCTCCCTGGGCAATGTGGTGGGGGGTGTGTTTTTCCCGCTGATGGAGAAGGGAAAAAGACGCCTGGACCTGCCTGAAGCGCCATAAACCACCCAAGCCGGGGCCCTTTGGACCCGGCTTTTTTCTTGTAGAACGGCAGTGGGAGAAAACCGCAGCCTTTTTGCCCTCAGGTCTCCGGTGGCGCCGGAAGAGAAAGGAGAGAGACCCATGGTGGGAAAAGAAGACATCTACCGCATGCTGCGGGAGGAAGAAATCTGGCATGAAATCACAGAGCACCCGGCGGTGTATAACATGGAGGAGATGGCCCAAATCAAACTGCCCTATCCCGAGGCGGACGCGAAGAACCTGTTCGTCCGGGACAGCAAGAGGCGGGACTACTATCTCATTACCGTCCGGGGAGACAAGCGGGTGGACTTGAAGCAGTTCCGGCAGCAGAATCAGACTCGCTCCCTAAGTTTTGCCTCGGCGGAGGAGCTGGGAGAACTGTTGGGTCTGATCCCGGGGGCGGTCACCCCGCTGGGCCTGCTCAACGACGGGGACAGACGGGTTTCCTTCTACCTGGACGCATCCTTTTGCCGGCCGGAGGCACAGAAAATCGGCGTTCACCCCAATGACAATACGGCCACCCTCTGGCTGCAGGTGGAGGATTTGCTCCGCCTGATTCGGGCGCATGGCAATCCCGTGCATGTGGTCCCAATTTGACGGGAGGCAAAACACCGGAAAGAGAGAGGAGTGTCCCCTGTGCCGTATTTTGTTCAGGGCCTTACCATGGGCCTGGCCTATGTGGCCCCCATTGGGGTCCAAAATCTGTTTGTGATCCATTCTGCCCTGGCCCATCCCCGGCGCCGGGCCTTGGCCACGGCGGGGATCGTCATTTTTTTCGATGTGACCCTGGCGCTGGCCTGCTTTTTTGGAGTAGGGGTGGTGATGGAGACCTTTCCCGTGGTCCGAATGGCCGTTCTGCTGGCAGGCAGCCTGGTTGTCCTGGCCATTGGCGTGGGTCTGCTCCGGACCAAGGAGGCGGGGGCGGAGGGGAGGCCCCTCCCTGCCACAGGGTCCAAAACGGTGTCCACCGCCTTTGTGGTCACCTGGTGCAATCCCCAGGCGCTCATTGACGGCACCATGATGCTGGGGGCCTTTCGGGCGACCCTGCCTACCGCCCAGGCGTCCTCCTTTATCTCCGGGGTGGCCCTGGCCTCCTGCCTGTGGTTTTTGGGGGTGACGCTGGTGGTCTCCCTGCTCAGCCGCCATTTTACCCCGGGGGTGATGGTGTGGATCAACCGGGTCTGCGGGGTGGTGATTCTCTGCTACGGGGGAAGCCTGCTCTGGTCCTTTCTGACCATGCTGGGATAAAGGAGAATGTCTATGAAAACCATTGCAATCATTGAGGACGACCAGCCCATTGGGGACCTGTTGGAGGAGGCGCTGGGCCAGGCGGGCTATGCTACCTTGCGGGCCTATTCCGGCACCGAGGCTCAATACCTCTTGGAGCGGGCGAAGCCCGACCTGATTCTGTTGGATCTGATGCTCCCCGGCTTGACCGGGGAGGAACTGCTGCCCTGTCTGGGGGAAATCCCGGTCATTGTGGTCAGCGCCAAGGTGGGGGTGGACGACAAGGTGAACGCCCTGCTGACCGGGGCGGCGGACTATGTGAGCAAGCCCTTTGCCATGCGGGAGCTTCTGGCCCGCATTGCCGTCCAGCTTCGGGGGCCCCGGGGCGAGGAGGTACCTTGTCTCGCCTTTGAGGACTTGATGCTGGACCCCGCCACCCGCCAGGTCACTGTGGGGGGCGTGCCGGTGCATCTCACCAGGACGGAATATGCGCTCTGCCATCTGCTGCTCCAGAACCCCGGGCGGGTGTTGTCCAAGTCGGCAATTCTGGAGCGAATCAGCCGGGACACGCCGGACTGCACGGAGGGTTCCCTGAAGCAGCACATGAGCAACCTCCGCAAAAAGCTGCGGGCAGCGGGGGGACGGGAGTACATTGAGGCGGTATGGGGGATTGGATTTCAGTGGAAGAAGGAATCTTGACCAAATCTTGACCAAATTCTTACCCATTTCCTTGACGGCTACATGGTAGGCTGTAGCCAGACAAAGGAAAGGAGAAATCGACATGGAATACTGTCTGACCACCGAGGCCTTATGTAAAACCTACCGACAGGGCAAGGCTCTGCACAATGTGACGATGCATGTCCCCAAGGGGGCAATCTATGGCTTTGTGGGAAAAAACGGGGCCGGGAAGACCACACTGATCCGCCTCATCTGCGGCCTTCAAGCCCCCACGGCGGGGGGCTACACCCTCTATGGCGTCCGGAATACAGACCCGTCTATTCACCGGGTCCGCCGCCGGATGGGGGCTGTGGTGGAATCCCCGGCGATCTATCTGGACCTGACCGCAGAGGACAATCTCCGCCTTCAGGCCCGTCTGCTGGGGCTGCCCTCGGAGGAGGGGATTGCCCCGCTGCTGGAACTGGTGGGCCTGGGGGAGACGGGGCGAAAGAAGGCCCGAAACTTTTCCCTGGGCATGCGTCAGCGGCTGGGGATTGCCGTGGCCCTCTGTGGAGAGCCGGATTTCCTGGTGCTGGATGAGCCTGTCAACGGCCTGGACCCCCAGGGCATCATTGAGATGCGGGAGCTTATTTTGAAGCTCAATCGGGAGTACCAGATCACGGTGCTCCTCTCCAGCCACATCTTGGACGAGTTGGCCCGCCTGGCCACCCACTACGGTTTTTTAGACCAGGGAACTTTGGTCCGGGAGGTCAGCGCCCAGGAATTGGAGGCTGCCTGCCGCAGGTGTGTCCGACTGACAGTCACCGATGCCAAGACCCTTTGCCGGGTGCTGGATGGCCGGGGGCTGGAGTACCGTCTGGCCGGAGAGGGGGAGGCCGACGTCTATGAGGCCCACGACCTTTCCCAGCTGATTCTGGACCTGCACCAGGCGGGCTGCCAGGTGACCGGGCTCCACCAGCGGGACGAGACTTTGGAGAGCTACTATATGAATCTGGTGGGAGGTGGCAGGGATGTCTAACCTCTTTTCTCCCGGCTCCTTGCGGCCGCGCAGGGACCGGCGCTTTTGGGGCGGCCCGGCGGGAAGCACAGGGGGGACCGTGTCATGAGAAATTTATGTTCCGCCCATTGGTTTCATCTGCTTCGGCATAAGGCATTTTGGGTCTCGGTCCTCTTCATGGCGCTCTATGGAGGGATGGAGGCGGTGGGGTTGTACCGCCAGGGCGCGGAGAAACTCTCCGACGGCCTGTTTGCCGGACTGACCTTTCTGGGGGTGGTTCTGGCGGCCTTTTGCAGCCTCTATCTGGGCACAGAGTACCAGGATGGCACACTGAGGAATAAGGTGACCGCCGGATACCGGCGGGAACAGATCTATTTCTCCTGTCTGCTTGCCTGCTTAGGGGGCGGACTGCTGATCTGGGGGTCCTACCTCGCGGCCTATCTGGCCGTGGGACTTCCTCTGCTGGGCGGGAAGATGGGGGATTGGGCGCTGGTAGGGGGAAGCTGTCTGGGGACGCTGCTTCTGCTTATGGTGTATGTCTGCCTGTATACCTGTCTGGTGAGCTGGCTCCAGGCCAAGGCCACGGCTGCCGCCGCCGCTATTTTGCTGGCCTTTGCCATGCTGTTTGGCGGGCTGTATCTCTACAACCGTCTGGACGAGCCTCCATCTTATCCTGATTCCTATCGACAGGAGAATGGGCAGATGCTCCAGCAGCCAGGCGGGGTGAACCCCAACTATCTGCAGGGGAAACAGCGGGTGGTCTATGAGATTTTGTATGACCTGCTCCCCGATGGACAGGGGATGCAGATTCTCAGCGGAGAGGTGGCCTCCCCCCAGGCACTGGGGAGAAATGCCGGGGCCTCCCTGCTTTTGATGGGTCTGACCACGGCCCTCGGCCTGGGAGAATTCCGGCGGAAGGATTTGCGATAGAGGAGGGAGGCGTATGGTACCTTGGCTGCTGTGTGCCCTGCTGGGGGGATGGGGGCTGTATCTGCTGGGCAGGCTGTACTGCCTGCACCGGGCCATGGAGGCGCTTGCCGGCCAACTGACCGACTGGCTGGACCGGGACACCAACACCCTGCTCACCCTATCCCTGTCCCGGGACCCCTATGTCCGGCGGCTGACGTCTCAGCTCAACGGGCAACTGCGGCGTCTGCGCCGGCAGCGGCGCCGGTACCAGAATGGAGACCGGGAGCTCAAGGAGGCGGTGACCAACCTCTCTCACGATCTCCGGACCCCTCTTACTGCCATCTGCGGCTATTTGGAGCTGCTGGAACAGACGGAGCAGTCCTCCGTTGCCGCCCGGTATTTGGCCCAGATTCAGAATCAGGTGGAAAGGATGAAGCAGCTGACGGAGGAGCTCTTCCGATACTCTCTCCTCTCCACCGCCCAGCCTCTGGAGCGAGCGGATGTGATGCTCAACCAAGTCCTGGAGGAGAGTCTTTTGGCCCACCATGGGGCCCTAACCCAGCGGAACATTGTTCCGGACCTGGACCTGACCACTGTACCAGTGCGCCGTCAGTTGGACCAGGGAGCGCTCAGCCGGGTGTTTGCCAATATCCTCAGCAATGTCCTCAAGTACAGTGAGGGGGACTTGGCGGTGCGGCTGACTTCTGAGGGAGAGATCACTTTTTCCAATGCCGCTTCCGGTCTCACCCCCGTGATGGCAGGCCGCCTGTTTGACCGGTTCTATACGGTGGAGTCCGGCCGCCATGCCACAGGACTGGGGCTGACCATTGCCAAACACCTCACCGAGGCCATGGGGGGACGCATCCGGGCGGACTGCCGGGGAGGGCGGCTGACCATTGCCCTGTCCTTTCCGGCGGAACCTTCGAAAAGGGAGGGCGCCTCTTGTTCCACACCCTATTTCTGTGATACAATGTAAAAAACACCCTTGAGGAGGCGTGTGCCATGTATCAGCTTTCCAATTTCATCGACAACGACGACATCCGTACCCTGGCCCAGCTGGGACCCTTTCAAGTTATTGAATACCAGCGGGACCTCAGTGTCAGCCCGGACAGCGCCCAGACCGCTTATTTTAGCAGCGTTATGCATGTGCGCCGGCGGCAGGTCCTCTGTGATCTGAAACAAGCCAATATCACCCTTCAGGCCGGCGCCATGCAGTGGAGCGTGGGCAACGTCAACGCCACCACAGGGGTCAAGGGGGTAGGAGACCTGTTTGGGAAAGCCCTCCGGGGCAAGGTCACAGGGGAGTCCGCCATTAAGCCGGAGTACACGGGAGACGGCCTGCTGGTGCTGGAGCCTACCTACAAGCACATTCTTCTCCTGGACCTGGCCGACTGGAATGGCTCGATTGTCCTGGATGACGGCCTTTTTCTGGCCTGTGACGCCCGGCTGAAGCACAAGGCGGTGATGCGGTCCAACCTCTCTTCTGCGGTGGCGGGCAATGAGGGCCTGTTCAATCTGGGCATCACTGGCAACGGTGTGCTCTGCCTGGAGTCAGACTGTCCCCGGGAGGAGCTGGTGGAGATCACCCTCCAGGACGATGTCCTCAAGGTGGACGGCAACCTGGCGGTGGCCTGGAGCGGCAGCCTGAGCTTTACCGTGGAGCGGTCCGGCAAGACCCTGATCGGGTCTGCTGCCTCCGGGGAGGGGCTGGTCAACGTCTATCGGGGCACGGGGAAGGTCCTGCTTGCCCCGGTGTCTCCCACCGGCAGGGGTTAAGTGGAGAGCACAGCGGCGTTCGTGGGAACGCCGCTGTTTTTTTGAGGGGAAAGCAGACCCGCTGAAAAAAATAGGAAAGAGGGCTTGCACCGCTGGCCCGGTACGGTATAGAATAAAGAGGATATAAAGAAATCGGAATGAATCATAGGAGGGAGTGCTCTGCCAGGCAGAGGAGACAGATGAAAGGAACACATGATTTACGGCACGGGGTCCTCTGGAAGCAGATCCTGTTGTTTGCCCTTCCCATCGCCGCCACCAGTATGCTGCAGCAGCTCTTTAACTCTGCGGACGTGGCGGTGGTGGGACAGTTTTCTGCCCAGAAGGAGCTGGCTCTGGCCGCGGTGGGCAGCACCAGCTCCATTGTCAATCTCTACATCACCATTTTTACCGGCCTGGCTGTGGGAGCCAATGTGGTCATCGCCCGCCTGATTGGGGCGGAAGAGGAGGGGGAAGTGCGAAAAGCGGTCCATACCTCTCTGGTGGTGGCGGTTCTTTGCGGTGCGGTGCTGATGGTGGTGGGGGAGTGTCTGGCTGGACCATTGCTGCGGTGGATGGATACCCCGGAGAATATCATTCATTTGGCCCGCCAGTATCTGCAAATTTACCTGCTGGGCGCCATATTCCAAATGGTGTATAACTTTGAGGCGGCCATCCTGCGGGCCAACGGAGACACCCGGCGCCCCTTGCTCTGCCTGCTTCTCTCCGGCGGAGTGAATGTGGTGCTGAACCTGGTATTTGTCCTGCTGTTTCACATGGATGTGGCGGGGGTGGCCCTGGCCACGGTGATTGCCGACGGGGTGGGGGCGGGCCTGCTCTGGCACTATCTGCGCCGGGAGACCGGGCCGATCCGGGTGGAGCCCGCCTTGCTGCGCCTGGACAGGAAGCTGCTGCGGGGCATCCTGTATATTGGCATCCCGGCGGCCATTCAGGGGATGATGTTCAACATTGCCAATGTGATCATCCAGTCGGGGATCAACCGGCTGGGCTCGGATGTGGTGGCGGCCTCCACCATTGGCGTAACTGCGGAGATCTTTGTCTACTATCTGCTCAACAGCTTTGGCCAGGCCAGCATGACCTTCAACGGCCAGAATTACGGGGCGGGGAATCTGCGCCGGTGCCGGAGTGCCACCCGCTGGTGCCTGCTGCTGGGGGGAATCCTGTCGGAGGCCTTTGCGCTGCTGCTGGTGGTTTTTGGTCTGCCCTTTGCCGGGATCTACACTTCGGACGCGGGCATCGCCCTGCTGGCGCTGACGCGGATGCGCTGGGTGCTGCCTTTCCAGTTGTTCAATATGGTCATTGAGGTGATGTCGGGGACCCTGCGGGGGCTGGGGTACTCCTTCGTTCCCACCATCCTCTGCGCGGTGTTCGTCTGTGGGCTGCGTATTTTGTGGGTGGCCTTTGTCTTCCCCTTGATGCCCACCTTCCAGGGTCTGCTGCTGGTCTACCCTGCCAGCTGGCTGGCGGCAGGGGCAGCGGTAACTGTGGCCTACTGGGCGCTGAAGCGAAAGCTGCTGACGGAAAAACCGCCCCAGGCTCCGGTGGTGCCTTGACAAAAAAAGACCAGGAACCCACAAAGGGGTGTCCTGGCCCATTAGGATTCCTCTTTCAAGAATTCCCGCCGCAGGGTTTCGACGATGCTGCGTACCGTTTCCTGCTGACTTTCCGAGAGATCATCAATGTAGAGGGCGGCACGGTGCTCCATGCCCAAGATATAGTCAACGGAGGTCCGGTAGAGCAGCGCCAGATTCTCCAAAACGTCAATGCGGGGCGTGGCGATGTTTCGCTCATACGCACTGATCGCGGCGCGGTCCACCCCCAGCCGGTCGGCGACTGCTTTTTGCGATAATCCGCGCTTTTTTCTCAGGGCCTTTAGCCGCCAGCCACGATCGTAGATTTCCATTTTGGGACCGCCTGCGCTTGGGTTTTATCGTTGCAAATTATTGTACGGCACAGAGAGGAAACTATATGTAGCAAATATATGTATAAAAAGAAAATTATATTTTCTGTCCGAAGGAAGGAAACGTGAGGATTTATGGTAAAAATACTTTTCGTCTGCCACGGCATTATCTGTAGAAATCTCTAAAAACTCCAGTAATATCAAGGTTTTTCTGACCTCAAGGTGGTGTTGCTACACCACTTTTACACCACTGAGTCTCGATGTGACAAAAATTATGAAATCGAGGACAAGGTTATGAAAAACAGAATGAACATCAATGGGATGGATTATGTGCTGACTGGAGATTACTACATTCCGGTTTTGGAATTGCCTGTGGAGGAACGCTCCATCGGAAAATACGGGCGGATGCACCGAGAGTATTTGAAAGAGCATAACCCCATGCTCTACAGCGATTTGATTTTAACCTGTAAGCTCTGGACTTACCTTGCCGATCTGAATGAACAGGCTCAGAGTCGCCTGAAATGTATTATTGAGCAGATGAAGGTCGCTGAGGGCGTGACAGAGGATCTGAAAGCCAGTGACCAGATGGCCTGGGTCAGAGCCATGAACAGCATCTACAACCGATCAGAGGAAATCATCCTCCGGGAGCTGATTTTCGGGGAGGATGCGGTATGAGAATCCTGGAAGAATTCTGGTACAGCAATATCGAGCCAACAGAGTACGATACAACCGCCTGCAAGGAGTTGAAAGAAGCTCTCCGCTTGATTACGAGAAACGAGGAAAAACTTCTGGCCACTATGACGGAGGAGCAGAAGGAACTTTTTTCCCGTTATACGGATGCTGTCCATGAGCATCAGACCCTGGCAGAGTGCCTGCTGTTCCAGAACAGCTTTAAGCTGGGAGCCAGGATGATGGTTGAGGTTATGGAAGATTAAAGTATAGAATAAGGCCGGATGCTGCTTCACAAGAAGTGGTATCCGGCTTTTTTCTTGATTTTTGACTGTATCACATGATAATTGTTATTTTCATGATAATAATCACACTTTTATTTATATTTTAGTGAATTAGAAAGTATTACAAGCAAGAAATAATAATTTCACGCACAGAACTTGCAGAGCTGTGCGTGAAATTATTCGCTTCCGAGATGTTGTTTAACTTTTTGATGATTCTTACTCCACTGGGCAGATTTTTGCATAATTGAAAAAAAATCAAATTAACTCATCTAATCACTTGATAATTACGTGATAATTAGATATAATTAGAAATGATTAAAATAATAGTGACGGCTAAAGGAGGTAATCTTCTTGATAGAAGGAAAGAATGTGGAGTTCAAGCGTGAATATATGGACGACATTAAGTACGCTGTTATTGCATTTGCAAATACAAATGGTGGGAAGCTTTATATCGGCATCAATGATGATGGAACAATATACGGTGTTGATAATGTAGACGATACTATGCTTCGCCTAACTAATATGATTCGAGATATTGTGCGTCCAGATGTGACTATGTTTACGGATTACTCTGTCGAGAAAATGGAACATAAAGATGTTATTGTTTTAACTGTGCAACGTGGCACAGCTCGTCCTTACTATCTGCATTCGAAAGGTATTCGCCCAGAGGGTGTATATGTACGTCAAGGTGCTTCTTCAGTTCCAGCTTCTGAAACAGCCATTTTGAATATGATTCGAGAAACCAGCGGAGATTGCTATGAAGATGCACGTTCCATTAATCAGCAGCTGACATTTGAAAAAGCGAAAGAATATTTTGCAAAGAAAAAGGTGGAGTTTGGTGATGCTCAGAAGCGCACACTGAATATAATCAGTGAAGATGGCACTTACACAAATCTTGGAATGTTGCTGTCTGATCAGTGCACGCATACCATCAAAATGGCCGTCTTTGAGGGAAGTAAGAAAAGTGTTTTTAAGGATCGCAAGGAACTGACAGGTTCTTTGCTGGAACAGCTTGAGGAGGCGTACACCTATATCGACCAATTCAATCACACTCGTGCAGAATTTAAAGGTTTAGATCGAATTGACAAGCGAGATTATCCTGCCGAAGCACTACGTGAAGCTCTTTTAAATGCACTTGTGCATCGAGACTATTCCGTGAGCGGTTCCACCCTTATTAGTATTTTTGATGGACGCATAGAATTCGTAACCATTGGTGGATTGGTTCGTGGAATTTCTTATGATGATATAATGCTGGGCATATCTGCTTTGCGTAACAAAAAATTAGCAAATGTTTTTTATCGTCTTAAGTTAATTGAAGCTTATGGCACCGGCATTATGAAAATTAATGAATGTTATGCGGATCAAGCGGTAAAGCCTATTATTGAAGTGAGCAACAATGCATTTAAGATTACCTTGCCCAACTTAAATTATCATCAAGAAATGCACGAAGTAGGAATTAAAAATGAGCGCATGAAAATGGTTCTCTCATTGTTTGGAAGAAAGGATAGTATTGTAAGAAAAGATGTAGATGATCTGCTGGGCGTATCTCAGTCTACATCCAGCATTCTTCTACGTGAAATGTTGGATGACGGACTGATTGTAAAAGTTGGTAGCGGCAGAAACCTCAAATATAGCTTAAAGATAAGGTCTTGATTGTGAGGAAAATTAATATGACTCGTTTTGAAACGATAATGGCAGTTTTAAATTTAGTTGCAATTGTAGGAATTCCAATCTTAGCAGTTGTTATAGGTCAATACCTGCAAAACCGTGCAGAAAAACGGAAAGATAAAATGCAAATTTTTCGCACCCTTATGACATCACGAATTTACGGTTGGACTGTAGACAGTGTTCATGCACTCAATCTTATTGATGTGGTTTTTGCAAAAGATACTGCTGTCAGAGGCGCTTGGAAAAACCTTTTAGATGCATATTCATCTTCGGAAGAATCTGAATTGATGAAGCAAAAACGACAAAATTTAAACTATAAGTTGCTGGAAGAAATGGCGAAGAATCTCGGCTACAAAGACAAAATCACTTGGGAAACTATTCAGAACCCCTATATACCCAAAGGAATGATCGACCAGTGGGAAGCTCAGGCAAGATCTCAACAAGCATACAATGATTTGCTTCATAGTATGACCAGTATCATGCCGAAAAAAGAAAGCAAAGAGGTAACGAAATGAGTACTAATGTTTCTAAGAAAAAACGTGAGGATCTACTAAGTAAAATCGGACAAATACGAACATTCATTGCCTCTGCGCCACAAGACACGAATACAGGAAATCTTCTTTCTTACTTATCTGAGTTAGAAAAGGATATTAATGGCAAAAAATACGGCCTGGTTTTTGAGCAACACAAAGAACACATTGATGAGGTTCTTGAAAAAAACACGCCGGTATTGAACGAGGATAAAGCTCTGTTTATTGACAACGGCGGAACAATGAACTTTTTGATTGAAGGTGATAACTTAGCAGCACTCCAGTTGCTGGAGAAAACTCACAAAGGGAAAATAGACCTTATCTATATTGATCCGCCCTACAATACAAAAAATAAAGATTTCATTTATGACGATAAACGGATTGATAGTACTGATGGATTTCAACATAGTAAATGGCTTTCGTTTATATCGGAAAGGCTGAAATTAGCCAGAGCATTATTAAGTCCGGATGGCATATTAACCATTAGCATTGGGTATCAAGAGATTCATAATTTAATGCTTTTGTGTCAAGAACTCTTTTCAGACCGTAACATAGTATCGGTAACTGTACAAACTTCCAGCGGAAATGCTGTTCAAAATGGTTTTACCTATGTTCAGGAATATATAGTTTTCGTTACACCTACTAATTTTAAACCTATGGAAGTAGAAGATGAAAAAAAAGAATATGCCAATCCCTACCATGGGATGAATCTTTCTGGATTTAATCAAACACAGCGTCCAAATCAAACTTATCCGATTTTTGTGGATTCAACACAACGAATTGTAGGATGTGGAAAGACTCTCCAGGAACTTATTGACGAAGGAATATATACAGATGATAAGGCTGATTTCAAATATGATTATGAAACTGCACCGGAAGGAACGGTTCCGGTTTGGCCAATAACACAACATGGAGATGCTTGCGTTTGGAGGTTGATTCCTTCGCAACTTATTAGTAATTGGAAAAAAGGATACATCAAAGTTATCCCGAACAAACGAGGAAAAAACAAATATACCATTCAGTACTTGTCGGGCGGAATTATTAAACAGATTGAATCTGGAGAATTGGAAACTTATCAACCCAATAGCGATGTACCGACATTAGAAGTTATTGGATTTAAAACAGCGGCAAGTGGGATTCCTACGATTTGGTCAGATACTAAATTTCTTACATCTGCTGGATCAAAGGATATTAAAAATGTATTCGGATGTAAAGTGGCATTTCCATTTCCTAAACCTGTGAATCTTATAAAAGAAATACTAAAAAGAACATGCCATAAAAGTATGACCATTTTGGACTTTTTTGCAGGAAGTGGGACTACAGGACAAGCAGTTCTTCAATTTAATATTGAACATTCAGATAAGAAAAGCAACTTTATTCTTTGCACTAACAATGAAAATAATATTTGCAAAGATGTCACTTATCCCCGAATTAAGCAAGTTATAGCTAATGAAAAGTATGATGCCAGTTTAAAGGTTTTCCGTATTAGATATATTCCAATTACTGACAGAATGTATTATGAATATGCAGATGAACTTCTTGCCCATGTTCGTGAACTTGTGGAGCTTGAAAATGGAATTAACTTCACAGGAAATGCCGAAATCGCCATTATATTGAACGAAGAAGATCTGGAAGAATTTATGGAAAATACGGTTAGTCTCTCTCAGTGTCGTAAGTTGTATATGGCCCACGATATTTTGCTTGATGCAGAGCAAGATCAAAAGCTGAGAGAACGAAATATTGCAGTGAATATCATTCCTGACTATTATTACAAAGAACTGGAGGGATAAACATGGAGATTACTCTTGCAAATTTTCAATTGAAGGCCATTGCAGATTTGATGGAGTCTATGGAAAACCAATATAAAGAGATCGTTCTGAAAAGCTGCACGGGTAGCGGAAAAACAATTATCTTAGCCCATTTTATGGATGAATATATCAGAGGCAACGCTGCAACGGTCTTTGTTTGGCTCACCCCTGGTAAGGGAAACCTTGAAGAGCAAAGTAAAGATAAGATGGACCGATACATTCACGGCAGCCACACTAAATTATTGCATGATATTATGGCAAGCGGATTTGAAGAAAATGATGTCTGCTTTATCAATTGGGAAAAACTTACTAAGAAAGGCAATACTGCCTTGAGGGACAGTGAGCGAACCAATTTTCTTGAGTATATTCAAAACGCATTGGATGCTGGCCTTTCATTCAAAGTCATTGTGGATGAGTCCCATCAAAACGATACCATCAAGGCCGATGATATTATTGAGTTGTTTCATCCAGACAAAATAATCAGATGCTCCGCTACACCTAAAGGATATAAAAACGCAACTGTTATTGACATTCCAGAAGAAGATGTTATTTCCGAAGGCTTGATTAAGAAACTTCTTGTCATAAACGAAAACTTCGAGCGGAATATCGGCGTTGACGATCAGATTTCTTACTTAATCCAAAAAGCAATTGCTAAGCAACAGGAGATTCATGCAGAATTTTTAAGACGTAATGTCAATGTAAACCCTCTGATTGTGGTCCAGATTCCCAATAAATCTGATGCATTGCTGGATCGAGTTGAAGAATACTTTGAATCTCAGGGAATCACTTATGAGAATAGTCAACTGGCAGTTTGGCTTTCTGATAAAAAGCAGAATTTAGAAGGAATTTCCGACCCAGATGCCACACCAATAGCGGTAATTATAAAGCAAGCTGTTGCAACGGGATGGGATTGTCCGAGAGCACATATCTTAGTCAAACTCCGTGACAACATGAGTGAAACCTTTGAAATTCAGACCGTTGGACGTATTCGCCGTATGCCAGAGGCAAAGCATTACGATTGTGATTTGTTGGATTGTTGCTATCTTTTTACGCTGGATGAAAAATTTACGGAAAGCGTCAAGCTGAGTCTTGGTAAAGACGCTTTGGAGGCATACCGGGTGTTTCTGAAACCGGAGCACCGTTCCTTTACCTTAATTAGCGAGTACAAAACAAATGTCCCGTTCCCTCGTGATGCCAAACTGGCCTTAAAAGTAATCAGCAAGTTCTTTGAAAAGAAATATCATGCCACGAGTGATATGGATAAAAACAAGACATTGCTTGAAGCCCGTGGATATTCGTTTGCTGAAGATATTATTGACTACACCAAATCTGGTGAGGTTTCCATTTTATCTAAAGAGAATATTTCCGGGTTGAATGATATTGCAATTCATGAACCTTTGAATACTCACAAGCATGGTAAGGCATATCATCATTGCATAGCAGAAATTGGATTTAAAATAAACCTTGATTACAGCAGTATCAATGCAATTATACGAAAGTTATTTCTGCAGGGCCTGCACTGTGATTGTAAAATTTTAAAAATTGACACTCGTGCACTGTATGCTTTTGTTATCAATAATAAGCATCGTTTGATTGAAGATATAAGAAGTGCAATGTCCGATGAAGCACTTCAACTTAGTTTGGATATACCGAAAGTCACGGAAAAGCCGATAGGTTTCCCGCAGGAAACACTATTTACATTTGATATAACCGGAAAATCTCAGAGTGAAATGACAAAGAACGTATATAAGCGTTACTTGGCTTCTGCAGAAAGACGTTCTCTTCCAGAGAAACTTTTCGAACGCCATTGCCAAAATAGTTCTAAAGTTTCGTGGTTTTATAAAAACGGAGATAAGGGCATCGAATATTTCTCCATTGTGTATGTGGACAACTTCGGAAAACAAAAGTCTTTTTATCCAGACTATGTTGTTGGAGCGACCGATGGTTCAGTTTGGATTATTGAGACAAAGGGTGGCTTCACAAAGTTTGGAGATAGTGAAGACATTGATAAATACACGGCTAAAAAATTTGGCGTATTAAAAAAATATGTAGATCGCTACAATCTTAAAGGTGGAATTGTACGCCAAGATAAGCAAAGTGGGGAGCTTTGTATTTGTAGTGACCAGTATTCTGATGACATTGGAAGCGACTGCTGGTCACTGCTTTCTGACGTGCTTTAAGGAGGATAGAAATGGGCACAGAGACCAAAAGGAAAAATGTTCCTATTTATTTTTACTATTTAACCATTGCAAAGCAAAAAAATGCCGAGGATGGCTCCAAATACAGCATGGAGCAAATCGTTGCATCTTTTTCGGCAATGTTGCAGCATATCCTTTCCAAAAACTTGAGTGATAGAAAACGTAATCTCGCAACTTCAGAGAAAATTGTATGGTTGGAGTCCGTTAAAGAACTGGCACCGGGTAATTATGACATTATTTTCAAATCTGCCAAATATAATCATGTGCGGAAAGAGATTGATACTGAAACGATGGAGGAGCTTGGACTTCGGAAACGGCAGCAGGATGGTGACGAGGAAAAAACTCATCTTTGTATTCGGTTAGCGAAAGGGCAACATCGGTTTTTAGCTGTACATGAAAGCAATCACTATGGCATTTCGATAAAGTGCATTATTGATTATCTTAATGCCAAATTTAAGCAATACAGTGAGGAGTGCGATGATAATTATTTATATACGCTTACACATGAGATAATGCCAGGAGATGATTTTCTAACATCGCTCAAGAAAGCTAAAACTACGTCTTTTATTACATTGACCGTTAGCAAAGATGATCTGAATGATGACTTTATGAGATTTGCCAATCGAACAGATATCAGTGATGAAGTGCAAATTCTTATAAAAAAGCCGAGAAAGGCCAAGAAATTTCCGGAAAATTTGATAAAAGCATATTATGAGGATATGCAAAGCAATAACAAAATTAAGAAAATAGCAGTCAAGGGAACAAATGAATCTGGAACATTTGAAGCAGCCACAGACTTGATTAAGATGAAACACTATCTTACAGTGGAAACCGAAGGATTAACTAACGAAGTGTGTAGTTCTGAGTTCTTCCATAAGGCTCAAACTTTTATAGATGAAACGAGGCGGTGATAATGAAGTCAATCGTTTTTGTCCCAGTTAAAGACTATATAAAATCCAGAAAAAAACTGTATGTCAAGTTTGTATTCCCAATAGTGGTTGCAGCAACAGCTCTGGCAATAACTCTTTTCTTTAATTTTGGCGATGGTGAAAAACTCAACGCAGTTTTTTCTGAATTTATTAGCACCCAAATAAATATTATCGCCATTTTAATATCATTCTCTATTGCAATTATTACGATACTGGTTTCAGCAGATAATCGTAATATGCAGGAGCTTAAAAACACATTGTCGAATGAGAAACTCTATAATTCGGTAAACGGAAAGCAACTATCATTATTCCAGATTTTATTATCTAATATAGCATATAACATTATTTGTGAAACGGTTTATCTGATTTTCTTGATTGCTGTTGCTCTGACCAAATCAATTTTCCCACTCCAATCATTGAAGTATATTTCGGCAATCTGTATTTTCATCATACTTCATATTCTTCTTGTATTGTTGGAGTCCGTTGCACAAATGTACCTTACTTTTTGGGATAAAAAATAAATCTCATATTTAGAATAAATGGAATTGTGCAGGGCATGAGCGGATCACCAATTATACAATCGTGGCCATAGTCTGCAAAATTGCAGCAGGTAGTTCAAAAGGAAGTAACCTTTCCCTCCTAAGCAGACATTATCTGTTCGTCTTCTGTCTGGCCTTTATAAAACTGTATATTTTCAGAAAACAATATAATGCAATGTAATTGATAGGAAGCATCCAACTTCAACGGTTGGGTGCTTTTCTTTTGCCCTAAAAATTGTTATTCATCGCAGATTGAGCATTTTGTCGAGAGCGCACCACAGTGGAAGTTCCTCTGTGCAAGGTCATAAAAATCTGGAAAAGGCACTGTAAAAATGAACTTACTCTACCTACGAGGCAATAAAACTATACTTCAAAATCCATTATACTTTTCTCAAGGCTAAAGCAAGCCACCTTCCCTTAGGAACTAAGGGCGCACTTCTATACCGGTCATTCCATTTCGGTATGTGCGTTCTCCGAAGGTCAATGCTCCTGTGTCTGAACACATCACATAGTGCGGAATTGCATTCCGGTCAAGAGCCAGGCTCTTGCGGCTGACGCCTATCTCTTTTTACATACCTTGCTGCGGCAAGGATGAATCAAAGACAAGGAGCCAAAAGAAATGGAAAACAAAGAAAAAACGCTGGAACAGCTGGCAGCTGCCCAATTAAAAGTGCAGCAATATGAACACAAGATTCAGTTGTTGCAGAACCGCAAAAAACATCTGGAAAAGAAAGCCGACCGTCAGCGCACACACCATCTTTGCAACATGGGCGGTGCGATCCAAAGCATTTCCAAAGAAGCAGATTCCCTGACAAAAGTGGAGTTCTACGCTCTGATGGAACAGATCTTTGCCCTGACTGCTGTGCAGGAACTGGTGGCAGAAGCCATTCAGAATCATGGGATGGGAGGTGATTGCTGATGGCGCTCTATCACTTTCATGTTACGCAGATCAAACGAAGCGAGGGACGAACCGCCGTTGCCAGTGCTGCTTACCGTGCCGGAGAAAAACTGCATAATCTCTGGGATGGTGAAACCCACGATTACACCAAAAAAGGCGGAGTTATCCTGACAGAAATCCTGCTGCCGGAACACGCACCGGCAAGATTTTCAGACCGCTACACACTCTGGAACGAGGTGGAACAGGTGGAAAAGAATTATAACGCCCAGCTTGCATACAGCTTTGACCTTGCACTGCAAAATGAATTTTCTTTGGAGGAAAACATTGCTTTGGCAAGAGCATTTATTCAAAAGCACTTCGTTGCTGATGGCATGATCTGTGATTTTGCAGTGCATCAGCCCGACCGGGAAGAAGGCGGCATCCCGAATCCTCACTTTCATGTGTTGGTTCCCATTCGTCCTCTGAAGGCAGATGGGACTTGGGGAGCCAAACAGCGCCGAGTGTATCACTTGGACAAGGATGGGAACCGAATAAAAAAGGAAAACGGCCAATGGGCATTTGATGCAGTCCCCACCACAAATTGGGGTAAGTCAGAAACATTGGAGCAGTGGCGTGCAGCCTGGGCAGATATGGTCAATGCAAAATTTCAGGAAAAAGGGATTAGCTGTCATATCGACCATCGTTCTTATGTGGATCAGGGGCTGGATTTGATTCCTACCGTGCATGAGGGGCCGCATATCCGAAAAATGGAGAAGAAAGGCATACGCACCGAAAAAGGCGAACTGAACCGCTGGATCAAGGCCACCAATCGCATGATTCGCAGTATGAGAGCGACCATTGCCGCATTGAAAGAGTGGATTCTGGAAGCTAAAGAAATGCTGAAAGAACCGCTGAAAGAACCGCAGGAAATCTATCTGGCGCAGCTGCTCAGTGAAGCTCACACCATGCGTAATCAAACGGCTATGACCTACGCCAGGGGCAAAACCAAGGCCAAGAAAAATAACCTGAAGCGATTTATGGATGCCTGTAATTATCTGAGTCGGCAAGGGGTATTGACGCTCAGTGATTTTGAAAAGCACCTTTCTTCTGTTGACGAGAAGGTGGAATCCAGCAAATCTTCCATGAATCAGAAACAGCAGCGATTGAAGGAGCTTCAGCAGCTACTGGAGGATGCAAAAACCTATGGCGAATTAAAGCCGATAGCAGACGAAATGAAAAAAGAAAAATACCGCTTTGCCAAAGCCAGAGAAAAGTACAAGGCAGAACATGAAGGAGAACTTCGCCGGTTTTATATGACAAAACGGAAATTAAAAGAAAAAGGATTTGATAAAGAACTGTTTCCGCTGAAAGCATGGCAGAAAGAATTTTCCGAACTGTCGGCGCAGCGGGAAGCTGAGTATCAGGAGTACAAGCTCATCCAAAAGGAGCTGACGCTGCTGTATCAAATCAAGGGAGATGTGGATCGGGTGCTGCGTGAAACCCATCCCGACTTGATGCATTCCCATCAAGTCAAAGCGCAGGAAGCTGCTTTGTAATCAGGAGGTGGAATATGAGTTATACACAGGAGCAGATTGACCGTGCCAATCAGGTCAACTTGGAAGAATTTTTACGCTCCCAGGGGGAGCAGTTAATCAAAAGCGGAAACGAGTGGCGCTGGAAACGGCACGACAGTTTGACCGTCAAATGGAACAAGTGGTTTCGTCATAGCCAGAGCAAAGGAGGCTATCCCGTGGAATTTGTCATGGAATTCTTCGGCAAGAGCTTCCCCGAAGCGGTGGAACTGCTGATTGGAGAGGCACCGTCAGATAAAGGTGATGCAGTATCATCGTCTGCGTTTCGTCTGCCGCCCAGAAATCGGTATATGGAACGGGCGATGGCATACTTACGCCAAAGAAACATTCCAGAAGAACTGGTGCAGGAGTTTTGCCGGGAAGGACTGATTTACGAGGACGCACAGCACCACAACATTGTATTTGTGGGCAAGGATGCAGCTGGGATTCCCAGATATGCCCACTGCAAAGGAACCAGTGATGGCTTCCGTATGGATGTGCTCGGTTCGGACAAGGCTCACAATTTTGCTTGCCGCAGTGATGGGAAAAGCCTGCTTGTATTTGAAGCACCCATTGATTTAATGTCCTTTATCGCCTTGTATCCGAAGGACTGGAAAACTCGCAATTATCTGTCCCTGGGTGGTGTAGGAGCAAAAGCACTGGATGGCTTTCTCTCTGAGCGCAGGGACATGGAAACCGTTTATATCTGCACCGACTCCGACAAAGCCGGGAATGAAGCGGTCAATCGTCTGTTGGCGTGCATTCCAGAACACATGGCGGTGATTCGGCTGGTTCCTTGTGATAAAGACTGGAACGAGGTTTTGAAGCACAGGGACGATTTGACCCACAGCAAATATATTTCCAAGACCATCGTACTGCGGGAGAAAGCAGAAAAGAAAGCGGTTCCTGTAATCCGTATGAGCGAAGTTCAACAGACGGAGGTGGAATGGCTCTGGTACCCGTACATTCCCTTTGGAAAACTGACCATCATTCAGGGGAACCCTGGTGAGGGCAAAACCTTCTTTGCTATGCAGCTGGCGGCAGCCTGCACCAACCGGAAATATCTGCCCCAGATGGAACCCTTTGAACCCTTCAATATGATTTTTCAGACGGCGGAGGACGGTCTGGGAGATACGGTAAAGCCGAGGCTGCTTTCTGCCGAAGCTGACCTTGAACGGGTGTTGGTGATTGACGATGCCGACAATCCGCTGACGCTGGCTGACGAGCGCATCGAGAAAGCCATCCGGGAAAATAGTGCCCGATTGGTCATCATTGACCCATTGCAGGCGTTTCTCGGACCCAATGTAGATATGAATCGTGCCAATGAGGTTCGACCTATCTTTCGCAGACTGGCAGAAGTGGCACAGGACACCAACTGCGCCATTGTGATGATTGGGCACCTGAATAAGGCATCCGGCACACAGAGCACCTATCGTGGTTTGGGCTCCATTGACATCACTGCCGTAGTCAGAAGTCTGCTGTTTATCGGTAAGGTGAAATCAGATCCCACCACAAGGGTGATTGTCCATGAGAAAAGCTCTCTGGCACCGCCAGGACAGTCTCTGGCCTTTTCTCTGGGGGACGAAAAGGGATTCCTCTGGATTGGTGCTTATGACATCAGCGCAGAAGATCTGCTTGCCGGTGGCGAAGGCAGCAAAACAGAACTGAAACAGGAACAGGCCGCAAAACTGATTGAGGATTTTTTGTCTGATGGCGGAAAAGCATCCATTGCGGAGATCAACAAAGAAGCAGCGGAACGAGGAATTTCTGAACGCACTGTCCGTCTGGCCAGAAATTCCATGGGAGATAAAATCGCAAGCGAGCGTCAGGGTAAGGACTGGTGGATCTGGTTTAAGAAATAACATGTGAAATGGAAATTTGCGTGAAGTGGCAAAGGTTTGATAGATGCCTAAGATTGCCGCTTTGCCACTTGGATATAACGATTGGAGGGATTATATGAAAGAAGTTCCTATCTGGGAGAAGGCTAATTTGACCTTGGAAGAAGCGGCAGCATACTCGGGTATTGGGACCGGTAAACTGCGTGAGATTACCAACGACAGGAACTGCAATTTTGTTCTTTGGGTGGGCAACAAGCGACTGATCAAAAAACGCCTATTTGACAAATTTATTGAGCAGGTGTTTTCCATCTAATATCTGCAGATCTGTAATAGAAAAAGAGGGCTTGGTGTGATACAATATAGGTGTCACATCGAGACTCCTTTTGAAAGAAAGGAGATCGAAATTGAGCGAAAAACGGAAAGATCATAAAGGGCGTATTCTGAAAGCAGGAGAGAGCCAGAGAAAGGACGGGATCTATCAGTACAGGTACACAGATTGCCGAGGGAAAAGACAATGTGTTTATTCCCCTACCTTGCAGGAACTTCGTCAGAAAGAGAAGGAAATTCAGAAGCAGATTGACGAAGGAATTGACTATGAAGCAGGACAAATTACGGTCATTGAATTGCTGGAAAAGTACATCAGCTTGAAGAAAGGTGTGCGCTACAATACACAGGTCGGCTATCGGTTTGTTTTGAATCTGGTCAGGAAAGAAGATTTCGGCTACCGCAAAATCAGCACCGTCAAAGTATCGGATGCGAAACAGTGGTTTGCAAAGCTTCAAAAAGATGGCAGAGGCTTTAGTACCATCAGCAGTGTGCGAGGTGTTATCAAACCAGCGTTTCAGATGGCCTACGATGAGGATGTTGTCAGAAAGAATCCGTTCGTTTTCAAGCTGACGGATGTGGTGGTAAATGATACGGTGCCGAGAGTTGCACTCACCGAGGAACACTTGGAAATCTGGATGAATTTCATTGAGAGAGACAACACTTACCACAAATACTATGATGAGTTTGTGGTACTTCTGGAAACCGGTATGAGAGTCAGCGAGTTTTGCGGTCTGACCCGAAAAGATCTGGATTTCAAAAATCGTAGAATTCGTGTGGATCACCAGCTGATTCGTGAGCGTGGCGGAAAATACTATGTGGAGGAGACCAAAACGAGCAGCGGCCGCCGCTTCCTGCCGATGAACGAAACGGTGTATGACTCTTTGAAAAAGATGCTGGAGCGCCGCCCTGAGGTCAAGACAGAGCCTATGGTAGACGGTTACAGCGGCTTCATCATGCTGGACAAGAATGGGAATCCCAAAGTAGCATTACACATCGAAAACGAGATGCGCTGGGCGATGAAGAAGTATAAGAAGCTTCATCCGGACAGCCCTCTGCCGCACATCACCCCTCATGTGTTCCGGCACACCTTCTGTACGAACTATGCAAATGACGGCATGGACATTAAAAATCTTCAGTACCTGATGGGTCACTCGGATGCGGGCGTGACACTGAATGTCTACACCCACGCAAGCTACGCACACGCTGCGGAGCAGATGGCGGAAATTTCACAGTTCCGCCATTCCCCTAAAGAAAAAAAGACAGGGGTTTTGCTGTCGGATAAACAGCAAATATGGTGGTAGTATCTTACGTTTACTACACCATTTACTACACCACTTGGTGGTGTAGTTACATAGATTTATAGAGACTTATGAAAAAATGAAGAAAAACCGAAAGTCCGAAAACCCCTGTAATATCAATGGTTTTCAGGCTTATGGAGGAATATAGAGACTATGATAAAAGTACTTTTCATCTGCCACGGCAACATTTGCCGCTCTCCCATGGCGGCCTGCTTGTTTTCCCAGATGGCAAAGGCGCGGGGGCTGGACTGTGTGGTGTCCTCGGCGGCCACCAGCCGGGAGGAGATTGGAAACCCCATGTATCCCCCCGCCAGGCGCAAGCTAAAGGAAATGGGGGTGCCCTTTGGCCATCATCGGGCGGTGCAGATGACCAGGGAGGACTATGGAGCCTATGATTTTCTGCTGGCCATGGACTCTGCCAACGTGAAGAATATGAAGGCCATCGCGGGGGGAGACCCGGAGGGGAAGATCCGCCGTCTGCTGGACGGTACGCCCCACCCCAGGGACATTGCCGATCCCTGGTATACAGGAAATTTTGACGCCACCTATGCGGACTTGGCAGAGGGCTGTCAGGCGCTGCTGGACCGGCTGGAGAAGATGTCATATCTGAAAAATCCGTCTGAGTAAGTGCGTTTCCAGCGGCGAGAATGGAGGGCGCAGGAGGAGAACAGACGTATGATTTCCAGCCAATGTGACACACTATCCCGGTAGGGCGCAACCTGCGCCGGGAAGGAGTCTTGTCCCATGAAGGTGACAGTAACCGACGGCTGCATCAGCTGCGGCCTGTGTGTGGAGAGTTTCCCAGACCTGTTCCATTGGAATGAGGAGGGAACTGCGGAGGCTGTGGGCCAGGTGCCAGCTGGACAGGAGGATCAGGCCCGCCAGGCGGTGGAGGACTGTCCTGTCAGTGTCATTGCCGCGGCGGAATGAAAAAAACACCCCGCTTCGCCAGAGAATCTGGACGAAGCGGGGTGTTTCTTTGGGGTCAGTCCTGGAACATGGGGGTAGAGAGGTAGCGGTCGCCGGTATCCGGGAGGAGGACCACGATGGTTTTGCCCTGGTTCTCCGGCCGCTTGGCCAGCTGGATGGCGGCCCAGAGCGCCGCCCCGGAGGAGATGCCTGCCAGGACACCCTCCCGCCGTCCCAGTGCCCGGCCGGCAGCGTAGGCGTCGGCTTCGGTGACGGGAATGATCTCGTCATAGATTTCCGTGTTGAGCACGCTCGGCACGAAATTGGCGCCGATGCCCTGCAGGCCGTGGGGACCTGCCATGCCCTTGCTCAGCAGGGGAGAGGCGGCGGGTTCCACCGCCACCACCTTCAGGTGGGGATTTTGGGCCTTGAGGTATTCCCCTGTGCCGGTGATGGTGCCGCCGGTGCCCACCCCGGCGACGAAAACGTCCACCTGTCCGTCGGTATCCGCCCAGATTTCCGGGCCGGTGGTGGTCCGGTGAGCGTCGGCGTTGGCGGGGTTGTCAAACTGCCTGGGGAGGAAGGCGTTGGGAATCTCCCGGGCCAGTTCCTCCGCTTTTGCAATGGAGCCTGCCATCCCTTGGGCGCCCGGGGTGAGCACCAGCTCAGCGCCGTAGGCGGACATGAGCAGGCGGCGCTCCATGCTCATGGTGTCGGGCATGACGATGATGGTGCGGTAGCCCCGGGTGGCGGCGACTACGGCCAGGCCAATGCCCGTGTTGCCGGAGGTGGGTTCGATGATGACCGCGCCGGGCTTGAGCAGCCCCTTTGCCTCCGCGTCGTCGAGCATGGCCTTGGCCACCCGGTCCTTGGCGGAGCCGGCGGGGTTGAGATACTCCAGCTTGGCCAGAAGGGTGGCGTTCAGGCCCTCTGCCCGCTGGATCTGGCGGAGCTCCAGCAGGGGGGTTCCCCCGATGAGCTGCTCCACAGAGGTGTAGATAGTTCCCATAGTAGACCTCCTGATTGCAAAGGTTTGCACTTGCATGGAATACAATAGATGATATCATCATAGGCCACAGGGGATGGTTTGTCAAGGCGGCGTCAGGTTGTCCTTGACAGACTGGGGCAGGGGACTTACAATGAAGGAAAACAGGTTGGGTCCGATGGGACGGAACATACCGGCGGAGGTGGGAGGCATGTCTGTGGAGTATCAGGTGCAAATGGTTTACCGGCAGGAGGATGTGGCCGCGCTGGTTAAAGTGCTGGAGTTCCGCCGCCGACCGGAAAAAAATCTGCGTTTGGCGCGCAAGATCGGCTACCCTATTTTTGGGTTGCTGCTTCTGGGGGTGGGGGCCAGCATCATTGCGGGCATTGTCACCACAGGGGCCTTTGCCCCCATTACCATTGTCACCTTGGTGCTCTCTGCGCTCTGCATTCTGGGGGGCATTGCCCTTCTGCGCCGGTCGGACAGCAGGGGAATGGCCCGACGGTCCTGGGCCCGGTACCCCAACAAGGGGATGACCTTGACCTATACCTTTTACAAGGACCATTTTGAGGAGACCGATGCGGCCTCCGGACAGCACACCTTCCCATACATCAGTATCAAAAGCGCCAATGAGGATGCGGGGCATTTTTTCCTCTTTACCGTGACCAACGCGGCGCACATGCTGTGCAAGGAGAGCTTTGTGCAGGGGGACCCCGCCACCTTTGCCGCCTTTCTGCGCAAGAAAGCGGCGGTGACCATGGACCCGGTGGAGTGAAGGACGCCTGGTCCGGCGGAAAGAGGAGGAGAATAGGATGAGTATTTTCAACAATGAGAGCATCTTAGCTTGGCTCAAATATTTTTCCGACCACTCGGAAATTGATTTGTCCACGGTACGCATTTTGGACATCACCGGGGAGAACCGGAACCTGCTGCCCACGGTGCAGGCCAACCGCTCTGTGCTGGTGTTCACCGACGGGAACCACCCGGAGATTTTTTACAGCATGTGGGACGAGGGCATGGGGGACTGTGAGATTTGGTACAACGAGGGCTCCGAGCCCCAGGGCCCTATGAAGCACAATCTCCTCTCAGAGATGATTGACCGGGGGGTGAACGTCTCCGCGGCCATGCTGATCAACAACCCCCGGGCCCACTCAGGCTACCGGATCGGCCTGGACAACGACAGCTTTTCTCCCGGCACCATCCGGTACGTGGCGCCGGAGATTCGGGCGGTCATTCTGAAAAAGCTCTGCCTGGATGAGAAGGAGACCATTTGCTGTGTCTCCGGGGAGAGCATCGCCGTGGAAGCGGCCATCGCCGTCCGCCGGGGCCATGTGGTAGCGGTGGAGTATAAGCCGGGAGACCGCCAGACCATGGAGGAGAATGTGGTCCGCTTTGGTCTGAACAACGTGCTGATCGTGGACGACATGGAGAGCTACTCCCACCGGTGGCCGGTGCCCGACGTGGCGTTCCTGGTGGCCTCCCCCAAGCTGGAGCTGGAGCTGCAGACGCTGGTGCGGGTCAACCCGAAGATTCGGGTGGTGATCTATACCTTGGAGTTCAGTTTCATGAGCCGGATTCCCGGGATGCTCTGGGAAAACGGCATCCAGCCCACGGAGGTGATGCAGCTGGAGGTCTCCAAGGTGGGCCGGAAGGACGAGATCGAGGTGCAGCCGGCGCCCTGGATTTTCTCTGGCCAGGCGGGGCAGGAATAACGCACAAGAAAAGGGCCCTTTTTTCGGGAAAAGAGGGGAATTTGTGCCTTGACAAGGCCCCGGCCAGTGCGTATAATATCCTCAATTAAACAAAGCCAATCACAATGGCGATGATGGAGACAGTAGGATCTGCGGAACCCTGCAGCGATTCGGGGATGGTGAGAGCCCGAAGGAAGTAGCGCGGAAGTCTGAATATCCCTCCTGAGCTGCAGGCCGAACACCAAAGCGCGGAAAGTAGGCCCTGCCGGTGTCCCCCGTTACAGGGAGCGCGTATGTTGGTACGCAGGTAACAGGTGGTACAGCGAAGTGTTTTCTTGGCCTTCGTCCTTTTACAGGGACGAAGGCTTTTTTCTTTGCCCGCCCTCCCCACGGGGCGGGGGACTTCCGGGCACAGGCGGTGCCCATATTCCAAGGAGGTAAGTTCCATGAAAGAGAACGGTTTGGTAGAATTCCGGTGGCATGGCCGGGGGGGACAGGGGGCCAAAACGGCCTGTCTCCTCCTGGCGGACGCCGCCTTCAGCTCGGGCAAGTTTGTCCAGGGGTTCCCGGAGTACGGCCCTGAGCGGATGGGGGCTCCCATTACCGCGTATAACCGCATCAGCGACACCCGGTGCAGCATCCACTGCAACATCGACTGCCCAGACTATGTGGTGGTGGTGGACGAGACCCTGCTGGACACGGTGGATGTCACCAAGGGCCTGTCCCCGACGGGGGCGGTGATCGTCAACACAGCCAAGTCCCCCGGGGAGATTCGGGGCAAGCTCCGGCATTGGACGGGGCCGGTGTGCACCATAGACGCCCGCCGGATCTCCGAGGAGACCTTGGGCCGGAACTTCCCCAACACCCCCATGCTCAGCGCGGCGGTGCGGGTGAGCGGTGTGCTGGAGGAAGAGAGGTTTAAGCAGGACATGGAGGAGAGCTTCCATCACAAATTTGCCGCCAAGCCCCAGGTGGTGGCCGGAAACATGGCGGCCCTAATGCAGGCGTGGGAGGAGGTGCAGGTCGGATGATCCGTCCCGCAAGAGAGATTGACGAGCATACCCCTTGGCAGGAGATGACCCTGGGGGGAGAGGTCTATGAACCGGCCACCGCCCGGTATGTGAACACCGGCGCCTGGCGCACGGACACCCCGGTGCTGGACCGGGAGAAATGTCGCAACTGCCTGCTGTGCGTGCCCTACTGTCCCGACAGCTCCCTGCCGGTGGCGGAGGGAAAGCTGGCCGGCATTGATTACCTGCACTGCAAGGGCTGCGGCATCTGCGCCCAGGTCTGCCCCTTTGGGGCCATCACGGTAAAGGAGGGTGGAGAGGCATGAATTACAACGAACGTCTTTCCGGCAACGAGGCCATTGCCTTTGCCATGAAGCAGATTGACCCCGACGTGATGGCGGCCTTTCCCATCACCCCCTCCACGGAGATTCCCCAGTATTTTGCCCAGTACGTGGCCAACGGGGAGGTCAACACGGAGTTTGTCCCGGTGGAGTCCGAGCACAGCTCCATGTCCGCCTGCATCGGCGCCGAAGCCGCCGGGGCCCGGGCGGTGACTGCCACCTCCTCAGCGGGCCTGGCCCTGATGTATGAGATGATGTATGTGGCGGCCTCCAGCCGGCTTCCCATCACCCTGGCCTGCGTGAACCGGGCCCTCACCGGCCCCATCAACATCAACAACGACCACTCGGACTCCATGGGCATCCGGGACGCGGGGTGGATTCAGATTTACGCGGAGAACAACCAGGAGGCCTATGACAATTTCCTCCAGGCCATGCCCATCGGAGAGCACCCCTCCGTCCGTCTGCCGGTGATGATCTGTCAGGATGGCTTTATCACCAGCCACGCCTTGGAGAATATTGTGCTGCTGGATACCGACTCCGTCAAGGCCTTTGTGGGGGAGTACCGCCCGGAGCATTTCCTGCTCAAGGCGGAGAATCCCCTGGCCATCGGTCCCTATGACCTGGGCTGCCACTATATGGAGCATAAGGTCCAGCAGGCCGAGGCCATGAAGGGGGCCAAGAAGCGGATTTTGGAGGTGGCCGCCCAGTTCGCGGCCCTGACCGGACGAGAATACGGCCTGTTCGAGGCCTACCGCATGGAGGATGCCGAGATCGCCCTGGTGCTCATCGGCTCCTCTGCGGGCACCGCCAAGGTGACGGTGGACGCGCTGCGGGCGCGGGGGATTCCGGCGGGCCTGGTAAAGATTCGGGTCTTCCGCCCCTTCCCGGCGGAGGAACTGGCCCAGACCCTGAAGAACGTGAAGGCCCTGGCCATTCTGGACAAGGCGGAGAGCTTCTCTGCCCAGGGCGGCCCCCTGTTTGCGGAGGTCCGGGCGGCCCTCTACGATCTGGAGCCCCGTCCCCGTACCGTGGGATATGTCTACGGCCTGGGGGGCCGGGATATCACCCCGGCGCATTTTGCGTCGGTCTTTGCCCGGCTGGAGGCCATTGCGGCCGGGGGCGAACTGGGTCCGGTCTATTCACATCTGGGACAAAGGGGGTAAACGGCCATGGAAAACACAGAGAGAACCTATCATTTCAAAAAGACCCTGGAGAAAAAAGAACGCTTTGTGGGGGGACACCGCCTCTGCGCCGGCTGCGGGGCGGGCATTGCGGTCCGGGGCGTTCTGCGGGCCCTGCGGGAGGAGGACCGGGCGGTGGTGGGCAACGCCACCGGCTGCCTGGAGGTCAGCTCCTTCCTCTATCCCTACACCGCCTATGAGGACAGCTACATCCATACGGCCTTTGAGAGCGCCGGCGCCTCCCTGTCCGGGGTGGAGGCGGCTTATAACGCCCTGAAGCGGAAGGGGAAGGTCCAGGGGGAGGTCAAGTTCATCACCTTCGGCGGGGATGGCGGCACCTACGACATCGGCTTTCAGTCCCTGTCCGGAGCCATGGAGCGGGGCCACGACCTGACCTATGTCTGCTACGACAACGAGGCCTATATGAACACCGGCATTCAGCGCTCCTCCTCCACCCCCCGGTTTGCCAAGGCCACCACCTCTCCGGTGGGGTCGGCCATCCCCGGGAAGCTGCAGAACAAGAAGAATCTCACCGAGATCATCGCCGCCCACCATGTGCCCTACGTGGCCCAGACCACCTTCCTTGGCAATTTCCGGGACCTTTATACCAAGGCCCAGAAAGCGATCTATACCCCCGGCCCCAGTTTTCTGAACATCATGGCCCCCTGTCCCCGTGGCTGGGAATATCCGGCGGAAAAACTCCCGGAGATCTGTAAGCTGGCGGTGGAGACCTGCGTCTGGCCGCTGTTCGAGGTCATTGACGGGGTGTGGCACCTGAGCTACCAGCCCAAGCAGAAGCGGCCGGTGGAGGAGTATCTCCGGCTTCAGGGCCGCTTCCGTCACATGTTCAAACCGGGCAACGAGTGGATGATCGAAGAGGCCCAGCGAAACGTGGACGAGAACTGGGAAAAGCTCCTGGCCAAATGTCAGGGGTAAGATGTAAGATGATCCGGCTGAAAAATCCTTGAGGGCAAGAGATGCCCCCAAAAGGTGAGACAACGATGGAACGACAAATTGTTTAAGCAGCCGAAAGGGCTTACCGTCTGAAAAAAGCAGGCGGCAAGCCCTTTCTTAAAAAGATAGCCGGGTGCTACTCGGTGTGGGCGCCGGAGCCGGCGGCTTCCTGCTCTCTGCGTTCCACTTCTGCCAGATGGTTTCGCAAGATCACTTCAATGTAATTGGTCATAGATCGCCGGTCTTTGCTTGCCAACCGGCCGATTTGATCGAAGACTTCGTCGGGAAGACGAAGGGTAAACACACGTCTGATTGTAGCCATGGTAACCTCCATGTGACAGGGTTTCCTCTTTTTTCGGCTGTTCCACTGAGGAACTATGCCAGATCATTTCAGACAACAGGCTGCTGCAGATGCTCAGGGAGGAGAAATCCATTCGCATGCCGGGGGGCCTGTACCATGAACTGCAAGTGCGGATGACCTACAACTCCAACCACATAGAGGGCAGTAGGCTCAGTGAGGACCAGACAAGACGGATCTTTGAAACGAACACCATCGATGCGGGGGAAGGAATCCCTGTGGATGATATCATCGAAACCGTCAATCATTTCCGCGCCATTGACTTTTGTATTGATGTGGCGGAAGCGCCGCTCACGGAGGAGATCATCAAAGAACTGCACCGTATTTTGAAGCAAGGGACAAAGGATGCCTCCCTTTCATGGTTTGCCGTTGGGGATTACAAAAAACGGGCGAATATGGTCGGCGGCCATGAAACGACAAAACCGAAGGAGGTAGCACAGCACATGAAAGAGCTGCTGTCCCGGTACGAAGCTGAGACTGCGGTTACGATCCACGATATCATCCGCTTCCATTACGAGTTTGCGTGCATCCACCCATTTCAAGATGGCAACGGCAGGGTCGGCAGGCTGATTGTGTTAAAGGAGTGTCTGCGCTTTGGATTGATTCCCTTTATCATCGAGGACGCCAAGAAAGGGTATTATTACCGGGGACTCTCTGAATGGGAAGGAGAACAGGGATATCTGACAGACACCTGCCTGGACGGGCAGGATACCTTTCGGAAACTGATGGCTCTGTTCGATATTCCGCCGGAAAGCGATCTTTAGAGCTTCCTTTGCTGGTCAAAGCCTTCTCCTGCACTGAAAGCATTCTCGGTGGGGCAAATGGAACCATGACGGGATACCTCCAATACAGTTTCACTTAGTATAGAGGGAAGCATCTTATTTTTTAAGGGGATAAAATCCCCAGATGGAACTGGTTGCGTTGAACAAACACCCCTTATAAGGAGAAAGGATTTTCTCCTTATAAGGGGTGTTTTTGTGAATACATGTATGTTTCTGCGGCGGTTAAAAGGTCAGCACCAACCCGGTGGAGAGGGGCTGCACCCGGCTGCCCAAGACCTGGGTCAGGATGTCCAGGGCCTCTGGCCCGGTGCAGTGTCCGGTGATTACTTGGGTTACCCCGGTCTCCCCCAGCCGGTGGGCGAAGGCCCGGACCTCCTGGGCGGGGGTGTCGTACAGGTGGAAGCCCCCCACAATGGCGGAGATGGGCTGGCCAGGGAAGGTGTCCGCCACTTCCCGGACGATGTTGTCCGCGCCCCCGTGGCAGCAGCTGTTGAAGATCACCAGGCCCTTGGGGGTGGAAAAGACCAGACTCTGCTCGTGGGAAAAGTCATCGGGAAGCCACTGGTCCCCCACCTTTCGGTACATGTTGGCGGCCAGGCCCCGCTGCGCCAGGCCCGGCGTCTTGTGGGGCAGGAGGGTGACGCCGGGGAGGGGAGAGAAGTCCCCGGTGACATAGCGGATACGGGGGGCAAATGTGGTCAGAAGGCCCCGCTGAAGGCCTTCGTACCGCCAGCCCTCGGGGGTTTTGTCATAGCAGGTCTCCCCGCAGCCCTGGCGGAGGTAGAAGGGGGCGGTGGGGTTGCGGGCAAAAAAGGTACCCATCCCGTTCCCGTGGTCCCAGTGGGCGTGGGAGAGCACGCCGAAGGAGACCGTGGACAGGTCGATCCCCAGGGTATCGGCGTTTCGGGCAAACCGGTCACTGGCCCCGGTGTCCAGCAGGATGGCGTGACCTTGGTATTCCACATAGATGGACAGCCCCCACTCGGCCTCCAGCCCCCGGGCGGCAAGGTTGTCCACAAGAATGGTGACGCGCATAGCGATTCCTCTCCTTCTCTCATTGTGTTCCTCTTATTATAAGGAAGGAAACCGTTTTTGGCAAGGCGGGCGTTTTTGAACGCATAGGGTTCGGACAGGCGTGCATAGAATGGAGACAACAACAGGAGGTGACAGACGGCATGGAAGGATGGGACAAGGTGGTGCCGCAGTTTCTCCGGGAGATGCTGTCCAGCCTGGACCCCAAGGCCCGGGACGCGGTGGAGGAGCTCCGGCTGCGAGAGGGATTTCCCCTGGCGGTGGTCCAGGCGGGGGAGGAGTGGACCCACCCCGCCTGGCGGGGGCGCCCGCTGACGGAGGAGGCGTTGCGCCGGGTGCTGGAGACCGCGGGGCGGGGATCGGTCCATACAGTGCTGGACCAGCTGCGCAGCGGCTATGTCACCGCCGCCGGCGGGGTGCGGGTGGGAATCTGCGGCGAGGGGGCCACCCGGGAGGGAGAGCTGCTCTCCTTTCGTCGGATTACCTCTCTGGCCCTTCGGGTGCCCCACGCTCTGCCGGGGGTGGCGCGCCCTTTGCTGCCCCAGCTGGCGGAGGGGGGAGAACTCTCCAATACCCTGATCCTCTCCCCACCGGGGCTGGGAAAGACCACGCTGCTGCGGGACCTCATCCGCTGTGTCTCCCTGGGGGAAGGGGTGCGTCCCCGGCGGGTCGGGGTGGCCGACGAGCGGGGGGAGCTGGGCGCGGGCGCCCTCCGCCGCCATCTGGGCCCCCGGACCGACGTGCTGGAGAACTGCCCCAAGGCCGCAGCCCTGCTGATGCTCCTGCGGGGGATGGCGCCCCAGGTGCTGGCGGTGGACGAGATCACCGCCCCGGAGGACCTGCGGGCCATACAGGAGGCCGCCGGCTGCGGCGTGACCCTTTTGGCCACCGCCCACGGGGGAAGCTGGGAGGAGCTGCGGCTGCGGCCCCTCTACCGGGAACTGCTGGACCAGGGGATTTTTCGGACCTTTGTGGTGCTCTCCCTGGCCCAGGGCAAGCGAGTCTATACTGTGCGGAAGGAGGGCATGCCATGACCGCGCTGTTGGGAAAGACCCTTCTCTTTGCCGGCTGTACAGCCTTTGGCCTGCTCCGGGGCAGCCGGCTGCGCCAGCGGACCGCCTGTCTGGGGGAGTTTCGCCGGACGCTGGCGGGGCTGGCCCGGGAGCTGGCCTTTTCCCTGCGCCCTGTGTCGGATTTGATGGCCAGCGCGGAGGCGGGGACCCAGGGGCCAACGGCGGCCTTTTTTCGGACCTGCCGCCGGCGGTTTGCCGAGGGCGGCCAGGAGAGCTGGGCGGAGAGCTGGACAGCGGCTCTGGAACAGGTGGCGCTGCCTCTGGAGGAGGCGGACCTTCGCCTGCTCCAGGAGGCCGGGGATGTGCTGGGCCGCTACGATGGGGAGAGCCAGCGGCAGGCCCTGGAAGGCCTTCTCCGGGGGCTGGAGGGACAGGCGGCGGAGGCGGCGGAGACGGCCCGCCGGCTCTGCCGGGTCTATCTGGCGCTGGGCCTTGCAGCGGGGCTGTTTTGCCTGATCCTCCTATAAAACTTCCTGGCATAGACAAGCTGGGCTGCGCATAGATTGGAACCAACGGAACAGCCAACAGAGGAAACAGGGACGAGTCCCTCGTCCCGGGGAAAGGAAGTCGGGAATGGACGTAGATCTGGTGTTTAAAATCGCCGCGGTGGGCATCTTGGTCTCGGTGCTGAACCAAGTGCTCACCCGGTCCGGCCGGGAGGAACAGGCCACCATGACCACGCTGGCGGGACTGATTGTGGTGCTGATGATGGTTGTCCAGAAAATCAGCGACCTCTTCGAGCTGGTCAAGACCCTGTTTGGACTGTGATGCGCTATGGATATGATTGCACTGGGCGCGGCAGGGGTGGTGGCGGCCCTCTGCGCGGTGGTGGTGCGCCAAAAGACCCCGGAGATCGCGGTGGTTTTGGTGGCGGCGGCCTGCGTGCTTCTGCTGTGGAATACCCTGCCTCTGCTGGAGACCATTCGGGATGTGATGGAGGAGCTGGCCGATTTGGCCGACATCTCACCCACCGTTCTGCGGCCCATGCTCCAGACCGTGGGACTGGCCCTGGTGACCAAGCTGGCCGCCTCCCTCTGCCGGGACGCGGGCGAAGGGGGCGTGGCATCCTTTGTGGAGGTGGCCGGCGCGGCGGCAGCGGTGCTGGTCTCCCTGCCCCTGCTGAAGATGGTGCTGCAGTTGGTCATGGGACTGCTGTGAGGCGCTGGGTGCTCCTGGTGGTCCTGGCTGCGGTCCTCCTGATGCCCACGGCGCTTGCCCTGGACCAGGAGGAAATCCTGCAGGACCAGAGCCAGTCCCTGGGCATTGAGGACCTGGAGGAGGCGGGAGAGGCCTACACCGGCCAGCATGACATTGAGGATGGCCTGGACGTGGGCGCCTCCTTCCGCCACATGGCCGAGACCGGCAAGGAGGCCCTGGGGGGCGTGGTGAAGCGGTCGGTTCGCAGCTGTGTGCTCCTGCTGGCGGTTACCCTGCTCTGTGGGCTCACGGAAGGGGTCAAGGCGGGGACGGGAGGCAGCGGCCTGGGGGTGACCACACTGGCGGCCACCCTGTCCATCACCGCCATCGCGGTGGGGGATGTCAACTCCCTGCTGTCCATGGGGGAGGAGGCCATTTTCAATATGGAGACCTTGGGGGACGTGCTCCTGCCCACGGTGTCCATGGCCACCGCCGCCAGCGGAACCCCAGCCATGGCGGTGGTGAAGCACGGGGCCACCATCCTCTTTTCGGACTTCCTGATCCGCCTGATCGACACCCTGCTCATCCCGCTGTGCTACGCCTTTGTGGCGGCCAACGTGGCCTGGGCGGCCCTGGGCAACGATGGGCTCAAGCGGATCGGCGGCCTGCTGAAGTGGCTGATTACCATTCTCCTGTCCGTGGTTCTGCTGGCCTTTGTGGGGTACCTGAACCTGTCGGGCGTGATCTCCGGCGGGGCGGACGCGGCCACGGTGAAGGCGGCCAAGTTCACCATCTCCAACATGGTGCCGGTGGTGGGCGGCGTCATCTCAGACACGGCGGAGACCCTGCTGGCCGGCGCCTCCGTGCTGCGGAACGCCGCGGGGGTGTTTGGCATGCTGGCGGTCATCGGCATCTGTGTGGTTCCCTTTTTGAACCTGGGGGTGCACTACTTAATGTATAAATGTACCGCGGCCCTGGCGGCCACGGTCTCCGCCGACGGACGGATCACCGGCCTCATTGAGGCCCTGGGCACGGCTTTCGGTCTGATCCTGGCCATGACAGCCTCCTGCGCGGTGCTGCTGGTGGTGGCCATGGTCTCCACGGTGTCGGCGGTGGTGGGATAGGAGGCAGCGATGGAGATCATACGAACCTGGCTGCTCAGCGTCACCGTCTCGGCCATGGTCATTGCGGCGGCGGAGGCCCTGATGCCGGCGGGGGCGGTGAAGCGGGTGGGCAAGCTCACCGGCGGCCTGATTCTGGTGCTGGGCATCCTGCAGCCCCTGGTAACCATGGATTATGAGGACCTTTATGACATGGTGTCCTCCCTCCCGGCCGGCGCCATCAGCCAGGAGACCTTGGAAGAAAAAACCTATGAACCCATGAAAGGAATCATAGAGGAGGAATTGAGTGCATACATTGTGGACAAAGGGGAGCAGCTGGGGGCGTCCTGCTCGGCCCAGGTGGTTTGTGCCCCGGGGGAGGGAGAGCTTCCCGTTCCCATCCGGGCCACCGTCACAGGCCAGCTGACCCAGGGGCAAAAGCAGGACCTGTCCCACTACATGGAGGAGGAACTGGACATTCCTCGTGAGGCACAAATCTATCGGAATGAGGAACTACCATGAACGGGAGAGAAGCCATGGGCCGCCTGGCCCAACGAGTGAAGGCGTCGATGGGAAGATACCGGCTGGTTTGGCTGGTGATTCTGGCAGGGCTCATCCTGCTGCTCCTTCCCACCGGGGAAAAGGAGGGAGAGGCACGGGAGGAAACCGAGCAGACGCAGTCGGCCTTCGACCTGGCCGCGACCGAGGCCCGCCTGTCCCAGGCCCTGTCCAAGATCCACGGGGCGGGGGAGGTTACGGTGGTGCTCACCGTGGCCAATGGACCCCGGCAGATCCTGGCGGAGAATGTGGACCGGGACGGGTCCCAGGGGGAGGAGAAGACGGAGACCGTGGTCCTCTCCCGGGGCAGCGGCAGCCAGGAGACCGTCACCGTCCAGGAAATTTACCCCCGGTATCAGGGCGCTTTGCTGGTCTGCGCCGGGGGAGATGACCCCACTGTGCGCCTGCAGCTTACCGAGGCCATGTCGGCCCTGACGGGCCTGGGCGCCGATAAAATTTCGATCAGTCAAGGAAAGTGAGGAAAAACCTATGAAACTCTGGAAACGCAATGCCATCGCCGCGGCCATCGTCCTGTTTGTCTGTGGGGCGGTCTATTTGAACTGGAGCTATTCTCAGGACACCGCCGCCGGGAAAAACCTGGGGGAGGCGGCCCTGGTGGGCAGTCAGAATGATCCTCTGCTGGAGAAGCAGAAGGAGGGGGCGGCCGCAGAGGAAGGCGCCGCCGGGGAAGAGGGGGCCAAGACCGAGGAGGGCGCCGCGGCCCAGGAGGGCGCGGACGCCGAGTCTGGTACTTACTTCTCCACAGCCCGCCTCAACCGGCAGCAGGCCCGGGACAACGCCCTCTCCCTGCTCCAGGAGGCCGCAGAGGATGAGAAGGCCGACCAGAGCTCGGTGGATCAGGCCAACGCGGCCATCCAGACCATGGCGGACTATACCATGACCGAGGCGCAGATTGAGAACCTCATCACCGCCAAGGGCTATACCGACTGCGTGGCCTTCCTGGGGGAGGACAGCATCAGTGTGGTGGTCTCCGCCATGGAGAACGGCATGACCGACGCCGACGCGGCCCGGATTGGAGAGATCGTCATGGAACAGACGGGTCTGAAAGCCGATCAAATTAAAATCATCGAAGCGGAATAATCCAGCATAAGCCCCTCCCTTACAGCCGAATCCCCTGTAAGGGAGGGGCTTGTTCCCGTTCTGCCCCCCTGTTATAATGGAGAAAACGATGGATGCCCAGGGAAAGACACCCCCGAAACCCATCTGACAGGAGGAACCCACCATGCCCAACCCGATGAAAACCCTGCTCCCCTTGGCCGCCGGCCTGGTGCTGGGGACGTGGTTCGCCAAGCGGCCGGTCCCGCCCCAAGCCCGTACCCTCTGCCCGCCCGCCGGCCAGGCCGGCATCCGCCGGCAGATGGAGCAGCTCAAACGGGAGTATGAGAAGCAGGATCGGATGCGCCGGGACTTTACCGCCAACGTCTCCCATGAGCTCAAGACCCCCCTGACTTCCATCTCCGGCTATGCGGAGATCATCCGGGAGGGGATGGTGAAAAGCGAGGACGTGGGGCGCTTCGCCGGCAAGATTTACGAGGAGGCCCAGCGCCTGATCACGTTGGTGGAGGATATCCTGAACCTCTCCCATCTGGACGAGGGCGCGCCCGGGCAGGAGCGCCGCCAGGGGATTGACCTCTACGCCCTGTGTGAAAGGGCTGTGGCCAGCCTGGCTGAGGCGGCCCGGCAGCGGGGGATTGCCATCTCCCTGACCGGGAGCCGCCAGCGGGTGGACGGCGCGGAAAAGCTCCTGGCGGAGATTATTTTTAACCTCTGTGACAACGCCATCAAATACAACCAGGAGAATGGCCATGTGGCCGTCTCGGTGACCCGGGAGGGGGACCGGGTGGTGCTGACGGTCCAGGACACGGGCATTGGCATCCCGCCTGGAGAGACGGACCGGGTCTTTGAGCGGTTCTACCGGGTGGATAAGAGCCACTCCAAGGAGATCGGCGGCACGGGCCTGGGCCTGTCCATTGTCAAGCACGCTGCCGCCTATCACGACGCCAAAATTCAGTTGGATAGCCAGCTGGGCCGGGGGACACGGGTGCGCGTGCTCTTTCCCTTGAGCCAGAGGGAGGCGCAGCCATGATGGGGACCATTGCCCCCCCGGCGGCCCGGGCCCTGGCACGGCTCCATGAGGCTGGGTTTGAGGCCTGGCTGGTGGGGGGATGTGTCCGGGATATGCTGCTGGGCTGTGCCCCTAAGGACTATGATCTGGCCACCTCCGCCCGGCCGGAGGAGACCAAGGCGGTGTTTCAGGGGGAGACGGTCCTGGAAACCGGCATCCGGCACGGCACGGTGACGGTGCTGCTGGAGGGCATGCCCCTGGAAATCACCACCTATCGGGTGGACGGAGCCTACTCCGATGCCCGGCACCCGGACGGGGTAACATTTGCTGACAATCTCCGGGCTGACGCGGCCCGCCGGGATTTCACCATCAATGCCATGGCTTATGCCCCGGGGCGGGGGCTGCGGGACTATTTTGGGGGGCAGGCCGATCTGCGGGCGGGATGCCTGCGGGCGGTGGGGGACCCCGGAACCCGGTTTCAGGAGGATGCCCTGCGGATTCTCCGGGGACTTCGCTTCGCTGCGGTGCTGGATTTTTCCCTGGAAGAGGAGACCGACCGGGCGGCCCGGCGGTACGCCCCCCTGCTGACCAAGGTGTCCGCCGAGCGGTGTGCTGCGGAGTTGGGAAAGCTCCTCTGCGGCCCGGCGGCCGGCCGGATTTTACGGGCCTACCCCGCCGTGCTGGGGGTGGTGATCCCGGAGCTGCTGCCCATGGTGGGCTTTGCCCACCGGAATGCCCACCACTGCTATGACGTGTGGACCCACACGGCGGTGGCAGTGGACCATGTGCCCCCCCGGCTCCCTCTGCGCCTGGCGATGCTGCTGCACGACATGGGAAAGCCAGATACCTTTTCTCTGGGAGAGGATGGGCAGGGACATTTCTACGGGCACCCCCGGCGGAGCGTGGAGCTGGCGGAAGGAATCCTCACCCGGCTGCGGTTTCCCCGGCGGACCCGGGAGCAAGTGCTGTGCCTGGTGCGCTACCATGACGCGGTCATCGAGGAGAGCCCCCAGCGGGTGCGCCGCTGGCTCAACAAATTGGGGCCGGAGCGCTTTTTTGATCTGCTGGAGATCCAGCGGGGGGATGCCTCCGCCCAGGCCCCGGCATATTGCACAAGGTTGGACCACCTCCGGCGCCTGGAAAAGATTGCCGGGGAGGTCCTGGCTGAGGCGCCCTGTCTGACCGTCAGGGAGCTGGCGGTGGGGGGAAGGGAGCTGTTAGCGTTGGGTTACCAAGGCCCGGCGATTGGAATGGCTCTCCGCCGGCTGCTGGATTGTGTGCTGGAGGGAACCCTTCCCAATGAGAAAACCGCCCTTCTGCAATATTTAGAACAAATTGATGCAAAAAAATCAGAAGGAAAAAGAAACAAATCCTCGGGCGAAACCTAAAAAAGAAAGTGAAAAATGTTCCTACCTGATAATTTTGCTAAAAAACTAAATTTTCTCTTTATTTTTTCTATACAGTGTGATATAATGAAGCCACTCAAAAGGTCTGTGGCTTCGTCAAAAAGACGAAAAAACAGATGGGGAGTACGGCTCAACCTGAACCCAAAAGGAGGGATGCGGTGACCCGGGAGGGTGCGTGAGAGGCAAGAAAGAAGGAAAAAAATAGAGTGAATTTTCCTCAAATGCAGGAAGACATTCGAAGAAAGCACACTCGAAACAAAAGAAGAAGTTCGGCCTGGCGCATGAATGAGCCACCCGCCAGACCGGAGACCGCGTGCGAATGATAGTTGAGATGATCCAATTAGAGTTCAACAAGAAACGAGGTAAAATGTATGAGTAATCAGGGAGAGAAAAAAGGCGTAAGCGCTATTGACTTTTTCTGCATTGGCTTTGGCGCAATCGTGGGAGTCGGCTGGGCCGTCTCCATCAACAACTGGATGAGCGGCAGTGGCGGCCCCATTCCTGCCGGTCTCGGTTACATCGCAGCACTGATCATGATGGTTCCCATCGCGCTGTGCTACTGCGAACTGGTTCCCGCCCTGCCCGTCGCCGGCGGCGGCATGGCATTCGCATTCCGTGCGTTTAATGACAAGGTCGCCGTGATTTCCGGCTGGGCGGCCTTTGGCGGGTTCGTATCCATCATTCCTTGGGAAGCCATTCAGATCACCGACGTTCTGGGGTATCTGATCCCTGGGCTGACCGACGGTGAACCCCTCTACTATGTGGCGGGCACCGGCATCCATCTGACCACCATCATCATTGGCGTGATTTGTTCTTTCCTGCTGTTCGCCCTGAACATGCGTGGCCTGGCTGCGGCGGCAGGTGTGCAGAAGATCCTGTGCTTCATCCTGGTGGGTTCCGCTGTCGTCGGCGCTGTGGCCTCTCTGCTCCACGGCAGCCCCGAGCACTGGCAGCCCCTCTATGACACCAGCAACCCCATGATCTATGGTGACCCCAGTCAGGGTTATGTTGAGGCAACCAATAGCAGCATGTTTGGCGGTATCCTCGCCATCATGTCCTCCGCTCCCTTCTTCCTGGCCGGGTTCGAGACCATTCCCCAGGGCGTTGAGGAAGCTGGCGGCGACATCAAGTCCGTTGGTAAGACCGTGGTGCTCTCCGTTACCCTGGCCTGCGTGTTCTATGCGTTCCTGCTGTTCTCCTTCGGCTTTGCTTGGGATTGGCAGGAGTTCGCACAGCCCACTGCGGTCGGCGGCATCATGACCAACCCTGCGGCGGCAACCATGCTGAGATTGAGCTACGGCGGTGCTGCCGGTGAGTTCTTCTACTGGCTGATCACCATCGGCGCCATTGCCGGTCTGTTCACCACCTGGAACGGCTTCTTCATGTCCTCGGCCATGCTGCTCATGGGCATGTCCCGTGGCCTGCTGATGCCCAAGATCTTTGCCAAGCAGAACAAGAACGGCATCCCCGTTCCCGGCCTGATCGTCTGCCTGGGCCTGTCCCTCATCGGCCCCTTCCTGGGCGCTGGCTTGATCGGCGACATCACTTCCTTCTCGGGCGCAGCCTTCGTGTTGTCCTGGGGCCTGACCTCCTACTCCTTGGCGTTCCTGCGGAAGAAGGAGCCCAACCTGGAGCGTCCTTACAAGGTCCCCGGCGGCGCCGCAATGGGCTGGTTTGCCGGCATCGTGTCCACGGTTGTCTTCATCCTGTTGTTCATCCCCGCCAGCCCCATGTACATGAAGAGCACGGCTTGCATCATGTTCGTCGGCTGGATGATCATCGGCTTGATCCTTTACCTGGCCGCCAGCGGTCAGCGCAGAGGCAAGTCTCAGACAGAGCTGAAGGAAGGCGTGTTCCACGGCATGGAAGAGAGAAAGCAGGCCTAAGCCGGATTCTCTTAGTCCGTTCGGTTAATTCTGTGATTTGCTAATTTACGTTTTCAAAGGAGTACCCCATGAATGAAGCAGCGGCGGCCAGCAAGGCCTTAGAGGATGTTGCCAACAACCAAGTGATTATGATGGAGTTGGTTCTGTATGCGATTATCAGTATCGTGTTGATTCTCCTCATGGATCTTTGGGCAGGAAAAGTGATTGGAAACAAGCAATCAATGGAGTATAAGGTGTTGAGGATTCCGAAGTATATTTCTCTCTTCATCATCTGTGGCTTTACGGTGATTGTTGGAATCATGTGCCTGTATAACCAGGACTTTTCCGTGACCCGCAGCACCTTGACCTACTTTGGGGTGCCGTACTTCATCGGGTTGTTCTACTACCTGATTAAAATGTTGCGCAGAGTGCGTTCCGTGCAGAAGCGGCGGAAGCTCTGAGCCATTGGAAAACGAAACAAAGCGCCGGAGTGAGATCACTCCGGCGCTTTTCTATGGGGAGAACCGGCACCCGCGCGGAACGCAAAAAACCGAACGCAGAGGCGTTCGGTTTTTTGCAGTGTATTTAGGAAGAGAGAGAAAAGAGAGAGGTAATGTTGATTGACTTCTGTTTACATGCTTAGGATAGCATACGGGGGGAGAGAAGAAGTGGATAATTTACTAACTTTAAGTGAACAAATTATGAACATAAGGATCAAAAGAGAGGCGTCACTCCACCGCCACGAAATCGGCGGCGACATAGCCGACCTGATCGCCGAACTGAATCAGGTACCAGCCATAGTATTCGTTAATGACCGTCACCTGGGCGCCGTCGTAGAGTTGGGCGATGGGCGGCGTGTCAAAGTCAGGCCGGCTGTAAACATCCAGGGCGCCCAGCTCCGCCCGGACTTCCCCGGGCAGGGGATAGCTGTCAGGGAAGAAGGGAATGCCGAAATATTCTGTGAGGGAGAGCACGATGCTCTCCGCCATGGCGTCGATGTGGGTGACGATCCATTGGGCGTCGTCCGGGTTGTCGTGGAACCCCAGCTCCAGCAGGACCGCCGGCGCCCGGACCCGGCGAACCTCGCCGATGGTGGTGGTGGGTTCCGTGCGGACCAGGTTGGGAAGGGGGTAGATGGCCTTGAGGCCATCGGCTAAGAACTGGGCAGCCCGCATTCCCCGGGCACTTCCCGGGAAATAGAAGGCGATGATCCCCCGGTTTTGGCCCGCCTGGTCTTCGCCGGAGGCGTTGGTGTGCAGGGCCAGGTGCAGGTTGTAGTTCCCGGCATTGGAGGCCCGGATGGAGGAGGCCGCCGTCATGTCGGGGGTGTTGCGGGTGTATTGAATCCCCGAGGCAAAGAGCATGGGCTCCATGGCGTCTGCCAGGCGGTTCATCCACTCCTCCTCATTTCCCAGGCCGTTGACATATTCATTGTATTCTTGGGTGGAAGGTGACAAATAGATAATGGGCAAAATAATCCCTCCTTTTTTCTCATCCTATGCGCGGCAGAGATGGCTGGTCACCTCTGTGCTGCGAAAGGGAGCGGGGGCCCGGACGTGTGTGCCATTGCAATCCCGGCGGGCCTATGCTATGATGAAAAAAATGCCCACAGGAGGTATTGCCAATGGATCTGTGCAATCCCAAAGAGATTAAGGCCCTTTTGGGCCGCCATGGGTTTCGGTTTTCCAAGCAGATGGGCCAGAATTTCCTGATCCAGGAGTGGGTCCCCCGGCAGACTGCGGAGGCCTCAGGCGCAGCCCCTGGGGTAGGGGTGCTGGAGATCGGTCCCGGCATTGGCCCGCTGACCGCTCAGTTGGCCCGGCGGGGCGAGAAGGTGGTGTCTGTGGAGCTGGACCGCACCCTCCTGCCCATTCTGGCGGAGACCCTGTCAGACTATGACAACGTGGAGATTGTCCCGGGGGACATCTTAAAGACGGACATTGCCGCCCTCTGCCGGGAGAGGATGCCCGGCCTGCCGGTGGTGGCCTGTGCCAACCTGCCCTACAATATCACAACCCCGGTGATCACAGCCTTGCTCCAGGCCCAATGCTTTCAGGCGGTGACGGTGATGATCCAGCGGGAGGTGGCACAGCGGATCTGTGCCCAGCCTGGAACGCCGGAATACGGGGCCTTCACCCTTCTCTGCCAGTATTACGCCGACTGCGCGCTGCTGTATGATGTGCCTCCCTCCTGCTTTCTTCCCGCTCCCAAGGTGACCTCCACGGTGATCCGTATGACAATCCGGGAAAAGCCCCCGGCGGTGGTGGAGGACCCGGACCTCTTTTTTCAGGTGGTCCGGGCGGCATTTGCCCAGAGGCGGAAGACCCTTGTCAACTGTTTGTATCCTCTTTTGGAAAAAAGTGTGGAAAAGCAGACCCTGAGTGGTCTGCTCCATGCCTGCAATTTGACGGAGACCATTCGTGGGGAGCGCCTTACTTTTGCGGACTTTGCCCAATTAACGGGAAAACTAAAAGAAATCAGGGGAAGTTGAAGGATGTCACTTGCATAAAAAGTTGCAAAGAGATATAATGGAAAGAAGCTAAGGGTGGCTCTAAGGAGGGCATTTTACATGGAATTGACAAAAAATCGAGCCGTGCTGGATTGGATTGACCAGCAGGTAAAGCTGACCCAGCCAGACCAGGTCATTTGGATCGACGGCAGTGAGCAGCAGCTGGAAGCGCTGCGGAAGGAGGCTTGCGCCACGGGAGAGCTCCACGAGCTTAACCAGGAAAAACTCCCCGGCTGTTATCTTCACCGGTCCGACCCCAGCGACGTGGCCCGGGTGGAGAGCCGGACCTTCATCTGCTGTAAGAAACAGGAGGATGCCGGTCCCACCAACAACTGGATGGACCCGGAGGAGATGTATGCCAAGCTGCATCGCCTGTACGATGGTTCTATGAAAGGCCGCACCATGTACGTGATTCCCTATTGCATGGGTGTTGTGGGCTCTCCCTTTGCCAAGTATGGCATTGAGCTCACGGATTCCATTTACGTGGTTCTGAACATGGCCATTATGACCCGGGCGGGCCAGAAGGCTGTGCCCTACCTGGATGAACAGTTTATCAAGGGCCTCCACGCCCGGGCCAACCTGGACCCGGAGGAGCGGTATATTGTGCAGTTCCCGGAGGACAATGTCATTATGTCCATTAACTCCGGCTACGGCGGCAACGTGCTCCAGGGAAAGAAATGCTTTGCCCTGCGGATTGCCTCCAACCTGGGCCGGCAGGAGGGCTGGCTGGCGGAGCACATGCTGATTCTGGGGATTCAGAATCCCCAGGGGGAGGTCCGTTATATTACAGGTGCCTTCCCCTCTGCCTGCGGCAAGACCAATCTGGCCATGCTGATCCCCCCGGAGGGCTATCAGAAAAACGGCTGGAAATGCTGGTGCGTGGGGGATGACATCGCCTGGATTCGTGTGGGAGAAGATGGCCGGCTGTGGGCGGTGAACCCGGAGAAGGGCTTCTTTGGCGTAGCCCCAGGCACCAATGCCAAGTCCAACCCCAACGCCTTGGCCACCACCCAGAAGGGGACCATTTTCACCAACGTGGCCCTGAATTTGGACGACAACACCGTGTGGTGGGAGAAACTGGACAAGCATCCCCCAGAGCATGCCCTGGACTGGCGGGGCAATCCCTGGAGCCCGGAGACCGCCCAGGGACCCGCGGCCCATCCCAACTCCCGCTTTACCGCCCCGGCGGAGAACTGCCCCTGTATCTCCCCGGAGTTTAATAACCCCCATGGGGTGCCCATCTCCGCCATCATCTTCGGTGGCCGCCGGGCCAAGACGGCGCCCCTGGTCTATCAGTCCCGGAACTGGCGGCACGGGGTTTTCGTGGGCTCCATTATGGCCTCGGAGAAGACTGCCGCCGCAGAGGGTACGGTGGGAGAGACCCGGCGGGACCCCATGGCGATGCTGCCCTTCTGTGGCTACCACATGGCCGACTATTGGCAGCACTGGCTGGATATGGAGCGGGACATCGCCCATCCGCCGAAGATTTTCAATGTCAACTGGTTCCGCACCGATGAGAAGGGCGAGTTTATCTGGCCCGGCTTCGGGGAGAATATGCGGGTGGTGGAGTGGATTCTCAAACGCTGCTTCGATGAGGTGGGCGCCCGGGAGACCGAGATCGGCTACCTGCCCAACCCGGAGGACATCAACCTGGAGGGCATCGACGTGAGCCGGGAGACCTTGGCTGGCCTGCTGTCTGTGGACCGGGACCTCTGGCGCAAAGAGACAGAGGGAATCCACAGCTTCTACGCACAGTTTGGCGACAAGCTGCCCCAGGCGCTGCGGGAAGAGCTGGCGGGCCTGGAGGACCGTCTGAAGGATTGACAGAAACAACAAAGCTGCTGGCCGGAGGTCTGGTCAGCAGCTTGTTTCATGGAATGGAGGAGGGAACGGCAGGGGGAATTCTGCCCTGCGGGAACGCATTGGGATTCTCCTGGAGGCGGCGGCGCGAAAACAGAGGTGACCGGGTTGCACCCCTCCGGATTCCTATGCTATAATGGGTGCCGAATGCAGCAGAGGGGAGGAAAGAATGTGCGGATTCTTGGCATCGACCCGGGGTATGCCATTGTGGGATTTGGCATTTTAGAGGCACAGCGGGGACAGGCCCGCTTGCTTCGGTGCGGGGCCATCAATACCCAGGCAGGGGTCCCCATGCCCCGGCGCCTGCTCCAAATCCATGAGGATTTGGAGACATTGATCAAGCGGTTTGCCCCGGATGTCATGGCCATTGAGGAGCTCTTTTTCAACACCAATGTGACCACCGGCATTGGCGTGGCCCAGGCCCGAGGCGTCATCCTCATGACCGCAGCCCAACTGGGGGTCACCGTGTATGAATACACACCCTCCCAGGTGAAGCAGGCTGTGGTGGGGTACGGCAAGGCGGAAAAACGCCAGGTGATGGACATGACGAGACGGCTGCTCCATCTGGCAGCTGTGCCCAAGCCGGACGACGCGGCCGACGCAGTGGCCATCGCCCTGTGCCACGCCCGGTCCCACACCTCCCGGCTGAGCCGGCAGTGACAGGAAGGAGAGAGTTCCCGTGTTTTACTATCTCAAGGGCAGAGCGGCCCACTTGGCCCCCAACTTGGCGGTGATCGACTGCGGCGGCGTGGGCTATGCCTGCCGGACCACCAGTTATACCCTCTCTGGACTCCAGATGGGACAAGAGGTAACCCTCTATACCCATCTCAATGTCCGGGAGGACGCCATGGAGCTCTACGGTTTTGGAACGGAAAAGGAGCGCAACTGCTTTCAACTGCTCATTGGCGTCTCCGGTGTGGGGCCCAAGGCCGCGCTCTCCATTCTCTCCGCCACCACCCCGGAGGGATTGGCCACCGCCATCATTACCGGCGACGAAAAGGCCCTGACGGTGGCCCAGGGGATCGGGAAGAAGATTGCCCAGCGCATCCTTCTGGAGCTGAAGGACAAGCTGGCCAAAGGCCAGCTCCCCGCCGGAGAGGAACGCTATGGGGGCACAGGGGTGACGGTGATCCCCCAGAACAAGAGCTCGGAGGCCACGGCGGCGCTGGCGGTGCTGGGATACAGCCCGGCGGAAATTGCCGTGGCGCTGAAGGGACTGGATTTGGAGGGGCTCTCCTTGGAGGAGATTGTCCGCCAGGCCCTGCGGAAAATGATCAAGTGAAGGGAGGCAGGGCGGCATGAGCATCGACTTTTCCCAAGAGGAGGCCCAGACGACCCCTCTTATGACCACATCCCTTCTGGGGGAGGACGAGGGGGAGGGTTCCCTCCGTCCCAAGCGCCTGACAGAGTATATTGGCCAGGAAAAGGCCAAGGAAAACCTGTCCGTATTCATTGACGCGGCCAAAATGCGCCAGGAACCCCTGGATCATGTGCTCCTCCATGGCCCCCCGGGACTGGGCAAAACCACGCTGTCGGGGATCATCGCCAACGAAATGGGGGTCCATATCCGCATTACCTCCGGCCCGGCCATTGAGAAGCCGGGAGATTTGGCGGCCCTTCTGACCAATCTTAACGAGAATGATATCCTGTTTGTGGATGAGATTCACCGGCTGAACCGGTCGGTGGAGGAAATTTTGTATCCGGCAATGGAAGATTTTGCCATTGATATTATCATCGGCAAGGGCCCTTCGGCCAACTCCATCCGGCTGGATTTGCCCCGGTTCACCCTCATCGGCGCCACCACCCGGGCAGGGCAGCTCTCCGCCCCTCTGCGGGACCGGTTTGGGGTGATGCTGCGGCTGGAGCTCTACACCCCGGAGGAGCTGGGCCAAATTGTCACCCGCAGCGCGGGGATTTTAGGGGTCCCCATTGAGGCAGCCGGCGCGGCGGAAATTGCCCGGCGGGCCCGAGGCACCCCCCGGATTGCCAACCGCCTTCTCCGGCGGGTGCGGGATTTTGCCCAGGTCCGGGCTGGCGGCGTGATCACCCAGGGGGTGGCGGACCAGGCGCTGACGGCGTTGGAGGTGGACCAGCTGGGCCTGGACGCAGTGGACCGCCGCATGCTCTGCAGCATCATTGCCCACTATGCCGGCGGACCGGTGGGGCTGGAAACGCTGGCCGCCACAGTGGGGGAGGAGGCGGTGACTCTGGAGGATGTCTATGAGCCTTACCTCATGCAGATGGGCTTTCTCACGCGGACACCCCGGGGACGGTGTGTTACCCGGTTGGCCTATGAGCATCTGGGGCTTCCCTTCCATGGACAGGAGCAGCTGAAGCTGTGAGGCGGCGGAGATGAAGGAAAAAATGCAAAAGCAAATGGGGAAAAATACACAAAAATGACGGAGATTTTTTGTAATTTAGCATTAACTTGATAATTTGCTTGACTTTTCCTTCTTGTTACATTATAATAAAAGTGAAATTTATATGAACGCTGAATATGGAAAAAACACCAGTATTACAGACGAAACTCTCTGTGCACGGGCCGCGTCAGGGGACCGTGCCGCCGAGGAAACCCTCGTTCTCCGCTACTCCCGCTTGGTGCGTGTCTGTGCGCGGCCCTTTTTTCTGGCTGGGGGAGACAGCGAGGATTTGATTCAGGAAGGCATGTTGGGGCTGCTCTCGGCCATTCGGGAGTTTCGCTCAGACCGGGGCGCCCGGTTCCGCACCTTTGCGGAGCTGTGTGTCCGCCGCCGGATCATCTCTGTGGTGCGGGCCGCCGCCGGCGGAAAGCACTCACCGTTGAACGATTATGTTTCCCTCGATCCATCCCTCTTTTTGGCTCACCAGGATTTTACCTTCTTTGGCACGGCATATCATCAGCAAAGAAACCCCGAGGACGTTGTCATCCATGAGGAGAATCTCAGCACGCTGGAGGAGGCGATCCGCAAGGGTTTGACTGGGCTGGAGGCCCAGGTTCTGGCCTGTTATCTCCATGGCCTGTCCTATGCCGAGATCGCGGAAGAGGTACAACGGTCCACAAAGTCGGTGGACAACGCTGTGCAGCGGATTCGACGCAAGATTGCACAGTATTTATCCCGCGGCGAATACAGCGAAAGCTGATCGCATATTTTTATCCGACCCAAAGAAACCTGGGTTACAATGTCAAAGAGAGGGTTAACAGCATGTACGAAGACAAGACTTTAGTATGCAAAGAGTGCGGCAACGAGTTCGTGTTCACCGCTGGAGAGCAGGAATTCTATGCAGAGAGAGGCTTCCAGAATGAGCCTCAGCGCTGCAAGGCTTGCCGGGATGCCCGCAAGGCCGCTGCCCGCGGCCCCCGGGAATATTTCACCGCGGTGTGTGCCTCTTGCGGCGGAGAGGCGAGGGTTCCGTTCGAGCCTAAGTCTGATCGTCCCGTCTACTGCAGCGAGTGTTTTGCTCGGATGAGAGAAGCTTAATTTCTTAGAAATTACGCCCACCACGAACGGCGTCAGAGGAATCTGACGCCGTTCGTTTTTTCTTTGTGGGCAGGAACGAGGCGGTTCCCGGAGGGGGAGTTGGCCGGGAAAAGGATTGGAATGGGAATAAAAGGTTAAAATAAGGGAAAAGTTTAATGAAAAGATGGAAAAACCCTTGCAAATATGGAAAAATAACGATATAATGAAACCATTCGTACAACAAATCAAACTGTGGAGGAGTCGAAAGCCGAAGTACATAGGAGACCGATCGGGAGGTGAGGTCAATGTTCCGGATAGGAGATAAGATCGTCCACCCCATGCATGGCGCGGGAATTGTGGACCAGATTGTGACGCGGAAAGTCAATGGCGTCTTGCGGGACTATTACAGCCTGAAGCTGCCCCTGGGGGATATGCTGGTGATGATCCCCACGGAGAGTTGTGGGGAGATCGGCGTTCGCTCTATCCTCAGCGGGGATGAGACGGAGCGTGTCTTGGGAAAGATTCCCGACCTTCAGGTGGAGATGGACACCAACTGGAACCACCGCTACCGAGAGAACATGGAACGCCTCAAAAGCGGCGACCTGCTGGAGGTGGCCAAGGTGGCCAAAGGTCTCATGTTGCGGGACGCCCGGCGGGGCCTGTCCACAGGGGAGCGGAAAATGCTCCATTCGGCCCGGCAGATCTTGATTTCAGAAATTGGATTGGCCCAGTCCATCAGCTACCAGGAGGCGGAAGACCGCATGGACCGGGCCCTTCACTCATAACATGTAGGATACAGAGAACGTGGAATTGAAAAGGAGCCTGACAGGCTCCTTTTTGCCGTGGAAAGGAGAAGAATATGGATTTGCTGCGGAGATTGTTTCATCGGGAAGAGGCGGCGGCTTCCTTTTGCTCAGCGGTGATTGTGGCCGGGGGCCGGGCTTCCCGAATGGAGGGGATCGACAAGATTCTCTGTCCCATGGGAGGGGAACCCCTGCTGCTGTATACCCTCATGCCCTTTCAGACCTCCTCTCTGGTGGATGAGATTGTCTTGGTCACCCGGGAGGACCTGATGGTTCCCATTGGAACGCTGTGCAGCCAGCGGGGAATCACCAAGGTGCGCCGGGTGGTCAAAGGAGGGGAGAGCCGGACCGAGTCGGTTCTGGCGGGGCTGCGGGAGACCGATCCCCAGGCGTCACTCATTGCCATTCACGACGGCGCCCGGCCGTTTCTGCCCTTGGAGGTGTTGGAGCAGACCATAGAGACTGCCCGGCAGAGAGGAGCCGCCGCCCCTGCCCTTCCCGTGAAGGACACCATTAAGGTGGCCCAGGAAGGGGTGGTGCAGCAGACGCCGGACCGGGCCCGGCTCTTTGGCGTGCAAACGCCCCAGGTGTTTGAGGCCTCGCTCATCAAAGGGGCGCTCACCAAAGCCTGGGAAGAGGGCGCGGCCCTCACAGATGACTGTTCCGCCGTGGAGCGGATTGGGTTTCCCGTCTGTTTGACCCAGGGCAGTGAGGAGAATATCAAGATTACAACCCCCAGGGACCTGACCTGGGGAGAGGCTATTTTAGCGGAGAGGATGGGACGATGAGGATCGGACATGGATACGATGTACACCGGCTGGTGACGGGCCGGAAGCTGATTTTGGGCGGGGTGGACATCCCTCATCATCTGGGACTGCTGGGCCATTCGGACGCGGACGTGGTGACCCACGCCTTGATGGATGCCCTGCTGGGCGCGGCGGCCCTGGGGGACATTGGGCAGCATTTCCCGGATACGGACCCGGCGTACCGGGACATCTCCAGCCTGGACCTGCTGGGACGGGTGATGGCGCTGCTGGCAGCGCAGGGGTGGCGGGTGGAAAATGTGGACCTCACCATCCTGGCCCAGCGCCCCAAGCTGAAGGACTATCTCCCCCAGATGCGCCAGAACTACTCCCGGGCAATGGGGCTGCCGGTCACGGCCATCAGTGTGAAAGCCACCACAGAGGAGGGGCTGGGCTTCACAGGAACGGAACAGGGGATTGCCGCCCACGGGGTGGTCCTTTTGGAGCCGTTGGGAAAATAGAGGCTTCCTGCCGCAGAGAGAGGCATTTGGTCGGGGACAGCACCGCCCTCGACACAGTTCCGCTTCCCGCGCATACACTGGTGCGGGAGGAGCTTTTTATGGTATATCTGATTATGTGCCGATCCCTGACCTACGCACAAAGGGTGTCCAACGCCCTGGAGCGGGCGGGGATCCCCGCCCGGGTCCTCCGGTCTCCAGGGGAGATCTCACCCACCGGATGCAGCTATTCGGTGAAGATCGCCGCCCGGAACCTGGCCCGGGCTCTGACCATCCTGAACGGAACGCGGCTGCCCTATCTGGGCATCTACGTGAACGCGGCGGGATATGGTTACCGGGAGGTGGAACTGTGATCTATTTGGACAGTGCCGCCACCACGTATCAAAAGCCCCCTGCTGTATTCCGGGCAGTCCGGGGGGCCATGGCATCCATGACCAGTCCGGGACGAGGGACCTATGGCCCGGCGGCCCGGGCCTCCCGAACGCTGCTGGCCTGCCGGGAGGAGGCCGCCGCCCTCTTCCAGGTGGGGCAGCCCGAGCGGGTGGTGCTGACCTTCAACGCCACCCATGGGCTGAACATTGCCGTGCATTCCCTGGTAAAGCCGGGAGCCACGGTGCTCCTGTCGGGATATGAACACAATGCGGTGACCCGGCCTTTGGCGTCGATTGCCGATGTCCGCCTGCGGGTGGTCCGGGCCCCGCTCTTCTGTCCCAATCTGTTTCTGGAGGAACTGGAGCGGCGGCTGACCCCGGAGGTGGATGTGGTCATCTGTACCCATGTGTCCAACGTGTTCGGCTATGTGCTGCCGGTGGAGGAGGTTGCCGCCCTGTGCCGGCGGCGTCAGGTTCCCCTTATTGTGGACGCCTCCCAGTCGGCCGGGGTGCTTCCTGTGCGTATGGAGGACTGGGGCGCGGCCTTTGTGGCGATGCCTGGTCACAAGGGGCTCTATGGTCCCCAGGGAACCGGGCTGCTCCTCTGCCAAGCTGGAGGAGAACCCCTGATCGCGGGAGGAACGGGCAGTCTGTCCCGACAGCCGGAAATGCCGGATTTCCTGCCGGACCGGCTGGAAGCGGGAACCCACAACGTCCCCGGGGTGGCCGGTCTGCTGGAAGGGCTGCGGTTCCTCCGGCGGCGGGGAATCCATTCGCTGTTCTGCCACGAGGCGGCGCTGGTCCGGCAGGCGGCGGAGGGGCTGGCCCAGCTGCCCAGGGTCCAGGTCTACTCAGCGGGAGAGAAGGGCTGCCAGAGCGGCGTGCTCTCCTTCCGGGTGGCCGGCCGGGACCCAGGCTGGGTGGCGGAGGAACTGGGCCAGCGGGGGATCGCGGTTCGCGCGGGACTCCACTGTGCTCCGCTGGCCCATGCCACGGGGGGAACCGAGGCAACCGGCACCGTGCGGGTGAGTTTTTCTGCCTTCAACACCGGCCAGGAGGTGGAGCGGTTCCTGAAAACAATGCGGCGGCTGGGATAGGTGCCCACGAAAAGCGCCCTGGATTTCCAGGGCGCTTTTCTCAGAAGAAAAGGTGAAATTTCCTCTGCCGGCGGGGTTGTAAATGGGAGGGAAATACAGTATAATAACTTGAATTACCATAGAAAACTTGGCGGATTATACCCTAAAGGAGGTGGGAGCGATGACCTCGTTTTTGCAGTACTGCGTCAACACGTTGGGTTATCTGCGGTTGATGACAGTCTCTGATCTGATCGACATCGCCATCTTGTCCTTCCTGTTCTATAAATGCATCGGGATTTTCCAGCGGACCAACGCGGCCAAGGTGGCCAAGGCGCTGCTGCTGATTATCGTTGCGATGTGGATTTCCTACCAATTTAACCTTAATGCCATCAGTTTCATTTTGAATAAGGCGGTGGAGCTGGGGCTGCTGGCCCTGGTGGTCATTTTCCAGCCGGAGATTCGCCGGTTTTTGGAGCGCATTGGCAGCAACAACGTCTCCCGAATCTCCCGCTTTTTCCGGAATGAAACCCCAGTCAGCGATGTGGAGGAGGCCATTCAGGAGACGGTGGAGGCCTATGGAGAGATGTCGAAAAACCGGGTGGGCGCCTTGATGGTGTTCGAGCGGGAGACCAATCTGTCCAACATCATCTCCTCGGGCACTCCCTTCCAGTCCACGGTGACCAGTGAACTGCTGAAAAACATCTTTTATCCCAACGCGCCCCTCCATGACGGCGCAGTGGTGGTCCGGCAGGGGAAGATCGCGGCGGCGGCCTGCATGCTCCCCATGTCGGAGAGTATGAATCTAAGCAAAGACCTGGGCATGCGCCACCGGGCCGGTCTGGGTATGAGCGAGCGTTCTGATGCGGTGGTTGCCATTGTCTCCGAGGAGACAGGGGCCATTTCTGTTGTGGTCAACGGTAACCTCCGCCGGCACTTGTCCCCGGAGACGCTGGGACGGATTCTGCGCAATGAACTGCTGCCCCGGGAGGAGAGCGCCTCCGGCAAGCGGCGCAGACCTTCCCTGCCGTTCTGGAAAGGAAGGGGAGGAGAATCGTGACCAACCCGAAGAAAAACCGCAAAATCTTCAATATCGTCCTGGCCATTGTGCTGGCGGTGGGTGTGTGGATGTATGTCATCAACGTGGAAAATCCCTCCGGCACCGGTACTGTCCGGGAAATCCCGGTTACCGTGGTGGGAGAGGACAGCCTGGCTGAGCGAGGGCTGATGGTGACGGAACAGAACCGGGACCATGTCTCTCTCAAACTCTCCGGTCGAAAAAAGACCCTGATGAAGCTCAATCGGAAAAACATCACCCTAAAGCTGGATGTCTCCTCGGTTACCTCGGAGGGGGAGCATACGCTGAGTTGTAAGGTGGACTTCCCAGATACCGTGGGCGACAATGTCTCTATTTCGGATTGGGAGGACCTGCATGTCACGGTGACGGTGGAGAAACAGGCAACCAAAGAGATTCCGGTTCGAGGAGAGTTCATCGGGACGGAGGCGGACAACTGCCTGGCCGGTGCGGTGACCACCGATCCTGAGACCCTGGTTCTAAAGGGCCCGGCAAAGGAGCTGGAGGGCATCTCCTATGCCCTGGCAACGGTGGGGGGAAAAGAGGTTCGGGATACCATAGTGGAGCAGTCCAGTGTGGTATTCATGGGCCCGGACGGAACCCCCGCCAGCCGGAAGAATGTGACCGCCAGTGCGGAGTCGGTGGAGGTCACCGTCCCAGTCCGGCAGGTGGTCTCCCTCCCGCTCACGGTGGAGATCATCGAGGGCGGCGGCGCTGCCCGGGAGGATGTGGAGGTGACGATTTCCCCGGAAACCATCACCGTGGTGGCCCAGGAGGGCGAGGAAGCTCTGCCCAGTGCCATCTCCCTGGGAACCATTGAGCTGGAGGATGTTTTGGGCGATACCTCCTATTCCTTCCCCATCAAGCTCCCTACGGGCGTCACTGCCTGGGGAGAGCAGAGCCGATACGCCAGAGTGTCTCTCACCTTTCCCCAGCTGGTAACGCGGCAGCTGGCAGTGGAGCAGATTGCATTGCAAAATATCCCCCAGGGGTATGACGCGACGCTGGTGAGCAAGCAGCTTTATGTCTGGGTGCGGGGAAGGCAGGACCTGGTGGAAGCCCTCGATCCCAAACAGCTTCAAGTGGAGGTAGACCTGTCCGAGGCGGGAAAAGGGGACGAGCTTCAGCGGTTCCCGGCAAAGGTTACCTGGAAGGGCGGCGAACCGGAAGGGGTTAAAATCATGGGGACGCATTACAGCGTTGCCCTGCGGCTGAAACAATAGGAAACCATGGTTTGAGAAACAGGTAAGGAGGTTTCTATGGAACAGATCGCAATGGTAAAGTCCATTCTGGACAATGGAATGGCGCAGGTTGCCGTACAGCGGGAGACCGCCTGCGGCGCTGCCCACAGCTGCGCGGACTGTGCAGGCTGCGAAAAAATGATGACGCGGACGGAAAACGTCGTGGTGGCATACAACGATGTGAACGCGCACCCGGGGGATGTGGTGAAGGTACAGAGTGAGAATGGCAATTTCTTTAAGACAGCAGCCATTGTCTACCTGCTGCCCTTGGTCCTGGCCCTGGTGTTTTACGGTGTGGCCTCGGCCCTGTCCCTGGGCGGAGAGGGTCTGCACGCCCTTTGCGCGGGGATTGGGTTTGTCCTGGGCATCCTTGTGGCCGTGGCCTGGGACCGCCACATGAAAAAGGTCAGCGGCCTGCGCTTCCACATTGTGGAGGTCAAACGGGCATGTTCGGGTATGTAAGAGCGGTTACCCCGGTTCTTGCACCGGAGGAGGCCCGGCGGTATGAGGCGGTCTACTGTGGTCTGTGCCGCACCCTGGGGGAGCGGTACGGAAAGACGGCCCAGCTGATCCTCAACTATGACTTTGTCTTCCTGGCCATCCTTCTGGCCCGGCCAGAGACAGGGGGAACCTTTCCCGACTGCCCCTGTCCCGTCCATCCCTGGCGAAAGAAAACCTGCTGGCTGGGGTCTCCTGCCCTGGACGCTGCGGCGGACGCCACGGTGATTCTCACTTGGTGGAAGCTCCAGGACGCTCTCCGGGACGGAAAGCTGGCCCAGCGAATGGGCAGCCGGGCTGCGGCCCTGCCGCTGAGAGGACATTACCGGGCCGCGGCGGCCCGGTGGCCGGCCTTCGATGAGACGGTTCGGTCCTGCCTGGAGGAGCTGCATCAACTGGAGCGGGATCGCGTGCCGTCCTTGGACCGCCCGGCGGATACCTTTGCCCGGATTCTCCAGGCGGCGGCAGTGGAGACGGATTTGGCCGCGCGCACCCGTGGGGTGCAGCAGATTCTCTACCACGTGGGGCGCTGGATCTACCTGGCCGATGCCTGGGACGACCTGGCGGAGGATCAGCGCACAGGAAACTACAATCCCCTCCTGGCCCGATTTGGGGACCAGGCAGCGGCATCCAAGGAATCGCTGCGGGAGACCATGCGAGTCTCCCTGGGCCTGGCAAACACCGCCTTTTCCCTGCTGGACTGGGGAGAGTGGGAGCCTCTGCTGGGCCATATTCTGGGCACGGGACTGCCCGCTGTGGAAGAGGCCGTTTTTACCGGCCAGTGGAAGCAGCGAAAGCGCCCATTTCATCATCATCAAGGGTCCGCGCCTGCCGCGGTGCCCACCAATAAGGAGAAGGAAACGTATGAATGATCCCTATGCCGTGTTGGGCGTGAGCTCTTCTGCCAGTGAGGAGGAGATCAAACGCGCCTATCGGGACCTGGTCAAGAAGTATCACCCGGACAACTATGCCAATAACCCTCTGGCCGACCTGGCCGAGGCCAAGATGAAAGAGGTCAATGAGGCCTATGACGCCATCATGAAGGCCCGGACCCAGGGCGGATACCAGTCGGCCGGCGGGAACGGGTATGGCGGTGGCCGGACCTCCAGCCAGGGCGGCGGCCGCTACAACAATCCCACGCTGATTCAGGTGCGCCAGCTCATTGCCCAGAACAATCTGGCGGAGGCGGAACGGATTCTCCGGAGTACCCCGGCCAACAACGGGGAGTGGTACTACCTTATGGGCAGTATCGCCTACCGCCGGGGCTGGATGGACGATGCCCGCCAGAATTTCTGGACCGCCTGCAACATGGACCCCAACAACATGGAGTACCGTCAGGCCATGAACAGTATGGGGATGCAGGCCCGACGGGGAACCTATGGAGGGGGAGACGATATTGCCAACCTCTGTACCACCCTGTGCTGCCTCAACTGTCTGTGCAATTCGTGCAGCGGCTGACGGCGCACGGAAGAAAAATGAGAATGAGGTGTTTGGCTTGATACGAAGTATGACAGGCTATGGCCGGGGGGAGGGGGTCCTCCACGACCGGGCCATCACGGTGGAGGTTCGGGCGGTGAACAACCGCTATCTGGACTGTGCGGTGAAGATTCCCCGGCTCTATGTATTTGCCGAGGAGAGCATTAAGGCCCAGGTGCAGAAGCAGGTGGGCCGGGGAAAGGTGGATGTGCTGATTTCCATTGATGCCACCGCTGCGGACAAGGTGGCGGTGAGCCTGAACCGGTCTGTGGCCGACGGATATTACACCGCCCTGACCCAGATGCGGGATGCCTATAACCTGAAGGATGATATTTCAGTCTCTCTCCTCTCCCGGTTCCCGGATGTGTTTCTGGTGGAGAAGGAGCAGGGGGATGCCGATGTGATTGCTGCGGACCTGCTCCAAGTGCTCTCCCAGGCGTTGGAGGGCTTCAACGCCATGCGGGAACGGGAGGGCCAAAAGCTGGCGGAGGATATCCGGGCCAAGGCCGCCGCCATCGCCGCGCTGGTGGAACAGGTGGAGGTTCGTTCTCCGGAAACGGTTGCCGCGTATCGGGAAAAGCTCCGCCAGAGGATGCAGGAAGTTTTGGAAAATACCCAGATCGACGAGAGCCGGATTCTCACCGAGGCCGCCATCTTCGCGGATAAGGTGGCCGTGGACGAGGAGACGGTCCGCCTGCGCAGCCACCTGTCCCAACTGGAGGATATGCTGGAGCAGGGAGGCGCCGTTGGCCGGAAGCTGGATTTTCTGATCCAGGAGTTCAACCGGGAGGCCAACACCATCGGCTCCAAGTGCAGCGACGTGGCCCTGTCCCGGGTGGTGGTGGAGCTCAAGGGCGAGATCGAGAAGATCCGGGAACAGGTGCAGAACATCGAATAGAGGAGGCGACCTGTTGAAGCTGATCAATATTGGGTTTGGAAACATGGTGTCGGCCAGCCGGCTCATCGCCATTGTCAGTCCGGAATCCGCCCCCATTAAGCGCATGGTCCAGGAGGCCAGAGACCGGGGGGTGCTGGTGGACGCCACCTATGGCCGCCGTACCCGGGCGGTCCTCATTACAGACAGCGACCATATCATCCTCTCTGCCCTGCAGCCGGAGACGGTAGCCGGCCGGCTCAACGGGCGGGAGGAACTGGCAGGGGAGGAAGAGGAATGAACAAAGGGACCTTGGTGGTGATCTCCGGCTTTTCCGGCGCGGGCAAGGGCACGGTCTTGTCCCAAGTGCTGGCACGCCGTCCTGATCTCTATTTCTCCGTGTCCTTTACCACCCGTCCCCCCAGAGAAGGGGAAAAAGACGGGGTCAATTACCATTTTGTCACCCGACAGGCGTTTCAGGAGCGGATTGAACGGGGAGAATTTTTAGAGTACGCCGAGTATGTGGGGAATTTCTACGGAACCTCCATGGCGGTGATCCGGGAGAAGCTGGACCAGGGAATCGACGTGATCCTGGAGATTGAGATTCAGGGGGCGGCCAAGGTTCGGGAGAAAATGCCGGAGGCGGTCTCCCTGTTTTTGGTCCCGCCCTCCTTTGAAGAGCTCTCCCGCCGGCTCCACGGCCGGGGAACCGACTCGGAGGAGAAGATCCAGCAGCGGCTGGAGACTGCCCGCCGGGAGGCGAAGGAAATTGTGAACTATGACTACATCGTCGTCAATGACACGGTGGACCGGGCGGTGGGGGAGATATTAGCCATTCTCATCGCGGAGGGCTGCCGGAAGGAAAGACGGCTTCATCTTGTGGAAGGAGTGTAATGGATTATGATGCTGTATCCCGCAATGAATGAACTGCTGGAGCAGGTACCCAGCCGATATCAGCTGGTGAATGTGGTGGCGGCCCGGGCCCGGAAGATCGCCGCCAAAGCGGAACGGGAGGACCTCATGCTGGAGGATAAGCCGGTGAGCATTGCCATTCGGGAGATTGCCGAGGGACACTGGAAGGACCCGGAGGAGGCGGCCGGGATGGAGGAAGGATTCCCGGAAGAGGAGCATCTAATCCAAGGGGAAGCGGGCATCGAATGAACAGCGCCCGTGCCGTGACGGCGGTATGATGCTGGCCAAAATTGCCCTGTCGGCGGCCACCTTTGCCATTGATCGGCCCTACTCCTATCGGGTTCCCGCCCAGCTGGAGAACCTGCTGGAGCCGGGCATGCGGGTTCTGGTGCCCTTTGGCAAGGGCAACCGGTCCAGCGAAGGCCTGGTGCTCTCCCTGGAGCAGGCGGAGGAAACCCACCGGCTCAAGGAGATTCAGACTCTGCTGGACCGCCGCCCTGTCCTGACCCCCGAGGGCATCCAGCTGGCGCTTTGGATGCGGGAGCGGTTTTTCTGTACCGTCTATGCCGCCGCGCTGACCATGCTTCCCACGGGACTGTGGTATGTGCTCAAGGAGGGATACGCCCTGGCCCCCGGGGTGGACCGGGAGACTTGGGAGGCCAAGACGGCCGGCCATCCCCGGGCCAGACAGGTGATGACCCTCCTCCACGGAGCAGGGGGGCGGGCTGACCTGGCCCAGATCAGAGCCATTCCCGACGGGAAAGACCCCCGAGGGGTGCTGCGGGAGCTGGAGAAGGCGGGCCTGGTGGTCCGGGAAACCCAGGCCCGGCGGAAGGTCAAGGATAAGACGGAGCAGATTGCCTCCCTGGCTGTGGACCCGGCGGAGGCGCTGGCCCGGATGGAGCCCCGGCGGAAGACGGCGCCCATGGGGTATGAGGTCACATCCTTGCTGTGCAACCTGGGCAGCGCCAGCGTGAAGGAGCTGTGCTACTTCACCGGGGCCTCCCACCAGACGGTGAAGAGCCTGGAAAAGCGGGGGATTCTCCGCCTGCAGGAGCGGGAGGTGTTCCGCCACCAGCTGCCGGATATCCGGCAAACGCAACCTTTGTCTCCTCTGAACGAGGCGCAGCAGGCGGCCTATGAGGGGCTGCGGGCGCTGATGAACGGGGGAAAGCCGGAGGCGGCCCTCCTCTACGGGGTCACCGGCAGCGGGAAGACCCAGGTCTACCTCCATCTGATCGAGCAGACCCTGGCGGCGGGACGGGGGGCCATTGTAATGGTCCCGGAAATTGCCCTGACCCCCAGCCTGCTGCAGCTCTTCCTCACCCATTTCGGCCGGCAAGTGGCGGTCCTGCACAGCTGCCTGTCCACCGGGGAGCGGTACGACGAGTGGAAGCGGGTCCGGGATGGACAGGCCTCTGTGGTCATTGGGACCCGTTCTGCGGTGTTTGCTCCCCTGGCGGATGTGGGCCTTATGATTTTGGATGAGGAGCAGGAGAGCAGCTATCAGTCGGAGAGCATGGTCCGTTACCACGCCCGGGAGGTGGCCAAGTTCCGCTGCACCCACCATAAGGGACTGCTTCTGCTGGGGTCGGCGACCCCGGCGGTGGAGAGCCGGTATGCCGCGGAGATGGGACAGTATCACCTGTTTACCCTCAGGCAGCGATACAATGCCCACCAGATGCCGAAAGTGCGCCTGGTGGATATGAAGCAGGAACTCCGGCAGGGAAACGCCACGGGCCTGTCCGGCCTGCTGCGGGAAGAACTGGAGGAAAACCTCCGGCGGGGGGAACAGAGCATTCTCTTTCTCAACCGCCGGGGCAACAGCCGTATGGTGGTATGCAGCCAGTGTGGCGAGGTTCCCACCTGTCCCCGGTGCTCGGTTCATTTGACCTATCACAGCGCCAATGGCAGGCTGATGTGCCACTACTGCGGCCATTCCCAGCCCCTGCCGGAGCTCTGCCCCCATTGCTATGGCCGGCTCCAGTTTGTGGGCATGGGCACCCAAAAACTCCAGGAGGCGCTGGAGGAGAGCTATCCCGGGGTGGAGATCATGCGGATGGACGCGGACACCATTACAGCCACCCAATCCCACGAGGTGCTGCTGGACCGGTTTCGGTGGAAGCAGGTCCCCATCCTTTTGGGCACCCAGATGGTGGCCAAGGGGCTGGACTTTGCCAATGTGACCCTGGTGGGGGTGGTGGACGGCGATCTGTCCCTATACGCAGACAATTACCGGGCTGCGGAGCGCACCTTTTCCCTGCTGACCCAGGTGGTGGGCCGGGCGGGGCGGGGAGAAAAGCTGGGGCGGGCTGTGATTCAGACCTGGACCCCGGACAACGATGTGATCAACCTGGCTGCCCGCCAGGATTACGATACGTTTTACGAGGAAGAGCGGGAGATGCGCCGGATGCTCCGGTTCCCCCCCTTTCTGGACCTGTTTCGGATTACCCTTTCCGGTCCGGAGGAGACCCAGGTTCTCCGGGCCTGCGCGGTGATCCGGCGTAGCTTAGAACCCTGGGTGAAGCCCCGGCAGCAGGGGCCAGAGGGACCGGAAGTGCTGGGCCCTGCGCCGGCGCCTGTTTTGAAGGTGAACAACCGGTACCGGTACCGCGTGCTGCTGAAGTGCCGGAACGGGCGGGAGATCCGGGCGGTCCTCGCCCAGATTCTCCAGGCGGCCCAGCAGGACCGGGCCAACCGGGGGCTGTCCATCGCAATGGATGTAAATCCCATGGATTAAAGAGAAATAAGAGGAAGGAATGACCCATTATGATCAGAAAAATTCTGCAAAAGGAAGACCCTGCCCTGCATAAAGTATGCCATCCCGTCACCAGCTTCGACCGGAAGCTGGGTGCTCTGCTGGATGATCTCACTGCTACCCTGAAGGATGCCCAGGGCTTGGGCCTGGCTGCCCCCCAGATTGGGATTCTCCGCCGGGTCTGCGTGGTGATGGACGAGGATGAGCAGTACCTGGAGCTGGTCAACCCTGTCATTGTCAGCCAGGAAGGCGAGCAGGAGGGATTTGAGGGCTGCCTGAGCTTAACGGGGATGTACGGCATTGTCAAGCGCCCCATGAAGGTGACGGTGAAGGCCCAGGACCGCCATGGAAACCCGGTGGAATATGAGCGGGAAGGGGTCACCGCCCGCTGCTTCTGCCATGAGATTGAGCACCTGGATGGACACATGTACTATGAGCGGGCGGGCCGCCTGTTCACCGAGGCCGAGGTGGATGAGATGCTCCAGAAGGCCGAGGAAGAGGCGTAATGCAGGCCTGTTGGAGCGGTCAGGAGGGGAGAGAGGCATGAGGATTCTATTCATGGGCACGCCGGATTTTGCCGTGCCCTCGCTGGAGGCCCTGGTGGCCGCCGGACATGAGGTGGTGGGGGTGTTCAGTCAGCCGGATAAACCCAAGAACCGGGGGATGAAGCTCCAGCCCACGCCGGTGAAGTGCTGTGCCCAGGCCCACGGCCTGGCGGTCTTTCAACCCACCAAACTCCGGGACGGCACGGCGCTGGAGACCATTGTCCAGCTGGCGCCCGACCTCATCGTGGTGGCGGCCTACGGCCGGATTTTGCCCCAGGAGATTCTGTCCTATCCCCGGCTGGGGTGCATCAATGTGCACTCCTCCCTGCTGCCCAAGTACCGGGGGGCGGCCCCCATTCACTGGGCCATCCTGAACGGAGAGCAGGAGACCGGGGTGACCATCATGCACATGGCTCTGGCGCTGGACGCCGGGGATATCATTGCCCAGCGGGCCACCCCCATTGACCCGGACGAGACGGTGGAGACCCTCCATGACCGGCTGGCCCGTCTGGGGGCGGAACTGCTGGTGGAGACGGTGGAGCATCTGGCCGACGACACCGCCACCCGGACCCCCCAGGAGGAGAGTCAGGTGACGTTGGCGCCCATGCTCAGCCGGGCCCTGTCCCCCATGGACTGGAGCCGCCCTGCCCGGGCCCTCCACGATCAGGTGCGGGGACTGCTTCCCTGGCCCGCTGCAGTGACAGAGCTGGGGGGCGTACGCTGCAAGATTTTGGCCACCACCGTGCTGGAAGAGACCACGGAAAAGGCGCCGGGCAGCGTGGTGACAGCGGACAAGACGGGCCTGAAAATTGCCTGCGGGGAGGGGACGCTCCTCCGCATCGACCGGCTTCAGGCGGACGGAGGCAAGCGCCTGGCGGCTGCGGACTATCTGCGGGGACACCCCATTCCCGTGGACTGAGAGAGAAAGGAGGGATGGGGCATGTCCGCCCGAGAGGCTGCGCTGCTGACCCTGGTGGCGATGGAGCGCCAAAAGGCCTGGTCCAACGGCCATTTGAAAAAGGTCATCCAGGAACAAAGATTAGACCGGCGGGATGCCGCCCTGGCCACCCGCCTCTGCTTTGGTGTGATCCAAAACCGCATGCTGCTGGACCACTATCTCCAGCAGTACTCTGCCATGAAACTGAGCAAAATGGAGAGCAAGGTACGCAACAACCTGCGGTTGGGTCTGTACCAGATGCTTTTTATGACCAAGATTCCCGTCAGCGCGGCGGTAAGCGAAGGGGTAAAGCTGACCAAGAAGCACTGCAAAAATCCCCGGGCGGGGGGGATGGTCAACGGCATTCTCCGCAATCTGGCCCGCCATCTGGACGAGCTTCCCACCCTGGACCGGGGGAATCCTGTTGCATATCTCTCCCTGCTGTACAGCCACCCCCAGTGGTTGGTGGAGGAATGGAGCCAGCAGTTGGAAGCGGGGGAGCTGGAAGAACTGCTCCGCTGGGACAACAGTGAACCCCCTGTGACAGTACAAGTAAACACTTGCCGATTCCAAACCTCTCAGGTGGCGGCGGCGCTGGAAGAGGAGGGGATGACAGTGACGGCCCATCCCTGGCTGCCGGACTGTCTGGTGCTCACGGGAACAGGGGACCTGACCCAGGGGCGCGCCTGGCAAACCGGGATGTTCTACCCGCAAGACCCTGCGGCCCGCCTGGCGGTTTTGGCGGCGGGCCTGTTGCCAGGGAATAAGGTCCTGGACGCTTGTGCGGCGCCGGGAGGAAAATCTTTTGCTGCGGCTATGACCATGGGAGACCAAGGAGAACTCTATGCCTGCGATCTCCATGCCCATAAAAAGGCTCTCATCGAGGCTGGGGCAGCTCGGCTGGGACTGGGTTCCATCACAGCCCAGGTGCTGGACGCCAGAAAGCCCCGTAAGGGGTGGGAGGGGACCTTTGACACGGTGCTGGCCGATGTACCCTGCTCCGGGCTGGGGGTCATTCGCAAAAAGCCGGAGATTCGCTATAAGCCCCAGGAAGAGCTGGCCGGACTGCCCGCGCTGCAGGGGGAGATTTTGGACAATGTGGCCCATTATGTCAAGCCGGGCGGGGTGCTGCTTTACTCCACCTGTACCCTTCGTCCTCAGGAGAATGAGGCGGTGGTCCGGGCCTTTTTGGCTTCCCATGGGGGCTTTTCTCTGGAGGGATTCCGGCTGCCTGGCCCCATGGGGGAACAGCCGGAGGGGGTTTGTACCCTTTGGCCCCAGCGGCTGGGGACCGATGGATTTTTCCTGGCCAAATTCCGAAGGAGGGAAGACCATGACTGACCTGAAATCCATGACGCCGGAGGAACTGACCGCCTGGTGCAGGGAACAGGGCCAGCCGGCCTTTCGCGGCAGGCAGCTGTTTCAATGGCTCAGCCGGGGGGTGGTTTCTACCCAGGAGATGACGGACCTTCCCAAGGCCCTTCGGGCGAAGATCGACCAGGAGGGCGGCATTTCCCCCCCGTCGGTGGAGCGAAAACAGGTCTCAAAACTGGATGGAACCATAAAATATCTTTGGAGGCTGTCGGACGGCAACTGCATTGAGACGGTTCTCATGCGCTACCGCCATGGCAACTCCGTCTGTATTTCCTCCCAGGTGGGCTGCGCCATGGGCTGTGCCTTCTGCGCCTCCACAGTGGGGGGGCGGGTCCGCAACCTGACGGCGGGAGAACTGCTGGACCAGGTCATTTTTACCCAGAAAGATTCCGGTGTCCCCATCTCCAACATTGTTCTGATGGGGATTGGGGAGCCGTTGGACAACTATGACAATGTACGGCGGTTTTTGACCCTGGTCAACCACCCGGACGGTGTGAACATTGGCATGCGCCACATTTCCCTGTCCACCTGTGGACTGATCCGGGGGATTGACCGCCTGGCGGAGGAGGGACTTCAGCTCACCCTGTCTGTGTCCCTCCATGCCCCCGACGATGAAACCAGGAGCGCCCTCATGCCCATCAACCGGGGCACGGGGGTGGAGGCCCTGCTTGCGGCCTGCCGCCGGTATTTTGCCAAAACCGGCCGGCGGATCTCCTATGAGTATGCCATGATCGACGGGGTCAACGACACCCCCCGCCATGCCGCCCTGTTGGGGGACCGGTTGGAGGGGACCGTTGCCCATGTGAATCTCATTCCTCTCAACTATGTGGAGGAGAGCAGCTTAAAGCCCAGTCCCCATGTGGCCGCCTTTCAGAGGCAGCTGGAAAAGCGGGGTATTCCCGCCACCGTCCGCCGGCGGCTGGGCAGCGATATCGACGCCTCCTGCGGCCAGCTGCGCCGGAAAGCCCTGCAAAACCGGGCGGAATGAGGAGAGCAGGAGATGCGAAAGGAGATGATCCCCCATGGTTTCCGTATGGGGACTGACTGACAGAGGAATCGTACGAAGAGAAAACCAGGATTCCTGTGCCTATGAAATCATAGAGGACGGCGACCTGGCCTGGGGCGTTGTGTGTGACGGCATGGGCGGGGCCAAGGCCGGCGACATCGCCAGCAAGATGGCGGTGGAGACTTTCTGCGCCCATTTGGAGCAGCTGCGGGATCTGGAGGGGCCCCCCCCCGCGGCGGACCTGCTGCTGGCCGCCGCCGAGGACGCCAATCGGGTGGTCTATCTCAAGGCGGAGACCGACCGGGACTGCGTGGGCATGGGCACCACCTTGGTGGGAATGATCCTGCGGGGCACCACCCTGTGGGTGGTGAACGTGGGGGACAGCCGGGCCTATCACATCACCAAGCAGGCCATCCGGCGGATTACCCGGGACCACTCTGTGGTGGAGGATCTGGTGGCCAAAGGGGACCTGACCCCAGAGCAGGCCAGAAACCACCCCCAGAAAAATTTGATCACCCGGGCCTTGGGCACCGCCCGCCGGGTGAAAGCCGATCTCTTTCAGGAAACTGTGGCGGAGGGAGACTATCTCCTGCTCTGCTCTGACGGACTGATCAACGAGGTCACCGACCAGGAAATCCACCGGGAGGTCTTGGCTGGGGGGACCCCCCAGGAGATTTGTCAGCGGCTGATGACCCGCACCTTGGACAGCGGAGCGCCGGACAACGTCACCGTTGTGCTGTTCCAACTGTGAGGAGGCGTATATTACCATGAATCAATACATCGGTAAAATGCTTGACAACCGGTATGAGATCCTGGATGTCATCGGGGTCGGCGGGATGGCGGTGGTCTATAAGGCCTATTGCCACCGGCTGCACCGGTTTGTGGCCATCAAGGTCTTAAAGCGGGACCTGGCCGCCGATGCGGAATTCCGCCGCCGGTTCCATGAGGAGGCCCAGGCAGTTGCCATGCTCTCCCACCCCAACATCGTCTCTGTGTACGATGTCAGCAAGGGGGATGATCTGGACTATATCGTCATGGAGCTCATCGACGGCATTACCCTCAAGCAATATATGCAGAAAAAAGAAGGTCGCCTGAACTGGCGGGAGTCCCTGTATTTTATCACGCAGATTGTCCGGGCCCTGGGACACGCCCACAGCCGGGGGATCATTCACCGGGATATTAAGCCCCAAAATATTATGGTGCTCCGGGACGGCAGCGTGAAAGTGGCTGACTTTGGCATTGCCCGGATCATGTCCGCCGCCCAGAACACCCTGACCCAGGAGGCTCTGGGGTCGGTGCACTATATTTCCCCGGAGCAGGCCCGAGGCAGCCACATTGACGCCCGGGCGGATATCTACTCTGCCGGCGTGGTTCTCTATGAGATGCTCACCGGGCGCCTGCCCTTTGATGGGGACTCCCCGGTGTCCGTGGCCATCCAGCACATCAGCGCCAAACCCATGTCTCCCCGGGAACTCATTCCGGACATCCCCTTGGGCCTGGAGGAGATCACCATGAAGGCCATGGCGTCCCGGATTGACCAGCGGTATATGAATGCGGAAGCCATGCTCCGGGACCTGGAGGAGTTTCGGAAGAACCCCCAGGTGGAGTTTCACTATAACCTGGCCAGCTTCCACGGCAACCAGCCCGTGCCGGATGAGCCCACCCAGGCAGTGGATGGGGCCAGTTCCCTGGGGCGGCGGCAGCGCCCCCCCGCCCGGCCCAGAACCGCGCCGCCCCCGCGACGATATCCGCCGGAGGAGGCCTATGAAGACGCCCAGGAACGCAAGCGGAATCTGGTCATTCCCATTGTGGTGGTGGTCTTCCTGGTGGGAGTGGGCATTTTCCTGTGGCTGACCTTTTTCAGCGGCCTGTTCGCCCAGGATGACGCGCTGAAAGTGCCGAACCTGCTGGGGGAGAAGATCGAAGATGTCACCCAGGATCAGGAGATCCTACAACATTTTAAGATTGTAGAACAGGCCAGGGAACCCAGTGAGGACTATCCCGAGGGACAGATCATCCGACAGGACCCCGACGGCGGCACCGAGGTGACTGCCGGGGAGGAACCCATCACCATTCAGGTGGTGGTCAGCTCCGGGAAGGAGACGGTGGAGATGATTGACGTGCTGGGGGACACCTATGAGACCGCCGTCACCCGTCTGCAGCAGCTGGACCTGAAGGTGGATACCCCCACCCGGGAGCCCTCAGATGACGTGGAGGAAGGCAAGGTGATCTCCAGCGATCCCGTGGCGGGGACCAAAGTCAGCCCGGGAGATACCGTGCGTCTGGTGATCAGCTCCGGCCCTGACACCCGAAACGTAACCGTCCCCACCCTCACGGGAACCACGCTGGAGAACGCCCGAAACATCGCCACCAGCGCGGGGCTGAAAATCTCCAGCGTGACGGAGGTAAACAGCGACAAGCCGGTGGGCCAGGTGGTTTACCAGAGCATTGCCCCCAACACCGAGGTGGAGGAGGGCACAGGCATTGTCCTCCAGGTGAGCAAGGGACCGGAAAAGCAGGAACCGGTGACCAGCACCAAAAATATCGAGATCACCCTGCCCGATGACGAGCGGGAGAGCGTAGAGGTGCGGATTACAGTGGACGGAAAAGAGGTCTATAAGAACGACGTGAGTACGGAGCAGGGGAGTTTTTATGTTCCCGTCACCGGCTCCGGCGTCATGGAAATCTGCATCTATTTTGACGGAAGTTTGGAAAAACGGTACAGTGAGAATTTTAACGAATGAGTCAGACAAGGGTAGAAGGAACCATCCGTAAGGCATTGAGCGGATTCTATTACGTTCAGACAGAGCAGACCCTGGTGACCTGCCGGGCCCGGGGAAAGTTCCGGTATCAGAAAGTGACCCCCCTGGTGGGGGACCGGGTGGCCATTGCCCTCCAGCCGGATGGGTCGGGCTCCCTGGTGGAGATTCTGCCCCGCCGCAATGCCTTTCAGCGTCCGGCGGTGGCCAATCTGGACCAGCTGGTCATCATCGCCTCCGGGGCGGTCCCGGTGAGCGATCCTTTTCTGCTGGACCGGATCATCTCTCTGGCCGAGCGCAAGGGCTGCGAGCCGATTTTGTGCATCAACAAGTGGGACCTGGTCCCGGCCCAGCAGCTGCTGGAGACCTATCGGGCCGCGGGAATCCCCGCCCTTCCGGTCAGCGCGGTTACTGGCCTGGGAATCGACCAGCTGCGCGGCTTGCTGGCGGGAAAGATCTCCGCTTTTACTGGCAACTCCGGGGTGGGTAAGTCCAGCCTCCTCAACGCGCTGGACCCCGCCTTTGGCCTGGCCACGGGAGAGATCAGCGAGAAGCTGGGCCGGGGGCGCCACACCACCCGGCATGTGGAGCTGTTCCCCCTGGCAGGAGGGCTCATTGCGGACACACCGGGCTTTTCCGCCTTCGATCAGGAGAAGGGAGAGGACCCGGTGGAGCAAGAGGCCCTGGCCCGGTCTTTCCGGGAGTTTCGTCCTTACCTGGGCCAATGCCGCTTCGTGGGCTGTGCCCATGTGAAGGAGCAGGGCTGCGCCGTTCTGGCGGCCCGGGATGCGGGGAAGATCGTCCCCAGCCGGCACGAGAGCTATGTGCGGCTGTATGAACTGGCCAGGGAGAACAAGCCCTGGGGGAAAAACTGAATTTCCGTGTCCGCACCACCCGTCCCCTTTCGGCATAGACTGAGAGCGGACGGGTGTTTTCATGCCCGGGAAGGGAGGGGAGCCCATGAAGATGGTGGTGGTGAGCGCACCCAAAGCCTTGGCAGGCTTGCTGAAAAAGCTCTTCCATATTTGAAACGGGGAACCAGGTCTATCTGCCGGCAGTTCCACATAGGATGGGACAGATACTTACTTGACACGAGAAAGGATTGGTCACAGTGATGGAATTGGAACTCCGGCAGGAGACCGTGCGGGGATGGGAGTCCGTCTGCCGTGCGACATTGGAACAGGAAGAGACCGCAGAGATGATCGTGCCGGATGCCTGTCCGGACATTTGGCAGGTGCTGGATGGGGAGGCCCGTCTTCTCCTCCAGCGGAAGGAGCCCCAGGATGGGAAAGGGGAGTTTTCCGGCCTGCTGAAAACCACGATCCTGTATCAGCCGGAAGGAGAGCAGGGCCTGCGGGCCATGGAAGTGACCCTGCCCTTCTCCGCTTCCCCGGAACTGACCCAGCTGACCCGGCGGAGCATGCTCCATGTGATTCCCCGGGTACTGTCAGTGGATGTACATCTGCTCAACCCCCGGAAGGTTCTGGTCCGGGTGGGATATTGCTTGGACATCGAGGGCTTTGAGCCCCAGGCCAGAAGTCTGACCTCCCTGGTGGAGGAGCCGGAACGCTATGGAATCCGCCAGAAAACTGGGGAGCTGCGCAGCTTTCAGACCGTCTACGCCCAGGAAAAGGCATTTACCTACCAGGACACGGTGGTGCTCCCCGCCGGACGACCCGACGCGGTGGAGCTCTTGCGGACCCGGGCACAGTGCACCTGCACAGAGGCACGGGTCATCGGCAGTAAGTTGGTGTTCAAAGGAGAGGCGATGCTGCAGCTGCTGTGCCGGGGGGAGGACGGAGCCCTGTTTACCGGGGAATTCCACCTGCCCTATTCCCAGATCATGGATGCCGGGGAGGACAGTGAGGAGGGCATGTGCAGCATGGACCTTCTGTTCACCGACGTAAAGTGTACCCCTGTGGAGGAGGACCGGCGGAGCTTCCAGGTGGAGCTGGCGGTGCAAGCCCAGGCGGTGCTGCGCCGGGAGGTGACGGTGCCCATTCTCACCGACCTGTACAGCACGGCCTATGAGGTGCAGCCGGAGGAGGTAACCTGTCCTGTACTCCACCTCCTGGGACAGGGAGAGGAGCAGGAGAGCGTCCGGGAGGTGGTGGGAACCCAGGGCCTTCCCGGCAATCTTTTGGATGTGCAGGCCCGGCTGGGCCGGACCGGTCAGAGCCAGGAAGGAGAGGACCAAATGCTCACCCAGGAGGTGGAGCTGGTGGTGCTCTATGACACCGAGGAGGGCCTGGCGTCTGCCCGCCAAAAAGTGGTGGTGCAGCATCGCCTGTCCGGCCAGAGCGGCGGGAAGGCGGTGTTCTCCACGGAGCTTCTCCGGGAACCCACCGCTGCGCCGGCGGGAGAGGGAGTGGAGGTTTCTTTCCCCCTGGCCTTCCGCTGGATGGTTCTGGAAAAGGAGGAGGCCCCGGTGATTGGCCGGGTGACCTTGGGGGAAAAGCGGGAGCTCGGCGCCCGGCAGCCCTCTGTGATTCTCCGGGCAGTCCACCCTGGGGAGGACCTGTGGACCGTGGCCAAGGCCTACCTGACCACGGACAGCGACATTATGGAGGCCAGCGGCCTGACCTCTGGGGAGATTTTCCCGGGCCAGATGCTGCTGATCCCCCGGAAGAGCAGCTAAAGGGAGCGCCCCGGCACACAGTGCCGGGGCGCTTTGTCTGGCGTTTTATGATGGATACTGGTGGCAGGGAGGCAGACAGCTGTGGTTTTTACAGACATAGTAGGTGGTCTGTTCTCCCAGCAGGGGATAGGCGTCCGTGGGCTGTTCCAGAATGGTGACCACGGCGTCCAGGGGAAAGGGCCAGGGCTGCCGGGGCGGGGCCTCTCCCGGCGCCAGAACCACCGTGATCTCCTCTGCCGGCACGGCCTGGGCCAGCAAGGCCAGCAGAAAGACAGGATAGGCCGTGGGATAGGAGGCGGCCAGGGGGGAGAGAAAGGCCATTTGGGCTTCCGCTGCCCTCTGCCACGTATCCTCCCGGGTCAGATGGGACAGACGAATCAGGTTCCAGGCCATCATGGTGTTTCCGCTGGGAAGTGCCCCGTCCGCGGTGTCCTTGGGGCGAATCAACAGGGGATCGGCGTTTTGAGGCGTGAGGAAGAAGCCGCCGCTGGGGTCGGTGAAATCAGTAAGGACCTGCCGGCACAGGGTCTGCGCTTGGGACAGATAGGACGGCTCCAGGGTGGCTTCGTAAAGGGACAGCAGGCCAAAGGCGCAGAATGCGTAGTCCTCTAAAAACCCAATCCCCCGGGCCAACCCATCCCGGCTGGTGGCCGACAGGGTACCCTGGCTCCCATGAACCCGGGAAAGGTAGGTCCAGATCCCCCGGGCGGCGTCCCGGTAAATGGTCTGCCCGGAGACCCGATAGAGCCAGGATAGGGCGCCCATCAGCAGGCCGTTCCACCCGGCCAGCACTTTATCGTCCCGATGAAGGCTGGCCCGGGCCAGCCGGTATGCATACAGGGCGGGGATGCAAGCGGCGAATCGGTCCCCCGGCAAGGGGCTGTGGAGCAGATTGGGGATGCTGAAGCCATGGAAGTTTCCCTCTTCCGTGATGTCATAGCAGGCGTTAAAGGCGGTCCCCTGGTCTTCTCCCAGCACAGCCAGCACTTCCTCCGGGCGAAGGGCGTAGTAGGCGCCCTCGCTGCCGTCGCTGTCGGCATCCTGGGCGCTGACAAAGGCGCCGGAGGCCAGGGACATCTCTTTGAAGAGATAGCCGGCGGTCTCCGTGGCCACCTGGCGGTAAAGCGTCCGTCCCGTGATGGCGTAGGCCTTGCAGTAGGCCAGCATCAGCAGGGCGTTGTCGTAGAGCATTTTTTCAAAGTGGGGGATGTGAAAGGCCCGGTCGGTGGAATACCGGCAGAATCCGCCGCCGATGTGGTCGTAGATGCCCCCGCGGTAAAGCTGCTCCAGAGTTTTTTCCGCCATGGCCAAGGCGGCGGGGTCCGCCTTTTTCTCTCCATAGGTGAGCAGAAAGAGAAGACTGTGCCCCATGGGAAATTTGGGGGCGGCGCCGAAGCCGCCGTATGTCTCATCATAGGTCCGTTTCCACTGGGCCACGCCCTCCTCCAAAAGGGACCGGGTGGGGGAACTTTGCTCCGGAGGTCTCTGGGTAAGCAGCTGAAGAAACTGCCGCCCCGGGGCGGTGAGGGCCTCCCGGTCCTGAGCCCAGGCGTCCCGGATGGCAGACAGGAGCTGCCGCAGTCCGGTCAGGCCGCCCCGGCTGGTGGGAGGAAAATAGGTTCCGGCAAAGAAGGGAAGCTGTTCCGGGGTGAGAAACAGGGTGGTGGGCCAGCCGCCGCTGCCGGTGAAGGCCTGGCAGGCCGCCATGTAGAGGCTGTCAATGTCAGGCCGCTCCTCACGGTCCACCTTGATGGAGACAAAGCTCTCGTTGAGAAGCCGGGCAATCTCCAAGTCCTCGAAGCTCTCCCGGGCCATGACGTGGCACCAATGGCAGGTGCTGTACCCGATGCTGAGAAAGATGGGTTTGTCCTCAATTTTGGCCTTTTGCAGAGCTTCCCGTCCCCAGGGGTACCAGTCCACTGGATTGTCCGCGTGCTGCAGGAGATAGGGGCTGGTTTGGCCCCGCAGATGGTTGCTCATAGGGATACCTCCGTGATTAGATGCGGTTAGTATATGAAAAATCCACCAAAACATGCAAAAACCGTCCCTTTCTCAGAAAAAAGGGACGGTTTTTGCAGCTTCAGTCCATGTCGGTGGTACGCACTTTTTTTAAGTGGGCAAACTGAGGCAGACCATGGGCCAGGGGGCGTTGGAGCTCGCCCTGGATGAGGGGGAGGGCATAGTCAATGAAGGGCTGGCGGATGCCGTTGCCCTCGGGGGTGATCCAGTCCAGGGGGACCTTGCGCTCGGTGTTGGCGGCCTGGGTGAGGGGGATGAGCTTGGTCTGGCAGCGATAGCCGCTGGCGTCCCGGGTGCAGTCCAGGGCCACCATTTGGTCTGTGAGGCCGGCGGTGGCTGCCTCTACTGCGGCCTTTCCCGCCAGATAGGCCTCCCGCACGTCGGTCAGGGAGGCCAGATGAGAACCGCACCGCTGGAGCAGGGAGAGTTCAATCCCCCGTACTTTAACCCCCAGGGCCCTCTTCACGGACTCAGCCAGCAGGGCGGCCAGCCCGCCCAGCTGGGCATGGCCGAAGCCGTCGGTGGCGGAGGTCTTGGCCTCGGAGACAAAGGTTCCGTCCCCATAGTGAATGCCCTCGGAGACGGCCACCAGGCAGTTGCCGGTGTCCTCATAGACCCGCTTTACGTCGGCCAGAAAGGCCTCCATGGAGAAATCCACCTCGGGCAGGTAGATGAGGTCGGGGCCGGACCCGGCCCAGGTGGCCAGCCCGGCGGCACCGGCCAGCCAGCCGGCATGGCGGCCCATGATCTCCACGATCACCACAGTCCCTGTGTCATAGACCCGGGCGTCCTGGTAAAGCTCCATGCAGGAGGTGGCGATGTACTTGGCGGCACTGGCATAGCCGGGGCAGTGGTCGGTGCCGGACAGGTCGTTGTCGATGGTTTTGGGGACCCCGATGATGTTGCAGGGGTAGCCCACCCGCTGCATGTATTTGCTGATTTTGTTGCAGGTATCCATGGAGTCGTTTCCGCCGTTGTAAAAGAAGTAGCGGACGTCGTATTTTTGGAAGATTTCCAAGATCCGTTTATAGTCCGTGTCGTCCACATCCGGGTCAGCCAGCTTGTACCGGCAAGACCCCAGCGCGGAGGAGGGGGTAAACTGGAGCAGCTCCAGCTGACCGGGGTCTTCCTGTCCCATGTCGTAGAGCTGGTCGGCCAAGACCCCTTTGATGCCATGGGCGGCCCCCAGAACCCGGGTGATCTGGGGGGAGGCCAGCGCGGTCTGAATCACGCCCTGGGCGCTGGCGTTGATGACGGCCGTGGGCCCGCCGGACTGCCCGATGATGCAGGCGCCTTTCAAGTTTTCCATAAAGAAAACCTCCCTAATAAAAAATGAATGGAGAGCAAACTCGATTCCTCTTGAGAACCCATCATAACATATCCCATCCGCTCTTGCAATTCTCAATGAATGCTGGTACAATAATTTATCCGAATTGTTTGGAAAGGAGCGGTATCTATGCCGTTAGTGACGACCACAGAAATGTTTCAGAAGGCCTACGAGGGCGGGTATGCCATCGGCGCCTTTAACGTCAACAATATGGAAATTGTCCAGGGCATTACGGAGGCGGCCAAGGAAGTGAGCTCTCCTCTGATTTTGCAGGTGTCCGCCGGGGCCCGGAAATACGCCAAGCACGGCTACCTGATGAAACTGGTGGAGGCCGCCGTAGAGGATACGGGCCTGCCCATTGCCCTGCACCTGGACCATGGCGAGGATTTTGCCATCTGCAAGGCCTGCATTGACGGGGGCTTTACCTCGGTGATGATCGACGGGTCCAAGCATTCCTTTGCCGACAATATTGCGCTCACCCGCCAGGTGGTGGAGTACGCCCACCAGCACGGCGTGGTGGTGGAAGGGGAACTGGGCCGTCTGGCCGGCATTGAGGACGACGTGAATGTCTCGGCGGAGGACTCCTCCTATACCGACCCCAACCAGGTGGAGGAGTTTGTTCGGGCCACGGGGGTGGACAGCCTGGCCATTGCCATCGGCACCAGCCACGGCGCCTATAAGTTTAAGCCGGGGACCAAGCCTCAGCTCCGCTTTGATATCTTGGAGGAGGTTTCCCGCCGCCTGCCTGGGTTCCCCATTGTACTCCACGGGGCCTCGTCGGTGGTTCCCCACTATGTGGAGCTCATCAACGCCAACGGCGGCCAGCTGAAGGATGCTATCGGCGTGCCGGAGGATCAGCTCCGCCAGGCGGCCAAAATGGCGGTGTGCAAGATTAACATCGACTCGGACCTCCGCCTGGCCATGACCGCCGGCGTGCGCCAGCAGCTGATGGCGGACCCTGCGGGCTTTGATCCCCGGGGCTATCTGAAGGTAGGCCGTCAGTATGTGAAGGATCTGGTCAAGGACAAAATCGTCAATGTTCTGGGCAGCGATCACAAGGTCTGACCTGTCTGTGGCCGGCCCCTTTGAGGTCCGGTGGAACGGAGAAAACGGTACAGCAGTCGCTGTACCGTTTTTTGGTAAATCGGGAAGGAAAGAGAACCATGAAAGAACGCTCCATTCTGAAGAACAAGTATTATCTCTACCTGACGGAATTCTTTTCCGGCGTCTCCGTCATGGCGGTGGAACTGGGGGCCAGCCGTCTGCTGGCGCCGTACTTCAGCTCCTCCCAAATTGTGTGGACCATCATCATCGGCACCATTATGATTGCCTTGGCCCTGGGCAACCTCTGGGGCGGCCGGACCGCGGACAGGAATCCCGACCCTGACCGGCTCTACCGCCGTCTGCTCTTGGCGGCGGTCTGGATCGCTGCCATTCCCGTGTTGGGAAAGTACATTATTTTGGGCATTTCCAGTCTGTTGGTCCTCACCATCAGCACCCACTTTTTGGTGATTGCGGCCTTTTGCGCCTGTATGGTCATTTTTGTCTTTCCCCTGTTCCTGCTGGGCACGGTGACCCCTTCCCTGGTGAAGTACACGGTGGACAGCCTGGAGGACAACGGCAAAGTGGTGGGGACCCTGGGGGCCTGCAACACCATCGGCAGCATCCTGGGGACCTTTCTGCCCACCTTTGTCACCATCCCGGCGGTGGGCACGGCGGTGACTTTCTTGCTGTTTTCCGGGATTCTGCTGGTCATTGGGCTGGCCTATTTCTTCAGTGCGAGAACCTGCTGGAGAACCTGCCTGGCGGCGGGGATTCTCTTTGTGCTCTGCACCCTGTTGGGCGGCCGGGGCGGATTTGCCTTCTGGGAAAAGGACCTTACCTATGAAGGGGAGTCGGTTTACAACTATCTCCAGGTGAAAGAGACCGAGGACCGGACCATCCTCTCCACCAATGTCCTGTTTGGGGTACAGTCGGTGAAGATGAAGCAGGAGGGCCTCACCGGGATGTACTACGACTACGCCCTGGCGGCGCCGGTGATGGCGGGACTGCACCAGGGGACCGCGGGCCGGGTTTTGGTTCTGGGCAACGGCACCGGAACCTATGCCCGGCAGTGTACCCGCTATTTTCCCCAGGTTCAGGTCTCCGGGGTGGAGATTGATGACAAGATCACCCAGCTGGCCACGCGTTATTTTGACCTTCCCGAGACGGTGGATGTGACCACCTATGACGGCAGGGCCTACCTCCAGGCGGTGGACACCCAGTATGACGTGATTCAGGTGGATGCCTATCAGGACATTACCATCCCTTTCCAGATGTCCACGGTGGAGTTCTTTGCCCTGGTTCGGGACCACCTGGCGCCGGGCGGGGTGATGGTGGTCAACTTGAATATGCACTCGGACGGGGAGGGAAGCATCAACCAGGCCCTGTGCGACACCATTGCCAGTCTGTTTCCCTATGTGTCTACGGTGGATGTCCCCGGCACCACCAACCGGGAGCTCTTTGCGGCGGTGGACGGCGACCCCGTGCAGTGGCTGGCCCAACGCCGGGCCGCCCTCCCGGCGGGGGAGCTGCGGGACCAGATGGAACGGGTGTCCCAGGGGCTGATCCCCTATGTGGGCGGGGCGCATATTCTCACAGACGACAAGGCGCCGGTGGAACTGCTGGGGATGCGGGCCATTGATGATCTGATCCAGCAGGAACTGGCGTATTACCAGGAAATCTACCGGGAGGAAGGCCTGTCCGGCCTGCTGAACCGGTTTTGAAAGGGGGAAGGACCATGCTGCATATCCTCACAGGCCGGGCCGGCAGCGGCAAGACCACCCAGGTGCTTCGCCGGATGAGGGAGGCGGGAGAGCGCCGGCCCCAGCTGTTGCTGGTGCCGGAACAGGCGTCTTTTGAGACCGAGCGGCGGTTCTGCCGGGAAAACGGCAACCAGGCCGGGCGGTACGGGGAGGTGCTCTCCTTTACCCGTCTGGAGAACCGGGTGCTCTCCCTGGGCGGCGGGGCGGCGGAGCCTGTTTTGGACGCAGGGGGCCGGCTGCTGGTTCTATACGCCGCCCTTCGTTCTGTGCAGGCCAATCTGACGGTCTATGCCATGCCCTCCCAGAAGCCGGCCTTTCTGACCAGTCTGCTGACCACCCTGGACGAGCTGAAGAGCTACTGTATCACAGGGGAGCAGCTGACCCAGGTGGGAGAGGAGACCGAGGGATTGGACGGTGAGAAGCTCCGAGACCTGGGCCTGATTTTTGGTGCCTATGAGGCCATGACCGCCCGGGGCGCGCTGGACCCCCGGGACCGGCTGACCCGTTTGGCGGAAAAGCTGAGGCGGTTTCCCTTTTTCCAGGGTCAGGACGTGTATTTGGATGGGTTTACCGACTTTACCCCCCAACAGGGTCTGGTGCTGGCGGAACTCCTCCGCCAAGCCCACTCCGTGACACTGGCGCTGACCTATGGAGAGGGGGCTGGGGAGGAGGCGGTCTTTGCCCCGGCGAGGAAAACTCTGGCTTGGATCAAGGGGCTGGCTGCCAAGGTGGGCTGTCCTGTGGAGGAGGAAGCTCTGCCCGCCGGGGAATGGGAGCGGACCCCGCCCCTGCGCCATTTGGAGCAGGCGCTTTTTGCCCATCCCATGCCCTCCTATACCGGCCCCTGGGACGGTAGTATAGTGGTCCATGAGCTGCCCTCTCCCCGGGAGGAGGTGGCTTGGGCCGCCGGGGAGATTCGGGCCCTGGTCCGGCAGGGCCGGGTTCGCTACCGGGACATTGTGGTGACGGCCCGGTCTATGGACCCTTATTGGGAGCAGCTGGAGGGGGTGTTTGCCCAGTATGACATCCCCCTGTTTCAGGCGGATAAAACCGACCTTCTGCAAAAGCCCCTGTTTACCCTCATCACCGCCGCGCTGGACGCGGTGAACGGGGGCTATCTCTATGAGGATATGTTTCGCTACTTGAAGACCGGTCTGGCCGGACTGAGCCTGCCGGAGTGTGACCAGCTGGAGAACTATGTTCTCACCTGGGACATCTGGGGCAGCCGCTGGACCGGAGCCGGAGGCTGGACGCGTCACCCCGGGGGATACCATCAGCGGTTTACGCCCCAGGACGAGGAGACGCTGGAGACCCTCAATGCCCTCCGCCTGCGGGTGATCCAGCCTCTGGAACGGCTGCGGAAGAACGCCGGTGGCACCATCGGAGAACAGGTGCTCGCCCTCTACCAGTTTCTGGAGGAGATCCATGCCCCGGAGCATCTGGAGGCGCGAAGCGCGGCGCTGCTGCACCAGGGTGAGCCGGAGCTGGCCCGGCAATACAGCCAACTGTGGGAGATTTTTTGCCGGGCCCTGGAGCAGTGCGCGGCGCTGTTGGGGGAGGTGGAGGCAGCGTTTGCCGATTTTTCCCGGCTGCTGCGCCTCCTTCTGTCCCAATACTCGGTGGGGACCATTCCCGCCTCCCTGGACCGGGTGACCGCCGGAGATGCCCAGCGGCTGGGGGGACGGGCCTGTAAGGTGCTCTTCCTGCTGGGAGCGGAGGATGGGGCCATTCCCCAGGTGGCCCCCGGCCAGGGCCTGCTCACCGACCAGGACCGGCTGCTGTTGGAGGACTACGGGCTGACCTGTTCACCCCGGTTGGAGGAGAAGATCAGCCGGGAGAATACCATTGTGTATACCACCTGTGCCCAGCCCACGGAACGCCTCTGCGTCACCTGGCCGTTCCAGGGGGCGGGAGGGGGCGAGAAACGCCCCTCCTTCCTGGTGGAACGGCTGAACCGTCTGTTTCCCGCGGCGGCGGCCCAGGGGGGGGCGGCGCCCTCCCTGGATCAGCTGCGTGCCATGGCGGCCGGACTGCCCCAGGTCCGACAGGCTCTGTCGGACGATCCCCTCTGCGACACGCTGTTTCGCCGCCTGGATCGGGCGGCCCACTGGACCCGGGGAAGGTTGTCGGCGGACCGGGTGGCGGCGCTGTACGGGGAGAAGGTGGCTATGTCGGCCTCTCGGATGGATCAGTATCAGTCCTGTCACTTTGCCTATTTCCTCCGCTACGGCCTGGGGGCAAAGGACCGCCGCCCGGCGGGGTTCCATGCCCCGGAGTACGGAACCTTTGTCCATTTCGTGCTGGAAACCGTGCTGCGGGAGGTCCGGGCCCAGGGGGGGGTGGCGCGGGTCTCCCAAGAGGCGGTCCAGGCCTGCACGGCCCGGGCGGTGGAGGACTATGTGGCCCGGGAACTGGGGGGTATGGAGCACCAGACCCCCCGCTTCCGCTATCTCTTCCGCCGGCTGGAACGGAATGTCCGGGCGGTGGTGGACAATGTGGTGGCGGAACTCCAGGCCTCGGATTTCCAGCCGGTGCTTTTTGAGCTGGGGTTTGGTCCGGGAAAAGAGCTCCCTCCGGTGGAGATCACCGAGGGAGGCGTAACCCTCCGGATCTCTGGGTTTGTGGACCGGGTGGACGGATGGGTCAAGGACGGCCGGCTCTATCTGCGGGTGGTGGACTATAAGACGGGCCGGAAGTCCTTTGACCTGACGGAGGTCTGGCACGGCCTGGGGCTGCAAATGCTGCTGTACCTGTTCACTCTGGAGGAGGAGGGGGACCGCATTTTCGGAACGCGGCCCATACCGGCGGGGGTCTTGTACCTGCCGGCCCGGGACGCCATGATTTCCGGCAGCCGTTCCATGGATGAGGCAACCCGTCAGCGGCTGCTGGACAAAGAACTGGTCCGTCGAGGCCTGCTGCTGGAAGAGGAGGACGTACTGCGGGCCATGGAGCACGGGGAGGGCGGTCCCCGCTTTTTGCCCCTGCGGGTGAGCGCCCGGACGGGAAAAATCTCGGGGGAGGCTCTGGTCAGCGCCCAAAAGCTGGGCCGGCTGAAGCAGCACACCCAGCGGATCTTGGCCCAGATCTGCGGCGAGATTGCCCGGGGGACCATTGACGCTGACCCGGTCTGGCGGGGGGAGGCCAGGAATGCCTGCCAGTATTGTGAATTTTTCCAGGCCTGCCAGTTTGAAGAGCACACCGACCGCCGGCGGTGGATTCCGTCGGTGAAGAACAGCGAATTCTGGCAGTGGCTGGAGCAGACCCAGGAGGGAGGGAACACCCATGGCGGTGAAACGAACGCCTGAGCAGGAGGAAGTGGTCAAAAATCGCGGCGGCGCCCTGCTGGTTTCCGCTGCCGCCGGGTCGGGAAAGACCCGGGTGCTGGTGGAGCGGCTGATGGACTACATCCTCCAGGAGGGGCGGAATATTGACGAGTTTCTCATCATCACCTTTACCCGGGCAGCGGCGGAGGAGCTTCGGGCCCGGATTGCCAAGGAGATCGCCGAGGCGCTGGCGGCCCAGCCCGACCATGCCCACCTCCGCCAGCAGACGGTCCGGCTCTATGAGACCCAGATTTCCACCATCCATGCTTTCTGTACGGTCCTTCTGCGCCAGTGGGGCCACCTGCTGGATATCCCGGGGGACTTTGCCCTCTGCGAGGATGAGGAGGCCCAGGTCCTCATGACCCGGACCCTGAACCAGGTGCTGGAGGCACGGTATGAGGAGATCGACCCCACAGGGCCCTTTGCCAGGCTGCTGGATGTGCTCTCCAAAGGGCGGGATGACAGCCGCCTGCTGGAGATCACCTTGGATATCTATGGAAAAATTCAGAGCTACCCCGACCCCTTGGCCTGGCTGGCCAGCCAGCGGGAAGCCCTGGACCTGTCGGCGGTGACCGATGTGGGACAGACCCCCTGGGGCAGCCTGCTGCTGGAGGAGGCCGGCCAAACCGCCGCCTATTGGGCGGACCAAATGGCCTGGGCCTGTGACCTGGCCCAGAAAGAGGCGGGGCTGGAAAAGGCCTACGGGGACAGCCTCCAGGCCACCCGGAGGAGCCTGGAGGCCTTTGTCCAGGCAGCCGGAACCAGCTGGGATGAGGCGGCCCGGGTGGAGATTGTCTTTCCCAAGCTCAAAGCTGCCCGGGGGGTGGAAGACCCGGCCCTGCAGGAGCAGATCAAAAGCATCCGGGCCCGGTGCAAAAAGGCGGTGGAGGAGCTGACCCAAACCGTGTCCGGCCCCAGCGCCCCCCTGCTGGCGGATATGGCGCTGGTTTACCCCGCCATGCTGGGGCTGCTGGACCTGGTGGAGGATTTCTCCCGGGCCTATGAGGCGGCGAAGAAGCAGCGCTCCCTGCTGGACTTTTCGGACCTGGAACACTTGGCGGTCCGACTGCTGGTGGACGAGGCGGGGGGGCCCACCCCGCTGGCCCGGCAGTGGGGGGCGCGGTATACGGAGATCATGGTGGACGAGTACCAGGACACCAATCAGGTGCAGAATACCATTTTCCAGGCGCTGTCCCAGGAGGGGAGAAACCTTTTCATGGTGGGGGATGTCAAGCAGTCCATTTACCGTTTCCGTCTGGCCGACCCCACCATTTTCCTGGAGAAATACCGTACCTTTCCCCCCTATGACCAGGCCCAGGTGGGACAGGAGCGGCGGATTACGCTGTCCAAAAATTTTCGCTCCCGCCCCCAGGTTTTGGAGGCGGCCAACGATCTGTTTCGTGCCATCATGTCCCGGCGGTTGGGGGAGATGGACTACACAGACGGGGAGGCCCTGTACCCTGGCGGCACGTTTCCGGCGGGAGAGGGCTATGAGACGGAGTTTCATGTGCTGGACTTTACAGAGGACCCAGCGTACACCGAGGAGAAGCAAAACCGCAATGCGCTGGAGGCCAGGTTTGTGGCGAAGGAGATCGCAGAACTGCTCCAGTCCGGCTTTCCCGTGTCCGATGGGGCCGGCGGGACCCGTCCGGTCCGGCCGGATGATATTGCCATCCTTTTGCGCTCTCCCGGCCCGGTGCGGCGTTATTACACCCAGGCGTTGGAGGAGCAGGGGGTGGGCTGGTCCGCGGAAGAGGGGGGAGATCTGTTTGCTGCCTCAGAGGTCTCAGTGGCCCTCTCCTGGCTTCAGATCATAGACAACCCCCAGCAGGATATCCCCCTGCTGGCCGTGCTTCGCTCCCCCTTGGTGGGGATGACCGGGGACCGGCTGGCGGAGATTCGAGGCCTGGCGGAGGGCACCTTTTACACCGCCCTTCAGGCGGCCGGGGCGCAGGGGTGGGAGGACTGCCGGTCCTTTCTGGGCCAGCTGGAAGCCCTGCGGTTTGGGGCGGGAGAGGAGAGCAGTCATCACCTGCTCTGGTCTTTGTACCGGCAGACCGATATGCTGGAGGTGTATTCCTCCCTGCCCGGCGGGGAAAAGCGCCGGGAGAATCTACTCTCCTTCTATGAATTGGCCCGACGGTTTGAGGGAGCGGGACACAAAGGGCTCTTCGGCTTTCTCCTTCATTTGGACCGGGTACGGGAGAGCGGGGGCCTGCCGGCGATGCCGGCCGCGCCCAAGGAGGAGGCCGGGGTGAAAATCCTCTCCATCCACCGCTCCAAAGGGCTGGAGTACTCGGTGGTCTTTCTCTGCGGCCTGGGACGGCGGATCAACTATGGGGATTTGCAGAAGCCGGTTCTCTTTCACCCGCGGCTGGGCCTGGGGCCCAAGGGATTGGACCGGGAGACTATGGTGGAGTTTACCACCCTGGCCCGGACCGGGGTGGCGCTGGCCCTGAAGAAGGAACTGCTGGCGGAGGAGATGCGCCTGCTCTATGTGGCCATGACCCGGGCCAAAGAGAAGCTGATCCTGACCCACGCCCTGGCCTATGGGCGGGGAGACCTGAGGAACCTGGCGGAGAGTGTCTCCTACCCCGCCGACCCCCGGGTGCTGGCGGGGTGCACCAGTGTGGGTCAGTGGCTCCTGCTCACTGCGCTGGCCCGGCCGGAGGGGGGCGAACTGCGGGCGGCCATCGGCCGGGAGGAGCTTCCCCTGCCGGCGGCAGCCCTGGGGCCATCCTGGCGCATTGCCTACCATGGCGGCGGGGTGTCCCAGAGGGGGTCCTCCCGCCGTGGTCCCTGCAAGGCGGCGCGGCATGCCGCTCTTCCGCCGGAGGAGCTCCTCGCGCAGCTGCGCTGGCGCTATCCCTATGAGGCGTCCGCCGCCACCCCTGCGAAGGTGACGGCCACCCAGGTGGCGGACCAAGACCCGGAGGAGGCCGGCTGGTTTCTTCTCCGGGACCAGGGATCGAGGGAGCCGGCCCCGTTCTACCGCCCGCAATTTGCCCAGGCCTCTCTGGGGCTCACCCCGGCCCAGAGAGGGACGGCGGTCCACACGGTGATGCAGAGCATCCGTCTGGACAGAACAGGGTCTGTGGAGCAGGTCCAGGCGGAGCTGGACCGCTTGACCGGGGCCCACTACCTCACCGAAGCCCAGGCCCAGGCGGTGGACCCAGCCGCAGTGGCCCGGTTCTTCGCAGGGGACCTGGGCAGGCAGCTGCGGGGGAGCCGGAACCTGCACCGGGAGTATCCGTTCTCGGTCCTGACCGAGGCCCGTCGCTTCTTTCCCCAGGCGCCGGCGGGGGAGGAGGTCCTGCTCCAAGGGGTGATCGACTGCTGGTTTGAGACGGCGGAGGGGATCACCCTGGTGGATTTCAAGACGGACCATGTCTCCGCCGAGCATCTGGCCCAGCGGAGCCAGCGGTACCGGGGGCAGATGGCAGCTTACGCCTATGCCCTGGAGGAAGTGACCGGAATCCCGGTTGTCCGGCGGGTACTCTGGTTTTTGGTCCCCAACCTTGGGGTGGAGCTGTCCTGAATCCACGAAAAAAACCCAATAATTCTGAAAAAAAGAGTTGCATTTTTGCTCTGAAAGTGGTATCATGTATCATGCGCTTGTGAGGCGCGATCATTTTTTGACATCAGAAAGAGGTGAACACTCATGAAGGAAGGCATCCATCCCAACTACGAGCAGACCACAATCAGATGTGCTTGTGGCAACGTGATCGAGACAAGATCTACTAAGAAAGACATCCGAGTAGAAGTTTGCTCCAAGTGTCACCCCTTCTTCACCGGCAAGCAGAAGATGGTGGATACGGGCGGACGTGTGAGCCGCTTCAACAAGAAGTTCGGTTTGGACCAGAAGTAAGTTTGGGACTTAATAAGGCCCGCGTCGGTTTCGGCGCGGGTCTTTTCGCATATACTGTTTTCAGTACATGAGTACATAATAATAGAGGAGGAAAACGGCCATGCTGGAAAAATGTGAGGTCAAGAGCCTGGATCAGAACGTATTTACCCTGATTGGGGAGCAGTGGATGCTCATCACGGCCGGTACGCCTGAGCACTGCAACACCATGACCGCCAGTTGGGGCGGGCTGGGTGTCCTGTGGGGCGCCGATGTGGCCACCTGCTATATCCGTCCCCAGCGGTACACCTATGAATTTATAGAGAAAAGCGACTATTTCACGCTTTCATTTTTGGGGGAGGCGTACCGCAAACAGCTTGCCCTGTGCGGCGCCAAGAGCGGCAGAGAGGTCGATAAGGTGAAGGAGTGCGGCTTCACCGTGTGCGCAGGGGCGGGGAACGCACCCTATTTTCAGGAGGCAGAGCTGGTGCTGGTGTGCCGCAAGCTCTACTACCAGGACATCGATCCCACCCATTTCCTGGACCAAGGCATAGACGGAAAATGGTACCCCCAAAAGGACTACCACCGGATGTATATCG